>Ga0209737_10001831_pt1 | contig 15005 bp, 15 predicted proteins | sample TergutCu122P3_FD_187284 | JGI IMG/M metagenome (GOLD analysis project Ga0209737, IMG submission 187284) | Cubitermes ugandensis P3 segment gut microbial communities from Kakamega Forest, Kenya - Cu122 P3 (SPAdes) (version 2) | ecosystem: Host-associated > Arthropoda: Insects > Digestive system...
GATTTCTTGTGAACGCCTTGCCATCATGGTCTTTCATATCAGTTGGTTTTTTTGCAGCAAGAAAGTGATTCTTTATTTCGCCTAAAACAGGAAATCGATTATAATTTTTCATTCAAATTCACAGAAATCAGAAGATTTCAGAGATGATGCGGACGTTTAGATGCTAAGTTGACGACATTGATTATTTCACCCTCAAATTATAGCGAGCATTCCCAAGCATCACGTACACGACACAGCCCATCCTCCAAACCAACCCGTGGATTCCAGTCAAGGAGATTCTTTGCTTTTGTAATATCTGGAACACGCCTAGTGGGATCATCAGGAGGCATCGGCTCATATACATATGAAGAGCTAGAATGGGTTAGCTGAATAATCATATCTGCAAGCTCTCGAATCGTTATCTCCACTGGATTTCCAATATTAACGGCTTCCCCACGGGCAGCAGGGATTGTACTTAGTCGAAGCAGACCTTCGATCTGATCTGTAACATAACAAAAACTTCGAGTCTGAGTACCCTCGCCAAAGATAGTGATCGGCTCACCATTGAGAGCTTGATCCATGAATCGCGGAATTACTCTGCCATATAAGCCATCTGCACGCATTCGTGGACCATATGTATTAAAAATTCGTGCAATTCTCACGTCAATTTCATGTTGGCGAAGATATGCCATACACAGCGCTTCACCAGCACGCTTTGCTTCATCGTAACAACCACGAATGCCAAGTGAATTGACATTGCCACGATATGTCTCAGGTGTTGGAAAGACCGAAGCTTCACCATATGTCTCGCTTGTAGAAGTAAAGAGAAAACGTGCACCATGACGCTTCGCAATTCCAAGAGCATTCATCGTGCCAAGTGTATTGGATTTCATGATCTGGATCGGGTATGGTGCAAATTCAAATGGCGAAGCCCGTGAAGCCAAATGCATAACATAGTCTACAGGAGTTACAAAATCAATTGATTTTGATATGTCATGATTCAGAAAAGTGAATCGATCGTCCCCTATCGATTTTAAGTGTTTTACAACCTCCATTGTACCACTGGCAAAGTTATCAATGCCTATTACCTCACCATTCAGAGTAAGGATCGATTCTGCGAGCCAGGATCCGAGAAAGCCTGCAACTCCAGTAATCAGAACTCGCTGGCCATCAAAAGAGTGGGAAATGTGCTGTATAATCTGCTCAATATCGCGTGTATGTTGATTTGTATCTGTCATCGTGAATCCTCGTTTATTTTTTGCGAGCAAGAGCATCTGAGATAATAGTGCCAAATATCGGATGCATCATAGTAAGTTCAAGGTTTGATCGCATCCACCCAGGCTTATCACCAATATCATATCTCGTACATGCAGTTACAAGACCGAGGGGATTTTCGAGCTTTCGAAGCGCATCAGTGAGCTGAATCTCTCCTTTGCATCCAGGTTTAGTCTCAGCAAGGAGAGAAAAAAGATCAGGAAGCAAGAGATATCTACCAATAGCACCAAGGCGAGAGGGAGCAGTCTCAAGAGATGGTTTTTCTATTATGTCTGAAATTGCATAGAGAGCATCCGTCATTTTTTCTCCTGAAATAATACCATAATCTGAGACTTTTTCATCAGGAACTTCTTCAACAACGATAACAGAACGCTCATGTGCCAAATATGCATCTATCATCTGTTTGGTGCACTCATCTGCCCCAGTATGAGGCACACAGATCGTATCACCAAGCAGTACAGTAAATGGCTCATCGCGGCAATGGTATTTTGCATGTAAAATTGCATCTCCAAGGCCACGCTGTTCTTTCTGACGAATGTAGTGGATGTTTGCGAGATCTTTAAGAGCCTCACTTTCACGAGCAAGCTCTGTATCAGAGCCAGCACGTAGATGAAGATCAAGTTCAAGTGATGCATCGAAGTGATCCTCAATAGCACGTTTATTGCGTCCAGTAATAATGAGAATGTCATCGCAGCCCGAACGCACAGCTTCTTCAACAACATATTGGATGACAGGCTTGTCAACAACAGGCAGCATCTCCTTTGGTTGTGCTTTAGTCATTGGAAAGAAGCGAGTGCCCCAGCCAGCAGCAGGGATAACAGCTTTTGTGATGGATGTCATAGATAAATCTGATAGAGGGAAGATAGAGAGTTGTGTTCATGAGTCGAATCTGTTTTGAAATCGAAATCTATCGTTATGATAGTAATAGAGATAAATAACATAATGGTCGTGGATAAGCTTGTTATAACATTATTGGATGTCACGAAGATAATGCATTTCGTAATTGAATTTGTTACGTTATGAGTGGAAATGTAAAAAAGTGAAAATAGTAAAGAATAGGACAGATATTTACGCCCTCGTAAATACTTCTATATTCACACTTCCCATCGGACCATCACGAAGGAAAAACCATTCCAAAAGCCTATTTCTATTTTCGTACCAAGAGAACCAATAACTCAAACGATATGTCTCTTTCGTGTACCCATCAAGCCAAGGATAGCTTCTTGCATCATGTGTAATAATAACATCAGGATCCGACGCATATAACTGTGATTCAGGAACTACATCACCATAAAAATCTATTTTATTCCAGCGATCCCCACGATAATACCATGGGAGTGGCCAGTATGAAGAAGATGCAATAGCTACGCGATCAGCTGCATCAATGAGTGCCATAACATCACGGAGCTGCTCAGAGTTTTGAACCTGCACAATGGGCTCGTTTATGTCTGCAACAGGAATAAATGTAACATGAACCATCAGGACGATAAGGTACAGCGTACAAAGTGTAGTTATTATCGTTTTTTTCAGACTCAAGTCCTGTAGTGCATATGCTGCAACAAAGATCAATGGCAAGAGTTGATGAATCAAAAGCCAAGGAACTTTTTCACCAATATACCCGTACATAGCCATTGTTCCGAAAAGCCAGTACAAGCATAAGATGAAAAATAGTTCTTTTCTATCAAATGGATGATATGGAAGGCGAAACTCGCATCTCTCAATAATTCCGTTCACATAGTCAGTACCTGCCTTTACGACACGGAGTAAACCTTCTTTTCTGAACACCCAAATCAAAACAGATGCGACACCAACAATTGCTATTGGAAGCTCGTATAAGATAAGTAATAGAACATACCAGTATGGAGGTCCACACAGTCGGCATTCTTCATGCATTGCGAGCCAATGATCCAATGCAATGTGTGCTGCACTGAAAAAGACATCAGGATACGCAAAAAATGAACTATAAAAGGTGAATCCAATCGCAACTGCGGCAAATACAGCAATAACAAGATCACGAGTCCAAGTCTTTGGAAATTCTATTTTTCCAAGGAGCCACGCAACAATGAAGAATGAAACAAATATAAACAATATTGCTGGAACCTCTTCTTTCAAGCAAAGCGCAAGAGCTCCACAAACTCCAGCAAGCAATGCAAAATACCACTTCTTTCGTTCAATATAGGCGAAAATGAAGACAAGCACCAGCAAAGTCAAGAGAAGTTGAAAGATGTCATGACGTAGAAATCGTGAAAAATACACCATATTTGGTGATAGTGCAAAAAATAATACTACAATTACTGCTTGATTTTTCGATACATAGTCGAGTTTATAAAGAGCATATATTGCAGGAATAATCAATGCACCAGCAATAGCAGGCACAAGTCTTACAACAGCATCGTTATCTCCAAAAATCGAAAATGCAGTAGACATTAGGTAATACAAAAGAGGGCCATGATACATCGGATCATACTGATATATTCCAAGCGTTAACAGCTCATAAGAAAACCAGGCGTGAATTGCTTCATCATGATGAAGCAGTTTGAGTTCTGGAAAAAGAACTCGAACAAGAAGTCCAACTAAAAAAATTGCGAGAAAGAGTGTTCCCGCAGAGGTATTATTATATCGTTCTTTTATTTTGGTGATGACCGTACTCATGACGTCGAAAACTACCTTTAATTTTCGAGGACTATCTCAATGCCAATGTCTTTTGGCACTTGTGTACGCATCAGTTGACGGAGTGCACGCTCATCTGCATCGATATCAATGAGACGTTTGTGGACGCGGAGTTGCCATCGATCCCACGTTGCAGTTCCCTCTCCATCTGGACTTTTTCTGATAGGAACCACAAGGCGCTTGGTTGGAAGTGGAATTGGCCCTGCCAGATTAACGCCGGTACGCTCGGCTATCTCTCTGATTTTGTCACACACTTCTTCTACTTTTTTATAATCGGTACCGGTTAGGCGAATTCTGGCTTTCTGCATATGATCAACCCAAAAAATAAGGTTTAGCGGAACTGCTTCTTGACAACGTCAATACACATTCCAGCAGCGATGGTAGATCCCATATCACGGATTGCAAAGCGTCCGAGTTGTGGGAATTCCTTTGAGTTTTCAAGACAGAGAGGCTTGGTTGGAACACACTTTACAATTGCAGCATCTCCAGCCTTTAAGAAGGTTGGGTTCTCCTCAAGAGTCTGGCCGGTGCGTGGGTCAAGTTTCTTTACAAGCTCAGTAAAGGTACAGGCAACCTGTGCGGTGTGACAGTGAAAGACTGGAGTGTATCCTGCAGTAATTGCGCTTGGATGCTGTAACACAACAATCTGTGCAGTGAACTCTTCTGCGACTGCAGGTGGTACATCGACAGCTCCACAGACATCTCCTCGGCGGACATCATCCTTTCCAACACCACGGACATTGAATCCAATGTTGTCGCCTGGCTCTGCAGAGGGTGCTTCTTCATGGTGCATCTCAATGGATTTACATTCTCCACTCTTGTTTGCTGGCATGAAAACAACAGTCATACCCTTCTTAAGAATACCAGTCTCAACACGACCAACTGGAACTGTTCCAATACCTGAAATTGAGTAAGCATCCTGAATAGGGATACGCAGAGGCTTGTCAGTTGGCTTTGCAGGAACTGTTAAGTCATCAAGCAGGGCAAAGAGTGGTTTTCCCTTGTACCAAGGAGTATTTGCACTGTTCTCCTTGATATTGTCCCCTTCCATTGAACTAATTGGGATGAATGGTACTTTTTCAGGGTCAGTTCCAACCATCTTAAGCAGGTTGCTCATGTTGGTCTTAATCTCATTGAACTTAGCTTCATCGTATTTGACAGCGTCCATCTTGTTGATTGCAACAATAATCTGTTGAATACCAAGTGTCTTTGAAAGGAACACGTGCTCCTTAGTCTGCTCCATGACACCATCTGTTGCTGCAACGACAATGATTGCTGCATCTGCCTGTGATGCACCGGTGATCATGTTCTTGACGAAGTCTCTGTGTCCTGGACAGTCCACAACAGTAAAGAAATATTTTGGTGTGTCAAAACGTTTGTGTGCAATATCAATGGTAATACCACGCTCACGCTCTTCTTTCAGGTTGTCCATAACCCATGCAAAAGCGAAAGAACCTTTACCTTTTTGTTCTGCTTCTTTTTTGAAGTTTTCAATAATGTGAGGTGCAACAGCTCCAGCCTCAAACATTATACGCCCAACAGTTGTAGACTTTCCATGGTCAATGTGTCCAATGACCGCTAAATTTAGATGTGGTTTATCACTAGCCATAAATCGTAATCCTCCAATACCTCCGCAAATATACTTGCTCTGTGGTACAGATTCAACACATGCGAATATCTAACTTTAGTTCTGATCGGTAATAAAGTATTGTGCTCAAGAAAATGCTGCATGCTGTGGATTGGCACTGTTAAATACTGGATTTCTGGTGAATGGAGTGAAAATTTCTTTGCTTTCACTTCATCTACAAAAATACAAAATTGCGCCATGTATCACGGCTTATTGAGAAATGGTCATCAAAATTCATTGGTATGATCATTACACCTGTAATCATTTTTGAGAAAATTGGATTTTAAGAAAAATACAAACGAGTACATCGATACAAAAACGATGCGCGAAAAGTAAAAAGAAAAAAAGTGAAAAAATCAAAAAAGAAGTTATATTCAATAGTATTACTCTCTCCCAATATAATGGTGGAGTGGCTCAATCGTAACGAGATCCTGGGCAAGTGATGAGATGGCAGCAGCAGCAGCTCTTGCTGCTTGAAGCGTTGTAATGTAAGGAATACCATAATCCACGGCAACTTTCATGATTTCAATGTGATCGTGGCGTGACTTTTTATCTGCAAAATTATTAATGATAAGATCAATCTCACCCCCACGCAGAAGATCAAGAATATTTGGTGAGCCTTCATTTATTTTTCGAACAAGATTGGCAGGAATTTGATTACGCTCAAAAAACTCGACTGTCCCACTTGTTCCATAAAGGGTCAGCCCATCTCGCACGAGATCCTGGGCAATTGGTAACATTGCACCCTTCATATCATCAGTTACCGATATGAAAACATTTCCAGAGGTAGGGATCTTATTATTTGCAGAAAGAGAGGCTTTGTAGTAAGCTCTTCCAAAGTCATAGTCAATACCCATAACCTCTCCGGTACTTTTCATTTCAGGACCAAGTACAGCGTCCACTCCAGGGAGCTTGTTGAATGGCAAGAGTACCTCTTTTACAGCGACATGATTGATGACACGTTCAGTATATCCAAGATTTTTTAGTTTTATGCCCATCATAACACGTGCTGCGATCTTTGCCAGAGGAAGACCTGTTGCTTTTGAGACGAATGGAACAGTCCTGCTTGCACGTGGATTTGCTTCAAGAATATAAACGATCTCGTCTTGTACTGCAAACTGAATATTCACAAGGCCCACAACACCGAGCCCAAGGGCAATTTTTTGCGTATAAGCACGTACGGTGTCAAGAACAGCATCTGATAGGGATTGAGGAGGAATCACACAGGCAGAGTCACCACTGTGAATACCAGCAATCTCGATATGTTCCATAATACCGCCGATAAGCACCTCTTCACCATCACAGACTGCATCAACATCTATTTCAGTCGCATTAGAAAGGAATGAGTCAATAAGCACAGGGTGGCTGCGTGAGACGCGAACAGCTTCTCGCATATATGATGCTAGTTCGTCTCCATCATGCACGATCTCCATCGCCCGCCCTCCAAGCACATAACTTGGGCGAACCATAACGGGATATCCAATAGACTCTGCTTTTGCATATGCTTCTTCTTCGCTCGTTGCAGAAGCATTTGGGGGAGAAGAAATGCAAAGTCTCTTTAAGAGCTCACTAAATCGGTCGCGATTCTCTGCCATATCCATTGCATCTGGAGTTGTTCCAAGGATGCGTACAGGAAGTCGTTCACGTTCAATGGCTTCGTGGATAGGTACCGCAAGATTTATTGCATTTTGTCCCCCGAACTGAACCATTACACCATCGTATGTATCTTTTCTCAGGAGAGAGAGTACATCCTCAAGGTTCATTGGCTCAAAAAAGAGCCTGTCAGAGATATCAAAGTCAGTAGAGACAGTTTCAGGATTGTTATTTACAATGTGAACCTCAACACCCTGCTCACGCAGCGCGATTATTGCATGAACAGTACAATAATCAAACTCAATACCCTGTCCAATACGAATCGGCCCAGAACCAAGAATCATCACTTTTTTGTGAGTGTTCGGTTCAATTTCGCAAAACTGATCGCCATAGGTCGAGTAAAAATAAGGAGTCTCTGCAGGAAATTCAGCAGCACAGGTATCTACCATTTTATAGACAGGATCTCCTGCAATGGCATGCACATCCTCGATCGAAACATCGGCAAGTTGAGCGATATATTTGTTTGAAAAACCATATTTTTTTGCCTTTTTTACAAGAGCAGGTGAGTAAGACTTTGCGAGCTCTTTTTCAAGGTTGACGATATTCTTGATCTTCTCAAGCCAAAATGGTGTGATGCGTGTGAGGTTATGAATCTCTTCAAGTGTGAAACCTTGTCTGAATGCATCAAATAATGTTGTAAAGCGCTCGTCGGTTGGTCTGCTCAGAATCATCTGAATCTCACGATGATCAGTGTGTACCATGCTGTCATTGTCAAGCGAGCGAATGGCTTTTAAAAATGCTTCCTCAACACTGCGCCCGATTGCCATAACCTCACCAGTACTTTTCATCGCAGTAGTTAGTGTCCGATCAGCAGTCTTGAATTTATCAAATGGCCATCTCGGAACTTTTACCACCACATAATCAAGTGCAGGCTCAAATGACGCAGGGGTTACACCAGTGACTGTGTTTTGAATCTCGTCTAGACGAAGTCCAATGGCGATTTTTGCTGAAACACGTGCGATTGGATATCCTGTTGCTTTAGATGCGAGAGCAGATGAACGAGATACACGGGGGTTTACCTCAATAACTCGGTATTCATCTTCGCCTTTAAATGCAAACTGGATATTACATCCTCCTTGAACATTCAAAGCGCGGATGATCTTAAGAGATGCATCTCTAAGAAGATTGTATTCATCATCGCGCAACGTCATAATCGGAGCAACAACAACACTCTCGCCAGTGTGCACTCCCATCGGATCGACATTTTCTATGCCACAGATGATAATGCAGGTATCAGAAGCATCACGCATGACTTCGAACTCAATCTCCTTCCAGCCTGCAACACTTTCTTCAATAAGAATCTGGCTGATACGAGAGCGACCCATGCCAATCTCTGCAATACGGCGCAATTCTGCTTCATTATGAGCGATTCCACCTCCAGATCCTCCAAGCGTATATGCAGGCCGTATAATAGCTGGAAAACCGATCTCTTTGATCGCTTCATCGATCTGGGACATTGAATTGACAATAATTGATTTTGGAACCGGCTCGCCGATTCTGCCCATGAGAGCGCGGAACCTATCCCGATCTTCTCCATCATAAATGGCTTCAAGGGGAGTGCCAAGAATGCGAACGTCAGTAAGAGCTCCCATCTCAGCGAGTTCTGCAGTCATGTTGAGGCCAGTCTGCCCACCCATCCCAGAGAGAATTCCATCAGGTTTTTCTTTTGCAATGATCTGTGCAATAATATCGGCCTGTATTGGTTCGACATAAATAATGTCTGCAGTGTCGGGATCGGTCTGGATCGTTGCAGGATTTGAGTTTACGAGTACTACCTCGATACCTTCTTCACGTAAAGCCCGGCATGCTTGAGTTCCAGAGAAATCAAACTCTGCTGCCTGTCCAATCTGGATCGGTCCTGATCCAATAATCAGGACTTTTTTTAGAGTTAGATCTTTTGGCATTAGATATTCCTCCCAATCACTCCATCAAAAAAGCGACTTTGCATATCGTGAGGGCCTGCTGATGCTTCTGGGTGGAACTGCACGGAGAACATTTTCAGATAGGGGTCCTCAAATCCTTCGAGTGTTCCATCATTGCAGTTGACATAACTCACAACACATCCTTCTGGCAAACTCTCCCCATCCACAATGTAGCCATGGTTCTGGGAAGTAATTGTAACCATCCCATCTAAACATTTAATTGGTTGATTTCCACCACGGTGCCCAAATTTCATTTTTTCAGTACGGCCATCAAGAGCAAGCCCGCAGATCAAATTACCCATACAGATACCAAAAATAGGGATATCTCCAATAAACTCTTTGACCGTTTTTATAGCTTGTGTTGCTTGTATTGGATCCCCTGGTCCACTACTGATAAAAAGGGCATCTGGATTTATCACACCAATATCGTTAGGTGTTGCATTGTGAGGAAACACATAGACGTCATAGCCACGGCGTACCAAGCTTTCACGCATATTTTTCTTAATACCAAGATCGATGACAGCTATTTTTTTACCAGAACCAGGTATATGATACATCTCAGGGCAGGAAACTTCTCCAATAAGATCATATTCACGCAAAGGAGGAGCTTTTCGAGCTTGTGTAACAGCAGCCTCTCCATCATCAGTTCCAATCATAAGACAGCCTTGCAATGTGCCGGTCTCACGAACCTGAACAGTAAGCATCCGAGTGTCTATGCCACTAATACCCATAATCCCATTTGTTTCACAGTAAGATCTGAGCGTTGGATCTGCGCTTGGTTTTTCACAGAGTTCGTGGACAATGAGTCCTCTTGCAAAAACCCGTGAACTCTGAAAATTATTGAAATCAACGCCATAATTACCGATCTGAGGAAAGGTAAACGTCAACAACTGACCGTGATAACTTGGATCGGTAAGAGCCTCCATATATCCAAGCATCTGGGTAGAGAAGACAACCTCGCCGCAGACTTGTCCTTCAGCGCCAAAGCCATCTCCAATATAATAATGACCATTTTCAAGTCCCAAGACTGCCTTCATAAATGTATATATGTTTGTGATCACAAGCTTAAGTAACTCGCCACGCCGCGAGTAGGCGAGATGACCCCTGACCAACACATGGGTCAGGGATCAAGGGTGTGATAATTCAGCCACTGTCTATTGATATTCTTAATCTCCTATTGATGGGTTCACCCTCAATAGGAGGTCATCTCGCCTACTCGCGGCGTGGCGAGATACGAAATGCACAAATACTAAAATCAATATAATACAATGTTAGCAGGGATTTAACCAAATTGGTTCCATCATCCCTAGTTTATAAATTCAGGAGCGAAGTCAATGGTTAAAGAACATTCCATTTTAAAAGCTGATTGTAATCTCATAGTGCTTACATTGAACTCATCAGACTGTATGCCGACATGCAATGGCAAGGAAATGCAGGTACTCACGCCAAAAGTTGATGATGCTGGAAAAGAAAAACACAAGCCAGTTATAACAAAAGTTGATGGCGGCATTTTAGTCACCTGTGGAGAAATTGCTCATCCAATGGAAGAAGGACATCATATCGAATGGATTTCAGTGCAGGATGGAGATCTCCATATGTGTCGTGCAGTGTACCCTGGAGAAAAAGCAGAAGCATTTTTTCCAATAGATAAGACAGATGTCACTGCCTATGAACATTGTAATCTACACGGATTGTGGAGCAATAAGTAAGATAACAAACACAACTCATTCTTCTCTTTTCCATTATACAATTAATGAACATGTTTGGATCGGGTAAGCATCGTTGCATTTTAGGCAGCTGTAGTGTGCCAAAAAAGCATAAGTTTATCTGTTTCAAGTTGCAATCTGCTTTTATGCAATTATAATGAATAAACATTCTACGTTGCAAATTGTCCCATAAATTCATCAAAAAGCGCTTTTTTGAGTAGCTCATAAACGGTCGTTTATGAGCTAGCTCTCATATACATTTTTTCTCCGCTCCATTATATAGTTATTCTTCATTTTGAGTATTATTTCAATTTTCAAATGAAGTAGCTCATAAACGACCGATTATGAAATACTCCTTGTTTCGTTGAAAGTTGATTCTGAGAGTGATTCAGCACGCAAATTATCCATGGAGGATTTAAATGAAATTTCGAATTATAGCAATTATTGCCACTGTTTTCCTGATTGCAATGTCAGGTCTGATAACTGCGGATAGACTTCCAAATGCAGTTCCAGAGAACCAGATAATTACTACAACCTCAATCATTGAGGCTGTTGGTGTAACAACTGAGAGTACTTCTGCTGTATGGATGGTTGGAGACGCAGGTCTTGATACCCTTCAAAGTCCATAATAAACGTCAGCAGTTGGTGCTCCATTAAGTATCGATGGTGCAAGCATTGCATATGTAACCTACTCAGATTCTATTACCACCAATGGTGGTCAGATATCTGAGGTCAAATCCTTCTCAATGGACACACACGCAAAGACCGCAGGTCTGTACAACATTGAGACTATCAAGGTTCTGACATACACCAGCCAGAATGGATCTCACCTCATGGGTGCAGAGTCATATGTTCTTGACGTTGCAGGTAACTGGTCACTTGGAGGCAATGATATTGCCTGTGTCTTTTCACAATCAAACAACACAGGGATTCCAGCATCCTGTAACAAAGTTAACCGCATCATCGAAGCTGACCTCAGTTACTACCGCACAGGTTGAGACTGTTGGTGGAATTACTGCTGTTGCAGAGAGAACAAATGTTCCAGCAGCACTGAACTATGAGATCTCAGTTACTCCTGATGCAAACTCCGCATCTGGATATGCAGATGGTATCATTTCAACGACCTTCACCATCAGTGTGATGGAAGGAGCAACGCCATTTCTCTCCGATGCGGACAAGGCAGTAGTAGAAGGATATCCAGTAGGTTCTTCAATTATTTGGGATCTTCCAAGTGACAACCAAGGTCTCATTTTCAGCGATCTTACATCAACCCTGACCTACATTGACACTGCAACTGTTGCAGGCGGTATCAGTACCTTTAACAAGGTATTCAGCTACCAGTCAGGCGTTGCCTGTGAGAACTGTTAAAACCCTAACAGGTTTTCTTTTTTTCAAATTGATACAGAACTCGCAGAGAGATTTTTTGCTCTTTGAGCCTTCCAGTATATCAAATATTCCTCCCTCATCTCGCAAAAAGTCTAATTATAGTCTTATAATCTGAAAAATACAAAAAATGTGATTTATTCTTCAGCACTGACTGAATGTATTAGACAAACTATATAGAGTAACATAAAGAGATAGTAAAGAATCATGGGTCAGAATGACCGATGTCTGCTATGGAGGAATCTAAACATATGAGCAGATATGCAAAATACTTGAAGAATATATCAATAATTGTAGTACTGGTACTCACAATTTCAGGAGGGACATCCCTTGCAGATCGACTTCCACAAGGTGTTCCAGAAAACCAACGAATTTCACTCTATTCTATCATAGAGACTATTGGTCCAGTGATGGAAAGAACAACAATCGCATGGCAAGTCAGTGATGCAGGACTTAATAGTCTTGGGTATCCAGTACGAAGTAATGATGAAGGGCCTCCAGTACATCGAAGTGATGAAAGATCTGTTCAAGGAACAAGTATCGCGTATGCCGCATACTCAGGTTACATGATGTCAAACGGTGGGGAGTTTTCACAGGTGAGGTCTACAATGGTAGATACGCACCCACAGATGCCAGGCATGTACAATATCGAGACATCTAGAGTCTTGACATATGAGAGCGTGAATGGATCACATCTAATGGGTGGTGAGTCGTATGTGCTTGATGTTGCTGGACAGTGGTCATATGAAGGAGATAATATCGCATGTGTCTTCTCAAGATCAGGAAATAGTGTTATCCCAGCATTCTGTAACAAAGTGACAGCTTCTTCACAGATGCGTTCTGTAACATCGGCACAGGTGCAGACAAGTGGTTCATTAACCGCGGTTGGAGCGAATATCAATGTTCCAGCGGCATTGAACTATGAGATCTCCGTTACTCCAAACTCAAAATCTGCATCTGGATACGCGGAAGGAATATTTTCCACGACCTTCACAGTGAGCGTAATGGAAGGAAGAAGTGAGACCGTGACAGATGCAACCGATGCACTGACTAAAATGGAAGATATACACAATGAACTAGCATCAACACTCACTGCGATTGATACAGCAACGGTGGCAGGTAGTGTGAGTACATTCAACAAGGTCTTCAGTTACCAATCAGGAATTGCCTGTGTTGATTGCTAACTATTATCTTTTTTTCTGAAAAACAATAATGTAGAGAGATGAGATCTCTTGCAGCGATAAAGTTCGAAGAAAAGCGTTCACAGTTTTATGCACATTTATACCTGATTTCACACCAAAATGAGATCAATGACGTCTTAACTCTCCAGCGTGCTGAATATAAAAAAGCGGCACATCACTGTTATGCAGTACGATTGATTGGAGAGAATGGAACCTTTGAAGATAGTCGCAATGATGGGGAAGTAGGTCATCCAGGTAGATTCCTAATGGAAATAGTAAAGCGAAACAAGCTTGAGTCACATATGCTTATTGTATCGCGTATTTTTGGAGGAGTGAAATTAGGTCCAGGAGGAGTTTCCAGGGCTTTTAAAGAAGCAGGAAATGGAGTTATTGAGTTGGCACGAGAAAATGGATCCCTCTAATATCACATGACAAAAGAACTCTTGATTGAACAGTATATTAGAGAGATTCAATCTGCATTACATGACGTTTCAAAGAGTTCGTACTGCTCACCGATGTACTGGGAGTGGCTGTCTGATGCAGCTCATTGGCCTCTTTCCATAACTGAGGCTAATAACTTTTTACTTGGCTGCATTTTGGATATTCGGGCCTCTGCACAAGATACTTGGGAAAATTGCGTTTTTTTTATTGAAGAGATACTGGAATCTCCAGAGAACGTATTTGCAATTATTGCAGAGTATACAGAAGCAGAATGGGAAGCAGAGTTCGATGCATACGGACTACATCCAGAACGCCTCGTACATATGCGAGTGCATCAGATCTCACGGCGAATAATGCGATTGTACAGAGGAGATGGAAGATTATTGTGGGAGTTAGAGCCAGCAACTCCACGTGAGGTATTTAAACGACTTACTATGCTGGGATTTTCAAATACAGGTGCAACAATGGTAGTTGGTGCACTGAAAGATGAGCTGTATCTGTCTGGTTCTTTCGATCTCGTTGCAGATGCTTTAGTAACAAGAGTAGTGAGTAGAGTTCTCACAGGAACAGATACATTGCTCTCTGCTGATGAAATCATACATGTAGGCAGATATCTACATCAATCAGACCCATGGGTGCTGGATCGTCCACTCTCTTCGCTCGCACGCAGGGTATGTCGAAGAAAAGCAGAATGTACGGCCTGTCCATTAGCTGATATCTGTGTGTATGCCAACGAATATCCATTTTCAGGAAATGATATTATGCTGGTAGTACTTGGGACAATAACACATCAAATGCCACTTTCAGACTGGTTCTGCAAAGAACAATAGAAGTAATATATGAGAACTCTGCATTCAGGTTACACAAGTTCAACACATAAATTACAGAACAATAACATTCTCAAAGCCGCAATTCACTAATTACTCATAGATGTGTAACTCAATCAAGTGCTGAGTGCACTTTGTAACTCCCTCAATGAATAGACCTGTCCCAAAAATATATATTTCAACACATAATAAATACGTTCTAAAATCTGCAATATGTACCAATATTGTGGCTGAATATGCCTATGGATAATAAAGCAAGGTTAAGTAAACTAAAAAAGAGAGATTATCTTGAATTATTTTGGGTACGGAAAGATACCTTTGATAAGATGGTCTCCATACTT
>Ga0209737_10001832_pt1 | contig 15003 bp, 12 predicted proteins | sample TergutCu122P3_FD_187284 | JGI IMG/M metagenome (GOLD analysis project Ga0209737, IMG submission 187284) | Cubitermes ugandensis P3 segment gut microbial communities from Kakamega Forest, Kenya - Cu122 P3 (SPAdes) (version 2) | ecosystem: Host-associated > Arthropoda: Insects > Digestive system...
GTGAAGTCGTAACAAGGTAACCGTAGGGGAACCTGCGGTTGGATCACCTCCTTTAACGGATTCATACCGTAGGGGCGAATCATTATTCGCCCTTACAAGAAGTTCGTGGTCATACGCACTCCTGCAAGTTTCTCTCTCGGTTTTCCGGCTTAAAGCAAATGTCCAATGGACGTTTGCTTTTTCTCGTTTTTGCATCCACAGATTCGTAACGTTTGGCAAATAAACGTTATTAACAAAGAAGACCGAGCACCACGTTCGAGGAGAAGGATAATTCAACGATGAACGTGGTAGCAAATTAAGCACTGAAGGTGCCTGCGCTTTATAAACGCTTTTTCTCTGAGATCACTTCATCGTAGTGTTGTTCCAGAGCGGCAATGCGATCTTCCAGGCGGTATTCATTCTCCATTTTTTTGCGTGCAGCCACCCCCATCTGATGCCTCAGATCGGAATTGTTCACCAGGGACAAGATTCTGTCTGCAATGAGTTCTGGCGAGTGCTCTGGCACCAGGAAGCCTGTTTTCTCATCTTCGATAATTTCTGGAATACCCCCGTGATAGGTGCCGATGACGGGAACATATCTGGCACCAGCTTCTTTGGCGACAAGGATACCACTTTCGCGATCACCATTTTTGGCAATCACACTTGGTGCAAGCAAAATATCACTGTTCAGAATGTGCTCAAAGACGGCTTCCTGAGATAAAGGCTTAAGAAACACCACATTATTCTGCAGAGATTTACGTTTTACGATGGCACGACACAATGGCAACAGCTCCCCATCACCAATGAGTGTGAGCACAAGATCGAAGGGTTTGTTCTGAGATTCGCAGCGCTGTTTGAGCAGCGCCATGGCATGGATTGAATCAATAAAACCTTTCTTTTCCACAAATCGACCTACCTGAATGAGCCTCTTGCCAGTCCGTGCTGGAATGTCAACTTCTGGGATGGTCACGCCCAGTCGCCATGTAAAAACTTTTTCTGGCGGAGCCCCTAAACCAACAAGCATTTTGTGCAGCTCATCACTTGCCGCAAGGAATCTGTCGACACGACGAAACATCCATTTACTCAACAACCAATAACGCCAATAAGCAGGCCAAAACCGGCGAGGCGTACAAAGGAGAGGGACATCATAACCATGAAAAGTGACAACAAGCGGTAAACCCATACATTGAGCATGGGGGAGCGCATAAATGCTGCCAGGACCAAAGTGTGCGGCAATGAGATCATATTGCCCACTCTGCATCAATGCTCGGCGAGTCGGCGATACGAGAAAACTTTCGCAAGCTAGTTTTTCAATACGCTGCGACAGCGTGCTGCCAAAGGTATACACGGGTTCGTAGGGAAAGCGCTCCTCGTGACAGCGCTGCATGGCAAAGACTTCTGCCGTATATCGACTCAGTGTCCTAACCTCATCATATACGAATGTCTGAGAATATGGACAAAACTGTGTGCTGAAGAGCGCAACTTTTCGTTTCTGCATTGTGTGCTCCATGTGTCTGACAAACTGACTATGAACATGATCATGGCATGCCACCTTCATTGTGAAAGCAGTATTCTTGCCACTTTACGCGACACTACAAAGAATCATTGCCAGTGTCATCTGCATTTTTGCACATATCGCGCCCTGAATTGTCCTCAATTTTCTATTTTACGATGAACAGATCCTGCCGGGAAGGCAAGATCTCTCCCATAAAATAAACGAGCGGGGCGTTGCGGGGTGTCCCCGCACAGGGGGTAGCCGCGTATCGGCATTTGCCGATAGCGGCGCAGGGGGATTCCCCCTCCGTATGAAAAACTATCACAAGGGGCAAAACTTTTATCCGAAGGCAACAACGGTTGCGCCTGCTTGCACAGCCACAAACAATACACTTTGCTCTCTACCCACAAGCAATGCGCAGCATTGCAGGGGGTGTGGGGGAACGAGTTCCCCCACAAAAAAAACTCTAATGCCGGTTCGGATAGGCACTCAGAAAATTGTGTATGGAGGCCGCAATGCGCTGATGCGTAGCCGCATCTTCCGGCGCATCCAGCACCTCAACGATCCAGTCTGCAATGCGTATCATCTCGGCTTCCTTCAGCCCGCGCGTGGTCAAACTTGGCGTACCCAACCGAATGCCGCTTGGCATTCGGGGTGGATTAGGATCATAGGGAATCGCATTGAAGTTGCACACGATGCCCGATTCTTCCAACGCCATGGCCGCACGCTTTCCATCCACGCCCTTGGGGCGCAGATCCACCACCATCAGATGGCAATCCGTCCCACCGCTCACGATTCTCAGCCCGCGTGATGTCAGCGCCGAGGCCAGCGCCCGTGCATTGGCCACCATCTGGTGCCCATAGGCTCTAAAGGCTGGTTGCTGGGCTTCGTCCAACGCCACTGCCAAAGCAGCTATCTGATTCATATGCGGTCCTCCCTGAATCCCGGGGAAAACAGCGCGATCGATTGCCTTCGCATGCTCCGACCTGCACAATATCATTCCGCCCCTTGGCCCGCGAAGCGTCTTGTGCGTCGTCAAAGTCACCACATCCGCATAGGGTACCGGGTTGGGATAAGCGCCGGCCACCACCAATCCCGCCACATGCGCAATATCCGCTACCAAATACGCACCACACTCATCTGCAATCTCACGCAGCCGGGCAAAATCAAGCGCCAAACTGTACGATGTCGTCCCAATAAACAATACCTTCGGTCTGACCTGACGACATAATGCTGCAACCTCATCGTAATCAAGATGCTCAGTCTCGCGATTTACCTCAACCTGGTGTGCTTCATACAGCTTGCCGGAAAAATTCACCTTCCAGCCATGTGTCAAATGTCCGCCAGAATTCAACCCCAGCCCTACGATCCGATCCCCAACCCCGCACAACGCCATATAAGCTGCCATATTTGCAGGAGACCCACTGTAACTCTGAACATTCACATGCCCAGCACCAAACAGTGCCTTCGCTCGGGCACAGGTTAGCTGCTCCAGCGCATCCGTGTGCGCCTGACCCTGATAATACCGTTTGCCAGGATAGCCCTCAGAATACCTGTTCACAAAACAGCTTCCCAGTGCGGCCAGTACATCGTCCGATACAATATTCTCGCTCGCAATCATTCGAAGCACAGACGCCTGCTGAGCACACTCCTTCGCCAAAATCTCACTCACTTCCCGATCTTTCAACACGATCTCACTCCTCGCCTTTCGGCAAAATACCCAAATCATCGGTCCAGCCGACCATGCGCTTTGCCAGACCCAGGAACGCGTCATACAAAGATAAAACATCCCCGTCTTCAGCCAAACTCGCTCGATGCAAAGCAATTGTCCCGGCATCACGCCGCCGCACTGGCCCCCCCGTCAATGCCTCTGACGGGGAATGCGTTTCAAGTGCAACCAGAGAACCCGCCAACAATCGCCGCACAACGCCGCGGCTGTCTGCCTCACTGAAACCACACGAACAAAACAACTTTTCTGTGACTTCACATAAAATCAGCGAATAATTTGAACCCAAAACCGCCGCCGCATGATAGCGCGCCTTCTGCGCCGGGTCCATGATAACCACATGTCCCCCCAGGCGCGACACAAGCGCCTCCGCTAATGACACGGCTTTCACATCGCCCTCGGCCGTATGCAAAAGCCCACAGTAATGCGCATAACACGCCGCATCATCGCATGTCGTTTCCGGACATGCTGTGAGCGGATGCAGTGAGCCACAGGCATACCCCAAATCGCCAAATACCCGGCTTGATACAGCGCCGCTTGTGTGTAAAACAACCGCCTCGGAACAAAGCCTGTCCTTGAGTGCGTGCGAAACCTCCCCAAGCCTGTCATCCACGACCGTCACCCAAACCAGGTCAAGCCCGGCCCAAAGCCCTGCCAAAGCCTCCGCACCGACCTCCGAAGCAACCCGACACCCAAAGACTTCTTCAAATTGCGTCGCCGCCTCGGGCGAAATCTCTACTCCCAAAACAATCTCGTCGCCCAAAAAACGCCCCAATCGAGCTTGAACAAAGCCCATTCGGCCACACCCTATCACGCCTATCCGCATCCTAAGTCTCCGTGCCAAACCACAGCGCAAAGCGCTCTGCGATTTTGTGCATGCGGGGGAAGCCTCCCCCTACGCCGCTATGTGCTCGGGCCGGCAAGGCCCTGCGCGCATACGCGTCTACCCCCTCTGCGGGCATTCGCCCGCACCCCTCATACCATACTTGTTCTGAGCAGCTACAAAAACTCTCTTCCTCAAGTGCTCAAACAAAGACATGCAGAATAAAAAAGGCACCCCTTTCGAGGTGCCGTCACAAACATGAAAGCAAAAATGCTATCGGCGAGCGTTGCGTTTAATACCAAATGCTGTCCAATAGCCACCACCAGAGCCGCTACCCACTTTCAAGGAGTGCGTTGCATTTGTAACATAGTACTCACCCTCCATTTCTGAGCCGACATCCAGAAGTGTAATAATCCTGCCACAACTCACATCTGGCTCGCCTTCGCATGAACCTTTGCCAGTTAAAAAGTCATCCGTGCGCTGATTCAAGATAGACACGGCCAACGCTTTAGCTTCTTCAGCACTGGCAACAGGTTGATCACTTATCTGAATTCTTGTACCAACCCCTTTAGCTGCATCTTTGGCAAGATCTGGGGCAACATCGCTGCCGCCCATCTGGCCATTAAGATCAGCCTTTGTTGCTGACTCAATGATAGGCTTGGCTGTCCTCGGGCAGTACGAACGCACTACAACCTCTTCGGGCACATTCATCGTCGTGGCATTAAAATCGCAACGCTGAAGAATACGCGTGTTGTTAGTGGCTTTAGATCCATCCCATCGAAGGGTTACCCCTGTTTCTACGCGTGAAGGCTTCTTAAATACGAGCTTTTTGCCCTCGACTTTAACCTCAAAGCCAATGCGTTTGGCGCGTTCTTGCAAGAAAACCAAGTTGCACACATTGTTCTGAACAATGTACTGGTGTACGATTTTGGAGTCCTCTGCGTCACATCCCAAGCCACATTCACCAGCAATAAGCTGGGCCAAACATGAATCCTTCATTTCTTCAAAAGACCGCTGAAACCGTCCGCGTGTCAACAAATGAAGCCCGTCAAAACCGGTGATAACAAAAATCTTACGCGCATACTCTTTACGCTCTATTTTGACGCCTGTTACATCACCTTCAATGAGCTGCGTCAAACCAGTTTCATAGTAACCCAACTTGATGACGCAACGATCACCTTCTTTAATCTGACCAAACTTTGCCGTAGCAAAAGCGTCATCACCATCGTCGAGGAGAATCTTAAAGGAACTGGCGCCGTCAGAAACCTGATCTACCTCGATCGTGGTTACTCGCTGCTTAAGCTTCGGCGACGAAAAGTCGATACCACCTAATTCCAAATAAAAATTTGGAGTTTTAACTTTAGGCGCCATAATAACCTCCGAAAAATACAGGAATTAACCTTTGAATCACTTGTTGCCGTTGCCGTTATTGCCGTTATTGGTGGGAACGTTGAGCGTGACTGGGAACGGTCCAGTTGGATTAACATTTTGCTCTCCACAAAGCTTCAAATAGTTCGGGATCGCTGTGAGTTGGGCGGCAGAGGTGACCGCAACCGTCTTACTGCCTGGGCCGCCACCATTAGCCACTGCAACAGACACTTCAGTTGCCTGCTTCAAAGCCACAGTGGCTGTTGCACGGCAAGGTCGGCCATCTGGTAGGAACATCGTGTACTTTGTCGCTACACTGTCGACAACGCCCGTAAACTCCCCTCCAGGTCCATTATACAAGTTCCTGTCATTGCCGTTCCATAACGCCATTACCAATGGAGGACGCCCGAGATTCTCATCAACCAACGTCAGTTGCATCAAATCGCCGATGATTGGACGCACATCCTGCTCTTGTTCATAGCGATCAAAGAGAAGCTCGACGCTCATCGTGATCGCTTTTCCTGCCGTGAACTGCAATGATGGAAAATTCGTACTGATGCCAGCATTGTCATCGCTCCAGCCTACGGGTTTCGTAAAGCTCAGCTCGCGGGGGTTAAAATCTGCTTCTATCTGGATACCCGTTTCCATAGAATGAATCGCCATTTTACTCATTATTCTGCCCTCCTATTCCTTACAACGTTGATATTCCTCATCCAAGCTATTCAAAATCATTTGATAGACTTCTTCCGCAATCAGCTTAATTTCTGCAGTGGGAACCCCACCTACGCCTAGAACATTCGACCCCGAATCCGACGAAGTTGCTGCAGAAGTCGGCGTCGAACCACCATCCAAACCACCGCTGAACAATGGTGCATTGGCCTCGGCTTGTGGCAAAAGATTGGGGCTGACATAACGCTTGTCTGCTCGCTGCATGCCCTGAATGGGATTCGCGCCAATCTTCTGCAACGCTTCGCGCAGTTCGCGTGCTTCTGCAGCCTGTCGCGCTTTGGCATCCTTTTGGCGCCACTGCGGAAGACCGCGTTCGCCAAGGTAGCTCTCTCGGGGAAGTGCCTCCACCAGGGCGCGCACCACCTCGTTCGTTGAAAAGACACCAACGTTGCGGTTGCTTACGTTCTCAACGTAGTCCAGCAGTGAGTCTATGCGATCGAGAACCTGACGGCCTTCTGCCGGAGCCTCTCCAGCAACGCCGGGCAAAGCCGAATGCATGCCCAAACCATGTGTCACCCAAGTGTACTCAGGAGAAGACGCCGTTTGGGAATTCAACGCCGAAGAATCTGATGGCATAGAGAAGGTCGACAACAACGTTTCGCGCAAATCAGAAGACTCAGGCCCAAACGTTGCCTCATGAGAAGCAGTGCCCCGCTGTCCTGAAACAAACCTCGGCGCGGACGCATCATATGCCGAACCGGAATAAGACCTGTCGTGAGTCCGGGAAACGGCCTCTGGGCCTCCCAGCATGCCAACATAGCTTTGCGTATTAAAACCGACACTGGCACGCGCCGTGTTTTGACCGCCGCTTGATAAAGCGCTGAGATATCCCTGGCGCAATCGCTTCAAGCTGCGACCCTCGCCCTGCTGGCTGAGCATCTCAACATAGCCGGCATACAGTTCGTCGCGAACGGAGGACGCAGAGACAACGCGAGATGCAGACTCAAGATTGGGTCTGGCAACCATTGATACGAAGTCATGTGCAGACATGTCGATGGCAGCATCGGAAAGATGCATCTGGAAGCGTTCCTTCCCCGACTCGGGCGATGAAGCTGCTGCAAGCGTCGACCGGATGTCGTTGCCGGCGCGCCGGATGCCCGCCGCATAAGAATCCTCAGATGAGGCCGAAATGCGTGAATGGCCAGGCACCGAACCCGCCCCCAACATCACAGGCGAGAATGCCTCAATGCCGGCAATGCCAGACATCAGGGGTTCATTAAACCCAAGCGATGCCTTCACCAGAGGCGCATGCGATGTCCGGGCAGACACTGGTATATGGGAATCCCCAGCCGCTCGGCGCAACGATAATCCAGAACGATCATCGCTGATCGAAAGCACTGCCTTAACGCGATCGCCCTCAGAAGACATCGTGTAGGCGGCCACACTATCCAGACCCGCTGTCAACGAAGCCTGCTTCAGTGCTCGACTGAAACCGGCAACATCCTGAGTTTGCCCCGATGCCATATCCGATGCATGCATCATAAGCGCTTTGCGAAGACCGAGCATCGAAGAAATGTCACCAAGTGCACCCTCAGAAGCATAGCCCTGGCGCTCTCCAGCGCGAACCCAGTTCATCGAAGTCACGATTTCATCGTAACCCATCTGGGGCGAAGTATCTCCGGCCAGCATGGATGACACCGGCAATGCGTGTGCAGGCACGTCAGACAAGAGACTTGTGTCAGGCTTAACGAGAGATAACATTCGGTCAAGCCGGCTGTCGCCCTGAGCCGCGTATTCCTCGGCGCGGGACAACAGTCCAGTACGTCCAAAGTTTGACCGGAGCGCAGCATAACCCGCCAGAGAATGCGTCAGCGTTGGCAAATATTCACTCAAAATGACGCTGTCATCCATCCTGAATCGCTGGGGTACACTTTCCAGTGACCCACGCAAACTGCGCGCAAAAGATGTCGCATCCGATTGGCCTGAAACCAGATTTCCAAGACGATTCGAAAGGTGCGCCGTTGCTTCGATGGCGTCCACGTGAGAAGACAACTGCTCCAACTTTGTTTCGCTTGCGCGGATAGAGGCTACCGCCGCTGAAATGTGTGCATGCATTTCCTGCGAGAGGGATTCTCCTGCGGCATGCTGTGCAGATTCAAGCTCAGTTGCATTTCTGGCTGTGGCCAATGCCAACATATGCTGTTTGACCGCAATGCTGAGGGCGCTGTCCTGCGTTGCCTGAGAGGCAAGGGCCGAAACCTGAGACAAAATCGTCTCCTGAGATTGTCGCTGCTGGGCCGCAAAGCGCGAGACCTGATCTCGGACCTGAAGAACCGCCGCAAGGCTGTCTGTATGCTGCCCTGCCTCAGCTGCCTCAGATGACGATACGTAAACCCCTTCAGACTGAAGGGAATCATACCCTGGCATCGCAAGTGCCTGAATGGCCTGTGATACAAAAGTATCAAGTTTTTCAGATATCTGGCGGATCATCGAAACGCTGCGGCCGATGCTGCCACCCGAAGATGCATGATCGACAAAACCTATCCCTTCGATCTCATTAAGCAGCGATGTTACCAATTCCTGGCCCACACCGGCAGACGACAGCCGCGCCGCCAAACGCGTCATCGAATGCTCAACGCGTGATACCAGCGAAGACATGGCACCGCGAACTGATATCCCGTCACGGTCGTTACCCTTGAACTGACCCGTGGCATCCGCATGGCGGCTTGTCGATACCCGCACAGAATCCGTCACAGCCCTCATGGTTGCATCCGAGATGACACCAGAAGCATGAAGCGATTCTGCACTGTCGAGGACGTCACGCAGGAGAACGCGATCGATCTCATCAGAGACCCCATGGAGCCTGACAAACCGGTCTTCTGCCCGTTTCCAGCGCAGTGTTGCAGAGCTCTCGCCCTCACGTGCAACACGAGCCGATACCGCATTTCCAAATGTCTCAAGGTGATTTGCAAAAGCCGTCATCGCCATTCGAACATTGTCATTCGACGGCTCCGAAGCACGAACCATCGCACGCTGCGAGATGCTTCCCATCGCGCCCGCCTCAATACGCGGGACCATACCTGCCGATGACCTCAAACGCTCTGCCACATGCAGAACATCCTGCGTCAACTCGTCTGATAATACGCGTCGCGCATACATCCGCCCCGATGCTTCGATCTTTGCTGCGTCTTCGCTGGAAACCACGCCAAGCGAAGACAGCTCGGCCAGAATGCCGTGCATATCGCGAAGCGCACCCACGCCCAGAACCCCATCCACAACAAGTGTCTCCACGCTGCGGCGCCAGCGTGTCACCAAACCATCCATCCGCGAATGGTCTGATGTTTCGGATGAAGCCTGTGCGAGCGATTGCTCCACTGCCCCCGCACGCGACATCACATGCGATGCAAGCATTTGCCGCGGTGAATGGGCCAGTGCCTGTGCTGCTTCAAACACCGATGACGAAGCCATGGCACGCGCCGCAATCTCTCGCCCCAACTCGCCCATGCCCCCGCGCGTTTTTTCCGCATCTGAACCCGGGGCAGAAAACTGACCCAAAATCGTACGCTTATCTTTAAGAGACAAAGACTGTAACATTGCGGGACGAACGCCACTGGCACGAAGTGCCGCCACACGCTCACGAACGGCCTTTGCCTGTTTCGTAGCCTCTGTATGGCGCTGCACCTGCAGCATATCAGACGAAAGCATCTCTGCTTCCGCTTCTGCCTCGTCTTCGTCAAAAAGTGTCAGCAATACAGCATCCAGCCAGTACTGCCACTCTCCCACGTCCGTTGCATTCTTGGGGCCCTGCGTCATTGCCCGGGAAGCATACCACTGACGCCAAAATGACTCTGTCGATGCCACTTGACCCAAACGCGATACGTCACCTCGCGGCATGACCCGCGAAACGCCGTCCAATAAACGTTCAGCGAAAGCATCCGCCCGGTCAATCACATCAAAGGACTGCTCCGATACACCCTCCATCGCGTCCAGACCAAGAGAAGCCAAGGTCAATCTGCGAAACAGAGTCCCCATCGATCCATTATCTATTTCCTGATGCCTGTCGTTTGACATCGCTACACTCCAATTGCTGTGCCCGTTGCCGGCGCTGTCTTCGAACTAGACACTCTATGGTGACTCGTGTCCCCACTCCCGGTCTCGCCCCACCAACTCCCGCGCATCGCCATGGTCTGCGAAACTATGTTATCTTCAAACCCTCATGCGCAATCTCAAGCGTCTCTGTCGCAATGGCATCCTGCATGACGCTAAGGGACGGGCCGTCCCACTTCACAGGAATCCCTTTTTTAAATGTATAGGTCAGCTTCGTTGCCCCACTGTCGTCCAGCAACTCTATACTGCCGTCGAGCCGCGTAATTTTCCCGCCTTGCAGGAACTTTTCGATCCAGGCAAACATGCCCTTGTCGCACACCCCACGCTTGAGCGTGATGTTCGTATAGGAGGCGTTGCCAATCAGCTTGCGGGTCGTGTCGTTGAGACCGCCTTCTACAACATCCTGGACGTTTATCTGAACCGAGAGACCGCTTACCTCCTGAAAGTAGCCTATCGGTGCATCAGCCCCATCTACTTTAACGACGACCTTGAATCCAAATGAACCGTATGGATCTTTCCGTGCGCTACTCATTTCTCTCCTCCACTCGTTTTCATGACATCGCCACCAAGCAGCGACCTGTAAATCGGGGCATCGTACCCGGTAATGCCAAAGTTGCTACCGCCACACCCAGTTGCAAGGTAAATACCAATCGGGAATATTATTTGTGAGCGAAAATTGTGTTGAAAACCTCAAGGGAAACGCATCTTGTCCACTCGCAAAAAATTAGCCATCTCTGTCACAGGGTACTAAAAACCCCACCTAGACACCGACAACCTGCTCTTCCATCTTATGCTCAAAACTCATGACGATGTATTCCATGGGTTTGCCAATGGCGATACCCACATCGACATGGAAGGTGCCTGCGTCATTGTCCTCGTGCGAGTTATTGTTCGCGTCGCACTGGACAAAAAATGCCGCCTCCTGAACCTTGCCGGGGAAATAGCCGGCTGCCCAGAGTTTGCCCAGAAAGTCCGTCAGCAACAGCGTGACGCTGTGGCGCAAATCGGCCCCATTCACCTCAAAAACAACCCACTGCGTGTTTTCGTATATCGCACGGCGAACCGCATTAAAAACGCGGCGGCTCGTCAGGTAACGCCAATCCGGTTCGTTCGACAGCGAACGCGCACCCCAGGGGCGAATGCCCCGCTGCGGCACAAACCGTATGCAGCAGATACCCTTATCATTAAGCTCCGACAGATGACCCTCATGCAGGACAACCTTCAAACCTGAAAGCCCCTCAATCGGCACGTTCGCGGGCGCTCGAAACACCCCGTCCGTTCTGTCACACTTCGCATAAACGCCCGCCATAAAACCACACGGCGGCACAACCTCTTCGCGATCGCCATTGAGCCGGATGCACCACGGATAATAAAGCGCCGCAAACGATGTGTGAAATTTGGCACGATAATCCTGAACCTGCTCGATCTTCATGTCGCGGGGTGTTTCAAGAATCGCAAAACGATCCCCAAACCGCTCACAGTGGTCGACCACCGCCTGCTGAACACCCAGAAAATCTCTGTCGCTCTTGAATGCCTCGCAATAATCCCGGAAATATTGAAGGTCAGGAACGCATACCAGGTCGATCTCTTCGTTAGACTCAAGCGCCCCCAGGCCAAAACGCGAATCCGGGCCACTGTTGTACCCAATGACATCGTCGCTTGTGATGCCAGAAAGCCCATCCCGGCCGCCGCGAAGCAAAATGTCATCTGTTTTGTCAGGATAATGCTCAAACTCACCCCCCGACAAAACATTGACACGAACCAATTCCGATTCCTGAGCCACGATGCGTGACACATTGCGAACCGCCATGCGGCACATTGAGAGATTCGAAAATTTCTCAGACCGGGTCTTCTCCTTCACCAGCAGATCAAACTCAATGCTCTCAAGATACGTGGGTGCCGCCGACTTGAACTCACGATCAATGGCGTCACGCCAGTAGATCTCGTTGCCGCGGATTCGGTCCAGCGTCACATAGCGAGAGGATTCCCCATCGCGGAGACGCAAAAGCATCCCGCGCTCCATCCCGCGCGAAGACTGAACCGTTGCCATACGGCTGCCCGCCGCCAGGTCAAATGTCAAAAATGTATGCACGCGCGGCGTGTCAGAATACTCCACCCGCACGCTCACCTTGTTACCCCAATTCCCTTCGCTGGATGCCTTCACTTCTAATGTCGGATAGCCGGACTTGTCCAACAGCTCATAGCGCGAACAGCGCGCAAGCTCCCCCTTGCCATTGCGAAAAACATGCGCCACTCGCACGACAAAACATCGCGCCCCGCCGTTGGCGAAAAATCCCCACACGCTCGCATGCAGGTAACTGTTCGGAACCGGCTCGCCAAAAATTCGCAAAAACTGATGCATGCTTTGAACGCTGACAGGCTCGTTGAGAGGACCGCGCTCGGCTACCCCCAAAAATGCCGGAACACCAGTCTCTCCCAGCGATAAACCACGCTCAATCTTTGGATTGTCCTCAAAATATACACCAGGGAGCCTGATCTTTGCCATCTCTACCTCAAAATCATGTCTAGTCCTGACCCGCCTCAACGCCCCCCACAAAAAGTCTACCCACCCCGGCTTTCGTTGATCTCACGGTTAATCTCCGAAATCTCACGTATCCAGATCTGGCGCTCCTTGTGTTCCATGTTGAGGATGTCGTCTATCGCCCAATGGAAGTGATAAGCGATGTACGCTACCTCCTGATACAGCTTTTCCAGGGGGTAGCTTAATACCCCCCCAGGCCTGTCCCCATGTCGACCTCAAACTCATGTTTGCACGCAGGGCAGCTGACCTTGATGGCGGCACTTCCTTCCTCATTGATCTTGCGGTAAAATTCCTGCAAATAAGCCAAATCCGAGCTGAACAGATCTTCAATGATGTTCGGTGCCACTGTGCGGATTGTGCCGAGCTTCGTGATGACGCGGCTCAGAAGAATAATCACCAGATAGGCGCGGTTCGCCTGCACGCGATAATCCTGAAGCGGCGCAATCTCATCCTTCGCCGTCGCCAGACGCATCACGCCCTCTCGGTGAAGATTGCCGTCCTTGTCCACATAACCCTTGGGGAGCGTAAACTGGAACTCAGTCTGGAATGCCATAACACCATCCTTGTCAAAATCCCCTCATCGCAGAGGAGTACGTTAAAAAAGCAGGCACTTCGCCCTCAACATAAATCTATAATTTATATTGAGCCGATCACATTGTCCATCATTACACCGTTTCTTGAGCAAATTGTCGAGATATTTTGGCGCCTTTGGGTGGGTGGAGGGGGAAGGCTCCCCCTGCGCGGCTATGCTCGCCAATCTGTACCCCAGGCAAAGGCCCGGCGTATCTGCGCGCGGGGCGCAGATAGCCGGGCCCGCCCGCGTATTGCGCCGAAAAGCGCAATAGCGGGCGCAGCAAAAAGCATGTGACCTGCTCGCATACGCCGCTACCCCCTCTGCGGGGCCTCAGTTGCCGGCCCCGCAACGCCCCGCTCTCGGCGACTTCGTCGCAGCGGGCGCGCACTACTTGTCACAATCGCATCTGATGAAGAACCCGGCGTTGGCTTTGCAATCATCAGTGCAGGCTTTTTCGCCATGGCAAAACTTGTCACAAGCAGCATCGCCTGCTTCAAACGGACTCTGCTGAGCTTCATCGAAGCGCTCACTGGTATTGACGCCGTGATACGAAAATTCAAGCATGCAAATGACTTCATTCCCGCACGCCTGGTTCCGCATCCCAGCGATACCACGTAGCGGCGGAAGCGGTGCCGGAGGCGCTGGCGGGCCACAACCGGAGCATGCGACGCCGTACTCGGCGTTAGCTTTTTTGCACCTTTGGTGCACACCCTTTCGCCGCGGCAAAGTTTGTGACACGCTGCATCTCTTGCCTTAGAAGCCCGTCGATGCGCTGTGATGTATTCACTGGCATTGTCGCCCTGATACCAAACCTCAACGCTGCATTGAGGAATGTCTTCCCATCCACACGCCAGTGCCTGACCAGAAATAAAGGGTGCCGCCACAGCTGCTGCCCAAATGAATTTTTTCATCGTTTGTGCCTTATTAGTGGTGGGGCTATGGCCAGAAAGGTTCGCCGCATTCGAGCGTAAAGGCCTGCCCGGCATCGACGGTCAGGGTGCATTTTGCCTGCTGCGGGCGTACCATGCCGCCGCCAACGTATTTGTGGTAGCGAATGACGAGCGTGCCATTTTCGTCGGTCCACGTCGGTGCGAGTGCTTCTGGTTCGTCGATGAAATCGCCCGAACCGGTGGCGAGCAATAAAGCGGTCCTGACACGTCGGGTGAGTTTGATTTTGTCAGGATTGGGGCGGATATTTTTGACAAAGTGGGCAAAGAGCGTCTCGTCGGGAAGCTTGACCAGACGAGGCTTTGGGCTGAGGAGTACAGCAACGTATTGAGACGAGCCGTCGACGTCCGTGATGTCAGTCGGTGCAGGCGTGCGAACTTCGATGAAGCCCAGATTGCTGATCTTATAGCGCGCGTAGGCTTTCTGGCCGGGGCGCAGGGTTGCCGAGACAGCCGCCATCGCGGCTTTGGTGCTGGCGTCTTTTTCGGGCATATAGCCGTAAGTCATATCGTCGCCCCACGCCGTTTCAGTGTTTGGCGGTTCGGACGAGGTACGCTCGGCAGATGCTGGCGAATGCGCCGGCCGCGTTGCCAATGAAGCCAGAGCCGTGCCTATGCGCCGCAGGATTGACATGGGGGATTCCCTATTCCGGCGAAGGCTCGCCGCATATGTGCGTGAAAGCCTGGTCGGCATTGACGGTCAGTGTGCATTCTGTTTGCAGCGGGCGTACCATGCCGCCGCCGCCAACATATTGATGGTAGCGGATAATCAA
>Ga0209737_10001833_pt1 | contig 15002 bp, 14 predicted proteins | sample TergutCu122P3_FD_187284 | JGI IMG/M metagenome (GOLD analysis project Ga0209737, IMG submission 187284) | Cubitermes ugandensis P3 segment gut microbial communities from Kakamega Forest, Kenya - Cu122 P3 (SPAdes) (version 2) | ecosystem: Host-associated > Arthropoda: Insects > Digestive system...
GGTTCAGCCGCATGGCCGCCATCAACATGCCCGGCGTAATTTTGTCGCAGTTGGAGACGCACACCAGCGCATCCACGCAGTGCGCGTTGGCGACATACTCGACGCTGTCGGCAATGAGCTCGCGCGAGGGCAGGGAATAGAGCATGCCCGCGTGCCCCATGGCGATGCCATCGTCAATGGCAATGCAGTTAAACTCCTTGGCGATGGCGCCGTGGGCTTCAACCTCCCTCGCAATCCACTGGCCCACCTCCCGGAGGTGGACATGCCCGGGGACAAACTGGGAGAAGGAGTTGACGACGGCGACGATGGGTTTGCCAAAGTCAGCTTCTTTGACGCCGGTGGCACGCCAGAGGGCGCGGGCGCCGGCCATGTTACGGCCATGCGTAGAGGTGCGGGAACGGTAGTGGCTCATGGGCGTTTTTGGACACATTCATGTTGGGTTTGCAAGCCTTGCGTTTTGTTTGTCGGGCAGAGGGGTTCAAAGTTGACTTCTGTCCCGGAGGGTGTAGTTAACCTCTAGCTTATTTGGGAGGCGAGAGAGGCCGCGGCAATAAGCGCTTTTTCCTGTTCGAAACCCATTCAAAACACATACCGAAGACACATTATGGACAATAAAAAACAGTTGCAGCCCGCGGAGGGCCGGTTGGCCGTTTTGACGCCTGGTTTGGGGGCGGTTTCCACCACATTTATGGCGGGGGTTGAGTTGCTCAACAAAGGCATCGGCAAGCCCATTGGCTCCGTGACGCAAATGGGCACGGTGCGCCTGGGCAAGCGCACGGAGGAGCGCACGGTGCCCATAAAGGACTTGGTGCCGCTGGCCAAGCTGCCGGAGCTTGCCTTTGGTGCCTGGGACATTCGCGCGGAGAATGCGGCCGAAGTCATGCAGCGCTCGGGCGTCTTGTCCGAGGCCGACATGGGCCAGGTGCGCGCGGAGCTTTCGCGCATAAAACCCAAGGCGGGGGTGCACAACCCCGAAATGGTGCGGCGCATTGAGGCCAACCACTTCAAAAAGACGCGCCACCACCGAGAAAGCATTGAGGCTTTGCGCGAGGACATTCGCGCGCTCAAAAAAGAGTTGAATGCCCAGCGCGCCGTCATGGTGGTTTGCATGAGTGTAGAAACCTTCCACCCCCCCTCGGAGTGCCTGGCGACTTTGGCCTCCCTCGAGAAGGCGTTGGATGACAACCACGCGGAGGTTAACCCCACCTTGCTTTATGCCTATGCCGCGCTGCAAGAAGGGGTGCCCGTGGCCAATGCGACGCCCAACAACAGCGTCAACCTGGAGAGCCTGCAGGAGCTTGCGCGGGAGAGGGAGTTGCCCATTGCCGGCAGGGACTTGAAGAGTGGGCAGACGATGATGAAGACGGTCATCGCCCCCGCGCTGAAGGCGAGGCTTTTGGGCCTGCATGGCTGGTTTAGCACCAACATTCTGGGCAACCGGGATGGCGAGGTGTTGGATGACCCCTCCGCCTTCAAAGCCAAGGAGGTGACGAAGGCAGGGGTGTTGCAGTCCATTTTGCAGCCGGAGGTGTATCCAGAGCTTTATAGTGAGGTCCACCACAAGGTTTCCATCCACTATTACCCCCCGCGCGGGGATGCCAAAGAGGGCTGGGACAACATCGACATTTTCGGCTGGCTTGGCTACCCCATGCAGATGAAAGTCAACTTTTTGTGCCGGGACTCCATTTTGGCCGCCCCCATGGTTTTGGACATTGCGCTGCTGTTGGACTTGGCACACCGGCTTGGGTGGAAGGGCATTCAAGAGTGGATGAGTTTCTTCTTCAAAACCCCCATGGCGAAGAAGGGGCTGGCCGCAGAGAACGACTTGTTTATTCAACAAACGAAACTCAAAAATACCCTTCGCGTCATTGCGGGAGAGCTCCCCATCACCCATTTGGGCCTGGACTATTATGGGGAGGACTTGCCCATTCCCTAACCATGTTTTCCTATTGCGTTGCCTTCCTTGCGGTGGCTCATCTTTCCTGCATCTGGCTTTTGGGCGATGTGCGCGGAGAGCATGTGGCGGCCAATGCTTTGCTTTTTGCACTGGCCTTCCTTCCGGCCCGGTGGCAATGGCTTAAGCGCTCCGGTTTGGCTTTCTGGTTGACGGGCGTGCTGTTTGACTCTCAGCGCTACTTTATTGAGGCCTTGCGCGGCCCCATCCACACCGGAGGCCTCTGGCAATGGGAGCAAAGCTGGTTTCCGGCAAAGCTTGGCGACAGGCAAACCATATGGGCCGAGTTTTTTTGGGAGCGCCACTTAGCCCTATTGGATTTTTTGTGTGGGTTTTGCTACATAGCTTACCTGCCGGCTTTTTTTGCTGTCTTCGTGGTTTTGCTTTGGAAAAGTCGCCCGTGCGCTGAGCTTTTGGCGTGGGCCTTTTTGGTGACGAATGTGCTTGGGGTCTTGACATATGTGGCCTACCCCGCTGCGCCCCCCTGGTATATCCTGGAATATGGCCCTGGCCCCGCCCAGCTTGACGCCCCCGGCAGCGCCGCCGGTGCCGCACGCTTCGACGCCTTGTTGGGCATCTCCTATTTTGAGCAGTTTTATTCGCGCGCTCCCAATGTTTTTGGCGCCATGCCTTCTTTGCATACCGCCTACCCCGTGCTGGCCACCTTGGCTGTCTGGAAAAGAGGGTGGGCTTGGCGCCTTGCATGTGGTTTGTTTGCCGTTGCAGTAGGTTTCAGCGCTGTTTACCTGACGCACCATTATATTTTGGATGTTTTGGCCGGCGTCCTTGCGGCCTTCTTGGGGTGGTGGGGAGGAAAGCCAATATTTTCCTACGTACAGAAGAGAGCAAGCTAGCCGGAGCTCTGCTCAGCGGAAGCAGAAGAGGAGAACCCACATGCTACAAACCATACTGGCTTGGCTGGGCGGGGATTTGGGCCAATATGCAAGAATATGGACAGCTCTGGCACCTGCTTTGTATTTCATGGGAGGCCTCCTCATTTTCGCGATACGCAGCCTCTTTCGAGGCATTTCCAGGGATGCCGAAACCGAAAAGCGCGGCGCCTCTGTGCTGGTCGGCATGTTTTTGCGGCACTATTTCTTTTGGATCATTTCCCCCTTGAGTTGGGTGGTGATGCGCTCGGGGCTGCCGGCCAATGCGATAACGACGTTGGCCACCCTCATTGGCATGGGCAGCGGCGTAGCCGTTGCCGCAGGCCGTTTTGCATTGGGAGGGTGGCTGTTTTTATTTGCAGGCATTTTGGACACGGTGGATGGGCGTTTGGCGAGAATGCGAAAGACGGCAAGCCAGGAGGGGGCCGTTTTGGACAGCATATTGGATAGGTATGTCGACGGCGCCTTCCTGGTGGGCTTGGCCTGGTATTACCGTGACACCTGGGTGCTTTTCCCCGTTTTGGCGGCATTGTTGGGGACAAGTCTGGTGCCCTATGTGAGAGCCAAAGGAGAGGGCCTGGGGGTGGAACTGAGAGGCGGCGTCATGCAGAGGCTGGAGCGGGTGTTGTTTTTGGGAGGCGGCGTGGCCTTGGCCCCCGTTTTGGAAGCCCTCTACCGCCCCACGCTGGAGAACCCCCCGCATATGCTGGCCATTGCGGGAATTATTTTTGTGGCTGTTTTGAGCAACATAACAGCGCTGACACGTTTGAGAGACTTGTTGTTGGCTTTGGCGCCCAAGTCAGCCCTCATGTCAAAAAAGAATGTGCCCCATTGGTATATTTGGGGAACTGTGACAGCCGCCCTTGCAACAGCTGTGGACTTCTTTTCTGTGTTTGGACTTGTTGAGTCATTGAATATCAACCCGGTATACGCAACGGCCATCGGTTGCTCGCTTGGCGCAGTGGTGAATTTTAGCCTCAATCGATGGATTGTCTTTCGGAGCAAGGACTTTTTGGTTGCTCAATTCAACAGGTATGTGTTGACCAGCGCCATGAGTGCGGCATTGAATGCGTTTGGCGTTTATTTAATATTGTTGCTGCCCAATTCGAACTATTTGTTTGCATGGTGGCTGGTGCGGTTGCTCGTATTTCTGGCATGGAACCTCCCAACTCAGAAGAATTATGTTTTTGTGCCGCGTCAAAGCACAACAGAATGTTCTTCGGGTTGTGTGTAGGGACGCTCCTGGACGGGTATTTTCACTCCCTCATGTCTGCCTGAGGAGTGCAATTCAATGATTTGAATGTTTTGGTTTTGCCCACCCTCATCGGCTACAGTGTGGATGCGGTGGTACATTTTATTTCACGACGGAATGAGCCAGGGGAAAAGTTTCTTAAATGCCAAATGAATTGAAACCGAGGGCGAATTATTTTTGGAAAATTCTGGCAAAACGCGGCTATGCGGCTTGGCTGAAACTGCAGGCCAAACCCAATATGAGCCAAATTCGACCGTTTTTGTGGGTGGGGGCCGCCTATAGCCGAAGTCAGTTTTCGGTTTTATATAGAGGAGGCATTCGCGCGGTGGCGGATTTGAGGGCAGAACATACGCGACTTGCTCCCGTTTCCACTTACCCAGGACTGCAGTTTCGCCGCTTTCCTGTCTGCGACAAGAAAGCGCACAGCCAAGAAGCGTTGCTCCAAGTAGTACTTTGGGTATTGGGGCAAACAAGGCAGCGTTGCCCTACCTTGGTGCATTGTCAGCATGGAATTGGCAGAGCTCCTTTGGTGGTGGCTTGTGTGTTGCTGACAGAGGGCCTGGGGGCTGCTGAAGCGGTTTTGGAATTGGAGCGCTTGCGTTGGCAAGTCCGCATGAATGGAATTCAACTGCGTGCACTCCAGGAATTTTCAGACACGTGGGAGAAGTTTCTGAAGGACAACCCCTAGTGCCCCCCCCTGGAGGTGCCCCCTGAGGGACACCTCCTGAAGCGACGGGCGGTGGCTATGGAATATGCCCAGGCATGGCGACGGTTTTGCCAAAGAGGCCAGGGAGACTGCCCTGTTGATATGTCCACGGCCCAACCCGAAACACACCCGGAAGAGGGAAGTCATTTTTGAGTAGGTTGGCAGAACTGTCGGCGCCATCTATGGCATGGAGGCCTTTGTTGTTCCATGTGCGGCCTGCTATGCCCTCAAACGCATGGTTGTCTGACAGAAGTCCGCTGTTTTCGCCCACCACACGTCCAACACGGATGGTACCGGTGATGGAGGAGTTTAACGCGACGCAGTGGGACAGCGTGCTGTCGTCGCTCCTTCCCATAATTCCACCGACGTTGGAGGTGCCGTTTATCTGTCCAGAGGCATAGCAGTTTTGCGTCGACGAGCCAGAAGAAGCGCTCCCCACCATGCCGCCGACGGAGCTGTTGCCTTCAACAGCCCCTGTGGCATAGCCGTGTTGCAGTATGCCTCGATGATTTCCCACGACGCCGCCGACATTGTTGTTGCCGGTGACATGGCTGGTGACATAGCAGTTGCTGATGGTGCCGTCTTTGTTCCACCCCACCATGCCGCCGACATGGTTGCGGCCTCGGATGCTGCCATCCACCAGTCCAAGGTTTTTAATTTCAGCGTTGGCTATATATCCGAACAGGCCTTGGTGGTCTGACCCGCTGTTGTCAATGACAAGGCCGGAAATGCTGTAGCCGCCGCCATCAAAACTGCCGGTGAAAGGGAGCGTTTCTGTGCCTATGGCCGTCCAGTAGTTGCTTCCCTGAGACCGGAGCACAATGGGTTGTGTGAGCTTATAATGCCTGTTGAGGCCCTGCGTGCGCGCGTAGCTGTTGAAGTGCCCAATGTTGGCCTGGTTTACCAGAATGGGGCGGTTTTGTGTCCGGCCCTCCACAACCTCCACGCGGAGGGCGTGGGCTCCACCCATATATTCATAGCCCTGGGGGATATTCTTGAGGTTGAGGTTGAGGTCAAACCCAGTTGTGCTCAATGCCGACAAAAAGTTATAAGTGATGGTTATTTTAAATGTTTTTGTTTCTTCTTCCAGGTTGTTTTCAGCTTCGCTCGTCACCGTCAGTCCGTTGTGCTCAGGGTGGATTTCCAGCTCCACATGGTTGGCGGCATCAAGGCTTTCAAGCCCGGAAACGGTCAACCAGAAGGTGGCCGAGCGTTCGCTCTGCAGCGGCGTCAGCGTTGCGGTGTTGGGGGAGACTTCCACGTGAAGGCGAGCCAGGGGCTTCCATTGGGCATAGACGGTGAAGCTTTCAGTGACAGGGCTGCTGGCAGTGAAGGGGGCGCCCTGCCCGTTGCGCTCCCTATTCCAGCCGCCAAACCGGTAGTTGGCATGCGTAGGCTCTTGAGGCAGAGCGTCCAGGGTGGTTGCCGGCTGCGTCACCATTTTGCTGGTCGGGTTTGCCTCCGTATTCCCGCCATTTTTGTCAAACGTCACCACATAAGTCGCATAGACTGGGTGAGGTTTGCCATTGCCGTTGCCATTGCCATCATCATCCTCTGGAGAAAAAGGAGAGCAAGCGCTCAGGCCCATCCCCACACCCAAAACCAGAAGACACAGCTTTTCCAAGCCAAACCGGTTTTGGGCGAATTTTTGCCTCCAGCGCCTTGGCGAAAGAGCTCTTTTTGTTGTCCTTTGTTCCATTGCTTGCTCCATAGAGTTTCTCTCCCGGGAAACGTTTCCCCTTGTACTTCCCCTTGCACCGTAGCCCCCCGTCGCTTTCCCTTACACCTTTGTCTACTCTAGCACAGGTGCTGCGAAGCGCAGAAAAAATATACATTATTAACAAGAGTTAGCACTCCTATGCCCGCCCATGCAAAAACTTGACATGTTTGCCCGGAGGGAGGCGGCCGCCCAAGGAGGAGGCCAAGGAGGAAGCATGAAAGGGCCAGGGAAGCGGTGTTATTCCAGCGCCTTGAGAATGTGGGGAGGCATGTGGCCCGTTTGTCCGGCAAGGCCCAAGAGGGTGGGGAGTTTTCCTGCTGTATATACCCAGGGGGCGTTGCGCAGTCCTGCGGGAAAGCCGCTGCTTGTTTGCAGTTGGGCGGCAGTCCTGCTTTGGCCGTTGGTTGTGTTGGGTGTGTTGGGCCACGTTGTCGGGTTGTCGCCGTCTTTTATGTCGGCAAATGCGTAGTTGCTGAGCAGGGAGAGGTTGTCGGTGAAGCCCGTGATGCGTCCAACGCGGTTGCCGGAGGTGGCTTTCACGCTTAAATTCAACGCCGCGCAATGGGTCAGCGTTGCGTTGCTGGTGTTTTCCCCGGCAATGCCGCCAACGTGCTGGCGGCCCTCAATGCTGCCTAGGGCATAGCCGTTTTGCAGCGTGCCACCGTCGTTGGTCCCCGCTATGCCGCCTATATACTCGTCGCCGCTAACATCTCCCAGGGCATAGCCGTTTTCCAGCATGGCATGGTTGGCCCCCACCATGCCGCCTATATATTCCATGCCGAAGACTGTGCCCGTGGCATAGCAGTTTTGCACGCGCCCCTCGTTGGTCCCCGCTATGCCGCCGGCACTCCACTCGCCTATAACTTCCACCGCTGTGTGGCAGCCTTGCACGGTGCCCGCGTTGTAGCCCACCAGGCCGCCGACGTGCTCCTCGCCGAGCACTTCCCCTGCCGCATGGCAGCCTTGCACGGTGCCCTGGTTATAGCCCACCAGGCTGCCAACATTGTGGCCGCCTTGGAGGTAGGCTTTCAGGAGTCCAAGGTTTTTCACCGTGGCTTGGGCGGCCATGGTGCCAAACAAACCCTGGTGGTTGGCATAGCTGTCCACATGAAGCCCGGAGAGGGTGTGGTGGTTGCCGTCCAAGCTGCCGGTGAAGGGGCTGTCGGCGGTGCCGATGGGCACCCAGTTGCTTGGCGTTGCGGCGGGTGCCTCCAGCACAATGTCCGAAGTCAGCTGGTAGTGCAGCGCCAGTCCCCGGCTGTTTGCAAACTCATTGAAACGCGCGACATTGCCCTTGTGCACCGGAATGGGGCGGGTGCTGTCCCGTCCATGGGTAGGGACGACGAGGAGGGTTGTGTCCGCCTCATAGGCATAGCCTTCCGGCACTTTGGAGAGGCGAAGGCGGAGTGTGGCCTCTGCCTCCTCAAAAAGCCCCGCCTCGGGGTAGCTGGCGCGGAAGACAAAACGCTGGCCTCCCCCCTCGGAAGGGGAGCTGTTTTCCAGCTGCAAGGAGAGCCAGGAGGGCCCTTGCGCTTCCAGGGTTATACCGGCAGCCTCTTGCGCGCTTTTAAAGCCGGAAACGTTGACGAGGAAGGTGGTGGAGCGCTCCTCTAGGGGCGAAAATATGAGGCGGGCAGGGGCCTGCACACTCAAGGAGGGTGGAGAAGGCACCCAAAGGGCATAAACCACCACATGGGCAGTAACAGGGCTGCTGGCCGTAAAGGGGGCGCCGGTGCCGTCGGCCTTTTCATTCCACCCGCCAAACCCAAAGCCCGGCTGCGTGGGCGGCGCAGGCAAAGCCTCGAGGGTTTGGGCGGGAGGCTTGACGGTTTTGGTGGGCGGGTTTGCCTCAGTACCCTCCGGGTGGTGGTTGTTTTTGTCAAAGCGCACAACAAAGCTTGTCTCCGAGGTTGCCCCCGGCGGGGGCTCCTTTTCCTCCGGCGAATTTGAAGAGGAGCAGGCACCCAAAACCGCCACCAGCAACAGAAGGCAGCCGCTGCCAAGGCCAAAGCGTTTCATAGAGGACTCCGAAGAAGCAAGGGGAGCTGACAAGAGAGGTATGATATATGTTCTTCAACAGCGACTCCAGGGAGAATTTTTTCTGCCTGGAGGGCCTTCGCCGCGCCTGTCAAGTTTTCCGCCTTGGGCGCCATTTTTTTGCACACCCCCCACTTCTCCCTTAGTGTGGTTGAAAACACACATGGTGAGATATGCAAACGACACCTTCTTCTCATGCTTTTTCTCTCTCTTCGCCTTCTCTTTCGCCTTCCAGCTATGCCAAGGCCGCTGACTGGAGGCTGTGCAAAGGGGACGCGCTTTCTTTGCTGGAGCGCTTGGAGCCTGGGCGCTTTGAGTTGGTGGTGGCGGACCCGCCCTATTTCCTCTCCAACGGGGGTTTTAGCTGCAAGGGCGGAAGGCGGGTGTCCGTGGACAAGGGGGCCTGGGACGTCTCCCAGGGCATGGAGGCGGACTTGGCTTTTACGCACAGCTGGCTGCGCCAGTGCCGGCGCCTGCTTTCTGCCGAGGGCAGCCTCTGGGTTTCGGGCACCCAGCACAACATTTTTATGGTGGGCTTTGTGCTGCAACAGCTGGGCTACCGGCTCCTCAACACCATTACCTGGTATAAGCCCAATGCCAGCCCCAACCTCTCTTGCCGCTACTTCACCCACTCCACGGAGTTGTTGCTGTGGGCCGCCCCCTTGGCCAAGGGAAAGCAGCGCCATGTGTTTAACTACGCCCTTATGAAGCAACTCAACGGCAACAAGCAAATGCGCGACGTATGGGCTTTGCCCAAAACCGGCGAGGAGGAGTTGAGTGCCGAGGGAGAGGGCAAGCTGTGGAGTTTTACGCGCCCCTCCAAGGAGGAGAAGCGGCTGGGGGCCCACCCCACCCAAAAGCCCCTGGCCCTTATGAAGCGCATTGTGGAAGCCTCCTCCAAGCCCGGCGCCTGGGTGTTGGACCCTTTCTGCGGCAGCGGCACCACCGGTGTGGCCGCCCTGGAGACAGGCCGTCGCTTTGTCGGCATTGACTGTGACGAGGCCTCCTTGGAGTTGGCCCGCCGCCGCCTGGGGGCCTGCCGCCGCCCAGCCGTGCCCCCGCAGCCGGAGGAGCGGCGTTTAGAGGCCATGTTGTGAGGTGGAAGCCAGGCCCCGGGGAAGCCGCCTGGCTGTGCCCCGGCTGGGAGGTGGCAGCAGGTTTTGGCACCACCTGCGGAGGGCTTTCGCCAGCAGAAGCTACCTCGGAAGCCAGGCAGGCAGCGCTAGCGCAAGCCTGCAGGCGCCTAGGCGCCCTGGCTGGCCTGCCGGAGGCGACGCCTTGGGCTTTTTTGAAGCAGGTGCACGGGGTGGCCCTCCAAAAAGCCGAGGGGCTGAAGGCGGGGCAGGCCCACTGCCTCGGGGAGGCCGACGGCCTATGGACGGAGCAACCCGGGGTGGCCCTGGCCGTGCAGACGGCGGACTGTGTGCCTATTTTATTGTTGGACAAGAGGCGGCGGCGCGTCGCGGCGGTGCACGCCGGCTGGCGCGGCGTATGGGGGCGCATTTTGCCCAAGCAGCTTGAGCTGTGGGCGAAGGAGGGAAGTCTCCCCGGGGACATTCAGGTGGCCCTGGGGCCCTACATAGGGCCTTGTTGTTATGAAGTCAGCGAGGACTTGGCAAGGCAGTTTTCCACGAGGTGGGGGGCGGCCGTCCTCCCCCCCCGGGAGGGGGCGGGGCCGAGGGTAGACTTGGCCAAAGCCCTCGAGGAAGACCTATGGGAAGCCGGAGTTTTGCCCGAGCACCTCCAAAGCGCCCGGCTGTGCACCTCGTGTGACGGGCGCTTTTTCTCCCACCGCCGGCAGCAGGGCAGGGCAGGCAGGCAGCTGTCGTGGGTTTATAGCCCCGGCACGTAGCTTGCCTGTGTTTCAACGGCCCATACGCCGTATGTCACGTAAACGAGAATGAGCATATAACGTGTATTTAACATATTCAAAAGCAACGCTGGACAACCCGCGTTGCAAGGTGGATGCTTTAGGCTTGTTTTTGTCCACACGGGAGCAAGGGAGCGTGCCATGAAGAGAGACAGGTTGTTGAGGGTATCCAAGGGGTTGTCAACGGTGGTGGCGAGGTGGGTGGTGGTCCTCTCCCTCTTCTCCCTGTCCGCCTATGCGCAGGGTATTGTTATAGGTGAGGCAACCATAGGCGCCTACGGCACGTTGCAAATAACGTCCGCTTCTGCTGGTGTTGCTGCCAGTGTTGTTAAGCTGGGCGATGACATGGCGGGCACCACCCGGCTTGCCGTTAACCGCAGCTTCACCCTCGACTTAAACGGCTACAACCTGACAATTGAGGTGGAGCAAGGCGGTGGCATCCACCTCAACTCGGGCATTACCCTCACCCTCATGGACAGCAACCCCGGCCAAAACGCGTTAACTGTTATGAGTGGCAGCGGTGCGGGGGTTAACACCAGCCGCGGTACACTGGTTGTTGAGAGCGGAAGGGTTGTCGTCAAAGGCGGCGAAGGTGGCGCAGGCATTGGAGGCAGCGCTGGAGGCGCAGGCGGCAACATTATTCTCCTGGGTGGCACCATTACCGCCACCGGCGGCCAGCAGGGCGCAGGCATTGGAGGTGGTGCTGGGGGCGCAGGTGGCAACATCAGCATGCTGGGCGGCACCGTCACCGCCACCGGCGGCCAGCAAGGCGCAGGCATTGGAGGCGGCGCTGGGGGCGCAGGCGGCAACATCAGCCTTTTTGGCGGCACCGTCACCGCCACTGGCGGCCAGCAAGGCGCGGGGGTGGGAGGTGGTGGTGGGGCAGCTTCCGGCGCTTCTGGCAACATTCACATTGCCGGGGCTGTCCATATAACTGCCACGGGCGGTAACTCAGAGACGCAAGGCGGCGGCGCTGGCATTGGCTCCGGTGGCGCCATGGGAGAAGTCGGCAGGGTAGGGGACATGGTTATGGAAGCCTCCGAGAAGGTAGTGGCTACAGGTGGCACCGGAGTTGGTGGCCGGCGCGGTGCCAACATTGGCTTTGGTGGCAGCGCTGGCGAGGTTGAAAACGCTGGCGACGAAGTGCAACCGAGGCACACCCGCGAGGTGGAAACCCACACCATTACCACCCAGGTGGGCGCCGGCGGAAGCATTTTCCTCTGGCAGGCTTCCCCAGTTTTTGACGGCTCCAACCTCGTTGTTACCGTCACCGCCGACGAAGGCCATATCCTCCACACGGTGTTGGGGCAAACCATCAGCAGCCAGCAGAAGTGGACATTCGTCATTCCCGAGGTGAGAGGGCCCCAAACCATTACGGCTACTTTTCGAGAGTTTGGCGGCGAGGGTGGTTCCAACTTTGGCCCTGGCAGCGGGGACTATGGGTATTATGAGGACGACATTTTCGGTTGCAACACCTCCGGCGGGCCGTTTGGGGTGGCCGCCCTCGGGGTGCTTGCCGTTTTTGTATGGGGGCGCAGAAGGAGGCTGCTATGTTAGGCATTCAACCATGTGCCGCCTCTTGCCATGCCTTCTCTTCTTTGTAGCCGCCTGCTCCCCCCGCTGTGGCGGGTTGCCCCCGGGGCTTCCCCTGGAGGCCCCCGGGCAGGCACTGGAAGTCCCCCTCTTGGAGGCTTCAGAGGTGTTGGCAGAGGAGGGCCCCCCGGTGTACCCTCTCTTGAGGGAGCCTTCCCCGGAGGAGTTGCATGCCCTGGGCGTCGCCTTCCCAGCGGAATACCAGGCCCGCACCCAGGCCTTCGGCGAAACCCTTGAGCGCCTCGCCTCCGGCAAACTCAAAGAGCGCGCCCTCATCCTCAAGCGACTGTCCGAGGACAACCCCTGGCACTCCCTCGCGGAGCCGGCTGCGTTTGCCGCTGTTTCCGTTGCCTGCGCCCTGGGCAGCTGTGAGGAGACGTTGGAGGCGGGCCTGGCTTTTGTCCAAGCCTGGCCCCATGGCGCCTATGCGGCGGAAGCCTGGCTTTGCATGGCCTTGTGCCAAAAGCAGGCCGGGCACTTTGCCGAGTTTGAAGAGACGCTGCGCTTTGTAAGCCACCGCTACCCAAGGACGCCTGCCGGGCTGAAGGCGAAAATAGAGCTGGGCCTGCGCGCCTCCATTAATGAATTAAAATGAAGCATGGTTGGCTTTTCTGTTTGTTGGTGTTGGGGGGCCTTTCCCCCGCGTGGGCCCAAAGTTTGAAGGAGGCCCCCGGGGGCCTTTCCCACACCGTGGAGGAGGGGGACACCCTTTGGAGGCTGGCGGAAACCTATTTGGGAGACTCCGGGCAATGGCCCGCCGTATGGGCTACCAATGAGCACATTGATAACCCCCATTGGATATTTCCCGGGGAGGTGGTTTTCCTCTCCCCCTCGCCGCCTGGAGGGGGGGAGGCCAAGGGCGCCTTGGAGCCCCCGGGAGGGCCTGCACTCCCCCGGTTGGTGGGGCGGCCTGCGGGTTTGCCTTCCATGGTAGCGGTGGATACCCTCCTCACCCCCGGCCCTGTGGAAGGGTGGGGCCTCCTCCACAGCGCTATAACACAGTCCCAAATGCTTTCTCCTTTGGACGAGGTACACATTCAGCTGAAGGAAGACAGCCCCGTGCGCCCGGGGGAGACATTCCTCATTATAAGGAGCCAGGGGAAGCTTCGGCACCCGCAGACGAAGAAGGTGTTGGGCTACCTCACCTCCGTGGTGGGGGCCGCCCAGCTGCAGTGGCGGGAGGGCCCGCATGCCATGGCAAAAATAGTGAGGGCCAACGCGGAAATTTTGCGCGGGGACATGTTGGGCCCCCGAGGGGACAACAACCTGCGCCCGGTGTATATGCGGAAGAATGAGAAACGCATGGAAGGCCAGGTGGTGGCGATAGAGCCGTGGCGGGCCAGCATCGCCGGGGGCCAGCACCTGGTGTTTGTGGACAAAGGCAGCGCCGACGGCGTTGCACCTGGCAACCACTTCCACATTATACGCCAGCAGGACGGCTTAAGCCTGCAAACGGTGCTCAAGCCCGCGGTGGTGCACAAGGGTGCCCTCCCTCAAACCGTGGGCCTTTGCACCCTGGTGGATGTGCAGCCCAACGTCAGCAGCTGCCTGCTGATGTGGACTTCCCGTGAAATTGTCCCGGGGGACCGCGTGGAAATGCGAGAGTAGGTGCTTTGCCCGGCCCGCCAAGGGAGGTCAGGGCAAGCTCGCTTTAAGCGCGGCGCACTGTGGCGAGGCCAAATGAGTGTCACCGCATAATGCCCGATGGCCGTCATCGCCCACAGGGGGCTCTAGCAAATTGTTGGGAATGGTCTCACATCGCACCGAGCATCCGAGGGTGCGGGCGCTGCGGAAACTCAGGTGATGCTCGGCGACGTGGCCCACAATGCGGTCGTCTTCAATGGCAATTTCAACCTGCCCCGAGGGAGCCAAGGTGTACCCCTCCTTTATCCACAGGAGGTTCGCCTCCGCCGCGCCTTCCTGGAGGGGTCCGAGAGCTCTGTCCACCAACGGTACGCTGAAAGCCGGAAGCATTGAAGACGGCCCCTGCACATGCAACGAAAACACCTCAGGCACGCCTACTGTCATGTCGACGACTCCTGGGCCGTCGTCCCAAAACGTGACACTAAAATTCATTGGATATACGAATTCCCACGACTGGTCGCCCAGTTGCACGAAGAGTTGGTCAGCGGGCGGGGGCCTCTCCCCAGGCCCCACCTCGACAGTGTTGCACGCATAGCCCAAACACAGCACAACAAACATCTGTTTTGCGAAGAACCTAAGCATCCCTCGACTCCTTTCAGCAGTTGACGTTCAGCATCCGCCCACTTCGCGTGCTGTTGTCGCTTTTTCGAATTTCAGTGATTGCTCCAAAGTGGTCCAGAACGATCCATATTCGTGTACGAAGGTTCCGCGCCCCTCGTTGCCCAGCGTCACCGGCGAAGGGTTTGTCAGGGGGAGATTGCTGGCTACCGCAATGTCCACACTCCGAAACCCAAGGGCCACAACGGGCAGCAGCATGAGCCAGCCCTTGTAGCATGTTCGAAAAATAATTCGCATCGCCAACCTTCCTTTCCGGTCACCGTAACTCCGAATTGCAATGCATACAAGCCTAGACCGGTTTCATGTTGAAGTGATCTGCTGCAGGGGGACGACTTATCGCGCGCTAACCATGCAGGGCGTTGTTGTGCGAACCGCCCTTGCTGCTTCGTTTCTTGAACCGGGATTTTCGTAAGACTTACAAGATTGGCAAGATTGGGCAGTGCTTGAAAACAATGCACTGCCAAAAAATCCTGCCAATCTTATAAATCTTATGAAAATCCTGGTTCAAAAATATACAGGATTGGGCAGCACCAAAAATATAGGGGAGCGATAAGTCGTCCCCCTATATCGGCTCACTTCAACTGGAAACCGGTCTAGGTGTTCAGTCCCGGCATTTGGTGGCACCATATTATCCACTGAATGGAAGGAAGCGCTATGGGACAAGTTTTACACGGCAGCGCCACGACGACGGAGGCGGTACGTCGAGCGATACAGAATA
>Ga0209737_10001834_pt1 | contig 15000 bp, 15 predicted proteins | sample TergutCu122P3_FD_187284 | JGI IMG/M metagenome (GOLD analysis project Ga0209737, IMG submission 187284) | Cubitermes ugandensis P3 segment gut microbial communities from Kakamega Forest, Kenya - Cu122 P3 (SPAdes) (version 2) | ecosystem: Host-associated > Arthropoda: Insects > Digestive system...
ATAGCTTGACCAGCGCCTCGGCGAGCGCCGGGGCAGAGCTCATCCGGGAAGCGTAGGCATCGGCCTGAAACTCATCGCGCCGGGAGAGGTGGCTGAACAAGGGGGTAAACAAGAAGGAAAACAGGGGAGTGACCAGAGTAAACAACAGGAGGGCAAGCGCGGCATCGCCCGTATTTTCTGCTCCTACCCCCAGCGCGGCAAAAAACCAGGGCGCATTCAGAAGATGTCCCAGGAGCGCGAAAAAGATCAGGGAAAAAGCAAAGACAAGCACAATGCGTTTCACGATATGGCGATGGTGAAAATGCCCCAGCTCGTGCGCCAGCACGGCTTCGATTTGTGGGGGGGTAAGGCTCTCCAGCAGGGTATCGAAAAACACGATGCGGCGGGATTTGCCAAAGCCGGTGAAATAGGCATTGCCGTGACTGGAGCGGCGCGATCCGTCCATGACGAAAATATCGCGGGCGCTGAAATTGCCGCGCTTTAGCAATTGTTCGATCCGTTCCCGAGCTTCTCCTGCTTCGAGGGGGGTAAATTTGTTGAACCAGGGGGCGATCCAGAGCGGGTAGATTACCAGCATCAAGAGATTGAAGCCTGCGAGGACGAGCCAGGCGTAAAACCACCAGAAGTTGCCCGCAGCCGTCATCAGCCAGAGAATGAGGGCGATGAGCGGAAGGCCGAGCAGGATGGCGAGCAGGATGTTTTTTAAGAGATCCTGACAAAAGAGTTTGGGGGTCATGCGATTGAAGCCGAAACGCGCCTCCAGGGAAAAACTGCGGTAGGCGTCAAGAGGCAAATCGATGAGACCAGAGATGAGAGCGACGCTGGCGATCAGGGCTACACCCTTGAAGAGCCCGGAGGCAAACATGCTCTCCCAGAACAGGTTGAGCCAGGCGAGCAATCCTCCCCAGGTCAGAACGAGGAACAGCATCGTTCCCAGAACGAGGTCTATCCGATTGAGTTTGCACTGTGCCCCCAGATAGTCGGCGGCTTTCTGGTGTGCGGTAAGGTCGACCTGTTCGGCAAAAGATGGCGGCACCGCGTCCCGATGGGCGTTTACATGGCGCTGCTGGCGAAAATTCAGCCAGAGTTTGGCGATCAGGCCAAAAATGAGCAGGGCGGCGGTAATGAGGGTGAAAATTTCGGAAGTCATGGATGCGGATGTACTAAATTTTTGCCAAAAAACATCAAATCTTGCTCTTGATCGAGGGAAGCTGTGAGAAAATGATTGTTTTAACGAAGCGGCGATTATATGGTATGTGACGCAACAAACCTTGTTTGGCTTGATATGGAAATGACTGGCTTGCTGCCCGATAGTGATCGAATCCTTGAATTGGCCATTGTGGTGACCGATGCCAATCTCTCCGTGTTGGCTGAATCGCCATCCTGGGCGGTGCACCAGGATGATGCGGTGCTTGACGGCATGGATGAGTGGAATAAAAAGACCCACGCTCGCTCGGGCTTACTGGAGCGGGTGCGCGCTTCCACTCAGGATGAAGCCATGGTCGAGGCCGAGGCGCTTTTGTTTGTCCAACAATTTGCCCCCGCCCGGGTTTCGCCGATGTGCGGTAATTCCATTTGCCAGGATCGCCGTTTTATGGCACGGTATATGCCGGGATTGGAGGCATGGTTCCATTATCGTAACCTCGATGTCAGTACCGTGAAGGAGTTATGCAAACGCTGGCAGCCGGAAGTTTATAAAAAATTCCAGAAACGTGGAGCGCATACGGCGCTGCTCGATATCCACGAATCTATTGACGAATTGAAGCATTATCGGGAACACTTCATCCAGAGATAATTAAAGGAAAACAAAATGCAGAAAACACGACCCGGTTTTTCTTATCTTCTGCTGCTCGTTGCGGCAGGTTTGCTCTGGTCTGGCGGCGCTGTCCATGCGAGAGACCCACGCCTCACCGAGATCCGATCTGACCCGCAGACATTGCGGGAAGCCATGGAACGAGGGCGCAAAATAGCTGCTTTTTGCGCCAACTGCCACGGCGCCAATGGGGTCAGCAATCTGCCGGAAGTCCCCAATCTTGCCGGGCAAAATGTCGACTATCTTCTTGAGCAAACGCGCAAATTCGGCAACGGGCAACGCCGGGATCCGTTCATGCAGGGTTTAATCAAGGCCTTGAAGGAAGAGGAGAAAATACAACTCTCCATCTTCTATGCCAGCCAGAGTCCCAGTCCAGCCAAGCCGAATCCGGCGAGCGTAGAGCATGGCAGGCGGGTTTTCAGCGTTTTTTGCGCCCGTTGTCATGGCGACAAGGCGCGCGGGGACGAATTGATTCCGCGTCTGGCAAGTCAGCATGAAGAATATATCGTGGCGTCCGTTACCCGTTACCGCAACAAGAGCGGCGAGCGCCAGGATCCGCAGATGACTGCGGCGGTAGCGCCCTTGAAGGATGCTGACATCAAGGCGGTTGCCGCTTATCTCAGCAGCTTGCCGTAAGTAACATGTGTTGCTCGCCACCAGGGAGGAGAAAAATGCGGAAAACCCGAACCACTTCTGTGCAGACGCTGCTTGCTGCCCTTTGCCTCGTAGCGTTCTGGCCGGGTGGCGAGGCATACGCGAAAGATCCGCGCTTGACCGAGATCAGCGCCGACCCTTACCTGTTGTGGGTGGCGAGGGGTTCGGGACGGAAGGCAGCAGCCTTTTGCTCGAACTGCCACGGCGACAACGGAGTCAGCATCATGCGGGATGTTCCCAATCTGGCCGGGCAAAACGCTGACTATCTTCTGGAGCAGACGCGCAAATTTGGCGCAGGGGAGCGAAAGAGTCATTTCATGCAGGGGTTGATCAATCTCTTGAGCGAAGAGGAAAAGATTCAGTTGTCCCTGTTTTATGCCAATCAAGACCCAGGCGCCGACAGACCGCGGGCAAATATTGATACCAAAGCCGGGCAACGTCTTTTTGGCGTACATTGCGCCCGTTGTCATGGCGAGAAGGCGCTCGGCGATGAGTTGATTCCACGCCTGGCGGGGCAGCAGGAAGAATATCTTACGGAGTCGATAACCCGTTACCTCAGGAGAAGCGGCGAGCGGCAGGACGCCCGGATGAGCGCCTCGGTCGCGCCCCTGAGGAATGCGGATGTCAAGGCGGTTGCCGCTTATCTCAGCAATATTCGTTGAGTTGATATTGGTTTAAATGAGCAAGGCTTTTGTGCGGGAAAACACGGAGGATGACGAAGAAGACGCCCTGTCTTCGGCGCATCCTCTTCCTTCTGGCGGCAAGAACTACATGACCCCTTCCGGTCACGCCCGCCTTCTTGCCGAGCAGGATTATCTGATCCGGGAAGAGCGCCCGCGGGTGGTGGAGGTGGTTGCCTGGGCGGCGAGCAATGGCGACCGTTCCGAAAATGGGGATTATCTTTACGGCAAAAAGCGTTTGCGGGAAATCGACCGACGGATTCGCTTTCTCGGTAAGCGTCTGGAAAACGCAGAGATTGTCGATCCTACCCTGCAAGGCGATAACGACCAGATTTTTTTTGGGGCGACAGTGAGCATCAGTTTTGACGGCGAACCGGAGCAGACTTTTACCATCGTGGGGATAGATGAAGCGGACGCCGCCAGAGGGCGGATAAGCTGGATTTCCCCGCTGGCGCGCGCTCTCCTGAAAGCGCGGGAGGGCGATGAGCGCCGCTTGCGCACTCCCGCCGGGGTCAGGGAGATTGAGATTTTACGCGTCTGTTATTTGCCGCTGGATCCTGCGGACGGCGATTGAAGAACCAACTCGAAGATAGGTGCATGTAGGGGCGGCAGAATGCCGTCTGCAAGACCCGCCCGCAAGCAGCATGAAATCGTGGGGTGCATAATGACGAGTGATTGCGTAGGCTGGGTTGAAGCGAAGCGGAAACCCAGCATAATCCAGCGTTGATTCTGCGACAGCCTTCCAGCTCCGCGCAGAACTCCACCCACTCGTCATTCCCGCGTAGGCGGGAATCCAGGAAAGCCTTTCAGTTTCTCTGGCGCTTGTTGATGAGAATGCAGCTCATGTCCTGTTCTGAAACCTGTCACTGCGGTGAATGCCGTACTGGATTCCCGCCTGCGCTGGAATGACGGATGGGTTGGGCGTGGTCGCTGGCTATGAATTGTAGGGGCGTTGCGCAGAACGCCCCTACAACATCTACAGAGCGGCGGGCGGGTGGTTCGTCTCTCCGATGCTGGGTTTCGCTAGCGCTCAACCCAGCCGCTTATCTTCGATTCGGTTCTTCAATCGCCATCCGCAGGATCGGGCGGCAGAATGCCGCCCATACACGCGCCTACCTTCGAATTGGTTCTTTAATTGCCGTGCGCAGCGCCAGCACCTACGCCCATGGCTTCGCGGACGTCGCGCATGGTTTCTCGTGCCAGTTCTCTTGCTTTTTCGCTGCCTTCGGCGAGGATGTTGCGCACGAGGTTGGGATCGGCCTCGTAGTAGCGGGCGCGTTCCTGCATGGGGGCGAGTTCTTTCAGAATGCCGTCGATGACCGGTTGTTTGCAGTCGAGGCAGCCAATGCCTGCGCTTTGGCAGCCCTGGTTTACCCAGGCGCGGCAGTCATCGTTGGAATAAACCTGATGCAGTTGCCAGACCGGGCATTTTTGCGGGTCGCCGGGATCGGTGCGGCGAACCCGCGCCGGGTCGGTTGGCATCGCCCTGATTTTTTTGCTGACCGAATCGGGTTCTTCCCTGAGGGCGATGGTGTTGGCGTAGGACTTGCTCATTTTCTGCCCGTCAAGACCAGGCATTTTTGAGGCTTCGGTAAGAAGCGCGGCAGGTTCGGCCAGAATCATCTTGCAGGAGCCTTCGAGGTAGCCAAACAGTCGTTCCCTGTCGGCAACGGAAAGATGCTGGATGTCGTCCAAGAGGGCGTGCGCCTGATCTATGGCCTCACGTTCGCCTTCCTGTTGGTAGCGAATCCGCAGCTCCTCGTAATGGCGCGCTTTTTTGCTGCCGAGTTTCTTGATCGCTTCCCGCGTTTTTTCCTCGAAATCCGGCTCACGTCCGAAGAGGTAATTAAAGCGACGGGCGATTTCGCGGGAGAATTCGACGTGCGGAATCTGGTCTTCGCCGACCGGCACTTTGCTGGCGCGATAGATGAGAATATCGGCCGCTTGCAGGAGGGGATAGCCGAGAAAGCCGTAAGTGGTCAGATCCTTGCCGGTCAGTTTCTCCTGCTGATCCTTGTAGGTGGGAACCCGCTCCAGCCAGGAGAGCGGAGTCATCATCGAGAGGAGGAGGTGGAATTCGGCGTGTTCCGGCACATGCGACTGGACGAACATGATCGCCTCTGCTGGATCGACTCCGGCGGCGAGCCAATCTACCACCATGTCCATGATATTTTTTTTGATATGGCGGGGATCGTCGTATTGGGTCGTCAGGGCGTGCCAGTCGGCGACGAAGAAGAGGCAGGGGTATTCGTGCTGCAAGCGCGTCCAGTTGGCAAGGACGCCGTGATAATGCCCTAAATGCAGCGCCCCGGTGGGGCGCATCCCGGAGAGTACGCGTTCGGAATACATGGTGATAGCCGTTGTCAGAAAATGGTTTGCAGGAGAGAGAGCGTCGTCATCAAAAGCGGTTTCAGAATAGCATTCAACGCGCCGGAAAAAAGAAGCAGCAACAGGATGAGAATGCCATAAGGCTCGATTTTTGAATAGGGGATGGCAAGACGCATGGGCAGAAGGCTGGTCACGATACGCCCCCCATCCAGAGGCGGCAAGGGCAGGAGATTCAACAGCATCAGCACGAGATTGATGTTGATGCCGTAGATGCACATCTGCAAAAATGCGTCGCTCAGTTCTGACTGAGGCGGTTTGGGAAGCTGGTTGTAGAGAAGCAACCAGGCGATTGCCATGAGGAGATTGACGAAGGGCCCGGCGGCGGCGACCCAGAGCATGTCCTGTTTGGGGCGGCGAAGGCAAGCGAAATTGACCGGCACCGGCTTGGCGTAGCCAAAGGCGAAAGCGCCGCCGCTGGCGAGCAGCATGAGGCCGGGGATCAGCACGGTGCCGAGAGGGTCGATGTGGGAGAGCGGGTTCAGGGTGACCCTTCCCGCCCTGGCTGCGGTCGCATCACCCAGTTTCAGCGCCGCGTAAGCGTGCGCGGCCTCGTGCATGGTTATCGCCATCAGGAGGGGCAGGGCGGCGATGATGAGAATGGTGATCCAGCCGGTTTCCATATCGTGCCTCAGAGAGCGAAGGGGGCGAGTGAGCCTTTTCCGGCGCGCACCACTTCGGGCACGGCGTCGGTGAGGTCGATTACGGTAGTCTGTTCGGCGCCGCAAGCGCCGCCATCCAGCACCAGATCGAGGCGGCCGCGCAAGCGATCGCAAATCTCCCAGCTTTCACAGAGCGGGTTTTCATCGCCGGGGAGAAGCAGGGTTGCGGTCAGGAGAGGGTCGGAAAGTTCGGTGAGCAGCGCCTGGGCGACCGGGTGATCCGGGATGCGAAGCCCTATGGTTTTGCGTTTCGGGTGCATGACCCGGCGCGGCAATTCCTTGGTTCCTTCCAGAATGAAGACGTAGCTGCCGGGGGTGACCGCTTTTAAGAGGCGGTATTGGCGATTGTCTACCCGGGCGTATTTGGCAATATCGGACAAATCCCGGCACATCAGGGTGAGGTGATGGCGCTCGTCGAGTTCGCGCAGCGCCCGGAGGCGATCCAGAGCCTCCTTGTCGCCGAGATGGCAGCCAAGGGCATAGCAGGAATCGGTCGGAAAGGCGATGACCGCGCCTTCGCGCAGGCGGCGTACCGCCTCCTTGATGGCGCGCGGGTTGGGGTATTCGACGTTCAAAATCAGCGGCATCGCGTTTTCAATCCCTGAACAATTTTGACACCAAGGGCAGGTCCTCTGGAATGGGGGAGAATTCGCCCAGTTTGCCATAATAAGACTCGGTAGGGCCATGAAAGTCAGAGCCGCCGGAAGCATAAAAGCCAAATTTTCGCGCAAGGCGGGAGAAATGGCGGATCTGATCCGGGGTGGTTCCACTACTGGAAACCTCGATGGCGTCGCCGCCCAGCGCCTTGAATTCGGACAAAAAGCGTTGCATCTGCCCGCCGCTCATTTTGTAGCGTCCGGGGTGCGCCAGCACTGCCACTCCATTTGCGGCCTTGAGCCAATTGATGCTGTCGGGCAATTGGGCGGTGTCGTGGGGGACGTAAGCGGGCTTGCCAGGGGAGAGATAGCGGTTGAATACTTTTTGCTGCTCGCGGAACAATCCGATTTCCATCAGATAGCGGGCAAAATGGGCGCGGGAAATCAGGGATGGATTGCTGGCGTGGCGGAGCGCGCCTTCGTAGGCGCCGGGAATGCCGATTTCTTCCAGTAGCTTGCCCATTTTTTTCGCCCGTTTTACGCGACCTTCACGTATCCATTCAAGTCCAGCTAAAAGTTCCGGGTTATCGGAGTCGAAATCGAGGCCAATGATATGGATGGAAATATCTTCCCATTCGATCGAAATCTCGATGCCGTTGGTAAAGCGAATGCCAAGGGCGCGGGCGCAGTCGCGGGCTCTGGCAAGGCCGCCGACATCATCATGGTCGGTCAATGCCAGATGCCGGACACCCTGCTCCGCCGCCTGTGCCACCAGCTCCTCCGGCGGCAAAAAGCCATCGGAAACATCGGAGTGACAGTGAAAGTCAAAAGGCTGGACAGCTTGGAACACAGGCGGGACTACGGCTTAAAACCGATAATTCTAGCATAACGGGGGGCAGGGGCAGATGTCAGAGGACAGATGTCAGATAGATGTTGGGGTTCGAGGCTTGGGTCGGGAAGGTGGGATGGAATGAGAGAGCTTTGTCGCCTCATTTCGCGTGCGCTTTCCTCGATTGAATCATTGCCTCTCGCAGGATGGCATTCAGCCGCGTCTGGTAGCCCTTGCCCTGACTCTTGAGCCAAGCCATTACATCCGAATCTATTCGCACCGACGTATGTGTTTTGACTGGTTTGAAAAAAGGATTGGGAACCGCCCGCGCCCAAAACGTGTCATCCAGCGGAGGGATGTCGCTGTAGTCGATTTCACTGTCTGGCCGTTCTGCCAGCGCCTTTAGTTCTGCTATGCGCTCTTCGGTCAGCGGTGGCAATTCGTCTCGTCTGTATCTGACTATGCTCATAACGCCTCCGCCTATTTCGGATACCAATGTGACCAGTGCGTATTGGGCGCGGCCACAGGTTTCCAAAGTGAAGGATCTGCCGTAATCAGGATGTCAGCAAGAGCCGGGAAAGTGGCTGTTCTGCTCGGCGGCGTATCCCAATCAGGATGATCCCACTCGTCTATGGTGAGCAAATGCTTAAACCCAAGAGGGATGAAGCGCGCAATTTCCGCCTCTGAAGCCAGCAGGCGTTCCTTATACTTCTCCGCCAGAGCGACCGCTGCCCAGAATTCGTAATCTGCCTGAAGATCATAGTTTGGCTGGATGGTCAAAACAGATGGATCGACTGCTTCGCCGCGCACGGTAATGCTGAGGATTCGATCCTGAGTGTCATTCATTTCGATCCGCCCCGGCGCAAAGGTTCGATCATCGTCAAAACCCTGCTTGCCGATAACGCCGGTTCCTACGGTTTCAACCATGGCCATCAGACCCTCGGCGGCTGGCCACCAAACAATCGAGTTGAAAAGCAGTAACCACTTATCCTGGTTGCGATAAACGGACAGGCGTGGCGACACATAGTCGATATTCATGTTGCCGAAACAGGGCATCTCTCCCTGCTCGAATGCGTTATCCAGAAAGTTCAGGATTGATCTTTTGTCGAACATGAAAGTCTCCTCGCTTGATGTTGCAGGTTCGCAGATTTTGTTTTTTTATCTCTGTCAGCAGGACTGGTTTTTAATTGCCATCCGCAGGATCGCAGGACAGCTTTTCAGCCGCCTCCAGCGCAAAGTAAGTAAGAATTCCATCCGCGCCTGCGCGTTTAAAGGCCAGCAGCGATTCCATCATGACCGCGTCGCCGTCCAGCCAGCCGTTTTGGGCGGCGGCTTTCAGCATGGCGTATTCGCCGCTGACCTGATAAACGTAGGTGGGCGCGCCGAACTCGTCCTTGACCCGGCGGACGATGTCGAGATAGGGCATTCCCGGTTTTACCATCACCATGTCCGCCCCTTCGGCGAGATCGAGCGCCACTTCCCGCAAGGCTTCGTTGCTGTTCGCAGGGTCCATCTGGTAGGTGGATTTATCGCCCTTGCCCAGATTGGCCGCCGAACCTACCGCATCCCTGAACGGTCCGTAGAAGGAAGAAGCGTACTTGGCGGAATAGGCAAGAATGCGGGTATGAATCTTGCCGTCAGCATCGAGGGCGGCGCGAATGCGTCCGATCCGCCCATCCATCATGTCCGAGGGGGCGACGATGTCCGCCCCTGCCGCAGCGTGCGAACACGCCTGTTTGACCAATGCTTCCAGAGTCTCGTCGTTCAGCACATAGCCTTTGGGGTCATCGGGAGCGATGAGGCCGTCCTGGCCGTGACTGGTGTATGGGTCGAGGGCGACATCGGTCATGATGCCGAGTTCGGGAAAACGCTCCTTCAGGGCGCGAACCACGCGGGGAACTAGGCCATCGGGATTCCACGCTTCGCTGGCATCCAGACTTTTCAGAGGCTGGTCTATGACCGGAAAAAGCGCCAGCAACGGAATACCCAGACCAAGAGCGCGTTCGGCGGTGGCAAAAAGATAGTCCATGCTCTCTCGCGCAATGCCTGGCATGGAAGGAACTGCTTCACGGCGTTTTTCGCCTTCCAGAACAAAAACGGGATAGATGAGATCGCTTACGCTGAGCGTGTTTTCGCGCATCAGGCGGCGGGAAAAATCATCGCGCCGCATCCGGCGCATCCGGGTTTGAGGAAAGGCGGTGACATAGGTGGACATTGGCAGTTCCTTATTGGCTATCGGGTTTCGAGGGCAGATCGAGCCAGCGGCCAATCACCGCCTCGCATTCTTCCAGACCTGTTTTTTTCATGCTGGAAAAAAGCTGGATCGAGCATTGTTCCCCCAGAATGGTGAGCGCCTCGCGCGTTTTTTTCAAGGTCTGCATCTGCGCCTGACGGGAAAGTTTGTCGGCTTTGGAGAGGAGGATGTGGATTGGTCGCCCGGTAGGGGCAAACCAGTTCAGCATCCGGCAGTCGAGTTCGGTGAGGGGATGCCTGCAATCCATGATGAGGATCAGCCCAGCCAGCGGTTCCCGCCATTCGAGATAGGGGGCGAGCAATCCTCCCCACTGCTTCTTGATGGACTCCGGCGCTTTGGCATAGCCATAACCCGGCAGATCGACCAGATATTTGCCGGTTTCGAGGAGGAAGTAATTGAGGTGCTGGGTACGTCCCGGCATTTTGCTGGTGTGAGCCAGCCGGGTTTTGCCGACCAGGGCGTTGATAGCCGAAGATTTGCCAGCGTTGGAGCGCCCCACGAAGGCCACTTCCGCAATGGCATCGGTGGGGAGGGTCGCCAGACGGGCGACGGTAGTATGAAATACAGCTTTCTTGAGGAAGGACATGGAAGAAGGCGAACAATTGAAGGGAATTACTATAGAATAACAGGTTTAGAATTACAGCAATTTCCTGATTTTTCTCCTGGAGGGAGTTTGAACATGGTTCATCATTCAGTCCGCAAGCTGGCGCTGTCAGTATCTGTTGCTGCCGCTCTTGGCATTCTGCCTGCCGCAGCACAGGAAACCCAGAGGGGCGACCCTAAACTTGGCGAGGCGCTGGCAAAAAGTGTCTGTGTTGCATGTCATGGCGAGGATGGCAACAGTCTGGTTCCCAACTATCCTCATCTCGCCGGACAGGTTTATGAGTACACCCTGAAGCAACTGCGTCAGTTCAAGTCTGGTGAGCGTAGCGACCCGCTCATGACGGCGATGGCGATGACCGTCGCTACCGAAGAGGATGAGCGTAATATTTCGGCCTGGTATGCTGCACAAACCCTGAAACCCGAAGTTGCCAAGAATGAAGCCCTGATCGAGCGGGGACGCCAGCTCTGGCGCGGCGGCGATATGGAAAAGGGCATCCCTGCCTGTTCCGGTTGCCACGGTCCTTCAGGGCATGGTCTGCCAGCGCAATACCCGGCGCTTTCAGGGCAGTTTCCTGAATATCTGGCCTTGCAGCTTACCCATTTCCGCACTGGCGAGCGCAACAACGACCCCGAGCGCATGATGCGTGATATTGCGGAAAAACTGACCGACAACGACATCAAGTCCGTTGCCGAATACGCGGCCGGCCTTCGCTGAACGCTTTGAGTCCCCCGAGCCTTAGCTCCGGGGATTGCTCGACACAAGCGAGTAGAGCCTTCGGCGCCAAATATTGCTTGTCGCGCTTGACCCCGCCATAAACGGCGGGGACAAGCGCGAGACCCGTGTTCATTCCTGTAACCCGCTGCGTTTGCGGCGGGTTTTTTTATTGATGCTTCCCATGACTCATACCCCCGAAACCATTTGTCTCAAGGACTATCTTCCCCCAGCCTATCTTGCTGAATCCATCAACCTGGACGTGGATTTGCAGGAGGAAGGCGGGGAGATTGTTGCGCTCGTCACCGCCCAAACAGTTTTTCAGGCCAATCCCTCCTATGCGGAAGAGGGCGGTAGATTGCTTGTTCACGGCGAGGGGCTAGAGACGCTAGCCTTAAGCGTCGATGGCGGGGAGGCAAAGTTTGCGGAAGCGGCAAAAGGGCGCGAGTTGTACGGGTTGCCCGCCCGGTTCACCCTGCAAACCCAGGTCAAAATTCATCCTGACAAAAATACTGCCCTTTCCGGGCTTTATCGCTCGCAAAACGGCTATTTCACCCAATGCGAAGCCGAAGGTTTCCGGCGGATCACCTGGTTTCCCGATAGGCCCGACGTGATGACGCGCTTTACGGTGACGATCCACGCCGCCAAAGAACGCTTTCCCGTGTTGCTCTCCAACGGCAATCTGCTGGAAAGCGGCGAGGAAGAAGACGGCAGACATTACGCCATCTGGCATGACCCGTTCGCCAAGCCCTGTTATTTGTTCGCGCTGGTTGCCGCCCGTCTTGATGTTCTGGAGGATAGGTTCATAAGCGCAAGCGGGAAGAAGGTAGACCTTGCCATCTACGTGGAGCCAGGGCGTCTCGACCAGTGCGGCCATGCCATGCTTGCCCTGAAGAAGTCCATGCGCTGGGACGAGGAACGCTTCGATCTGGAGTGTGACCTCGATCGGTACATGATTGTTGCGGTCAGCGATTTCAACATGGGCGCCATGGAAAACAAGGGGCTCAATATCTTTAACGCCAAATATGTGCTGGCAAAGCCCGAGCTTGCGACCGATACGGATTTCGAGGGCATAGATCGGGTGGTGGCGCATGAGTACTTCCACAACTGGACCGGAAACCGGGTGACCTGCCGGGATTGGTTTCAGTTGTCGCTGAAGGAGGGGCTGACCGTGTTCCGCGATCAGGAATTCGGCGCGGATACGCATAACGCTCAGACTGCCCGTATCCGCGAGGTGAGGGGGCTAATTGCCGCCCAGTTTCCCGAGGATGCAGGGCCAATGGCGCATCCGGTGCGCCCGGATTCCTATATGGAAATCAATAATTTTTATACCGCGACCGTGTATGAAAAAGGCGCGGAAGTCGTGCGGATGATAGAGACCCTGATCGGCAGGGAAGCCTTTCAGAAGGGGCTGGCAGAGTATTTCGCCAGACACGACGGCCAAGCGGTGACCTGCGAGGATTTTGTCGCGGCAATGGCGGACACCTCGGGTTTTCCGCTCATGGGGGCTTTTTTGAACTGGTATTCACAGCCCGGCACGCCGCATCTTGCCATCGAGGCCGATTTCGATCCGGCAGCGCGCCGCTATACCCTCAAAGTCAGGCAAGAGAACCCCAAGGCCGTGGAAAAACAGGGGGTAAGCAAGCCCTGTCTGATTCCGGTGAAGGTCGCGCTTTTTGCCGAGGATGGCAGGGAGCTGCCCGATTCTGCCCGTACCCTGCTGCTGGATCAGAGAGAGCAGGAGTTTGTTTTCGAAGCGATAGAGAAAAAGCCGATCCCCTCTTTGTTGCGTGATTTTTCCGCGCCGGTGACTCTGGATTATGCTTGGACTGCGGAAGAACTTGCCTTCTTGGCAAGGCGGGAGAGCGACCCCTTTGCCGCCTGGAGCGCCGCTCAGCGTCTGGCCTCTGATCTGATTCTGGCGGCAGCGCGCGAAAAGCGTTTATGTTGCGCGACTGAATCCTTGGGGCTAGCGGAAGTATGGCAATCGTTGCTGGAGCGAATGAGCGCGAAGGACTACGCTTTTGTGGCGGAAGTTCTAAGCCTGCCCAGCGAAATCGTGCTGGCGGAAATGCTGGCGCGCGATGGCGCAATCGACCCGGAGGCGCTACGCGCTGCCCGCGATAGCCTGCGCTACGCGCTGGCAAAACATCTGGAAGAGCGACTGCTGGCGCTGTACCACGAGCTTGCCCCGACGGGCAGCTATTGCTTCACCGCGCTGGAGGCGGGGCGTCGCGCCTTGCGCAATTTAAGTCTTGCCTGTTTGCTGGAACTGGAGCAGCCAGTCTATCGCCAGCTTGCCTTGCGACAATACCGCGAGGCGGACAATATGAGCGATCGCTTTGCCGCGCTTCTGGCCTTGGCGCATGTGAGGGCTGAGGCCTGCCCGGAGCGGGAAGAAATACTGGCGCAGTTTTATCAGGATTGGCAGCACGAGCCGCTGGTGGTGGATAAATGGCTTGCCGCGCAGGCAGGGGGGCGGCGTCCCGATACTCTCGCGGTAGTAAAGGCGCTGGCTCAGCATCCGGCTTTTGATAGAAAGAACCCCAACAAAATCTATGCTCTTTTGCGCACCTTCGGGGCGAACCTGCCTCATTTTCACGCGGCGGACGGCGCGGGTTATCGCTTCATGATTGCGGAAATAATGGCGCTGGATGAACACAATCCCCAGGTCGCCGCGCGCATTGCCCGCGCATTCGACCACTGGAAAAAATTCGCTGCGCCAAGGCAAGAACATGCGCAGGCCGCGCTAAAAGAGGCGCTCGCCAAACCCGGACTGTCGCCAGATCTCTACGAAGTGCTCACAAGAGTTCTGGGTGCTTCGCACGGCGATTGATCCTGCGAATTGGTCTTGCAGGCAGCAATTGAAACACTGGCTCAAAGATAGGTGTATGTAGGGGCGGATACCATCCGCCCGCTGCGGCCTGTATTCAGCGTCTGTGACTACGCCAACCCGTCCGCCATTTCCGCGCAGGCAGAATCCAGCTTGCGGTTCTCAGGAACCCAATGTGGCTGCCACGTTTAATGCAGAACTATGCGTTGGGCGGCGCTGCCCTGGCAGTAGCCTTCGAGAAAGGCGTCGATTTTTTCTATCGTGCGCTCTTCTTCCGGGATGCCGTTGATGGCGGAGCGGAAGTTGTTGGCGAAGGGACCTTGCAGGAACAACATGCGCATGGCTTCCTTGTCCAATAATTCAAACCCTTCCTGTAACGGATAAGTGAAGACTGAGTAGTGCTGGCTATCGTATACGATGTTCATGATACGCTCCTTAATAAAAATCGGCAGGCGCCGGAGGGAGATGAAGCGTCCCTGTAAGTGTACTATCGGAAAAGCCTGCCTGTTCTTTAGGGTTGTAAGCAATATCGTTACATACGAATAGTGTTGTTTTAAATCGCCGAAGAGGAATAGAATGACTCATTCTCTCCCTATAATGGATACTGTCATGTAGCCGGTGAGTTGAAATGTCAAACAGGGGTTTTTCTTTCCTTCGTGCAAGAAAATTCATTGTGCCTGTTCTTCTGTGTGCGCTTGCAGTTCTGCCATGGGAAACGGCGCTGGGCGCTGATTTTTCCCTTTTTTCTCCGGCGAATCTTGCCTTGCTGCTGGCGTTTTTCCTCGGCGCCATGTTGGGAGTGTTCGGGGATCGTCTGTCATTGGGAGTAGGGAAGCCCAGAAAACTGTTTTCACATGGTCTGGTGGCCGAGGTGGAGTGGGAGACGAGAAGCGGTTCGCAACAGATTGCGGCAGCATCGAGCAATCTTTCAGAAGTGTTGGGGATTTCGCCAAAGCGCCTGTTTGCCCCTGATTTTCGC
>Ga0209737_10001835_pt1 | contig 14997 bp, 8 predicted proteins | sample TergutCu122P3_FD_187284 | JGI IMG/M metagenome (GOLD analysis project Ga0209737, IMG submission 187284) | Cubitermes ugandensis P3 segment gut microbial communities from Kakamega Forest, Kenya - Cu122 P3 (SPAdes) (version 2) | ecosystem: Host-associated > Arthropoda: Insects > Digestive system >...
GTCAAAATATTGGGCAGGGAATTTCTTGCAGTTTGGATATTATCTTCCAACTGCGAAATTGCATTCATGCCTGATAAAACGACCGTTACTTCCTTCTGGTTCCAAAGCCATCGCAATGCCCATGCAGCAGGCGTCAATGAACTGTTGGCCGCTTTAAATTTACTTACGGCTTTTTTGGGCAGTCCGGTAGCGAGTTGCCCACCCAGCAACGGTTCCATAATCATCACGGGAAGACCTTTACCGGCTGCCTTTTTTAATCCCGCTGCACCTGCCTGATAATTCGTATTGAGATAATTATATTGTATCAGACAAAAATCCCAATCATGAACGTCAAGCAGTTTTAGAAATTCATCATGAATCCCATGAAATGAAAACCCAATATTCCTGATTTGACCGGCTGCTTTTTTTTCCAGAATCCATTTTTCAATACCCAAATCGCAAAGCCTTTTCCACACATTGACGTCACCGAGATTGTGCATCAGGTAATAGTCGATATAGTCTGTATGCAACCGTTCAAGTTGTGTCTGAAACAATGATTCAAAATCATTGTAAGTTTTGCATTTAGCAAGCGGCAATTTTGTTGCAAGATAAACCCTGCTCCGCAAATTGTTTTTGGCGAGTATTGCCCCCAAAATTTCTTCGCTACTGCCGTAAGCATAAGCAGTATCAAAATAATTAACACCCGCATGAATTGCCTTTACGATTAACTGTTCTGTTTGATTAACGTCAGTCTGGGTTAAATTTCTGGGAAAGCGCATACACCCAAACCCAATGATTGACAACTGATCTCCTGTTTTTATATCTGTACGGTATTGCATATTCTGTTACACCTTTTTGCAAAGGTACTACTTTATATTGATCGTCAAAGAAAAATGTATCACTAATCAAAAAAATCCTGTAAATTTGCATGAAGACTTATTAATAATTAACAAGATGAGTTACTCATATCATCAACAAAAAAAATCCGGTTTTTATGCGGTTTTGCGTAGCGTATGCTGCGCAATGTTTTTGTTTTGTATCTGCGGCAGGGTTGGCGCGCAATATCAGATTCCATTCATTAACTACACCATGAAGAACGGACTGGTTCAAAATCAGGTACAGGATATTTGTCAGGATCACAAAGGCTATATTTGGATTGCCACAGTGGGCGGCGTTTCAAGATATGATGGCAAGCATTTTAAAAACTTTACCGTTTCCGATGGACTTCCTGTCAACACAGTAACGGAACTGCTTGTCGACAGCCGGAACAGAATCTGGATGGCTACTATCGGAGGCGGTTTAACGGTTTACGATGGTAAATCATTCCGCACCTATACTACCGGCGACGGTTTGCTTTCCAATAATTTTAACACAGAAGGTTTCAATAAAATGCTAATGGAAGATTCACAGGGAAATATATGGTGCAGAACCGGTGATGAAGGAATATCGGTCATTGGAAATTCAGGAGTGATCACATACAACAAAAACAACGGATTAGTGGCCGAACAAGTGAAATGTTTTAAAGAGGACAGCAGAGGACGTATTCTTTGCGCTACAGAAATGGGACTTTTCGTAATTGATCGTGGAAAAATCAATCGCTATATTTTCGAAAATGCCGGTTTTAATGTTTTTTCAAATATTGTCATCAATCGAAAAAATGAAATTTGGGTTTTTGGAGATCAATCCGCTCAATTTGTTGATGACAAACTTGTTGTATATAACCGGTTGAGCAATATTAATGCGGCAGGTTTAGATTATCGTGATCGCCTTTGGATTTCCTCTGAAACATACGGATTATACATTTTTGAAGATGGAAATCTTACCCGTATTCGTGGATTTGATGAACAGATTTTAAAAATTATTGAAGATAACCAGCACAACATGTGGTTGATGACACAGATAAACGGAGTGTATCGATTGACAGGCGACAAAACGGAGCACTACAGTAAACAGTACGGATTAGTTGACAACACAACCAATTGCGTTTTTGAAGATGAAGAAGGAAATATATGGATCGGAACTAACAACGGAATATCCATGTACGGTAAGGTTATTTTTGAAACATTGACTGTGGATTCGGGTCTTCCTGACAATCAGGTTTTAAGCGTTGCTGCTGATTTGTCTGGAAATGTTTGGTGCGGGCCGCTTAACAGAGGATTAGTACGGATTCATGGACAACAATTGGCATTTTTCGAATCGCAAATAAAGGAAATATTTTCTGCAACCAATTCAATGCTTGGTATAACGCCAGTGGGCAAAGATTTGATTTTGGGTTCGAGTGGTGCGGGAATGGGTCGTTTTTCGAACGGAAGGTTTTTATTCGATACACAACGAAATGAGAGGGAGTTTGTCAACAAGATTCTGATCATTAACGATAGGGAATATTGGGCTGCTTCGTCTATGGGTTTGATACATGTTTGCGGCGAAAACAAAAACTATTATACCGTTGCAGACGGTTTACCCGACGATTATATAGTAAATTTAGCCCGCGACGACCGGGGAAGAATATGGTGCATCGGATCATTGGGATTATCGGTATTCGACGGGAAACAATTTGTGAATTATACTGTTGAAAATGGTTTGCCTAATAATTCGTGTACTGATATTGCTGTGGACAAATACGGAGCAGTATGGGTCGGAACTGAAAACGGTTTGTGTAAGATTACTGAAATAGATGGTAATCCTGACTTTAAAATATACACCACCGCCAACGGTTTGTTTTCAAATTCGATAAATTTAGTTCATGCTGACTTTAGCGACCGGTTATGGGTAGGTTATCTGGGTGGACTGAATACGATTGATTTAAAAACAGGCAGTATAAGTAATTATAATGATGCGGACGGTTTTCATGCCATGGATATTTATTATGGCGCTGCTGCGACCGACTCACAGGGTAACGTGTGGTTTGGAACTGTTGAAGGTCTGGTAAAATATAATCCTCAAGCGGATCAAATACGTACAACGCCTCCCCGTACATACATCACCGGTGTCAGTTTATCCAACAGAAGCAACATTTCCGCATATGCCGACAGTGTCTCAATACAAACCGGATTGCCCGTAAATTTATCACTTCCCTATCATCTTAACGACATTCGGATCGAATGGATTGGCGTTCATTATACTATACCTTCCAAAAACAAATACCGTTTTATGCTTGAAGGATACGACAAAATTTGGTGCGAAGCAAGTGTTGAAACATCCCGCACCTATCGCCTCTCGCCGGGGCATTACACCTTTAAGGTGATAGCCTGTAACAACGATGGCGTCTGGACTACCGATCCCGTTGAATATTCGTTTACGATCCGTCCACCCTGGTGGGCTAACCCTTTTGCATACATCGTTTATGCGCTTCTGCTGGCTGTGCTAATTTATCTTTACATTCGCTGGCGCGAACGCAAACTGATGGAAGAAAAACACAACCTGGAAGAAAAAGTCTATGAAAGAACGATAGAGATTGAGTTACAAAAGCAAAATATTCTCGAAGTGAACAAGTTGCTGAATGAGCATAAGGAAGAGTTGATCGTTCAACGCGACATGGCAGCCATGCAGCGCGATCAAATCGCCGAACAGCGCCGAGAAATTATGGACAGCATACACTATGCCCAAAGGATTCAAAATGCTATCTTGCCCAATCAAACGTTGATGGATGAAATAATACCAGATTATTTTGTGTTTTTCAGACCCCGTAACATTGTCAGTGGCGATTTTTACTGGGCAACAAAAAGAGGAAACAAAACGGTGGTGGTAGCCGCCGACTGTACGGGACACGGTGTTCCCGGAGCATTTATGAGTATGCTCGGCATTTCTTTCCTCAACGAGATTGTGTTAAAACGCGAAATTGAAACGGCTTCGAAAATACTCAATGAATTAAGACTGAATATCAAATTTATATTGTCGCAAACAGGAGTTATTGGCGAACAGCGCGATGGAATGGATATGGCGCTCTGTATCATTGATTACGATACTATGAAATTGCAGTATGCCGGCGCTAACAATCCATTATGTCTGGTGCGTGACGGTGTAATGATCGAATACAAAGCCGATAAAATGCCGGTAGGGATATATGTATCCGGAAAAGAAAGAGATTTTACCAATCATCTGATCCCTTTGAAAAACGGCGATATGCTATATATTTTTTCCGACGGCTATCACGACCAGTTCGGAGGTAAAGACAATTCCAAATTTAAAAGTAAACCTTTCAAACAATTGTTAACCACACTGTCAGAATTACCTTTGGCACGTCAAAAGGAATTATTGATTGAAACCCATGACCAGTGGAAAGGCAACGGAAATCAGTTAGATGATATTCTTGTGATCGGAATACGGATATAAATTATGGATCATGATTTTTCATATTTCATTCGCTCCTCACGTACAAACATTGGACACCTTGACAGAAAAGAAACCGCTTGCAGGATATTTGCTGGTAACATTCCAAAAGGTTGTTTACAGAAAAAAATAAGGTAATGTTTATAAAGGTACAAATACTCAAAGATATAAAGTTTTTTTGGCCACGAATTACACGAATTTTCACGAATTAGTTTTTCGTGTTAATTCGTGTAATTAGTGGCCAAAAATGAACAAAAAAGCCGGACATCCAAGCCCGGCTTTCTTATAATCAAATATTTAGTATTAATTCTGATTTTCTACGCTTTGCGAAAACTTCAAACTTTAAACTTCCTCCGTTCCTGCCAAACGCTTGTAACTGTTGTACCTCCATTTGGCGTTTTCTTCTGCGGCCTTAAACAGTTCGTCCGCTTCGGCGGGGAACTGTTGCTTGAGCGACGAATAACGCACTTCGCTTTGGATAAATTCCTGAAATTTACTCCAATCGGGCTCTTTTGAATCCAATTGGAACGGATTTTTTCCTTCGGCTTCGAGCATCGGGTTGAAACGGTACATCTGCCAGTAACCGGCTTCTACGGCGCGTTTTATCTGTTCCTGGCTCTTGCCCATGCCCGCGCGTAACCCGTGGTTGATACACGGCGAGTAGGCAATAATGAGCGACGGTCCTTTATATGCTTCGGCTTCGCGGAATGCTTTGAGCGTTTGAGCATTGTTAGCGCCCATCGCTACCTGTGCCACATATACATAGCCATAACTCATCGCCATCATGCCGAGGTCTTTCTTGCGAATACGCTTGCCCGCAGCGGCAAACTTGGCAATAGCGCCTACCGGAGTCGCTTTCGACGCCTGTCCGCCGGTGTTGGAATATACTTCGGTGTCCATCACTAATAAATTCACATTTTCGCCCATTGCCAGCACGTGATCCAAACCGCCGTATCCAATATCGTAAGCCCAACCGTCGCCGCCAAAAGCCCAGACTGATTTCTTGACTAAATACTGGCGCAGACTGTATATTTCCTTACAATATTTGCAGTCGCAGTTTTCGATGAGTGGAAGCAATACGTCCGTTGCCTTTTTGCTTTCAGCAGCCGTGTCGGCGGCTTTCCATGCGGCAAAGGCGGCTTTCATTTCGCCGGTGCAGATATCGCATTCCTGCGTGGCTTCATCCATCAGTCGAACGATGCGTTCGCGCATTTTGCCTACGCCGATAGCCATACCGAAAGCGTATTCGGCATTGTCTTCAAACAGCGAATTTGCCCATGAAGGACCTTGTCCCTGCGGATTCACACAGTAAGGCATCGAAGGTGCTGAACCACCGTAGATAGACGAACAACCTGTTGCGTTGGTGATCATCATCTGATCGCCGAAAAGTTGGGTAGCGAGTTTGATGTAGGGCGTTTCGCCGCAACCGGCACAGGCTCCAGAAAACTCGAACAACGGTTTTGCAAACTGGCTGTTTTTCACAGTTGAATCCTTCGCAGCGAAAGTATCCTTGTAGGTAACGTTTTCTGAAACATAAGTCCATAAAGCGTCTTGCCCCATCTGACTTTCGAGTGATTTCATTTCCAGAGCCTTTGCTCCTTTCTTTCCTGTGCAGCAGTCGGCGCAATTTCCACAACCTGTACAGTCTAACGGGCTGAGTTGAATGCGATATTCCAAACCTGCAAAAGTCTTTTGCGGAATAGCAGAAAGGGTTGCCGCGCCATTTAAGCCTGCCTTTTCTTCAGCATTGAGCAGGAACGGGCGAATAGCGGCATGAGGACATACATAAGCGCAGATATTACACTGGCTGCAGTTTTCAGGAATCCATTCGGGCACGTTCACTGCGATACCGCGTTTTTCGTATGCGGATGTTCCCTGTGGGAATGTGCCGTCTTCGCGTCCAACGAAAGTGCTCACTGGAAGGGTATCACCACGCTGAGCGTTCATTACATCGGCAACATTGCGGATAAATTCCGGACGTTTCGGATCAACAGGTGCAACATCTGCCTCGATATCGAGATTTGACCAAGCAGGATCAACCTCTACCTTGATGACGTCGCCGCCACGGTCGACCGCAGCATTGTTCATATTCACGATTTTTTCGCCCTTGTTGCCATACGACTTCTGGTTGGCGGCTTTCATTTCCTGCACAGCCAAATCGTAGGGAATCACTTCCGAAATTTTGAAGAACGACGATTGCAGAATCGTGTTGGTGCGGGCTGTTCCCAGGCCTATTTCAACGGCTATGCTGGTAGCGTCGATGATATAGAACGATATTTCGTTGTCGGCCAAATATTTTTTGATTTTGTTGGGAAGTTTTTCGCTGGTGGTTGCAGCGTCATACCGGCTGTTGAGCAGAAAAGTGCCTCCTTTGCGAAGACCCTGTACCACATCGTATTGATAAATATACGGAAAAACGTGGCAAGCCACAAAGTCGGGCGTTTTCACCAAATACGGCGAACGGATGGGCGAATCGCCAAAACGGAGGTGCGACATGGTGAAACCGCTTGTTTTCTTCGAATCGTAGGCAAAATATGCCTGACAATATTTATCAGTGGTTTCGCCAATGATTTTGATGGAGTTTTTGTTGGCGCCTACGGTTCCGTCGCCGCCGATACCGTAGAATTTGCCCTGGAACGTGCCTTTCGGCGTGATGTTCACCTCAGGGAGCAGCGGCAACGAAAGGAAAGTAACATCGTCAACGATACCTACCGTAAATCCGTTTTTGGGTTCGTTCATCTTCATATTTTCAACAACGGAAATAATGTGCGCCGGTGTAGTGTCTTTCGACGACAGTCCGTAACGTCCGCCGATGATCACCGGGGCGTTGGGTTTTCCGTAGAACAGGTCTCTTACATCCATGTACAGCGGTTCGCCATTGGCACCGGGTTCCTTCGTGCGGTCGAGCACTGTGATGCGTTTTACACTCTTGGGCAGCGCTTTGAGGAAGTATTTTTCAGAGAACGGACGATACAGATGTACGGAAATCAAACCCACTTTTTCACCTTTAGAAGCGAGGTAATCAATGGTTTCTTTGATGGTGTCGGTAATGGAGCCCATTGCAATGATGATGTTTTCGGCGTCGGGCGCTCCGTAATAACTGAACGGATGATATTCGCGTCCGGTTATCTTCTTGATTTCCTGCATGTATTCTTCCACGATGTCGGGCAACGCCAGGTAGAATTTGTTGGCTGCTTCGCGCGACTGGAAATAGATGTCGGGATTTTGCGCACTACCGCGAGTTACAGGATGTTCGGGGTTGAGGGCGCGATTGCGAAACTGTTGCACGGCTTCCCAATCGAGCAATCCGGAAAGTTGTTCGGCGGAAATAGGCACGATTTTCTGTATTTCGTGCGATGTGCGGAATCCGTCGAAGAAATGCAGGAAAGGCACGCGCGACTTGATAGCGCTCAGGTGCGCCACGGCTGCCAGATCCATCACTTCCTGCACGCTTCCGGTAGCCATCATGGCAAATCCGGTTTGGCGGGTACTCATCACGTCGCTGTGGTCGCCAAAAATAGACAACGCCTGCGCAGCCAAACTCCTGGCCGATACGTGGAACACGCCGGGCAACAACTCGCCCGAAATTTTGTACATGTTGGGAATCATCAACAACAATCCTTGCGATGCGGTAAACGTCGACGTTAGCGCTCCCGACTGCAACGAACCGTGAACCGCTCCGGCGGCGCCCGCTTCACTTTGCATTTCTACAACTTTCACTGTTTCGTTGAACAGATTTTTCTTTCCTTCTGCTGCCCACTCGTCAACATATTCGGCCATTGTAGACGATGGGGTGATGGGATAGATAGCCGCTACTTCGCTGAACATATATGCGATGTACGACGCGGCATAGTTCCCGTCACAGGTTAAATACTTTTTACTTTCTGACATTTTTAAACTGATTTTTAACTATTTCTATTATTTTTGAATTTTGGACGCAAAGATAATATATTTTTCGAATAATCTATTACTCAACCCGTATTTTTCAGCAATTTCGCTACAATAAATTTTCCTTCTTCCTTCACCCACTTATTCTTCAGAAGACCTTCAATTCTTCATTTGATACAATTTTCCCTTCGCTTTATCTTTTCGGGTGACTGTTACTGACAAAGGATTCCCTTTATAATACACATCGCCAACGCCTTGGTAAAAAGCCACATCAACCGATTCTGAAGCATTGACATAAACATTTCCGGGGCCATTTTGCGCTACCCCGGCGTACAATGCCTTGAAATCCGATAAATTAACCGGACTGTATCCCCAATTGGTAATTCCAGCGCTGACGCCCTGCCCGCTGATGGTAATGGATGCGATATTCCTGTGATTGGTTCCTATATACACGCCATGCGCCTTAACTTTCAAATCCATACAGCCGGAGCCAAAAGATATAATTGTTAAACCGGATGTAATGATAGTATCTTTCGTGAAAAAATCACCATTACCTGCAAAGTGTATGCTGTCCAGTTCACCGGCAAATGTCAGATGAACTGTAGTCATATTGTCCCTGCTGCGGACAAAATTGCATTTGTTGACGTCCTCAATGACCAGTTCGCCATTCTTTACAACAGATAACCGGATTTTAGGCATTAGATTTTTCCAACTTTCTATGGTCGCAGCATAGTTGTTGCCTTGAGACAATACTACGTTGATGCCGTTTTTTACATTTATAGCACGAAAAGCGGTAACCGCTCTTTCCTCAAAAACATATTCACCTCTTGTTTTGAGAATATCCCAGGCGTCTTCCTTGTCGCAACCGGTAAACAAGCAATGAACAATGAATAAAAATATAACTATGAACGGTATGGTGAGATTAATTTTCATTGTTAATTGTTCATTGTTAATTGATTCTGTATCCAACTGCCATTTCCAAATAATCCGCCTGTCCCCAATGTGTTTTCAATCCAAAACGAATATTCAGCCGGCCGGTAATCGAATAACTTAATGCTAACCGTTGATAGAATAATCCATATTGATGATTTTTAGCATAAAGATACCTTCCTATCTGTACATTGGAGGCTAATTCACCAAAAAGAAAAGAATAACCTGCTGCAAGTCCGGGCTTGACGGTTTGAATCCTGTTGATTTCAATTTCTTCTGAAATAAGATAAGCATAATCCGAACTGTCATAAAACAAATCTATTGTGCCATTATAACGGGTGAAAGCAAGATGCGAACGGGACGCCTCAAAAGATAAACCCGAAGTAGCATATTGTGCATCATCAAATATGGTATAGGTTTTCACACCGCCCGAAAGATAAACCGTATAATGCCATTTCTTGTCGACATCGAAATTATTATCTATCTTTTCAATAATTTTATCCTTTCCAAAAGCATAATTTACCCCAGCGTATACAGTTAGATAGTTCAAACCTGCATTAGGTTTTTTGACAGTACCGTTTGAGATATGCGTGAATGCCCATCCGCCAGATATATACAATGGCCTGGCTACCCGTATTCTGCCCTCCATCCGCAAACAAAGAACTGAATTGAGATGAGTGCTGATTGCCATATTTTTATAATTTTCCTTACGATCAAAAATGTTTTTCATATAGGCGACGCCTGCGCCCACTCTCATGTTCCAACTCACCGCCCGGTCGGAGTCTGTGAGGAAGAAATGCAGGAACGGATAAATACCATGCGCTTTTCCGAGATAGGTTGGACTGCCAAGATCGAACAACATGTATGAGACGCCATATTGAGGGTTGCCGTAAAACGAATGCCACGGTTTTTCCCCGCTTGTAGTTTTGGCAATGTACAGTTCATAGAGATAGGGTATTTGCTCGTTGAATATTTTCATATTCGCGTGATGGTTGAGCAGGAAACCGGTATGAACCGCGCTGCCTGCAACCCACGGATTTTCCTTTCCGTATGAATGGAAAGGCAGGATGCATAAAATTAACAAATATTTAAAATAAAAACGAAACATTTCTTTTATCTTTCCTTACCAGAATACATATGATATATACAAACTGGCAATCAATCCAAATCCTATCAGATTGACAGTCAAAACGAGAATGGCAGCCCACAGCCACGAAATGAATTTGCGGCCAATAAGCGCAAACAGCATGTATTCGGCAAGTATGATCATCAAAAACCGGTACAGGTAGTTGACCGGAAGGAACCAGTCAATGAAGGCGCTCAGCAGAAAGGCGCCGGCAGCAATTGCGATGATACGTTTACGCTGTTTGGTCACAAAAACGAAAAAAATGGTAATCAGGGATTTTATAACGAAAAAAATCGTCAAGAAAACAAAATACGATTGTTCATCCTCATTTTTTAACGGATAGAGATAATCCTTTGGGGATACCTTGATTTGCAGCTGCCCGACGTCAACCAAAAATGTAGTGCGATGTGGCGAAACCCTGAAAGGCTTACCTGTAACATACACTCCAGCGGTATCCACCATTGAGAGTGTGTTTTTTTTGTTTGAACGCACTGGATAGAAAAGACTTACTCTCTTATGCCCGTAGAAGGACAAACTGTCGAAAACGGCTATGGTGTCGTTCGTGCCATTTGTGCTGGTGGCGAGCACATACAAATACCTGCAATTCACCGTCGAGTCGCTGAAAAAAACGTCCAATTCCACGTTGATGTTGGCAAGCAACTTTCCACAAGAAAGCGAGAGCAATATAAATAATGTACCGGTTTTTAACATGACTACAAAATATCTTTTAATCAATGGGTGTCAGGATAAGCGACAAAGACCTTATTTTTACCTAATTTATACAACAAGACAACCTTAGTAGCACGTATGAATGACCATATATAAAGAACCTCATTACCTAATTTTTTCAATTCTTTTGCGAAAAATGAGGTAATGAGGTTGATGAGATGGGTTGGCCTATTGTCTACCAACATTTTGTCGCTAACGGGACACTCCTCAACTAACCGTTTCTTGTATTCATTTTCTACTTTATTCATCTGTCAATTTTACAATTTGCAAAATTAAAAAAAATAATCGTACTTTGACCACAAATTTTTAGATAACCATGAAAACCATTTTTACCTTAATCCTCACTCTTTTGCTGCTTCCTGCAGCATATCCGCAAACCAAAAGCATCACGCTGGACGATATTTACCGCAATGGTACATTCCGGTCGCGCAGCGTGTACGGCATCCGTTCGATGAAGGACGGCGAACACTACACCACGCTCGACGAAGGACAACATGTCGTCAAATACGCTTACCAGACAGGACGAGCTGTAGATACGCTTCTTTCGTTGCGATGGAACATTCAGCACGGCATCAACCGCATTTCCAATTACGAATTGAGCGACGACGAACGTCAGGTGTTGATTTCTACCAATATCAAGCCTATCTACAGACATTCGTTTCTGGCCGACTTTTACGTGTGGAACATTGCTTTCCGGACGATGACTCCCGTGTCAGAAAACGGTTCGCAACAGTTAGCCACCTTTTCGCCCGATGGAACCAAAATTGCCTTTGTCCGTGACAACAATCTTTTTGTCAGACAAATTGACGGTGATGAATTTGCTATCACCACTGACGGGGTTTACAACGAAATCATCAACGGCGCACCCGACTGGGTTTATGAGGAAGAGTTTGCCTTTTCAAAAGCTTTTGCATGGTCGCCCGATAGCCGTCGTATTGCATGGATGCGTTTCGACGAGCGCGAAGTACCCATGTTCAATATGGACGAATATGGCGATAAGCTCTATCCTGACTGGTATTCGTTCAAATATCCGAAAGCAGGCGAAAAAAATTCCGTAGTGAGCGTGCATGTGTACGACATGCAAAATAACAACAAGAGGATTAATCCCCTTGTTATAACCATTGACATTGGAGACGACAGGGAACAGTATATCCCCCGTATCAAATGGACTTCCAGCGCCGGACAACTCTGTGTATTGCGGCTCAACCGGCTGCAAAACCGGGCCGATTTACTGCTGGCCGATTCATCCACTGGAAGAACAACTGTTCTGTACAGCGAAACCAACAAATATTACATCAGCGAGCCGGATGATAACTTTGTGAATTTCACCCTCGACGGTAAATATTTTTACATGTTCAGCGAACGTAACGGCTACAACCATCTCTATCTGCACGATATGAAAACCGGGAAGGAAATCCGCCCCATCACCTCCGGAAATTACGATGTGGCTAGCCTGTTGGGCTATCACCACAAAACCCAACGCTTCTATTACACGGCTGCCGACGAATCACCCCTACGCCGCAATGTGTTTTCGGTAGGTATCGACGGAAAAAAGCCCGTGAAAATCAATTCACAACAGGGGATGAACCAGGTTGTATTCAGTAGCGGCTACCAATATTTCATCAATTATTTTTCCAATGCAAATACCCCAATACAGATTGGGTTGTACGACGCTAAAGGTCAATTGTTGCGAATCCTCGAAGACAATGCAGGCTTGTTAGAAAAAACAAAAGAATACGGTTTTGTGCAAAAGGAATTGATAACCATAGAGACACGTGCGGGCGTCACACTGAACGGTTATATGCTGAAACCAGAAAAACTGGACCCCGGCAAGCGTTATCCGCTGTTCATGTTCGTATACGGTGGCCCTGCTTCGCAGCAAGTGCTCGATGGTTGGGACGGAAGCATGGCCTGGAAGCAAATGCTGGTGCAAAAAGGTTACATCGTGGCGTGTGTGGATAATCGCGGAACGGGTTACCGTGGCGAAGAATTTCGCAAATGTACCTATTTGCAGTTGGGCAAGTACGAAACGCAAGACCAGATAGATGCAGCAGTATACTTTGGCGGGTTACCATACGTAGATGCTTCTCGCATAGGTATTTTCGGATGGAGTTATGGCGGTTACATGTCGTCGCTGTGTCTGACAGTTGGCGCCGATGTGTTCAAGCTGGGTATTGCAGTAGCGCCCGTCACCACCTGGCGGTTCTACGACACGATCTATACTGAACGCTTCATGCGCACCCCGCAGGAAAATCCCGGCGGTTACGACGATAACTCGCCCATCAGCCATGCTGAAAAACTCAAAGGCAAGTTTCTACTGATACACGGTTCAGCCGACGATAATGTACATTTTCAGAATACGATGGTATTCACCGAGAAATTGGTGCAGGCTGGCCGGCAGTTCGAAATGCAAGTATATCCCGATAAAAATCACGGCATATCCGGCGGCAATACCTCGATGCACCTGTATACAAGGATGACAGATTTTATTCTGAATAACCTTTAGGAATATTTTTATACGGTTGACCTGTCTTTTTTTTCATTTTTCGTTTGGCTATTTCATTTTTTTTGTATTTTTGTGCCCGATTTAAATTTTTGTCCCATTGTGTAATGGTAGCACAACAGATTTTGGTTCTGTTTGTATAGGTTCGAATCCTGTTGGGACAACCAATATTTTACGATGGCTTTTTATCGCTTCTCAAAGATAAGCATTTTATCAATGCAATTCATTTTTTGGTATGAAAATAGTCTAATTATCTGAACAGGAAGGATATGGTAAGAACCATACCGAAGTTTTTACTTTTAGCAACCTGATTTAAATGAACAAGACCAAAGTTATAACCAATTCCGGCTTGAAAGTTGCCTATTTCAACCCCTGCTCCAACTCCCAAACCGAAATCATACGACTTTACATCGGCATCATGTGCATTTCCAAATATTATTTTTTCCGAAATTTTTTCCGGTTTACCATTTATTGTGTTTTCACCTTGTATCTTGCCGCCAATTCCATAACCAAAATACGGGCCAGCTTGATACAACTGTATAAAATTACCGGAATCATTTTTGTATTGTATATTAACAGGAATTTGGATATAATTCATATTAATTGTTAATTTAGTTTTGACTCCATCTAAGTCCGCAACACCTTTCATACCCTGTTGTGAAAAAATAATACCCGGTTGAACAGAAAGGTCATCGAGCAATGCACAATCGACTAAAGCACCTAATTGAAAACCGGATTTCCATTCAAGAAGCCCTTTTATACTTTTATTCTCGAAGTTTTGATACACATTGGTCAGATTGTAACCTGCACGTACACCAAAAGTCACTTGAGATTGTGCACTGCTTGACACCAAAACGGATACCAAAATTATAAATGCTGTTTTTTTCATTTTTTCATTTTTTATGGGACACTCTCTTTTTTCTTAATTCAGTGCAAAGATACTGTATTTTTTCCAAAATTCGCACAGAATATTATATGATGATATTTTTCATATCAAAATATCGCCAAAAAAATATAATTAATTTTTGGAATGCGGAAATATTTCGTACCAAGTTTGAGCCACGAATTACACAAATTAACACGAATTGTTTGGTGACAATTCGTGTCATTAGTGGCATATAAAGACTCAAAAAACTTATTTTCCAAACATATAGGTTGCGGTGAGCGCAAAATGGGAATTATACCAATTTACCAATACCGGACTGTCCTTAATAAGAGAGGAAAATCCCCAATTGTTAGCAAAACCGACCTGAATATTGTTCGTTACCCTTAGTCCGGCTCCAAATCCAACACCGACATCAAAACGCTGCATATTTCTATCTTTAAATTTGATTTTTTTACTCTCAGTCTTTCCTTTTACATCATATTTCTCCTTCCCAGAAATAGCTAAACCAGTGTAGCCTCCAGCCTGCAAGAATAATCCCAACCCACCGCCAAGATCAATGTTGTATCGAATATACACCGGAATTTGCAAGTAATTCAGAGCTAATTCAAGTTTGTCCTTGTTTAAATC
>Ga0209737_10001836_pt1 | contig 14995 bp, 11 predicted proteins | sample TergutCu122P3_FD_187284 | JGI IMG/M metagenome (GOLD analysis project Ga0209737, IMG submission 187284) | Cubitermes ugandensis P3 segment gut microbial communities from Kakamega Forest, Kenya - Cu122 P3 (SPAdes) (version 2) | ecosystem: Host-associated > Arthropoda: Insects > Digestive system...
AGCCGCAGGAGAAAATTTACTTCTTTTGCGGCTTAATATTTTATTTATATCAAAATTTAGCTCAACCTTGCCGAATTGACTTTTATGCCCGGCCCCATTGACGACGCAACCGTGCAGCTTCTGATATATGTTCCCTTTGCGGCCGCAGGCTTCGCCTTGATTACCGCGCTCACGAGCGTTTCAAAATTTTCCCTGAGCTGATCCGCCTCAAACGACGCTTTGCCTATCGGGCAGTGGATTATATTTGTTTTGTCAAGCCTGTACTCGATTTTACCGGCTTTGGCTTCCAGAACCGCTCTGCCTATATCCATAGTGACCGTTCCGGCTTTCGGGTTCGGCATAAGGCCTTTCGGGCCCAGCACCCTTCCTAAACGCCCGATAACGCCCATCATGTCCGGCGTGGCGATTATAACGTCATAATCAAACCAGTTTTCACTCTGGATTTTTTGGACAAGTTCTTCAGCCCCGACAAAATCGGAGCCTGCGTCTTCAGCCTCTTTCGCTTTGTCGCCTTTGGCGAACACAAGCGTCCTGACGGTTTTCCCCGTTCCGTGAGGCAGTACGACCGCGCCCCTTACCTGCTGGTCTGCGTGTCTTGAATCCACGCCGAGTTTCAGGTGCAATTCGATCGTTTCGTCGAATTTGGCTTTCGCCGTTTCTTTCGACAGGTTCAGCGCCTCGTCAGGCTCATATAATTTTGTCTTATCGACAAGTTTTACTAATTCTTTATATCTTTTGCCTCTTTTAGCCATGTTAAAATTACCTCCTCATTTCATTTATATTAATTAATCGACAACTTCAACGCCCATACTGCGCGCGGTGCCTGCAATCATAGATATAGCTGTGTCAATGTTCGCGGCGTTCAGATCCGGCTTTTTAAGTTCGGCTATCTTCTGAAGCTGCACCCTTGTGATCTTAGAGACTTTTTCGGAGTTCGGTTTCCCCGAACCGCTTTCTATATTGCACGCTTTCTTGATCAGAACCGAGGCGGGCGGAGTTTTTGTTATAAACGAAAACGAGCGGTCGGCATAAATCGTTATTACGACGGGAATGATAAGCCCTATGTCGTTTTTAGTTCTTTCGTTGAATTCTTTTACGAAGCCTATGCCGTTTACGCCGTACGGGCCCAATGCCGGGCCTACGGGCGGCTGCATAGTCGCTTTCCCCGCTTGTAACTGCAATTTTACATATCCGGTGATTTTCTTTGCCATTTTAAATACCTCCATGTGGTTTTTTGGATTTTTCGGGACAATAAAATAAAATTTTGCCCCTCCCACTTTGTCAATTAACAATTATTAATTATTAATTATTAATTTCCCATTTACTTGATCGGCGAGACGGACATTGTTTCCACTTCCGTGGACATCTGCCTGCCGAACATTGAAATCATAAGTTTCACTTTCTTTTTGTCCGGGCTTATCTCTTCCACAACCCCGATTGAATCCCTCAAAGCCCCGTCAATGATCTTCACGCTGTCGCCGACCTGAAAATAGATTTCGGTGACCACGACCGTGTCGATCTCAAACATCTGGACTTCTTCGTCGGTCAGCGGGATCGGTTTGGAACCCGGCCCGACAAACGCCGTAACTCCCCTGATATTCCTCACAACATGCCAGCTTTCATCGGTCATTATCATTTTTACGAGGACGTAACTGGGGAAAAGTTTGCGTTCGACTTCTTTTGTTTTTTTCTTGCCTTTGTCTTCGCCGCTGGTTTCAATAACCGTCTCGGACGGGATTTTCATTCCCTGAATCAAATGCTCCAATTTGCGGTTTTCCACTATTTTTTCAAGATTTGTCGCAACTTTATTCTCATACCCTGAATATGTGTGAATCACATACCATTTTGCTTCTTTTGAATCTATAATATCTCTTGATTCTTTTGCTCCATCACTCATTTATGTTTCATCCCGCTTTCAAAAATTATTTATCGATATTTATCGAAATTATCGAAATCTATTGGATCTATTGATTATTGGATCAATTCTTTGATTTTGTTGAGCCCGCTTATGATCCCCGTACCGAAAGCCAAATCCAAAAGCCCGACTATGGCGGCCACAAAAATAATAGCTATCAAAACGACCCCGGTGTTTTGGATAACCTGCGCCCTTGTGGGCCAGACGATCTTTTTCATTTCGCTTTTGTAATCCCTGAAAAATTTCTTGATCCTGGCTCCCATCTTCATTTTTTCCTTGCCGTCTTTACCGATCTTGGTTTCTGATTTGACCGGCTTGGTGTTTTTGGTTTCTTCTGCCATTTTAACATTTACCTCCTTTTTAAAATTCAATCGATTCAATCGCTGATTATTTTGTTTCTCTGTGCAAGGTATGTTTGCGGCAGAATTTGCAATGCTTGTTTTTTTCCAGTCTGTCAGGGTCATTTTTTTTGCTCTTCATCGTCTCATAGTTTCTTTGTTTGCATTCTGTGCAAGCGAGCGTAACTCTTACTCTCATTTTAATCGGCACCTCCGTTAATATAAAAATTCAGCCGTTTGACTGTATTTCGGGCAAAACCCGATGCGTACCTCCCTCTGTAAACCAATAAAAAAGCAAAACAAAAAAGAACCCCCATTTATAGAGGTAGAACAATTATATCATATTTTATACGATATGTCAAGACTTATTTTACATTTTCATCAAAAAAAATTCATAAAATCAATCCTGCTCATCATTTTTGTTTTTGTTTAAAATATTTTCGATATAATCCAGAACTTTTCTTTTTTCGATTTCGCTGAGCCTCATGCATTTGTTATATATTTCGTTTTTTGCGGCGGCATTATTTGGTTTAACGGGTCTGTTCGATTTACCGGATCTGACAGGTTTATCGGATTTTTCGGGAACGTGCGCAGGCTTTACGTCTTCGATTTCTACGATCTGATTTTCCAAAACCAATTTTTCAATATCGATATTCAAAGCTTTGCACAGTTTTAACCCTATGCCGATTTCGTCCGAGACATTATCTTTTAGAAGAACGGCGTTTACGTCAATGCGGGATATGCCGCTCATATCCTCAAAATTGATCACGCTCCCGTAATGTTCCATTATATAATCAAATAAAACCTTGTTTGTTTCCATAAAATTCAATCATCCTTTTCCGAACATTCATCATATTCGATTATATCTTCAATCTTGCAGTTCAAAACATAACAGATACGCGCCAAAACATCCAAGTCCATTCTTTCGACTTTATTGTTATACCATTTGTCAATCACTTCAAAACGTGTTTGTATAGAAGAAGCTAAATTACCCCGCTTAATATTTCTTTTGTCTAAATATTGTTTTAATTTAACGTTTATTTTTCCATAATTTTTTATATGAAAAATAGATTTTTCTTCTGCCATATACATCACCTTCTGAATATATACTATATAAATAATATCCTATTTACAATCCGCATATATATAGCATTATAAATACTATATATATAGTATAAAATTCATTTGGAGATGGCATATAAAAAACAGAAGAAATAAATTCCTCTGCATTTTATTGTTGTATTATTTTATAATTATGAATATTAACGTTGGATTCCGCACCCGCTAAAAGCCCACTTTTGAAAGGGGGTGGCACGCGAGATTTTGAGAGAATCTCTGTGATCTATTTTACCCCGCGTGACGGGGGATTGCACCTGCCCACCCGCGCTATGTGAAATTCTGTGACATAATTTTTCGTTTCCATCGAGATTTTCATAATTTGTGAACCGCATAAAGTCTACAAAACATCAGATTCCGCAATCCCCCGTCACGCGAGGTTACGCGTAAACACAGCGGCAGCGTCATATTTTCGCGCGCCACCCCCTTTCAAAAGTGGGCTTTGGCGAAAATTTTCTGCGTTGTCTTTCAATCCGCGACTGGCCTGTTAATAAAATCTTCTCTGTTCTTTTCTGCTTTTCCTGATAAGATTTACAATTACATAGAAAGCGAAAATAATGATAAATATAATTACGCTCGCCTTAAACCAGCCCCCCGAAACGATCAATTTTATCTGATCGAGAACATACAGGATATTGCTTGGCTCAACGTCCGAATTGGACAAAAGCCTCGCCGTCCCGACAACTTCGCCGTCGTAGTAAACGGTGAGCTTTCCGAGTTGCTGCCCTTTCTCTACGGGGGCGACAAGATCGTCCTCAAATATAGCGATCTCTGTGGTGATTTCTCTCTCTATATCGACGTTCTGAGGGAGCAGGACGGATATATCTGCATCGGGGACGAGAGTGATGTTGTCGCGGTTGGCAGAAAGCCTGATTTCTACGCTGCACGCTTTGTCTTTTGTGGACACGACCGTTTTATATGAGTACATCGCAAAAGCCCACTCAAACAACGATCTGGCGTCATAAAAGCAGTTTAGCCTCATGCTGTCGCTTTCGGGGATTCTGGTCGCTTTGGAACCCATCAAAACGCAGAGATATGAGAGCGCCGACTGGTCGGCGATTGTTGTCAGGCAATCCCCCGCTTCGGCCGTGGAGCCGTAATTCATCCCCCTGGCGTATTCGTAATAATACTGCGAATACGTCCCCTTTGATACAAAATGGTTGCGATTGATTTTCGTCCGGGCACTGCGCTCGGTGTTTGTCGGGGGGATCGTATATATATTCGATGAAGTAATATCCATGATTTTCTGAATTTTGCTTGCGTAAAACATAATTTTTGCCATATCCGAAACAGTGGTATGCATTTCGGCGGAATGTATCCCGGTGGGGTTGGTGAAAACGGTATTCGAGCAGCCGAGTTCGAGGGCTTTCGCGTTCATTTTATCGACAAAAGCCGGAATATCTTCCGCCGCATATTCGGCAAGCGCGAGCGTAGCGTCGTTTGCCCCCCAGAGAAGCATTGCGTTGAGCAGATTTTCGACCGTGAAAATTTCCCCCACGCTGACTTTCGGGTCTAAAACCAAAGCGCTGCCCGCTGATTTGTTAATCACACTTTGTGAGATTTCAATTTCGCTTTCAAGATCATAGACGTTTTCCAGAACGATGATAGCGGTCATTATTTTGACGTTTGCCGCGGGATAGACGATTTTTTCACTGTTTTTCTCATATAATATATCTCCGGTGTGGGTATTCAGCAGGATAGCGGCGTCAGCCGTAATATCCGGGGCGCTTTCCAAACCCTCGATGTTCATGTGAATTTTTATATCATTTCCGGCGGCCGGCAGATTTTCGGCTGAAACAGTAACTTGAGAGTAACCCGTAAAAACCGACAAAACCGTTAAGACACATAATAAAACCGGCAAAACATTATATTTTATTTTCTTGTTAATCATCTGATCATCACACTCTCCTCCGACAGATTAACCATACTATAATTATACACACAAAATCGCGATATAACATGAAAAAAATGCGATTTTAAAAATTTTTACCATTTGTTAATTTTTTCGGATTTTTTCATGTTTACAGTAAACAAAAAATAAAATCAAAACTTTTGTTTGACTTTTGCCCCGATAAAGATTATAATAATATTTGCACGATAATATTTTTGAAAGGCGCAAAAAATTTTATGAATACAGATACCGCTGCAAACGAAAACGAAAAACAAGAAAAACAAATGGATAATATAAAAGTTTCGGTGCGGACTGTCGTCGAGCTCATACTCCGAAACGGGGATATAGTTTCGGGAAACGCCGACATATTCGACATCGCAGGGAATACCGCCGCCCTAATGGGGGGAAAAGCGCACAGAAAAATCCAGACGTCACAATTCGAGGGCTATAAAAGCGAAGTTTATCTTACCTGCGAATTCCCGTTTGAAGATTACGGCTTTGCTGTAAATCTCGGAGGCAGGGCCGACGGAGTTTTTACGGACGAAACGGGGACGTTCTGTATCGACGAGATAAAAAGCGGGCTTACGCCGTTTGATTTTATAGACGGCGAAAATATAATACACTGGGGACAGGCGATGTGTTACGCCTATATGTATATTGTGAAAAATAATGCTGAAGCCGACGCGCCTGATGAACCTGCCGAAAATTCCGAAAATGCAGGAAATGCAGAAAATAATGAGAGCAGTGAAAACGGGGAAAATGCAGAAAACACCGAAGAAAATGAAAGCGAAAACGGAAAAAAGAAAAGAAAGAGAATGACAAAAAAGAGACCGGAAAAAGCAGTAAAACCGGAAAAAATAGATAAAATGAACGCGCAGATAACATATTACCAGCTTGAAACAGAAGAAATGAAAATATACAAAAGATTTTTCACTTTTAAAGAACTTGAGATTTTCGTAAATGATCTGGTGGAAAAATATTCCCTGTGGATAAAAATGGAACGCGACTGGAGAATCACGCGGAACGCTTCGATCGACGAACTGACTTTCCCGTTCGAGAAATACAGGCCCGGACAGAGGGAGCTTGCCGCAAGCGCATACAGGACGATCATCGCGGAAAAAAAGCTCTTCGTCAACGCCCCGACCGGCATAGGCAAGACCATATCGACGATATTCCCCGCAATCAAATCAATGACCCACAGCAATTCCGACAAGATTTTTTATCTCACCGCAAAAACGATAACCCGTACTGTCGCCTATGACGCGATCTATAAAATGCAGGTCAGGGGACTGCAATTCAAAACGGTCACGGTCACCGCGAAAGACAGGACGTGCCCTCTCGTCAGGCAGGGCAAACAAAGGATATGCAACCCCGAATACTGCGAATACGCCAAAGGGCATTTTGACAGGGTAAACGACGCAATAATGGAAACGTTCAAGAGCAGCAACGCGATAACAAGGGAAGTCATAGAGCAATATTCCGAAAAACATAAGACGTGCCCATATGAATTATCGCTCGATTTATCCGTATATTCCGACGCGGTCATATGCGATTACAACTACGTTTTCGATCCTGTAATATATCTCAAAAGATTTTTCCAAAACAATTACGACAGGAATTATATTTTTCTGATAGACGAGGCGCACAATTTAGTCGACAGGGCAAGGGAGATATACTCAGCCGAAATCAAAAAATCAAAATTTACGTCTCTGAAAAAGTCAAAAGTCATCGGAAGGCAATACAAATTTTTGAAAAAAGCGATCACAGACATAAACAAATACATGATAGAATATAAAAAACGCTGTCTCAATGAAGACAACAGCTTCAAAAATTACATCGTCTTAAAAGAACACGACAAAGAATTCGCCGATCTTTTATGGACATTCAGGATCGAATGCGAAAGGTTTTTCCAGGAAAACAAAGAGATCGCGGCAGCCGCGCCTCCCGACATGCAGGAATTATATCTCGAATTGTTGCAGACTTATTTTGACGTGATTTTATATCAGGTCATATTAAGCTTGTACGACGAAAGATACGTGACTTATATAACCGCCGAGGAATCTGACTTAAAGATAAAATTATTCTGCCTTGACCCGTCGTATCTGATAGGCGAGGCGATGAAGCGCGCGAAATCCACGATTATATTTTCCGCGACCCTTTCCCCCCTTTCATATTTCAAAGAAGTGTTAAGCGGCACGGAAGAGGACAATCAGCAGAGTTTGCTCTCTCCGTTCGACCGGAATAATTTATGCCTCGTCGTCGGGGCAAACATAAATACAAAATACAAAGAGCGCGAAAAGAGTTATGATCAGGTCGCCGAATATATAAACATAGTTGTCACACACAACAAAGGCAATTTTCTGGCTTTTTTCCCGTCGTATGAATACATGAAAAACGTCTACGAGATATTCTGCGAAAAATACCCCGAAACCCCGTCTGTTATCCAAACGAGCGGCATGAAAGATGAAGAACGCGATATTTTTCTTGACAATTTTCAAAGCAGGGACGAAAATCCCGGAGAAAAAAATAAAATGTTCGTCGGATTCTGCGTCCTCGGCGGGATTTTTTCCGAAGGGATCGATTTGACGGGCGACAGGTTGAACGGCGCGATAATCGTCGGCGTAGGCCTGCCGAAGCTGTCATCTGAAAGGGATATAATCAAACGTTATTTCGAGACAAAAAACGGCTTGGGATACGAATACAGTTATATGTATCCCGGCATGAACAAAGTATTGCAGGCGGCGGGGAGGGTCATAAGAACCGAAACGGACAGGGGAATCGTCTTGTTACTGGACGAAAGGTTTAATTATAATTATTACAAGCAGCTTTTCCCGGAGCATTGGAAACACTGTAAAACTGTCCGAACTCCGATGCAGCTGCAAAAATTGATAAGCAAGTTTTGATTTTAACGGAAAAACTCCCGTAAAAAACTTGACGTAATATATTATTTAAATTATAATATAAGCATAAATCAAAAAGGGGAAGTAAAACGATGAGTATAAACTGGTCGGAAAAAAACATATCGGAGCTCGAACTCTTTTTTTCGACCGACGTAAAAAAAGGACTTACAAGGGAACAGTATCTGCAGTCGAAATCGCAATACGGGGAAAATATAATAGACTCGGAAGTTTTGGAACAGCAGAATTTTTACGGCCTGAAAAAGAAAGAACGAAACAGCAGGGCCATGGTGTCGGGTTCTGTCGGAACAGCCGGGGTTTTGTATTTTTTGGTCATTTTGGTTCTCCGGTTTATGGATTTTGACGTAAATATTTTTTTGTTTCTGCCTTTTTATATATTTCTTGTGGTTTCTATTTTTATTCTGGGCGGAAGCGCCGAAAAGAAATACGAAAATCTGTATAAACTCGCGCGGCCAAAAGCCCTCGTTATACGCCAAAGCAAAAGAAAAAAAGTTTTTATAGAAAATATCGTGCCCGGAGATATAATCCTTCTGTCGGCAGGGGATATTGTACCCGCAGACGCGAGACTTGCGACCGCGGACTACCTCTCATGTATTCACATAAACGAAGAGGGGAAGGCAGTAAGAGAGGGGAAAACGGCCGATATTATTAAATATAACCCGACCGATGTGCCCGTAAATATCGTATATGCCGCGGATATTGTCGATTACGGGAGCGCGTCGGCAATCGTAATCGCGACGGGGCAGAATACACAGATAGCCAATACGATGGAAAACAGCGACAGGGAAGCCATTCCCCCCGATATATACAGATCCGACGAAAAAGTCGAATATTCGGTCATGCAGAGATACGCGAGCAGAATGTCGAGGGATTTATTTCTCGCCTCGGTCGCTATGACTATGCTGATATTTTTTACGGGGATCATACAGGAAAGGGACTTCCTCGCGGTCATCTTGACATGCCTGACCGCTTCGGCGGCGTGTTTTTCAGAACAGATCCCGATTATTGCGGATTATGCCATCATGTATGGAATGCACAGGCTTTCCAAACTTGGGATACTCATAAAAAAGACGTCGATAATAGACGATATAAACAATATCGACACAGTGATCGCGAAAAAAACCGAATCGTTCACGCAGGACAGAATGCAGCTGAAAAAAATCTCGGCCAACAAAAATAATATCTCGAATTATGACATCACGATTGAAAATTCGTCCGAGATAGGCCATATTCTGAGTTGTATGACGATGTGTTCAAACGTCACGGAGTACGGAGGCGGGAGTAAAAATAAAATCATATATTCGGGTTCGGCGATCGACGTCGCGGTTTTTGAGGCTTTGGACAAATGCGGATTGAGTTACGACGCTGTGAGCCAGGTATATCAAAAAATCGGCAAGACTGTATATAACCCGAAAAACGGGATAAAAAACGCGGTGGTATTAAAAGGCGGCAAATTTAATCTGGTCTGTTTCGGCGAGGCATTTAATATCCTCGAACGCTGCGTAAGAAAAAGCGACGGCAGTTTTGACCGCGGGAGTTTTAATTTTTACAGGGATCAAATCGAGGGTTTATATAAAGAGCACGACTTGATCATGGCAGTCGCGGCAAAGGATTTCGATTTTAAAAATTCGGACAAAAGCAACAATGACACTGAAAGCGACCTGAATTTTTTGGGGTTTGCGAGTTTTTCGGAACCCAAAACATCGGCGGTATTCGAGAGCATAGACTATCTCAAGAAAAGCGGCGTAAATCCCGTGATGATAGCCGATTCAGGAAATATTCATATGCGCAGGGCGGCGGTGAAATTCGGCATAGTCCCGGATCAGAAATCGGCGGATATTTTAGACGACGGTAAAATAGATGATATGGGCGATATGTTTTACGTAAACGCGGATAAATTCAGATTGTTCACCCCGATTGCGCTGGAAAACAGGATAAAATTATTGAAGGCGCTGAAATTCAGGAAAAAATTCCCCGCAATGACGATCAACGACATAGAAGAAATCTCTTTGCTGAACGAACCCTGCGTGGCATTCACTTCGGTCAGCACAGAAACGGGGATTCTGAAAAACAAAGCCTCTGTCATAACGAACAATCTGACCGTACTGACAATATTGAAAACAATCAAAAACGCCGTATTGATTTACAGAAACATATGCAAAATCATGCATTTTTCGTCCATACTGTTTATATCGCAGTATCTTCTGATTATATTGGCTGTTTTATTTGGCGGGGCGTATATTTTAACTCCGCTGCAAATCATATGGTCTGGGATAGGGATAGGATATATATTCTGCGTTTCCCTGTGTTTCGACGAGGAAAACCGGAAGTGGCATATTTTGAGAAACAAGATCAAAGAATATAAAGAACCGAAAAAATTCATAAGGGTTATATTAAAATACGGGTTTATTTACGGATTTTTGATTTTTATATTTACAGCCATATCTTTTTTTGCCTGCTTAATCCTGAAAGAATCAAGTTTTCCGGCGTCAACCGGGGAATATAATATAATGCTTATCATAAAAGAATATATAAATTCCCACAAGTTGATAATGCTGAATGATTCAAAAACATACGCTATGAGTTTGAAATCCGCGCAGACTTCGGCGTTTATCACATATATCGTTTCGTGCGTGTCGATGGTTCTGCATTATATAAAAGGCCCGCGTTTTTTCGATTTAAAAGTATTGAAAAACAAAGTTTTCACAACCGCGTTTATCATAAATCTGCTGGCGGTTATATGCGTAGTCTTTATACCGCCCGTCAGGAATTTTATGGATTTCGGGGAAATCGGCGCGAAGATTTTCGGCATATCGATATTGATCGGGATCTGCCCGTTGATAATCACGGTCTTTTTCAGAAAAAGAATTTTTTTCGAGAGAAAATAAAATTGGCGGGATTGGCCATATATATTGGTAAAAACTTTAATATTTTCGGAGATATATAGATGAGAGTATTTCATGTTAGCGAACAGGCGGATATTAAAAAATTTGTTCCTCGGATACCTATGAATAAATCGGTAGGGGTGGTTTGGGCTGTAGATGAACTGGGGCTTAATAATTTTTTTACTCCCCGGAGTTGCCCAAGGGTAGTATATCGTCCCGATGATAAAACAATCCAAGCAGATATTGAAAGATTCTTTTCATCTTCCGCTCGTCATTGTGTGGCGATTGAGCATGGGTGGTATAAGCGGATTGCAGAAATTTCGTTATATCTTTATGAATTTGATTCCCCTAATTTTTATCTTAACGATGAAGGACCGCGATACTTTGTAAGCGAACAAACCGAAATACCTATTTCCGTGACACGGATAGACGATATGTTTGAAAGGATGTTTGAGCGAAATATTGAGGTAAGAATTTTAAACAATTTATGGAACTTGGGTGACGCTGTTCAAAAATCGACTTTACTTTGGTCTTTGCGTTGTATGGCTAACGCAAAGCCAAGAGAACCGTAGATAACAAGCAGTATTATTAAAAATAGATTCATTGTGTAAGTATAAATATTATCTACACTATGTCAATATATTAATAATTAAAAATATAAATAAAGGTAAAATTTTTGATGAATCCAAAAACCGACACGATCGCCGCAACCGCAACCCCAAGGGGCAAAGGCGGCATCGCCGTGATACGAATATCGGGCCCCTCAGCTTTTGAAATCGGGGAAAAGATATTCAGTCATAAAAATGCAAAGTTCAAATCGTTCAAAGATATTCCCCCGAACACAGCCGTTTGGGGAAATATTGTTGACAACAGGATTATCGACGAGGGCATAGCCGTAAAATATAAATCTCCAAAATCATATACGGGCGAAGATACAGTCGAAATCTCATGCCACGGAGGGATTTATATAACAAACAAAGTTTTGTCTGCCGCGATAAACAATGGGGCAAGGTTGGCGGAACCGGGAGAATTCACAAAAACGGCATATCTCAACGGCAAGATTTCACTCACAGGGGCGGAAGCGGTCGGCAGGCTGATAAGCGCGGCAAACGAAACGGGGGCAAGGGTCGCGTCCGCGCAGTCAAAAGGCGGGCTGTCGAAAAAAATCTGCGAAATATCGGATCATATAAAAAATATAATAAGCGAAGTGTATGTCTATATAGATTATCCCGGCGAAGATTTGACGGATATGACTTCGGACTTGATGCTTGAAAAACTGACGAGCATAAAAAACGCGCTTGAAAATCTCAAAGAAACATATAATATCGGCAGGATTATATCAGACGGTTTAAATTGCGCGATTATTGGCAGGCCGAATTCGGGAAAATCCACGCTTTTGAACATGCTCTCTCAAAACGATGTCGCGATCGTGCATGAAACCCCCGGAACCACCAGAGATATTGTCTGTTCTAAAATAAATATCGGCGGATTTGTCTTAAATTTATACGATACCGCAGGTTTGAGAATGTCGGACGACGAAATCGAAAAAATCGGCATGAAAAAAGCCCTCGAAAAAATCGAAGAATGCGAGCTTATCATCGGAGTTTTCGACATGAGCGAAAATCAGGACGATAATTATATACTTGAAATTTTGAAAAGGGAAAAAGACGACGGCAAAAAAATCATAATTATTCTGAACAAATGCGATATAATTTCAGACTTAAACCCCGAAAACTTCAACGGATTTGATCTGGATATAAGCCCTTTGATCATTTCCGCAAAAAACAATACAGCTCTAAATTCAAATATTTCAGCGTTTGAAGCGTTTGCGAAATATCTTGAAAATATATATAAACTCGGCGGATATGATTTGGATTCGGGCGAAATCTTAACGGAAGAACGCCAATATTTTGAAATCTGCGCCGCTTATGATAATCTGGAATCCGCAATATCGGCGTTGGAAAACGGATTTACGCAGGATATGGCGGGGCTTGACCTTGAGCTTGCCGTAAAAAATCTCGACAGGTGCGATTCAAAATCCGTATCCGAAGACATAGTAAACAGGATATTCAAAAATTTTTGTATAGGAAAATAAATTTATGAAACAAATCAAAAACATAAGCCAAATAAAAATATTAACGTTGCTTATATCCGCCGCAATTTTACTGACGTTTGCCTTTGCGTGTTCTTCTGAACCGAATGCATCAGCTAAAACGGCGGCATTGGCATTTAATAGAAGTTTGCTTGATGAAATAATCGAACAATACGAAATATACAGGCCGTTTATCGACGACGCGGAAAAAGAAATCTCAGAGGATTTGAAATCCGCAGTAAGCAATATATATGATATGCTTGACAGTAAATCAGGGACTGAAAACGAAATAAAGGATGCGGTCAATCGATTTAACGAAGCTGCGGAAATGTTCAGGGTAAATTATTTTGATTTAGACGGCGACAAGGTTCGCGACGCGAATTTGATCGAAAAATTATACATAGACGAAGTCAGATGCGCGTATGACGAGCAGGCAAAAACGTTTTATTATACGATGGGGGAAATCAAAGGCAGGGAATTCAAATTTAATTTTCATATAGAAAGCAGTCTGAAAACAGGCATATTCGCCGAGATTTACGATTCCGGCGGCAATAAAACGGATTATAAATTCGTGCCTGTGTTAAACAGGGAATATAAATTAAAATCTTATTCAAGCAAGCTCATATATGAATATAAAATCATATTCACAATGCTGCCGATCGTTCAGGTCGACGACATACGGCGCATCGACGACGGTTACAAAGACTGCACGATCTCGGTGACGGAACCTGATTATTTATATGGCGGCGGCGCGTTCGCTTCCGATACGGTCGCGCATATGTTTACCGAATCTTCCGCGCAGATCCACATCAGAGGCAGCAGCGCGAGATGGCACCCCAAAAAAGCATACGCCATAAAATTCGTGGACGAAAACAAAGAAAATAAAAAAGTGAGTTTTTTCGACATACGGAAAGAGTCGCACTGGATACTGGATTCTATGTATAACGACATCGCGCGAATGAGGAACAGGGTGAGTACGGATTTATGGCTGTCGTTCAGCGGCCCGCTGTATTACGAGCACTTAACCCCCAAACCCGTATCGAACGGAACTCAGGGAGGATTTGTCGAGCTTTTCGTAAACAACGAATACATGGGGCTATACTGTCTGACGACAAAAATCAACAGACGGCAACTCCAGTTAAAAGAATATGACGCTGAAAACAACATCATACACGGCATAAGCTATAAGGGCAAAGGCTGGGACGAACCGCTCAAATTCAAGACGTATTACGATTACAGCAATCATTCCGAATGGTGGGCGAGCTTCCAGCAGAAATATCCCAACCCGCGGAACGGCTTGCCGATCGACTGGGATCCCCTGTACAGTTTGATAAAATTTGTCGTCGATTCGGACGATGAAACATTCAAAAAAGAAATCGGGAAAATGATAGACATAGACAACTTTGTTGATTATACGATATTCCTGTGTTTCACATACGCCCATGACAACACAGGCAAAAACGCCTACTGGTCGATATACGACATGCAGGACCCCGAAATGTCGAAGTTTTTCATAACCGTATGGGATTTGAAAAGCACATGGGGGAGATCATGGCATCCGGGGCCGACTTCGCCCAGCAGGGAATGGATGGACAGCGACCCCGAACACGATTCGGCGCTGTTCAGGCGGCTTGTGCTGACAAACGCATACGGGTTCGCCGATAAAGTCCGCGAGAGATGGGAAGAAGTCAAAGTCGACAATTTTTCGCCGGAAGCGGTGAAAGCATTGTTCATAAAATATTTCGATCTGTTCGAGGCGTCGGGCGCGTTCGAGCGCGAGGCGGAAAAATGGGAGATGGTATTGAATGGTCACAAGAACGGAAAATTGGCATTGGCGGCG
>Ga0209737_10001837_pt1 | contig 14990 bp, 11 predicted proteins | sample TergutCu122P3_FD_187284 | JGI IMG/M metagenome (GOLD analysis project Ga0209737, IMG submission 187284) | Cubitermes ugandensis P3 segment gut microbial communities from Kakamega Forest, Kenya - Cu122 P3 (SPAdes) (version 2) | ecosystem: Host-associated > Arthropoda: Insects > Digestive system...
CGCATTTTTCAATCTCAACGGGTAGGGTTGCGAATATGCAGGGATGACAAGGCGTTTATACTGCGGGTTTAATATTTTCAGTTCTTCCAAATCAATTTCTAAAAGTTCTGAAATTTGCTGCAGGTGCACCTCTTTTTTTACCATAACGGTGTCAACTGCAAATGGTATTTTAAGTTCGGCAAAGGGGATGCCGTGTTCGTGATGGTAATTAACCAAGTAGAGTGCAGCCACATAGTAGGGGAAATAGTTTTGCGTTTCGCGGGGCAGGAAAGGTTTCACGCCCCAGAAGTCAGTTTTACCGCCGCTTCGGGCAATGGCTTTTCGCACGCCGCCTGCACCGCAGTTGTAGGCAGAGATGGCGAGCCCCCAGTCGTTGAAAATATTATGCAGGTCTCGTAAATGGCGTGCGGCGGCATCGGTGGCTTTAAAGGGGTCGCGACGGTCATCCACAAACGTGTTCACTTCCAATTGATATGCTTTTCCGGTGGCATACATAAACTGCCAAATTCCTGTGGCGCCTGCGCGGGAAACCGCCAGCGGATTGAGCGCCGATTCAACGATGGTTAAATAAATCAACTCTTCGGGAACGTTGTATCTGTCAAAAATCTCCCGCATCCAGGGGTAGTAGTATTGCGAAAGCCCCAAAATAATGGAGGATGTTCGCTTGCGTTTACAAACATACAACTCTACTTTACTCTTAATCTCTCTGTTGAAAACCAACGGAATAACGGTATGTAAATTTTTTAAACGGTTAATCAACACAGAGTCAATTAAACAATCCTCTTCGTTGCTATCGGTAAGTTGTCCCGCATTAATGTTTCCCATTTGTTTTTTAATGTACCACAAATCGAGCAGGGCATCCATCTCTTTCAGCATTTCCTCTTGAAATGTTTCGTCGGTTTGAAATTCAAGTGAATCTATGGGGGGTTGTTCTTGAGCCAACGCGCAGGTTGTAAACCACATAACGAACAGCAGGCAAACAATTTTCTTCATAGCGCGAAATAACACAAAAATCTAATTTACGGACAAAAGAAGGCTAAAAATAGTATCTTTGCCGTTAGTTTAGCAAGATAGCATTTTAATATGGCAAAAACAGTATCTTTGCAACTCAGAAAATAGCTATGCCCCTATACCAAAATACCATTCTAAAAAAACATATTGCGCTTAATTCAGAAAAAATTAGTGCAGCGTACAAGAAACTTGTTGACTATTTTCACAACCCCGAAATACAGGAAAACATACGCAAAAGCAAGGAAGAGGAATGGCAAGAAGGATTTATGCGTGCACTCTTTGTGAATGTTTTTGATTACACATTTAAACCAGACCCTAAATACAACTTAATTTCGGAAAAGAAGAACGAAACTGATGGGAAAAAAGCAGATGGCGCAATTCTCGTCAATGATGAAGTGAGGGCAGTTATTGAACTCAAAAGCACGAAGACTACCGACTTGAAACAGATAGAAACACAGGCTTTTGAATACAAAAACAACCACCGTAAAACTGCTTATGTAATTACTTCAAATTTTGAAAAGTTACGATTTTATATAGAAAATACAATTGATTACAAAGAGTTTAATCTTTTTACTTTAACCCAGGATGAATTTGCAGTGTTGTGGATTTGTTTGGCTTACGAAAACATTGCAAAAGATTTGCCCAAGCAACTTAAAAGCGAATCTGCGTATAAAGAAGAAGAAATTACCAAAAAGTTTTATGCAGATTATTCTGCTTTTAAAAGAGATTTATTTGATGATATTGAGAAAGGAAATACCTCCATTGATAAACTTTTACTATTTCGTAAAACTCAAAAACTACTCGACCGTTTTCTTTTTATCTTTTTTGCCGAAGATAAAGGATTACTCCCGCCCAACTCTATGAAACAACTTATTGAACAGTGGGAGCACAGAAAAGAAGATTATCTTAGCGAGCAGCAATCTTTATATGACCGTTTTAAACGCTACTTTCATTTTTTAAATATTGGGCGAGAGCCAACTGAAGGGAAGGGGGAAATTTTTGCATACAATGGCGGGCTTTTTCAACCGGATGAAATCTTAGATGCTATTAGAATTCCAAATGATTTTATACTAAGGCTTTATATCACTAAAATTGCGGCATACGATTTTGATACCGAAGTGGATGTAAATATTTTGGGGCATATTTTTGAACATTCTTTAACCGAAATTGAAGAAATAACCAACGAACTCATAACAGGCGAAAAACAGATTTCCAAACGCAAAAAAGATGGTGTTTTCTATACACCGCGCTATATTACCCAATATATTGTTGAAAATACAATTGGCAAATTATGCGCAGATAAAAGAAAAGAACTGAATATTGATGAATCGAAATACTATACGGATGAAAACCGCTCTGAATCTTTAATATCAGAACTTGAAAAAAACTTGTATGACTATAGAAGTTGGCTTTTATCGGTTACTATTTGCGACCCTGCTTGCGGTTCCGGCGCGTTTTTAAATGCTGCGCTTGACTTTTTAATAGCTGAGCACCGTTTAATTGATGAAATGTATGCTAAAATAAAGGGTATTCAGTGCCAATATACTGATAATATTGCAAATATAATTCTTGAAAACAACTTATTTGGTGTGGATATTAACGATGAGAGTGTTGAAATTGCCAAACTTGCTTTATGGCTGCGTACTGCCACGCCACACCGAAAACTCAACTCGCTGAGTGAAAACATTAAATGTGGCAACTCGCTCATTTCGCCAACTACTGCATCGCATTCCGTTAGGAATGCCTCGCTCGGTAAAACGAACGTTAATCCCGACAATCTGCATCCCGTTGGGGATGCTTCGCTTGGTAAAAAAACGATGCACACCGCCACCCCGCATCCCGTCAGGGATGCATCCTTACAGGATGCTGAAACGGACACAAACAATACGTTGCTACCGAGCGAGACATCCCTAACGGGATGCGATAGCCCTTTAGAATTTGATAAAGCATTTGATTGGCACAAAGAGTTTCCGCAGGTGTTTGAAAAAGGTGGCTTTGATGTGGTAATAGGGAATCCACCGTATGTGCATTTGGAAAACATACGAGAAGAATCCGAAAAATTAGCAACACAAAACTATCAAACCTACGACAAACGTGGCGATTTATACGCACTTTTTGTAGAGAGAGGTTTTTCCATTTTGAAAGAGAGCGGATATATTTCGTACATTATGCCGAACAAATGGCTACAAGCGGGATATGGAAAATCCTTAAGAGGATATTTTTTAAGCAAAAAAATTGTACGATTGATTGATTTTGGCGACATACAAATTTTTGAAGGAGCAACTACTTATCCTTGTATTTTTATCTATCAAAATGAAGATAGCAATATTGTAAAATTGGCAAAATCAATGACTGCATCTCAAGATAAACTTGATAAAATGTTTGAACCAACGAAAAAACTACAAAAAGCATTAGAATCTTCAATGAAAGTAGCAGAAATTGGAAAATCATTTACCGCAATTATTGATGAAGCAACAAAATCGGCGACAAGAATGCAGTCTGCTCTTGATAAAGCATTGGAACCAACAAGAAAACTGCAAGAACAACTATTTAAAGTTTCTTCTTTATCTTCACTATTGAATACAGATTTTTATACTGCTGTAGAAAAAACAGAAGAAGAAGTTGATGCAAACGACTTCTCAAGCGATACCTGGGTATTACAGCAAAAAGACAACCAACTGCTTGAACGTTTTAAAAATGAAAATATAACGCTTGAAAAGTTTATTAATGGGCAATCTTATCGTGGTGTTTTAACAGGATTAACAGAAGCATTTTTGATTGACGAAGAAACCAAAACACAATTAATTGAAAAAGATAGAAATTCAGAAAAACTAATAAAGCCTTTTTTATTAGGCAGAGATGTAAAAGCATATACAAGTGGGAATAATGAAAATTATTTGTTGCTTGTCCCAAAAGGTTTTACAAAAAGTTTAACAAATGACATTGATACAGAAAATTCAACGTGGGATTATTTTAGTAAAAATTATCCTGCTGTTGCAAATCATTTGTTGGTCTATAAGGTAAAGGCAGAAAAAAGAACAGACAAAGGCGACTATTATTGGGAATTAAGGGCTTGCGATTATTACGATAAATTCGCCAAACCCAAAATAATGTATCAAGCATTTCAAGTAAAACCTTGTTTTATTTATGATGAGAATGGATTGTATTGTAATAATTCAATGTGGTTTATTCCTACGGATAGCAAGGCTTTGTTGGCAGTTCTCAATTCAAAAATGGGTTGGTGGTTAATTAGTAAATATTGTACGCAAATACAAAACGGTTATCAACTTATTTGGAAGTATTTCGGACAAATCCCTATTCCAAATAAACTTCCCGAAGATTTAGAAATCCTTGCCGTCAAAATGCTGTCCCTCAATTCCGAATTACAAACCAAACGCCAAACTTTTTTAAGGCGTTTGACCGATAATTTTACCATTTCTACTAAAAAGGAAAGGAAATCTCTTGTTATCACAGGCGCATTAGAACGTTTCAACGAATTGAGTTTTAAGCAATTTTTGGCAGAGTTGAAGAAGCAGAAAGTTACCCTTTCGCTTAAAGAGCAAGTTGAATGGGAACTGTTTTTTAATGAGTATAAACAGGAATGTTGTAATTTGGTGCGGCAGATAAACGAGACGGATAAAGAGATTGATGGACTGGTGTATAGATTGTATGGGTTGACGGAGGAGGATATAAAAATTATTGAACAATAATAGCTTAAAAATTTGAATCATGGCAAAATTAACTATTCCTAAAAGTGAGATAAAAATAGAAAAGCCTATTTCAGATTTTTTAGAACATCTTACTTCAAACAATCGGATATTGTTTTCAGGTAAATTTGGTATTGGAAAAACTTTTTTTCTAAAAGAGTTTTTCCAAATTTCGGAAATTAAAGAAAAGTACAATGTTTTTCATTTATTTCCTGTGAACTATCAAATTGCCACCAATGAAGATATTTTTGAGTTAATTAAATACGATATTTTATATCACCTATTTGGTTTTAATTGGATTAAAATTGATGCTGAAAATTTTCCAAAGTTATTAGTAACACAATCATATTTGATAAATAATGGAATTAGCGTTTTTTCAAAAATATTAAAATGTATCCCATTATTTGGTATTGACAAAGCGGAAAGAGCAATTGAAACGCTACTAAATATTCAAAAAGACTTCTTAAGATATTATAATGAAATTAATCAAAATGATGTTACTTTGTTAGATAATTTTCGTGAACAAATAGAGAAAAAAAAAGGTTCTCTTTACGAATTTGACATAATAAGTGAGTTTATTTATGAAAATCTTTTAAACTGCAACAGTGACATTGAAGAAGGAAAACACAGAGAAAATGTGTTAATCATTGATGATTTAGACCGCATTGACCCTGAGCATATTTTTAGACTATTAAATGTTTTCTCAGCACAAGTAGATAGATGTGATGGAAGTAATAAATTTGGTTTTGACAAAATTATTTTTGTTTGCGATGTAAAAAATATCAGAAATATCTTTGCGGCAAAATATGGACAACAAACAGATTTTAGCGGATATATTGATAAATTTTTTACATCCAAAGTATTTCATTTTAATAATAAAGAGGCTATACGTGAATTTCTTAGAGAAACAATGTTTGTACATAAGATAAAAAGTAAACAAAAAAATTATTTAGAATCTGAACTGACGGATATTGCTAACTTGTTAGATTTATTTATTGAAGGAGGAACTATGAATTTAAGGCAAATACTTACGAATGTGAAAGATTTAGAATATAAGAATCAAAACATAGGAACTATTGGGAGGGGGTATTATCCGGGTTACACAATAATACAAGTTTGTCAAAATATATTAGGCAATCAAAAAAATGCACTTATTAACGCTTTTGAAAAAATAGTTTTACCTTCTGATAAAATATATGAGACATATTGGCTCAAAGATATAGCTTCTGTTATGCTGCCACTAACATTAGACACAATTGAGATGTATTCTACAGTCGGTGATAATGAACCGTCTCTAGCTTTCAATAATAATGGCGTTAATATTGAATTTAAATTGAGAAGAGAAAGATATACCATTTATGCAGAATTTGATAATCAAACTTCAATTGACTTTGATACATTGCGAGCAATTATCATAAAAGCAATTACTAATTTAGATAAGAACGGATTGTTAAATTAGACAGACCATGCAAACCCCCATTAACTAAAAAAGACTCCGAACTCCCCATGCCCGAAACCCAAAACATCGAACACAAACAAGAACTCACAGGAAATTTTCCGCATCCCGTTAGGGATGCCTCGCTCGGTAACACAGAACAACGCCACAACAACCCCTGCATCCCGTTAGGAATGCAACCATCACAAACCCACAATAATGATATAATGAACAATATATATATAAACCATTCGACGAATAACGGGACGCATCCCGCCGGAATGCGGACGTTCATACCCACGATTTTGCTACCGAGCGGGGCATCCCTAACGGGATGCGAGGAAACAAGGCGCATTAAGTGCCACTAAAAAATTAGCTTATTAACATTATGCAAACCCCCATTAACCAAAAACCCCTCCGAATTCCTAATTTATGAAACCCAAAACATAGAACACAAACAAGAACTCACAGGAAATTTCCGCATCCCGTTAGGGATGCAACCAAACATAAAGAAACAAGTTAGTTATGCCAAATACTTACACCCAAATTCACATTCACGCCGTGTTTGCAGTTCAAAACCGAAAATCTTTGATAAGCAAAGAGTGGCAAGAACGTTTGTATAAATATATAATTGCCATCATTCATAAACGTAATCACAAGGTTTTGGCAATTGGTGGTATGCCGGATCATATTCATATTTTGTTTGGATTTAGACCAACACAAGCATTATCTGCTCTTATGCAAGAAGTTAAAAGAGATACCTCCGAGTGGATTAATCAGAACAAATTTGTAACAGGTAAATTTAAATGGCAGGAAGGTTACGGAGCTTTTTCTTACAGTAAATCACAAATTCCGAATGTCGCGAAATATATTGAGAATCAAGAAAAGCATCATTCCAAAAAAACATTTGCGGAGGAATACAGAAAAATTTTGGAAGATTTTGGTGTTGAATACGATGAACGATTTATTTTTCACGAAACGGATATGGATGCATCCCCACGGGATGCTGACGTTCACACCCACGATTATTCTACCGAGCGAGGCATCCCTATCGGGATGCGAACAGTAAAAACATTTAATACTACAAAAAAAATTAACTGATTAACATTATGCAAACCCCATTAACCAAAAAAGACTCCGAATTTCTAATTTACGAAGGCAAAGACGGAAAAACCGTTATAGATGTTCGTTTTGAGGGGCAGGATATTTGGCTTACGCAAGACCAGTTGGCGATGCTCTTTGGCGTTGAACGCGCTGGAATTACACAACACATTAGAAACATTTTTGCGGAAGGAGAATTGCAAGAAATTTCAGTTGGTAAGAAATTCTTACGAACTGCTGCAGACGGTAAAAACTACGACACCAAACACTATAATTTAGACATAATTATATCGCTTGGCTATCGTGTAAATTCCAAAGTTGCTACGCAATTCAGGATTTGGGCAACGGATAAACTGCACTCATACATTCAAAAAGGTTTTACCATTAATGTTGACCGTTTGAAAAATCCCGATACTCCCTTTGATTATTTTGAAGAACTTGAACAAATTATTCAAGATATTCGCACCAGCGAAAGGCGTTTTTATCTGAAAATTACAGACATTTACGCAACATCAATTGATTATGACAGGGATGCCGAAATAACTAAAACATTCTTCGCTACCGTTCAAAATAAATTGCACTGGGCAATTTCGGGACAAACTGCGGCCGAAATTATTTATACCCGCGCCGATGCTGAAAAAGAAAATATGGGATTAACCAATTGGCGAGGGCAACGAATACGCAAACCTGATGTAACTGTTGCCAAAAATTACTTGAACAAAGAGGAGTTACAGGCATTGAACGATTTGGTGGAGCAATATCTGCTTTTTGCTCAAACGCAGGCACGACGGAGAATTGCTATGACCATGCAAGACTGGATAGATAAATTACACGGATTTCTCACTTTAAACGAAAGGACAATTTTATTGGATGCCGGAAGAATATCGCATGAATTGGCAAAACAACACGCCGAAAAAGAGTATGATGTATTTCGATTAATACAAGCGCAAATTCCCTATAGCAGAGATTTTGAAAAATTTATTGAAGAAATTGAATCTTAATATGAAAACTCCTAATAACAATTTAATCGAAGACTTTCAGATTGAAGAATGTTAATAATAAAGCAAAAAAAACATCTTCCCCCTTGACAAACGCCTTTTCTTTACATATATTTGCAGTCTTAATCTCTAACTAAATAACAATCTAAAAATCAAAGCTAATCTTATGAAATCAGAAGAAATAATAAATTTATTTGCTCAATTTGAACAAGCCTCCGGCGAATTTAAAGGTATTGAATGCTGGAGCGCAAGAGAACTACAAAACCTTTTAGGGTATTCAAAATGGGAAAATTTTTCCAAAGTAATTGAAAGAGCAAAGGAATCCTGCGTCAATGCAGGTGAAATTATTAGTGACCATTTTCCTGACGTCAGGAAGATGGTCAAGATAGGCTCGGGCGCTGAAAAAGAAATAGATGACATCCTCTTAACACGCTGCCTGCTACCTTATTATTCCCGAACAATTACCGCCTGCCGAAGATATTAAGAAATTAGAACGTCGCGTGGCGAGCGATGAAAAATCTATCGAAAAAACAACTCGAAAATTACCGAAAAAGAAATAACATGGGCACTTACACACTGAAACACTACCTCCACGTTCTTAAATACGCGCTTCGCCATAAAAGCAATATTGTCCTTATGTTTTTGGCAAATATCTTTTATGCCATTTTCTCTGTTTCCTACCTCTCATTATTAGTCCCTTTTTTATCGGTTTTGTTTCAACAAGTTGAGCCTGTGCTGGAAAAACCTGAATTTGCCCTCTCTGTTAGTGCCGTTATTGATACCTTTTATTACTATTTGGGACAATTTGTTTCAAATAACGGTCACATTTATGCGCTGATTTTCATTGCGGTTACTATGATTTTACTGAATTTTTTCAGTAACCTCTTTCGGTATATTGGGCTATTTTTTTCTGCTCCCATTCGCGCCGGAATGATTGAGCAATTACGCAAAGAACTGTATAACAAAGTAATAAACTTACCACTATCCTATTTTTCAAAATTAAAAAAAGGGGATGTTCTAAACCGCTTCGGAACAGATGTTCAGGAAATTGAATGGTCGGTGGTGCAATCGATTATTATTATTTGCAGAGACCCTATTATGATTTTGGTGTTTTTGGTGGCACTGTTTAAAATTAGTTTCTCGCTAACTGTAATTTCGTTGCTCATTTTTCCTTTGGTAGGGTTGTTAATTTCCCGCATCGGCGCTTCTATCCAAAAAAACTCCTCAAAGCTTCAGCAATTATTGGCTTCGGTAAGTGCTATTTTTGATGAAACCATTGGCGGATTGCGTATCATTAAAGGTTATAATGCTATTGGCCACGCCAATAAAAAGTTTCAGGAAGAAACAACCGAGCACTTTAAGATGAATAAAAAAATATTCAGGGTAAACGAACTCGGTGCTCCTTTGGTAGAACTGCTTTCGGTGGTTACTTTGTTGATTGTATTACTAATAGGCGGTTATTTTGTGTTACAGAAAAGTGATTTAACCGGGGAAGTTTTTATGTTATTTGTGGTAATTTTTGCACGAATTATCCCTCCGGCGCGCCACTTGGCAAATATGTACTATACATTGAAAAAAGGGCTACCCTCGCTGCAACGTATTCTTCAAGTTTTTAATGCAGATGAAAAAATTGTGGAAAAAGAAACCCCATTCCCCATATCTTCCTTTTCCAATCAGATTCTATTTAAACAGGTTAATTTTTCCTATCAGGACGTTGAGAATGAAGCAGATTGCAAAATATTGCAGCATATTAATCTTGAAATTAATAAAGGAGAGAAAATTGCGCTGGTTGGGGCGTCGGGTGCCGGAAAATCTACCCTTGTTGACCTTCTGCCCAGGTTCTACGACCTCTCTTTTGGAGAAATCTTAATCGACGGAATTAATATATCAGCCTACAAAATTAACGAACTTCGTAATTTGTTTGGTATTGTTAATCAGGATGTTATTCTTTTTCACGATACGGTGTATAACAACATCGCTTTTGGGCGCGCCACTTCGCGTGAGGAAGTAGAAACAGCCGCCAAAGCTGCAAATGCCCACGAATTTATTATGAAAATGGAAAACGGATACGACACCATGATGGGAGACAGGGGAATGACTTTATCCGGCGGGCAGCGGCAAAGACTGAGTATTGCGCGCGCTTTGCTCAAAAAACCGGATATTCTTATCTTAGACGAAGCCACCTCCGCGTTGGATTATGAATCGGAAATGTTAATTCAAGAGGCTCTGAAAGAGATATTTAAAAATCACACCGTCATTATTATCGCCCACCGAGAGGAAACATTACGAAATATGGATAAGATTGTTACGCTAAAGGACGGTAGGATTGAAGAGATTACTCATAAGTAGCCAACCCTTTTTTACACCATTTTTTCTTCTCGTTAATTGCTTCTTCTAAAAGTAGCTGGTTTTTCTGTAAAAATTCCCTTGAATTATCCGGATGCCAAATATGAAATAGTACCCCTCCAAATTTCAAATTCTGCCTGATAATGCAGTAGTTCAGCAAGCGCACTACAAATTCACTATCCTCACGCCCCCAACCCTCAAACTCTTCATTAAATCCATTGACTGCCAATGCATCTTGTTTCCAAAAGGAGATGTTACAACTTCTAACTCCCTTATAATCTTTCGACCCATAAAATGGAGTGAGAAGTTGTGATAAGCAAGAAATGGATAAAGAATTGAAACGATTGACAATCCCTTTTGAAAAAAAATGAAAATTAATCTCTTTTGATATTTTCATTTGAGTTGAACTTTCCTTTGATAACAAAACCCTTGAGCCTTGAATGAAATGTTGATATTTGGCGTGAGTAACATGGTCTTTAATAAAATGCTTGTGAAGCACAACATCACCATCAATAAAAATAATATAATTGCCGCTACTTGCAAGAATGGCTTGATTCCGAATTTTTGCTACCCGAAAACCTTCATCGGGTTGCCAGCAATGATGAATAGGGATAGGAAATATGGTTTTATATCTCTCTATCAAAAGACGGGTACTTTCTCCCGAGCCGTCGTCTGCAACAATTACCTCCAACGGTAGAACAGTTTGCTGCAGAACGCTTTTAAGTGTCAGGTCTAAATATTCCGGAGTATTATACGTGGTTATACAAAGAGAAACAGTTGGATTCATTTTATTTTTTTTCACTAACACAATTTTTTGGCGTAATCCACATTAAAAAGCAGAAAAAGAATGCGAAAAAGTTAAGCCCGATAAAGGTTTCCCAGTTGGCATCGCCAAAATTAGCGGCAAGCATCCCTGTGAAAATAATTGTGATTAAGAAAGCATTGTTTTTCCTTTCTTTAAAAAATACAAAAAACAGTACCCCCAAAATATACAAGGTGCCAAACAATCCAAAACGAATTAAGTAATTAAGATATTGATTATGAGAAGAACCGGTTTTCTGAGGTGCTAATTTTGAACCGCTTTCCAAAATTACTTCATCGTATGCCTGTGAACTGTTCCCTAAACCTATTCCTGTCCATATATTTTTTTTAATAATATCAACGGCTAAGGTAACCAATTCAATTCTTTGCGCAAACGATTTCCCATTCGGGTCTTTTGATAATCTGTATTGGTCTATTTCCCAAATACTTTCATAAATACGAGGATAAATACTTAATTTGCTTTTTGCATAAATATAGTTTGGAATCTCTTTCTCAATATTCTCAATATCTTTGGGAGTAAGTTGGGCAAAACCCTCCGCATCTTTTCGTAATCCTTTGCTTGTCATATACCTAAATATTACAGAGCGCAATGGAAAACCGTTGGTTGTTTTACTTTCGTATGGGATAGTACTGTGCAGATTCCACAGTGGAATTAACTCTTTTTCACAGATAAATAGAAAAATATAGTTTCCATTTTCTTTCGTTTTATTATCAAAATTGTGTTTGTAGGGATTTCCGTTGGCTGTAAATCTATCTATTTCATCAACTTTGTATTCAGTTGTATTGTAAAACTCATTAACACAATGATATACATAGCAGGCGGGAATAGTAAGTAAAAGAAATATGCCGCAGAGATAAGCAATTTTAATGAATCTCTTTTTAGTACTCCAAATTAGCATTAGCAATGCGGTGAACGACATTACCCCAAAATACAGGTAGCCATTAATAGATTTTAAGGATAGTAAAGTAATGATTAGAAAAACAACAAGAAGCGTCAAAAACGTTTTTTGAATGGTTGAAAGTTTTCCGGTGTATATAAAATAGATAACAAGCCAGATGGTAAACGCTATTTGAAATGAAAAGGGAATGTGGGCAATCCAGGATACACTTCTGAAATCGAAGAAGTGGGATGAATCAAGGCACAACAGTTTGTATAAAGAAGCACCCGCAGCAACAGAGACTGTTATAGTGTAAATACTTAGTAAGCGACAACTGTTTTGATTAGTGATGGGTTTGGAGGAACCCAACACAAAGGCAAAAATAAACCAATAGATACTTTTGTTAAATTCTTGTATTCCGGCAGAGAAGTTTTTTGTAAAACAAAGTCCAATCAAATATAAGACTGGGATACTCATCAAGAGCAGCGCGCTTTTGTTGCAGCGTAATCTATGCCATTTTTCTTTATAATCTCCGGTAAGGAACCAAACAACAAGCAGTGCAACAGAAGTACAACTAATTAGAGTGACTGAAGTGGGCAATGCAATCAAAGAAGCCCCCAAAGAAAAGAGATACAGACTCTCTTTCCAATTTTTAAAGACCGTAAGAGCGTAAGACCGTAAGAGCGTAAGATTTTTTTGCACGATGAACACTAAACCTTTAAATTTTAAATCTTTAAATTAATTCCCCTTTCATTTCCAAGTTTGTATCTTCTTCTATTTGCGGTTCCACGTGAATAAACACAACAGAGCGTGGAATTTTTTCCGCGATATCTTTTTCCAAATGGTCGCAAAAGTGGTGTGCCTTAACGAAAGGAGTTTTCGGGTCGATATGAATATTAAAAGTGATAAAGGTATCGGCACCGGAATTACGAACTCTAAGATTGTGATATTGTTGAATCTCTTCGTGTTCATTCAATATCTCTTCAATGTATTTTACCGATTGTTCAGGTGCTCTGTCTAACAAAATGTCTATGGATTTTTTTCCTAATTGGTAACAAACGTACAACACGATAACTGCAACAACGAGTGCGGCAATGGGGTCGGCGTAGGGAAAGTCAAACAGGTCCACACAAAGTAATCCAATCAACACGGCGGTAGAACTCCAGATATCTGTAGAAAAGTGCAATGCGTCTGCTTCCAATGCCTGACTGTTGTATTTTTTTGCTACCCGATTGAGTGCACGGGAGCGGGAAATGTCAATTACTATGGAAGTTACAATCACAATATAACTCCAAATGGTTACTTCAATATGAAAATCTCCGGTAACCAATCTGCTGATTCCTTCATAAAAAATCCAAAAACAAACCACTAAGAGCAGAATTGTTTGAATTAATGCAGAAAGATTTTCCACCTTTCCGTGTCCGAAGTTATGTTTTCTATCCGCTGGTTTGTCCGACATTCTTACGGAAAAGAAAGTAACGATGGCTGCAAGTAAATCTAAAAGTGAATGTAGTGCTTCGGACAAAATTCCCAAGCTGCCTGTGACAATTCCCACCACAAACTTAAATCCGGTTAGGAATACAGCGGCAATTACCGATGATAGCGCAACGTTCTTTTTTTCTTTTACCATCTAATATTGCAGAACTCTGATAACTCTGATTCGGCACGATTAAACCTGATAATAATCAGAGAATATCTTCACTATCAGTGTCATCAGAGTTCTAATTGTTTTATTAATTTACTTTAAAAGTAGTATCTCCGGTTTTCAAAAATTTAACAATTTGGTTGGCAGATGCCAAACCTGCGTTAATGTTGGCTTCGGCGGTTTCTGCACCCATCTTTTTGGAGGTAGCAAACACACGTTTTCCAAATTTTTCGTTCAACAGTTCTTGATTTCCGGCAGCAATATCGGTAGCATATTTCAGGTCGGCACGTTCTTCCATTACTTTTACCAATTCATCTTCATTAATTACCTCTTTACGGGCGGTGTTTACCAAGGTACCATTTTTCGGCATTTTAGAAAGCAAATCATATCCGATAGATTTTTTAGTTTGCTCATTTGCAGGAATATGAAGCGAAATATATTGACATTTGGCATACAGTTCTTCCACTGCATTGCAAACGGTAACGCCTTCGGCTTCCATTGCTTCTTTCTTCACAAATGGGTCGAATGCAAACACGTTCATTCCAAATCCTTTGGCAATTTTGGCAACCAATTTGCCCACATTACCGTAAGCGTGAATTCCCACGTTTTTGCCCATAAGTTCGCTTCCTGTTCCGGGGTTGAACTGTCCGCGAGCCATAAACACCATCATCCCCACAGCCAGTTCGGCTACGGCGTTAGAGTTTTGTCCGGGGGTGTTCATCGCTACGATGTTTTTGGCAGTACAGGCGGGTAAATCCAGATTGTCGTAGCCGGCACCGGCACGAACAACAATCTTAAGACTATTAGCGTGTTCCACTACTTCTTTTGTAACTTTGTCGGAGCGCACAATCAGCGCATCTGCATCGGAAACGGCTTTATACAAGTCGTTTACATCGGTGTAATTTTCTAACAATGCCATTTCAAATCCGGCATTTTCAACAATTTGTCTAATACCTTCTACGGCCACTTTGGCAAAAGGTTTTTCGGTCGCAACTAATACTTTCATAAAAATTTAAAATTATTTAAGGGTTTATATGTGTTTATTTT
>Ga0209737_10001838_pt1 | contig 14983 bp, 14 predicted proteins | sample TergutCu122P3_FD_187284 | JGI IMG/M metagenome (GOLD analysis project Ga0209737, IMG submission 187284) | Cubitermes ugandensis P3 segment gut microbial communities from Kakamega Forest, Kenya - Cu122 P3 (SPAdes) (version 2) | ecosystem: Host-associated > Arthropoda: Insects > Digestive system...
AGGAACCAAACAAGGAAGCATTATGAAATAAACGGCATTTTGAAGAGAAAAAACGGAGATTATGCAGCATATTTAAAATATTCAGTATGTATATTTGTTGAATATATATTTAAAATGTAGCGTCTGGAGGTTAGCACTGCAGTACAACATATATATATGTCTTTAGGCTTTAAAAGGTTAATATTGTTATAATGTTGTTGGAATACAAGAAACAAATAAGGTACATTTTTTATGAGTTTCGAATTTATAATATTCATCTAATGAGTCACTCACATTGCAGTTGTAGGTGTGCTGTACCTTAGTGTACCATGACAGAAATATGTATTCCCACTCATACAGCTATTTAGATTATTTAGCTGGCTGTACTAGTTGATTAGAATTTCTGAATAAATGTATTCGTGTTACAGGAATGGTTTTAAGTATTGTAATTGGTTGCTTATGTTTTGTTTGATACCACTGTCTGACATCACTGTGTTTGCATCAAGTGCCAGGTCAGTGCATCAGCACTCAGAACACTGGAGCTGCACAGTGGTTCAGCTGGAAGTCTTGCACATCCATTGTAGGGTTTAATTTTTCAGGCTTTTTATGAACATCATGTCTTGTCAGAACCATTGTTTCCTGAAAGATGACAAGTCATATGCGACTAGTCCACAAAACTAAAAATTTGATTAGTCATTTCAGTCATCTCTCTGAACAGAGATTTATTTTGTGTTAAGTGAAAAGTGCACTGAGTGTCTTCTGTACAACAGGGTGCACTGTGGTGTTGTGACAGCCAGGATTCTGGAGTTTGCTCTGAATAGTGCTCCACAGATGAGGAATTGCCACCACCTGAACATGTAGTTGAAAGTAGTGAAAATCTTCTTAGAACTTTTTTGGCCATGTTTCTTCCTGCCAACGCCAACAATGCAGTACTCTCACATATCCAGAATACTGCATATTAACTTTATAGTCAGTTTCATGTGACAAGCTACATGTGGGAAACAAAAGGATGAATGTGGAGTGTAGGTGAATCAGCATAAAGTATTATGCACCCACTGCACGTTGTGATGTCTGAAGATGCATGATGTTCCAAGTGACTAAATTTGTGTTCTGTGGGTTATATTGTAACTTAAGTTTGCCTGTAACTGCATTATTGATGGTGCAGGATTGGTACTTGTAACAGAACCTGATATATAGATCTTGTATATAGTATGCTCCTTTGGGTCTTATATTGTACTTCAGTATAATATGACTTGTGTCACAGATACTTTCCACAATATATCACATCTGTTTCATCACCCTCAGTGAGCTAGTATAGGAACATGTAGGGCAAATCTCATTATATTGAAAAGTTCAGGATGCGTCATTGATTTTGAAGGATACTCTTTGTTGTCAGGAACCTCTGGGAGTTCAGAACTACCCCAGTGGGTCATGCAGTAATGGCCCAGAGCCGACGGTGTCGCCAGGTGCAGCGGCTGCAGCAGCAGTGGCTGTGGTGGCACAGGGACTGAGGCAGCAGATGTGCAGCATGGTGGCTGCCGCACAGCATAATGTGTCTCTGTCTGGTGATGCTGGAGTAGGACTAGTGAACAGCCTGGGTGGATTGGTAGGGCACTGCAACAGCTTGGGTCTGCCCAGCAATGGTACCACTCATGTTGGAATGCCTGGTCTTGGTTTGGCTAGTCCTTTGGGCTCCAGCCTTCGTTGTGCAAGTCCTGTGGGTTCAGAGTTGAGGGCAGGCAGTCCAGCAGAATCAACAGCTGCCAGTCCTATCCCATCACCACTGGGAGGTGGTAGCAGTGGAGCTACGCCCACCCCAACAACTCCAAGTGGTGGAGGAAGTGGCACATTGAGCAATGTGGAAGTAGGAATTGGCGTAAGTGGAATGACCTACAAGCCTACGGCTACCTTCACTTCTCCTCGACCTGAGAATCTCTTCCAGGAAGATATTGAGGACATTGTGAAGAGCCCACAGCTGGGTTCCCCAGACAACCTTGTTAAAGAAGCCAAGGAAACTATCACTGTGAAGGTGGAGCCTGTTATTGGCAGTCCGCATGAGTAGAGCATGCAAGTATTGATTTATATTGTGATATACCATGTAGAGTAGTTCTAGAAATATTCAGATGTTAGAGAAAATATATAATGAAAAAATGACCCATTTTGTAGCCTGATTTGGCAAGGTCCAAAAAAAAAAGACTTGTTAATGCTAGCAGAATTATAGAAATATAAAACATCATAAACTTCCAAAAATATATAGAAGAGTAAGACTTCCTAAGAACTCGAGTTGGATATATAAATTCTAGTGCCATTAATTTCAACAAAATATGTGTAACTGATTGTGGTATGCAAGTTTAATGTTTTAGCATCTGTAGCACCCTCATGCTGTGTTAAGTATAGCAGTTCTATGCTGATCCTTAGCCTGTTCTCACCATTGATTCACCTATATTGAAACTAGGCATTGGTTTCCAGAAATAAGCAGCATACTTCATTTTTACTAGAAATGGCTTTTCATCCATGTTGTCAGTAATAGTGAGTCTTTGTAATGTGCTTAGGCTAAGGATAGGTTGGTTGCCCTTGGTGAGGAATGAGTGTATTGCATCATTCCTGTTGTTTTCAGTACAAACCCTCTATTAGGAGAGTAAAATGCAGTCAGTGTTCTGTTAGCATAACATATAGTTACTTTGTTTCACAGATATCTGTAGTGAGAGACATCAGCTAACAGCTAAATCCCACCTTTCAGTTTCACAAGTAACATGCTGTATACTTTGTACAGTTCTGTAGAATTTGTATCTATATGCTAAGTCATTTGAAGAGTTTCACATCTTTCAGCAGATTTACAGACTTTTTTAATTGAAACAGAACATAATACATGGGTATGTTTATATGTGCACACATTACAGTGAAGTCTATGTGCATAATGTTGGAGATTTTCTGTTCAAGGGACTGTTGAGTAGAAATCTCAGTACGTGAGGGAAAGCAAGGTCATAGCTGTAGTTACAGAACTTATAGAGTATATATTATCAGTATATTTATATTTTGTGAATAGTGAGAGTATATGAGAAGAGATACAATGTGTGGTGTGTTTTCCATGTTTGTTAGTAGTGGCAGGCCTTGCTGTTGGCCAGTCGAAAGTCTGGGTGTCCAGTAGCAAGTACCAGTGTGTTGTGTCGTCGCTATTTACCATATGCATCTTACATGGTATTATTTCTGCCCTTCTATAAACGCCAGTATAGTTTGTCAAAAGTAGCATAATGTGAATCACAAAATATATCAATACTTATTTTTGTGATTTGTTTGTTTAGGGATAATGTACAAAATTTATATTGATAAAAAAAATTAGTAGAGTTATTTGAAAATGCCTTCCTGCCTGCCATTGGGGTATGCCAAGATTGAATTGAAGACATTGTTGACACACACACAAACAAAAAAGAAGTGATAAAAGTAAATTATAATGAAGTGGCCTTGAAATTCGTTTTGCTTATTAAATCAGTTGAACATAAAATAGGTATTTAAAAGTGGTACCGTGAATTTGTAGACAACCCTATTCTTGATAAATCAGTTTTTTGCATAAGAAATTTGTATACTTAGTGGACGCAAGCGACTTATAGCATTCATCAACTTGTGCCTATTGTGAATGTTTTCATGAATAGGTTGTACTGCAAAGTTCACGCAAAAATGTAAGTAGAAATGAATGTCCATTGTTGTTAGTATTCTTGGCGTACATGTGTTCAAAAAGTAGTAAAGTGCCTTCCATTTTTCTGACCACTTGACAATGTGATCAAATCATGTCAACACATTTTACTTGAGTATACTGTTTTAGTGAAGTCTAAAACACAAGGAAACCATGCAACTTCATTTTGGTAACAGGTATCACCCTAAATGGCACATTTTTTTCATATCCATGGATCCTAAAGCTACCGGATGTCTGCGTAAATTTCTGGCACTGGAAATTCAACCTTGTTACACATCTGATGCTAAGTATTAGAATAGTATATTGATGCAATAATTATGGTAATGTCATGTATCATGTTACTGTTTTGTAGTAGAGATCAAGAGATGACATATTGTGGCTTAGAAATATTGTACAGTACCTTGAAACATTTGTCAACTTAAAGTTTTATTAATGTCCTGTTTATTTCAGCTTTCAACCCTATCTGCTTGCTTTCCATGAGCAACTTGACATGCCTGACTATCTGAGATAGTCTTTGTCTTGTCAGTTCTGTATGCAAATTGTCAACTTGATACACTATACTACATTGAAAATACTCTCATGTTCCAATTAAAGTTAATTTAAAAACAAACTCCTTTATATGTGTATACTTATTTTGACTTATGCAGATGGATGTTGCACTGATAGAAAATATAATTCTTATTTTACTTCCATATTGCAGATGCCAGGAAATTATTGTCAAACTTTAGTTTCCATAGTGGTGGCGACAATTCCAATACTCTGTCTCTGTCTCTGTCTGTCTGTTCTACCAACCCTCCCTTCCCCCTACCCTTTACAGTTTGTTTCCTTGATGAGAAGTTACTGGTGCCTTGTGTTGTGTGTGGTGGAAGTCATTAGTCACTGTTATATGGTTGACATGGTAACATGCTGTCTTATCATCAGATATTTTCAGTTAAAGTTGGAGTCATCTTTTCCTCCCATTTGTTACCTTATTCTGATCTGATCTGATCTGATCTGATCTGCGTGTAATGTAATTTATTTATTTACTGTATTTATGTATTTATTTATTATTATATCTTATCAGCTGGGGTTGCCACATTCATCCACACTACTGAGATGCAGTGTGTATAACTCTGTCCAGTCTTCTGGTCTTTGTTTCCAGAGAAAATTTATTTGTGCTTATTGCTGGTATACAAAGTGCCAGTTCACTGATTTTGGCACCAGTTTCTTCTCACAAGTTCCATTTGCTTTGAAGTTCCAGATGCTTTATGTCCTTTTAATTTTTCTGAAGTGAAGCCAACCACAGAATGAATGAGCTGTCAGTTAGAATGGAGGATGTATGACTTTTGGGTTATATAATAATGTTGTGTGAGCTGCAGAAAGTGTTTTGTGTCAAACAATTTGAGAGAATTGTCACGTTTGTTAAAGTTGAAAAGTTTTGAGAGGAAGTGGTTGATGCCTGTTCCAAGACACTATCGACATACACTTGGAGGGACTGAGTAGTACCACAGAGAACATCAATCTGAATAGTAGTCAGTATCTTAGCCAAGACTTGAACTGGACACCTCCTAGACACACATCAGAAATGCAAAATTTCAGGCTTTTCTTTGATGGTATGCCATGTAGGTTGTTGATTGGTAACCATCATCTTGGGACATCATATTGGTCCCGTGTTCAAGGGCCAAGCAGTCCAAGAAGAATGCCAGGAACAGGTGGATGTGTGAGTCTATAGGGAACAGTATGAGAGGTGGTTGGTTGTCACTGAAAGTAAGGGAATGAATTAAGTTGCTTACTAGCAGTGAGAACATTGTTGCCTATATATGCAGCAGTTTACCTTTTCCTGGCTTACTGGGACCAATATGTTGTCTGAAAGTTTCGGTAGGCAACTACAAACCTACGCTACATAACATCCCAGAAGAGTGAAGACCACAACTCAGAAGTATTATTGTTTTTGCAAGCCTGCTTTTGTAGATTTATAGGAGCATTATGGCCTACACCCTTCTGTTGAGAAACTGGAAACCACTCCACACTACTCATTTTTATTCTGTATTGGCACACAGATAATTTGAATTTGTCTTCGGTGGGAGGAAGTAACTGTAAAGTATAGATGATAATCCCAACAATCTGCTTACTCTTCATAAAAGTCAAGTCCTCAATATATATCAGGATTACATACCTGAGAAATGTAACTTACATCAAAATGGCATGTATGGAGGTATTTTTCCCTTCAGTAATGTTATATGAGGTGTTGTGTGATGTAGGTGCTTCTGTTGCTGTTGAGCATTAAATACTCACTATACAAGATACAAGAAACTGGGATGTAGAATAATCGGAGGTGGTGCAGGGAAGAACCTAAAATGATGTAGTTACACTATATCAGTTTACCATTTTCTACACAAAGCTGTTTGATGCAATGATATACTTTTGGGAAATTCTTACATCTAGTTCATGAATAAGTTGACGTAATTGCAGGGGAGCATGTAAAGGGAAACATGTGTCAGCATCCCCTTATTCTTTTACTTTGAGAGAATAATAGAAAATCCTTATTGCTATCATGTTTCATTAAAATAGTTTTGATTTTGTAGGACCAGGGTGTTTGCATAATATTACGTGTATTAATGTAATACAAAATAGTGAAGCATTAATCTGTTAAATATATATTTGTTAGGTGGGTGGAGTTTCACTATTCACTCAAGTGTATCGTTTTGAAAGGTTCATATCAAAATTGGTTCACCTTGAAAACCCTTAGTGTAGTCTTCCTTCTCATCAGAACATGTTACTCTCCGGATGTTCCACAAGCACACAGAATCATACATTGTGCTTCCTTTTGTTTCGTATCTCTCCACCAGTTTGCATACTTTGACAACTACAGGACATCATCCTGTTTCAGTGAAATTACCTGCTTTGCTGGCTGTGAAATAACAGTGTGTGGAAGTTTATAATCTGGGCACCAATTAGTGCAGTGACTAACTCTCAGTCAGTTGACCAAACAGTTAGGATCAGAATTCATTTTGGTACAGCTGGTGAATTGAGAAGATCTTTCACTGTTAATCTTTATGAAAGCTTTATGTTCTACAAGCAGTATACTTATGCATAAGTTCTGTGGTCATTGTCAGGGCTTGGTAATGAAAATATTAATTTCGTTTTGTACACAGTAGTAGTTAGGAGTAGAAAACACAAACTGTAATGCCAGTTGATTAATCTCTCACAAGTGTGAAATTTGCTAACTGTTATCACTCTTCGTGTGTGTGAGTGTATGCATGCATCTTCATGTGACCCACACTATTTTTGGTCATGATCACTGAAGCCTTGAAGTGATAATAGCATTATCTTGTTGAAAAATAACTTGTTATATTGAAGTAACTCAGAATTCTTCAGATTTGAATGTGCTAGCTTGATTTCTGAAGTGAAGCACATTCGTTTCTTGCATAATTACCAGTGATTAAGAAATTATTATTATTATTATTATTACTACTACTACTACTACTACTACTATTACCTTTTTAGTTTTCAAATCTTCTAATTTTAAAGAGCATTTATAAATCAGTCACCAACTCTTAAGTATTACTGTCTTAAGGTTCAGATCATCTTAATTTTTAAGGTGACTCACCACCTCATAATGAAGCTTCACACAGTTCCCTGATCTAAGTACATCACCCAAATTTGCAGCTAAAGCTAAACTCAAGTGCATTACTCTAACCTTCTGTACTATCCTTATGAACGAATTCAACCTTTGTATTTATATTTAGGAGCATTTTCAGTGGGACCAATGTACTGCAGAACAGAATAAAAATGTTATCTTCCAACAGAATTGTGCGATAGAAAACCTCACTGTAGGTGAATGAAAACTTATAATTTGGCCCAGTAGCAGCAAATTCCTTGAAAGTTCTCAGTGATCCACCAACATAAACACATTATTTATTAAGGTATTTCTTTTGCATGTTTCTTGATATCATTGTAATTCACAGTCCAACTACATGTTTCAAATTTCAGCTTAGCCATTGGGCATGTCTCTCAACTGTTACGACATTTGTCTTCGTCTTCGCCAAACATACTATCAGTGAACATTTCCTTACATCTGTACTTCCAGTATGTACAGGGCTGTTTCACCTGGCTAGCAAGCCTCTCTTACAGCCATGTTTCGGGCGTTTAAGAGTGGCTGTTTGCAGGTTGGACAGTCGGGAATTTGGGGGTTGTAGACTTTACAGATGTTACATTGACCATTTACACATAATGTGACAGGCGGTACTGTGTACTCCATACATACCGGACACTCCAGGTGACTAAATAGGGATTTCTCCTAGGTCAGTCGATTGAGACTGCATGTTGGAGGCAAATGTTTATTTTATACATCAGTTGCTTAGTTTGCCTTTTTTCATGGCAGGTGGGAAGTAAGTTCATTTCCCTCACCTTTGAGATTATCTGCCGATCACTGCATAGCTTAAGTCTCTATCTACTTCTGAAATCTCAGTGTGAATGAAAACATCTGTAAAATCTACAACCCCCAAATTCCCGATTGTCCAACCTGCAAACAGCTGCTCTTAAACACCTGAAACATGGCTGTAAGAGAGGCTTGCTAGCCAGGTGAAATAGCCCTGTACATGCTGGAAGTACAGATGTAAGGAAATGTTCACTTATAGTATGTTTGGCGAAGACGAAGACAATGTCGTAACAGTTGAGAGACATGCCCAGTGACTAAGCTGAAATTTGAAACATGTAGTTGGACTGTGAATTACAATGACATCAAGAAACATTCAGAAGAAATACCTTAATAAATAATGTGTTTATGTTGGTGGATCACAGAACTTTCAAGGAATTTGCTGCTGCTGGGCCAAATTATAAGTTTTTATTCGCCTACAATGAGGTTTTCTGTCGCACAATTCTGTTGGAAGATAACATTTTTATTCTGTTCTGCAGTACATTGGTCTCACTGAAAATGCTCCTAAATATAAACACAAAGGTTGAATTCGTTCATAAGGATAGTACAGAAGGTTAGAGTAATGCACCTGAGTTTAGCTTTAGCTGCAAATTTGGGTAATGTATTTAGAACAGGGAACTGTGTGAAGCTTCATTATGAGGTGGTGAGTCACCTTAAAAATGAAGAGGATGAACTGAACTTTAAGGTGGTAATGCTTAAGAGTTGGTGACTAATTTATAAAAGCTCATTAAAATCGGTAGGTTAGCAAATTGTTAACACGCAAAATATTTTTAAATCATACTGTAGACACTGCTTCAGATAATCATCTTAAAAATTCTTTGCCAAGTTGTTCATGGAAAGAAGGTATATAACAATATTCTAAATTTATAAACACCATGTTTTATGCATTTCATGTGGTGCATAAAAACCGTTTTGGAAATTAGCTTCACCTGCAAACAAAAAGTTATTAATATGGAACTTTCCTTTTTATAAATGTATGTGCGTCTAACAGCAGAGACCCATTTGCCACTTTGCTACATAAATTGAGTTTTGATTATGAGGAACAGTGGAGAATATTCTGTCAAGTGGATCTTGATACTATTTTTCTAAACAAATGTACTGTGTTATATTTTTCCTCTGTCCATTGATTTTATCTTACATTATTTCATGATGGCACTTGGTTCTTTGTTAAATTTTGCAGCTTTGGAGGTCTTGTATAGTGACAGAAGGTTTGAGCATTGATGTAAGAGACAAGTATGAAACCATACATAAAGTAATTGTTTAATACCAAAGTACAAGCATAGAAAAGTGCAGTGATAAACACATTACTTGTTTATATTTTCTGTCCCCAGTACAGCATGCCCTCTCTGGTTGATGCTTTATATTGTATTTTTGAGTGCCAAAGATAATTATTTATGTGCTCTACTTGCGCCATTTCTTTCAATATATGGCTGATTGTGTGAGTGCATGTGTTGTGTGCATTTTGCGCACACTCGTGAGCTCTGGAAGCAAGTATTTGCTTCATGTGTTGTTGTTGGGGTATTATTGTTGTGTGATCTGAGGAAAACAGACAGTTTCTGTATTATCACCACCGCCATTGTGACGTGAGATTCAGAACAGAAAGGATGTAAATCATTGACAATTTCAAATGAGATGTGTAATGTTTTCAGACACATCACTGTATTTATAACATATTTATATGATAAATGAATTTTTCTTCCCCCTCCAGTCACATGCTCGATGTAACATAATGTGCTCCTTTAAGTTTGCTAATGTGAATATGTACTGGTGTATTCAATAAAATAGTTCAAAAAGTTAAACAGCAATTTTCTTTGACTTATTTTTCTTCTTACATGCATCAGGTCTATCAGGAAAATTAAGCTAAATGATAATAAGTACTTCATATAACAGAAACTGCAAAAGATGCATATAGCTATTGAACCATTTCACTGAAAACGTTGACAGTGCATGCATCCAATGATTCAGATGAAAGAATGACCACTCTTTGGACATTTAAATCTTGCATGAGGGATAAGAGATAAGTTTCACATATAATGTGCTGTCATAATGCAAATTATATGCACAGTTTTAAGTTGTGGTTCCATTAAATATTTTTGTCAAGTTACTACAGGAATCTTGACATCTGGAAAGGGTTTATCGGTTCTCACCATTCTCATATGCCAAACCTTTTGCCTGTTCATACCTTCGCCCACCATCTTGATATCTCCCATGTCCATAAACAGGACCTTGTAACTACTGCCATTTTCCTTTATTTTGTGTAATTTTACTATTGTTTTCTATCCAGAATATGGCAGTATGTCCTTGTGAACTGGCACTGATCTACCACCACATAGTGTCGTAACCCAATCACAGTATGCATTTTGACTACCATGAAAACCACAGCTTTAATTGTCTTTGTTACATTCATATTTGATACTTTGTTCCTTTAGTATGCTGATGTAGCTCATGAGCATTGTCTGGACCTCACTGGTCCAGCATCAGAGTAAGATCTGTGGCACTAATAGTGACACCATATTTGTTTCTGCTAATTCCAGAAAAAATAATTATTTTAAAAATTGGAATGACTTCAAAATTTGTTTCAGGGAGTAAATTTAGGGACTTACAGATGGTATGTTTCAGTTTTGGAAGTTTACAGTAAGTCATAATAAAGGGAGTTAGTTGAGAACTGAACAGAAACATGTGGCAAGCTTATATTTTTGTATGTAGTATATATAATATTATTTATAGCATATTAGATTAGGTGTTGGACATCATTCCCTTCAACTCTCACACATGCTTGATTTTGAAGGAAGCGCAGCACTGGGAAACCATATTCTACATGTCCTATGACACTTTTCTTACAATTTCTCCCTTATGTAAGTTTCCACAGTGTAAGTCTTGTGTATTAAAGTGCACTGTATACTCAAAAACAAAAAAATTGCATGTTACATTTTGCTTTATACATCTCGTACGGACAGCAGATTAAACTGGACCATTTACAAAGGGGGATACAATGTACTGTACTCACAGCATTAAGACCGTACAGGTCATGCAGGTGCTGTTAAACTTGCCACACAGTATCAGCGGTATCTAGACAAGAACCTCATGCAGTATGCTATAATCTGTTAACCAGGTGTCAAATATGTCTGGAAGTTGAAGGCACTCATTTCCAACACATATTCTAAAATGCAGTGTTGGATTATGTAATTGTACATTTTGTATCAGGAAATGTAATGCTACTAAGCTTGCCATGAGTCTGGGACCAGTTCTTGACTGAACTCCCTGTACTTCATTTTCATGAACAGAATGTATTTCTAGCTGTTTATATGTATTACAGTGCTATATCAGCTGCAGAGAATATGAAATAACAATGGAAAATTGAGGAGAAATAAAGTTGTCATTGTTGTGGTGCAAACACTAGCCCACAGTTGCATTGAGCATACTGTTGTTTAGTTCTGTTATTTTACTCTACTGTTTCAGTTGATTAGGATATAATTACAGGTTGATGACATGAGATATTCATTACTATACTGAAGTAAATGTAGATAAAAACAAATATTATACAGTATGCATTATGAAATTAGAGGATATTAAATTCAGCCCAGACTGTTCGGTCTGCCTTTGTCCTGTGTGTAAGTAAAAATAAACTAAAACATACGAGGCTACAATAATACTGGTATTGTGGGTATAAAAACTTTTCCCCACCCTGTATGTGAAAGCACAGATATGAGAACAAGTAATGAGGGTAATATTTGTGCTTATGAAGAAGTAACAGGAGAATGCAGGAAAGTATGTAATGTAGAGCTTTATAATTTGTACTCTGTACAAGGAGCATGTGTGGTTAGTGCGTATGTAATTCATGGGGAAGTTGAGAAATGTATGCAGCATTTTGGTCAGAAAATTTAGGGGAAGGGATCATGTTGGAGTTTTAAGCGTAGATGTAATGCTGGATTTACCAAAATATGCAATGTTTTTTCTCCTAATTTCTCAACTGAAGACTGGTGGGGGGGGGGGGTTTGCTGTAGAATCATGCACAAATTTAAACATGTTCTGTGTGGGTATTTCTGGAAATTGAAAACTGTGAAGGGGGTGGGTGAACTAAGATAAATACAGTATGTAAATGGCACTTAAAGAGCTAGGCTTTGGAGGGGTGGTCTGCATCCAACTGAGTCATGTTAAAAACAGATAGTTGGCTTATTGTAACTTTTTAAAAACATTTTTAGTTCAATAAAAGTGGGATTTCTTGCAGATTTGAGTACGCACTGTGGAAAGAATATTTCTTGCCACAGTTCAGTTAAATAATCTTGAACTTCTCTGTAACTGCTTATGGGACAGTAACCAAATGAAAGCAATATTGCGAGAAGATACAAGGGTCCTGTACAGGTGAGGCTTAACCTCTAACCACGTCTTGATGGTACAGGTAACATGTATTTCACAAACATTGTTGGCATAAGAATGATGAGAAAGTGTGATTTTCAGTTGTTTTCAATTTATTTTTGAGCTCATAATACGAATACTGCAGTATGTTTGACAGTAATAACATAGTGTTAATTCTGTGAATCCCAATGGTAGTGTCTTTTGCAAGAAGTATATTTTCAGGACACTGTGTCATCGGAGACTTTGCTCTTGTTTAAATTTCTGGTGGGAAGAAAGGAACAGGATGATATCAAATGTCAGGCCTCCATTGGAGGACATATTTCATACCACACAGTCAGTAGGCGTGGTTGTGTCAAGTTGCCATACTAAATCTGTTATGCCCAGGAACCTACAGCTGTTATAAACAATCTCCAGCACCCTGGTGAGAGTATGTACTACCCTTATCATTAAAAACTGCAGCATTTTTCCCGCAGTGTATTATGTGTTCCACATAATCAGCAGACACCAGCAATTCCTTATAATAAATGCTCAGTTTATACGTGATCATTAAAGCAGAAGTTGAATTTCAGATATTTAGCTAAATGTCATACAGGCATGGCTTGATCATATCTGAAGGGAAATAGTATTCCACCCGATAAAATCATGTGTACGTGCATTCGGCTAGCTGCAGAAAGCACGTGTCATAAAACGTTTGTTGACTTATTTGTCGCGGAAATTTTAAAATACACAGTGCGTGCGCATCCATGTGCACGAGCATTGCCTCACGGCCATTGGTCATTGATGCGCCCTTCTGCGCCATGTGGGTGGACCAGAGCAAGTTACGGATTTGTTTTAATCAAAGAGAAGTTGATATTTCATACAGTGAACTAACAGTGAGACTGATTCGTCGTAGTATGTTGACTTGAGTGTTTCTGTTACATTACGTTTTTAGGTTATCGTAGTTCCTGTAAAGTGCGTGATGTGTGAGCACTTGTTTGGTTAGGTTCGTAAGTTAGTTGCATTTCAATTCCTTCGTAACTTGACATGTAAGTACATATCTGGTTCGGTCCTCCATTAGTTGTCGGATGGTCGAGTGCGAGGGAGGTAAGAGAACGGGGGATTTCACAAGAAAAAGAGGCTGAAATGGAATTCTGCTTCCAAAACGTTTTATGTTATAACCAGATATTCAAAATTTGTATACCTAGCTATTGTGACTCGGGATTGTCGTGATTTAAACCGAAGTAACTTCATACATGTACACAAAGGCAAATAGCCTTAAATAAGTGAGTATACAGCACGTTTTCCACTGTAAGGTAGGTGTGCATTTCAGGAGTGATGTTTTGACATCTCTAGGTCACCATGTTTGTTATTTATAACCATCTTTCCATACAGTTTGTACGTACGAGTAAGTTTTACGTATCCAGTTTCGCATGTTTAGCTGCTTGGTTTACTGTTGATCGTACCGACTGAAATCTAAATGTAGGTTTCTCTCAGCCACCAAGTTACTTTACATTATATTAAAATATGACCTTTACAGAGGTTGTGTAGTGCTTTCTTTAATGTACAGAGACGTCAACCTAGATCGCCTTAAAATCAAGACGAATTAAATCATGCAGTATGTAAAAAAGAACAAAGTTTTTTTTTAATGTGGATGAGATAAACTCCTTAAATATCCGTAATAAATGTCGATGTTAGCAACGTTTGTAGCCCTGCGGATTACGCTAGTACGATGAAGCCGTTCGGAGTTAGTCACAACAGCAGCGTACATCGATAAATACTGTGTCGCAGGTTCTGAGTGGTCTGTGCGTATCACACGTCTGCACATGACCAAAACCAATCCATCAGTGACGAAATCTAGCACTCAGAGTACGTCGTACCTTATGACTGAAATGGAGTGGGGTCCCGTCCTGTAGGAATACAACTGCTGTTTACTTTTCGCTTAGGGTACTTCAGTTTGCGGGAATGGAACCAGTTCTGATTTTTCGAGGTAAATGTTTTCGTAAGTGATATTTTCTGCTGAAAAGAAAGGTACTACCACGATATCATACAGAAGTCCAAAACACACGTTCGCTGTCGGGATGTCACACACACACTAAAAATTTCGTGTGGCTGTTTTGCTCCCAATATTCGTCAGTTGTAGCACTTGTCGTTACCATTAATTTGAAACGATGCTTTGTATGTGAAAAACACTCCTTTAAAGTCAGTATTAATTTTATTAACCTGAAATTCACATTTGTTTCTTTTTCGGAGGATTAGTGCCTTTGATTTCAGGTCTGACCAGGGAAGTGAAGGATCGCATTCATTCATTCAGTATTCTGTCTGACGACAGATCCAAAGCCTCCTCCAAAACGGTGCCTCCACATAGTGCGATCAAGCGCCTCCTCCTTCAAATGAGAATATCCTCTCCTGTCCTTAAGGTCATCCAGTAGCTTCTTACGTCTTCTTCCTCGTCTTCTTGCCACTTCCATATCCCCCTTTATTTTTCCTCCGATAACTTGTTTTAGAAGGCAGTTTCTACGTAAGATGTGACCAATCCAGTTAGCCTTCCGTTTTCTTATTTC
>Ga0209737_10001840_pt1 | contig 14977 bp, 17 predicted proteins | sample TergutCu122P3_FD_187284 | JGI IMG/M metagenome (GOLD analysis project Ga0209737, IMG submission 187284) | Cubitermes ugandensis P3 segment gut microbial communities from Kakamega Forest, Kenya - Cu122 P3 (SPAdes) (version 2) | ecosystem: Host-associated > Arthropoda: Insects > Digestive system...
TTATTTGCAACGCATTATCATGAATTGAATGAGTTGGAAAGCTCGTTTAAACGAGTGAAAAATTTCAATGTTTCGGTAAAAGAGCACAATAATAAAGTGATTTTTTTGCGAAAATTAGTACCCGGCGGCAGCGAACACAGTTTTGGTATTCATGTGGCAAAAATGGCAGGTTTACCAAAATCTATTATAAAACGGGCAAATGAAATTCTGAAAGAATTGGAAGGCAATAATCGTCAAAGCACCGGCAAAAAATCTGTTTCCAAACAATCACTCCACACCGCAGGGCAGCATCGTGAAGGCTATCAATTAAGTATTTTTCAATTAGACGACCCCGTACTTTCGCAAATTCGTGAGCAACTGATTGGGCTTGATATAAATAATCTTACGCCTATTGATGCGCTTAATACTTTGAATGATATTAAGAAATTGTTGTAGTTTTTTTTGTTTGTTGTAGTCCGGAGGACTTAATTTTCATAACCGTAGGTGGCTACCTACGGTTAAACGAACAGGCTTACAACTGCCTGTAAGGCAGAGCTTTTCGTTGTGCCGCAAGCAACGTTTCACTCGCATGCGGTTATGAAAATTAGGCTTTTCAAGCCATTTTTGAGTTGTGCAAAAGCATTTTTATTCTGTAAATCATAAAAATTTTACAAAAACGTGGTTCAAGACAAAAATATTTATACATTTGTGAAAATAAAAAATATATGCCTATGGTAAAATAAAGCGTAATTAATACGCACATTTTAAATTTGGAAAAAACATTTTAGTTTTTCTTTCTTTCAGTAAAATTTCGCGATTTAGAGGAGAAGGTTTGAGTTAAAATGTTCACGTTTCTGCGTGGACTTTTTACTTATTCTGTTCCTCACGGTTACGCGAAATACCATCTGAAAGCGGGATACTACAAAGTACCACGCTTTTTTTTATGTCAAAAATTAAAAATTCGACGACGGGAAAACCGCCACAATATATAAGACAGATTCGTAACTGTTTCCAAAAAAATGCGAAGTGAAACTACAAGAACACTCAAATCATATTGTAGGGAAAGCTGAAATTCCTAAAAACGGGCGAAATATTTCCTACGAAAAGCCATACGAGTAGAAGGAGAACATTAAACTAATTTTAAAATGAAAAAAATATTATTAATTTTAACAGCAGTGATTGGATTTGCTTTTGCTGCTAATGCGCAAGAAAGACAAGAAAGATGTGGCACATGTAAAGGAACAGGAACCATAACCTCAACAGAGTGGAAATCATGTAATAGTTGTAGTGGAGCAGGAGGAAAAACTGTTGAATCTACAATAGCGTGTAACGCTTGTGCGTATGCTGCTGGAAAATGCCCTGTTTGTAATGGAAGCAAAAGAGTAAAAGATTATAAATGGGTATCATGTGGTGTTTGCAGCGGAAAAGGCGGAGAAAACAAAACAGTGAGAACCACTTGTTATTCTTGTAATGGTAAAGGTTATAGATAATTATTTGAAATTTACCGTTTAAATCAAATTTTTAATTTGAACTAATAAAGAAAAGCGAACCGGCAACTGAACGGTTCGCTTTTTTTGTACAACTTTTCCAAAGTTTTGGAACTTTGGAAAAGTTCGCTTTGATAAAAGATGTTTTTTACGCCTTACGCAACCCCGCCAATTTCTCCAAAATATTGAGCATTTTTTGATAATACACCTCTTTCAAACCGCCATAAAACGCTTTGTACGAAATACTTTTGTCGGTTTTGCGAGTCGAATATGCAAAGTCAAATTCTGCAATCGCTTCGTTTACTAATTCTTCGATTTGTGGAATATTTTTTTCATCACATTCGCACGTGAACACACATTCTTCGATTACTAAATCTAAAATCAAAGAAATTTCTTTTTTAAATTGTCTTTTGTTTGCCATATTGTTCTGTTTATTTATGATTTGTATAAAATAATTTCAATCGTTGTTCCAATAGTTCTATTTGACTATCGGTTATTTGCGAAGTGCATGCTCGCAAACCTTCGGAGCGTTGGCTGCCGGTAATGTCGAGCGTGATTGCGCTGATGCCGTAGTAGAGCAATTCGCTCAGTAATTCTTTACCGCTCATGCCCGGGTAGGCTATGGTAAAATAAAATCCATCGGCTATCGGTTGGTCTATGTCGGTATCGTAAACTATTGTAAATCCGTTGTTTACGAATAATTCTTTCATTCGTTTTGCTCGTTCGCCATAGAGTTTTACGTCCTGTGTAAACTTGTATGTGCCGTCGTTTGCAGCTTTCAACATTGCCGCAAAAGCATATTGTGCCGAGTGCGCCGTTCCCGATGAAAGGGCGTACATTGCGCCGTAAATCAAGGCTTTGCCAAATTCAGTTGATGTGAAAAAACGTGATAAATCGGGGAAGGAACGCCCGGCAAGTTTGTCGGAAACAGCAAGCATTGCAATTCGCTGCCCTGCATAGCTAAATACTTTCGATGCGGAAATCAGCAAAATATAATTATCGGTATAGCGGGCTACGGTTGGTTGAAATGGCGCTACGTTCGGCGTGCCGTAATCCGAGCGGAAATCCATAGCAAAATACGCCAAGTCTTCGATTACAATCAAGTCGTATTTGTTGGCAATTTCGCCTATGATTTGCAATTCTTCTTCGGTAAAGCAAATCCACGAAGGATTGTTGGGGCTTGAATAAATCAAGGTTGAATATTCGCCTGTTTGGCAATAATCTTCTAATTTTTGGCGTAATTTTTCGCCTCGGAACGTGTAAACATCAAAGTTATCATACGGCAAACCGAGAATATTCATTTGCTGTTTTTGTACCGGAAATCCGGGGTCTATAAAAAGCATTTTTGGGCGTTTGGCATCACGGCGGCAAGCTGTTAAAAACGCTGCAAAGCCGCCTTGCATAGAGCCTACGGTTGGAATACACGACGCAGGCGAAACGTCAATATTCAGAAATGATTTTATAAAACGAGCCATTTCGGTTTTCAGTTCAGCAATACCTTCAATTGAGGGGTAAATTGATGCAACGCCTTTTTGCAATGCCGCAATTTCGGCATCTACGCCCACTTGCGCAGCGGGTAAACCGGGAACTCCCATTTCCATTTTTATATAGCGTTCGCCGGTGGCTTGTTCTATATCGTGCACTACTTTTACAATTTGGCGGATTGTGGCTGAGCCAACGGATTGTATGCCGTTTTCTGCAATTTTTGCATCTACTATGTGTTTGGGGATTGGGGTTTGCATTGTTTTATAATTTAATATTACGGTGCTACGCACCTTTTTTTATTAGATTTTTGTATTGTTATTTGCTACAAATCTTACGCTGCTATGCAGCTTTCATGGTTTAGGCACAGAGTGCCGTAATCTTTGTAGTTGTTGTAATGTTCATTTTCTGTAAGGTGCAGAGCACCGTAATTATTATTGTTATTTCTTTTTATCCTTATGTTTTTTCACTTCCTTAACCGCAAAATAAGCAGGCGCTATATTAAACGAAATATTCTCAAAATCCTTAATCGTTACCGTTTGTATTTCGGTCGTAGGCTCAATGCGTAGGGGAGTGCTATCGACATACAATTCAACGGGCAGTACAAAGTTTGAACCGACCTTAGTCCAACGCACGGTAAGTTTTAGTTCGCCTTCCGAAAATTCTTTGGTATATTCCAATACCGGAACTTCTCGTTTGTATAAATATTGCTGAAAATACCACGAAAGGTCGCTACCGGTTTTGGCATTTACAAATGTTGTAAAATCCTTTACCGTAGTAGTTTTATATGCTTGCTGATTGTAAAACAAGTGTAAAATATCGAAAAATAAACTGTCGTTGTTTATTACAAAACGCAAGCCGTGCAAGGTCCATGCGCCTTTCATGTAAGGGTCGGTATCTTTGTAATTCCAAAAATTCACATCGGGAACGCCAACAATCGGATTTTTATTTTTTATAAAATAACTGTATGTACGCAAATGATTATCGGCAGCTTTTTTGCCGTACAATTGTTCCATATACAAGGCTTCGGCGTAGGTAGCAAAACCTTCGTGAATAAAAATATCGGAAACATCGGGCACCGAAACCGAATTGCCAAACCATTCGTGCGCTGCCTCGTGCAAAATTATGTAATCAACGCCATTCATTTGCCGCCCTTTTGTGCCATAGGCAATTGCCGTTTGATGCTCCATTCCCTCGTAAGGACTGCCCACAAGTTTAAATCCCTCGCGTGCCCAAGGGTAAGCACCAAATATTTTTTCGTAAAAATGAAGAATTGGCGCAGTTTGTTTAAATGCCTCACGTGATTTTTCAAAATGTTCGGGCAATACATAATAACTTAATGTAAATGTTGTATCAATTCCTTGAAATTCTTCGCTGTATGATACGAAATTTCCTGCGTAAAATGTTATGTTGTAATTGTTTATGGGGTAGGAGGTTTGCCACGTAAAATATTCTTTATCGTTGCTGCTGCGGTGTTCAACTTGTACACCATTGCTCACTACGGTCAAACCTTTGGGAACCGATATTTTTATAGTTGCGCCTTTGTCGGGCTCGTCCGATAGATGGTCTTTGTTTGGAAACCACACGCTTGCACCCAATTGTTCGCAGGCAACACCAATCCACGGACTGCCGTCTTCCGATTTTTTCCACACAACACCACCTTCCCACGGTGGACGTTTTGCTTCCATAGGTTTTCCTTGATAGAAAACTCGTAGCGTTTTTACATCGCCTTTTTGCACACTGTCGGAAAAGATTACATACACAGCATCGTATTTTCTTGAAAAAGAGAGATTTGTACTGTTGAACACAATGCTGTCGATGCGCATGTTTTTAAATAAATCTATTTGCATTTCTTTGAAATTCCGAACAGCAGCAAATTCTATATCAACAAAACCTTTGATGTATTTTTTGTTGGGATTAATGTCAATATCAATGGTGTAATGCAACACATCGAAACAACTGCGTTTGTCATTAAGCGCTCCTCGCACGTAATCTTTTTCCTTAAATTTCGGGTACACATTTCCGCGTTTTGGCGTTTCACGTTTCATATTGATTCCTGCAAGTCGGCAACTTGAAAATGAAGTGAGAATAATTGCAATGAGGCATACAATATATATAGGGGTTGTCTGTTTGCGCATAACAAGGGGGTTAACAAGGGGTTTAAACCCCTTGTTGGAAGAAGAAAAATTATGTGTAAGTTTTTTTACCATGTATAGCCAATTCCTGTGTTAATACTGAGGTCGAATAAATCCATGCCGAGCTGGAATGTGAATTTTTTGTCGGTAACATAAAAAACGCCTATGCCGAAATTATGTTGTAAACCTTGGCGTGTGATATTGTAATGTTTTCTATAGTATCGCGTATCGCTCACAGGGTTGCTTACCGGATTGCAAAAATTGCCTTCTGCAAATGTTTTTTGCGCACTCACACCCACCGCAGCATATAAAATAAAATTACGGGTAACGGCTCGTGCTATTCCCACATTTGCCAAAAAACTTATGTGATGTATAGTTGTGTCCACCAATAATGTCGTTTGTTCTATCTTATCAAATTCAACTATGTCAATTGTATATTTCGGTTTTGCATTGATTTTTGCATCGAAATAAAATGAAATTCTATCGCCCGGCGAGTGCAATAAAAATGCTGTGCCAACACCGATTTTGTCTTTCGAGAAATTACCCAAAACCGTAGCGGTGTAACGCATCGAACGTTTGTAAAAATCTTTGGTTTGCGCATCGTCGTCGGCACCAAAAAAGTTTGTTTGTGCAAAACTCAATGTTGCCACAACGCCAAAGGCAAATATTAGAATGATTTTTTTAATCGTCATTTTCAAAAATTGAATTGCAAAAATACAAAACAATGAACAATTAACAATGAATAATGAATAATTTGTGTGTAAGATAATTTTGTTTGCAATAGCTTTTTATTGCCAAATTTCTTTATTTTTGTGCCTTAATATATTTGAATTATGACAAAAAACAAATTCATACAATTTTGCTTGCTCGCCGCAATATGTTTTGCCGGTGTGGTGTTCAATGCTTGTAAAAACGATGACTCAACGCCCGAAATCGTGCGCCCCAATGATAGCACAAACATTAGTATACCCGAAAACCTTTGGCTTGCCGCAGGCGAATCGCATACTCTTGAAATAACGCCGTTGCCAAAAAATACTACCAAAGCAATAACGTGGCAAAGTTCCAATGCCAGCATTGCAACCGTTGATTCAACAGGTAAAGTAACCGCCATAAAAAAGGGAACCGCAACTATTACCGCACAAGCAGGTGGAAAACCGGCTGTTTGCGAAGTAACGGTTGATTTGCCAATGCTTAGTACCGGGAAAGTTACAAATATTACAGACAGTACGGCAACATTCAATGGAACAATAATAAATGTAGGAAAACCGGCATATATAGAAAAAGGATTTTGTTATTCAACCGCGCCAAATCCTACAATCAAAGATTCTACAAAAATTATAGTAACCGGAACTGAAAAAGGCGAATTTTCGGCAAATGTAACCAAATTGAAATATGGAACAGTGTATTATGTAAAAGCATACGCAATCAACGCACAAAAAGATACGGTGTATGGAAAACAAATTATAAAACCAACAGTTAAGTTAAACACAAGTTCTCTTATTATTGCCGTTGGCGAAAAAGATTCTTTGAAAATCTTGGTAACACCTGCCGACACAGCCGCTTATAAAGTAGAATATGCAAGTAGCAACACAAGTGTAGCTATCATAGATGCCTACTCCGGCAAAATAACAGCTAAAACAAAAGGTCATGCAACTATTACTGCAACAACCCCATACAGTACTACAACTTGTAAAATATTGGTTTATGAAGTATCAACAGAAGAAAATGTGCCAATAAATGGCACAATATGGGCAACTTGCAATGCAGATATTAAAATCATTAACACCAAAATTACTCGCCCTAACATTGTTATAGACACTATTATTGCTTTTGCCACAGCTCCCGAAAGTTACGGTAAATTGTATCAATGGAATCGCAAAGTTTGGTTGAACACAACAGATGCAACAGTAAAAAATTGGAATGTAACAATTCCCCAAGGTACTAAGTGGGAAAAAGCGAACGACCCTTGCCCCGAAGGTTACAGAATACCAACACAGGCAGAAATGGATTCACTAATTAAAGCAGTGAATGTTGTAAATATGTGGAAAACGTATAAAAACGTAGCAGGCAGAGTGTTTGTTGATAAAATAACCGGAAACGCACTGTTTTTGCCTGCCGTAGGTTGCCGTAATTACAGTAACGGTTCGCTTTATGCCGCGGGTACACACGGTTTTTATTGGAGCAGCACACCCTACGAAAGTGATGCAACAGGTGCATACCGCTTGCGTTTCAACCAAAGCGGTGCGGGCGTGAGCGATGACTGTCGCCGAGATGCCTATTCAATTCGCCCCGTACTCGCACAGTAATATTTTTCAATCATAACACTATTGTACATGACTATTTTAAGTGTAAACATTAATAAAATTGCCCTCATTCGCAATTCGCGAGGAGCAAATACTCCCAATTTAGTACAAGTAGCTTTGGATTGCGAACGATTTGGCGCACAGGGAATTACGATACACCCTCGTCCCGATGAACGCCATGCAAAATACAGCGATGTGCAGGGATTGAAACAACACATAAGTACCGAACTCAATATAGAAGGCTACCCAACCGAGAAATTTATGCAAGTGGTGTGTGCGACAAAACCGGCGCAAGTTACCCTCGTACCCGACCCTCCGCAGGCAATTACCTCAAATTCGGGTTGGGACACCAAAACACATTTTGCATTTTTGCAAGAAATTATACAAGAATTGCAGCGTAACAATATTCGCAGTTCTATTTTCGTGAATCCCGAAGAGGAAATGATAGAATATGCCGCAAAAATTGGTTGCAATCGCATAGAATTATACACCGAACCATACGCAGCAAACTATGCAAAAGATAGAAAACAAGCTGTTGCGCCCTACATTTTATGTTCTCAATTAGCCGCCAATTGTGGTTTGCAAGTAAATGCCGGACACGATTTGAGTTTGGAAAATCTTGCTTATTTCAAACAGCAATTACCCGTGTTACACGAAGTTTCCATAGGGCACGCTTTGGTGTGCGATGCGCTGTATATGGGATTGGAACGGACTATTGCGCTGTATCGGGAGCAATTGGTGTAATATGCCAATTTTTTAATATGCTAATATGCCAATTAGAAAATTAAATAATTGTTACATTTCATTGGCACATTGTCGTATTAGCACATTGGCACATTGAATTTCTGGCACACTATTTGTATTTCAGTGAAGAAAACAACAGTAATTCACACTTTAATACATAAGAACAATGAGAAATTTAGTGATTTTAGCAATGGTGGTAATAGGATTACAATCGTGCGTAGCATATTATGAAGAACCAAGTTATAATAATTTTGGCAGCGATGGTCGCGACGGGCGGGCATATTTCAAACTCAATTGGGGAGAACAAGAGCCTGTTTATGTAGATGCCGGCAATGTGGTGCCTTACAATTTCCGTTGGGATACTTTTTATCGCACATCGGCAGGAACATACACCGTATATTATGAATACGAATTTCGCAGACATGGTCGCTGGTACATTCAAGCCTACGAAGTTGATATAAATGTATTTCAATACCGCGGCGAACAAGGCGGTCGCAATTACAACGGTCGCAATGGCGAAGATGTATATTTTGAACTGATGCTTTACCCCGATGGCTACATTGATTACACTCATGCGGTATTAAGAGCCGCCGAAGTGCAAACGCCCGATGCAAAAGGCAGAATACTAATAGGCATGAAAGAGGAAATAAAAGACGACGTGAAAGTTGAATTGAAGTATTATGCTTACCCGGAACGGGAGAAATAAAAAGACACAAGACCATTAGACACAAGACTATTAGATTAATAAAAATCCCCTTGATGAAATTCTATCAAGGGGATTTTCTAATGTCTTGTGTCTAAAAGTCTTGTATCTAAAAATCTAATTTACAAAACCGCTCTCACTATCATGAATATACCCGCCGCAAGCGCAGCGCTCACAGGAATAGTCAAAATCCATGCTACCAACAAATTTTTGGTAACTCCCCAGCGTACGGCTGAAAGTCGTTTTGTTGCCCCAACACCAATAATAGCACCGGTAATGGTATGAGTGGTACTTACCGGTATTTTCAAAATTTCGGTTAAAAACAATGTTAATGCACCGGCAGTTTCGGCTACTACGCCTTCAATCGGAGTAACTTTGGTAATGCGCGAACCCATGGTTTTTACAATTTTCCAACCGCCACTCATTGTGCCCAAAGCTATAACAGTGAAACAGGTAAGCGGAATCCATGACGGCATATCGTTCAAATTGTGAATTTCTTCCAAATGCGTCCACGCCAACCACGAAGGCAGGGCTTCATTAAATACTCCGGCAGCTCCGGCAGCAATTACGGCAGCGCCAATAATACCCATTACTTTTTGCGAGTCGTTCAAGCCGTGTCCAATGCTGAACAATGCCGAGGAAACCAATTGCAAACGTTTGAACCACGTGTTTGCCTTATGCGGATTTGCCTTTATACAAATATAATGCAACAAGGTGGAAAGCAGCAACGCCATTATCATACCAACAAGCGGAGCTAAGAAAATAAACGATGCTATTTTTAAAATCGTCTTAGCATGAATAGTTTGAAAACCATTCGCTAATTCGGGATTCATAAATCCAGCCATAATTGCTGCACCGGCAAATCCACCTATCAGTGTGTGCGACGACGACGACGGAATACCAAACCACCATGTGAGCAAATTCCAAATAATAGCAGCTATAACACCGGAAAGAACTACCGGCAGGGTAATATATTCGGTAATAACCGTTTTTGCAACCGTGTTGGCAATACCAAATTCACCAATTGCATATTTGGCAATAAAAAAAGCAATAAAATTAAAAAATGCTGCCCACAAAACTGCCAAAAAAGGCGATAAAACGCGGGTGGTAACAATCGTAGCAATTGAATTTGCCGCATCGTGAAATCCATTGATATAGTCAAATACCAATGCCAATACTATGATAACAAGTAATAATGTCATGATTTATGCATATTTTATGATGATTGTTTTGATAATTTTTCCAACGTTTTCAATAGCATTGGCGGCTCTTTCGAGTTCCCGCATTATGCTTTTGAGTTTTATGATTTCTTTTACATCTTGTTCGTTGGCAAATAAATTGCTCAAAAACTCTTCATAAATATCGTCAACTTTGTTTTCTATATCGTGCAAATCGGCGCAAATTTGGCGTATGTTTTTCGCATTCTTTTTAATGCTTGTCAATCCGTGCACTGCCTCAACAATCATTTTTGAAGCGCTTTCAATCAATACTGCAATTGTTTCGGCACTTTCGGGTAATTGTTTTTGACGGTAAATAACGATTTTTTTAGCACATGAGTTTAAATAATCCGTTACATCGTCCAAGCAGTTTGCCAAATTGTGAATATCTTCACGGTCGAAAGGAGTGATAAACGTGGTGTTCAACTCGTTGAAAACGGTAATCAAGGTTTTGTCGCCTTTTTTTTCCCATACTTTTATTTGTTTTGCATATTCAATGTCTTTTTCGGTATCGGTGTTTTTTACACACACAACCATGATTTTTGATGCTTCCGCCGAAACTTCCGCCATTTCCGTTAATAATCTAACAAATTTAGGCTCTTTTGGCATAAATTTCGCAAAAAATGAATTGTTCATACGTTTGAATTTTTGTGTTTTTATAAATTGTGAATTTTGAAAACTATTTGTAATTATAGTGCAAAGAAACCACTTTTTTATAAAACGAACGGAAAAAAAATCCGTTTTTTTTGAAATTGTTAATAAATCTTAACCGTTTTGTAACATATTGCGTAATAAACGAACAAACTTTTCCAAAGTTCTAAAACTTTGGAAAAGTTACGATTAACGAAGAAAATCCGCAATCTGCCGTAACGAAATGTTACCTTCGTAAATAGCTTTTCCGGTAATTACGGCATCAATTCCTTCGGCGTTGAGTTGCTCAATATCGTGCATGGTAGCCACGCCGCCGCTTGCTATTATATATAATGTATTGAATTGCTGTTTCATTTCTTTGTACAATTCCGTTGCCGTGCCTTGCAACATTCCGTCTTTGCTTATGTCAGTACAAATCGTTTGAGTAATACCTTTATTAATATACGATTGCAAAAAATCGAACAAATTCAATTCCGTGTTTTCCAGCCAACCGCTTATGGCTATCATTTTATTATGTACATCGGCACCGAGAATGATTTTTTCAGTACCATATTTTGTAATCCATGATGTGAAAACTTCGGGATTTTTTACGGCAATACTTCCGCCGGTAATCATGGCTGCGCCTGAATTAAAAGCAATTTGCAAATCGTCGTCGGATTTTAAGCCGCCGCCAAAATCTATAATTAAATTGGTATTGTTTGCAATGCTTTCGAGCGTTTTGTAATTGATTATTCTACTGCTTTTCGCCCCGTCCAAATCAACCAAGTGCAGGCGTTCGATTCCGTGGTCTTCAAATTGTTTGGCAACTTCAAGCGGATTTTCGTTGTATATCTTTTTTTGATTGTAATCGCCTTGCGACAGGCGTACGCATTTGCCGTCGATGATGTCTATGGCGGGGATAATTTGTATCATATTGTTAGGGAATAGGGGTTAGGAAACAAGTTGACAAGTAAATGAGTAAACAAGTTTTTTTAGGTTGCGAAAATACTAATTAATTGTAAATTGTAAATTGTAAATTGTAAATTAATTGGGAAAAAACGATAAACAAAAAGTCTTAGCCAATTTTTCAATCTGCTAAGACTTCGTTCGCTCGGTAATTCTAAGTTTTTATTGCAATTTTGCCGGCAAAATATATGATTTTTTAGGGCAATCGTGTATGGCTTTTGTTGGCAAAATTGATAAACCTTTTTTTTCTTTTACGCTGAGAGCGAAATTTTATTGTTGTCAATAATTTTACGCATGTTTATCAGTGCGTAACGCATACGTCCGAGAGCGGTGTTAATGCTCACATTTGTTTGTTCGGCAATTTCTTTGAAACTCATGTCGAAATAGTGGCGCATAATTACAATGTCGCGTTGTTCTTGCGGAAGCGCTTGCACTATGTTTTTCAAATCTTTTGAAATTTGCATTTTCGAAAGTTCCATTTCTATCGTGTCGTCGCACAAATCAGCATTGTTGAATAAATCAATTTCGCCGTTTTCATTGGAAACTTCACGATATTTTTTCTCTTTTCGAAAATGGTCAATTACCAAATTGTGTGCAATCCGCATAATCCATGCAATGAATTTGCCATCGTCGTGATAGGAGCCTCGTTTGAGCGAATGGATTGCTTTAATAAACGTGTCTTGAAACAAATCCTCGGCTAACGTAGGGTCTTTCACCAGATTTTTAATGTAATTGTACAACTTTCGTTGATGACGAGCTATGAGTTCGTCCATTGCCTTCGCCTCTCCGGCGACAAAATTTTTGACCAATTGCTGGTCGGAAACCAAAACGGTACTTTTCATGATAACCTCCTCTTTTAATGATTATTGAAAAGTAAACGTATTCGTATAGGCAAGTTGTGTTTTTTGTGATTTATAGTTTGGACTGCAAATATACAACAAAAAAAAGCAAAAGTCAAGTTTTTTAGTGATTTTTTTGTTTTTAGAACGCTGATGACACGGATTACGCGGATTTCCGCAGATAAAAAAATCCGTGTAAATCTGCGTTATCAGCGTCATCAGTGTTCTAAATTATGATTATATTCAAATGCTTCACGCATAAGCAAAATAGCCCGTTCAAGCGTTTCATTTTCTTCAAATCCGAATGAAATTCGCAATTGCCGCTGCCCTTTTTCTATCATAAAACCTTGTTGGTGTACGCAAAATTCGCCGGGGACGTAAACCAAACGAGGATTTTTTTCGGTTGCTGAGCGGAGTCGAAGCATTGCCGGTGTGGCGAGTGAGGAATTTATAAAAATCCGATTGCGTGTGCGTTTCGGTGTTTTTGGTGGTAATGTAATAGTAAAAACTTGCTTGTCCGCCGTCTAATTGTTCTATGTAAGGCGCAAGATGTTTGTATATAAGTTGTTGCACAAATTGTGCTTTGTGGCGGTAGGTTTCGAGAACTCGTGCCCGATGTTCGTGAATGTAATTTTGCAAAAAACAAGAGGCAATTTCTTGGTTGATAAGCGGCGCACTAAATCCAATGTCGCTCATTCGCTGAATAAGTACTGTGCTCAATTCCGATTTTTTGCAAATTGCATAGCCAATGCGCAGTGCCGGAGCAATAATTTTCGACAGTGTGCCAATTTCCAAAACCAAACCGAGTTCATCATAGAGTAGGGGAGATTGTGAAATTTCACAATTTTCGCCATATATAAGGTCTTCGTAAGCTTTATCGAACACCACCGGAATTTTGTTGCCACGTTGTGCCGAAAGTTCCGCCGCCAATTGCACAATTTCTTGTTTGCGAGCATTGTTCGTTTGCGTTGTCGAAGGATTGTTGATAGTTACAATATAAAAAAAACTAATTTTTTGCGGCGACACGTTTTTTAGTTTTTCTCGCAACATCGCCACATCAATTCCGTGTTCATCTTCGGGAATGGCGAGTATGGTAAAACCCTTTCGTTCAAGTGTTTCGGTGTAGATATAATACATGGGGTCGGCAGTGATAACAATGCCTGTGGGCAACACATCGGCAAGCGCATCGAGAATACTTGTTGCGCCGTTTGCGCCTATGATTATGCTTTTATCTTCAAAATCAGTGCTTTGCAGTATTTTGGTATCTATATAATAGTGTCGAATAGCTTCCTGCAAATTTGGCGAGCCTGCGGCTGCGCCATAATTCAACGGATTGCGATAGATATGCGGTAGTTGCAAAACCTGTTCAAAACACGCAAGTAATTTTTCTTGTGGAATACTTGTATTGTTCACATAACCCACGCCGAGATTTATATCAATGCCTTCACGGAAATTGTGCGCAAATGCTGCGGTCATGGCATTGACGGGGGAGGGGTGGCTTGATTTTTTTCCGAAATGGGATAAAGTGAACATGAGGATTTATGTTGTTTGTACGAGACTTTATATTTCTATTGTTTTTTCCTCAAAATTTATTGTAAACTCTTTGAAATACAATAAAAAATCCATTCCGATTAAGCCGTCTGCCAATAATGTAACTTGTGTGGGTAAACTTACAACCTTTACTTCAAAATTAATTACCGACTTACCAAACAATTCTATTTTAGGCAATTTTAGAATTTTGGCACTTGCCCTTCCGCTGACCGTTGTTAAATTTTCTGTTTTTAGTCTCTTCAAATCGAACCCTAAAAAAACAGCGGCGGTTTCATTGATAATACTAACGGAGGCACCTGTATCTACTATGAAATTAAAATCTTGATAACCTTTTAACCCTTTAATTGTTGGTACTACTATTATTTTCTTTTTTACAAGATTGAACGGTTCTTTCATAACAACAATAAATTTTCGTCAAGTTCGTCAAGGCGTTTTCCACCGGTATATTGCACAATAGAATAACCTACACCGAGTTCTTGAGCTTTTTCATATACTTTTTTCTTATTTCTGTTTTTATAAACAAAAACAGCTTTTTTTAGATATGGACGCGGATTGTATTCCGGATTTACCAACAACACAAAACTATCGGGATAGCGTTCTTTTATGCTGTCCCAACTTTCTGCTATACCTTTTCTTGTTTTAGCTATTGTTTCCATAATTTTATAACTTTTAGTTGTTCTTTCAATTGCAAAGATACATCATTTTTCATAGAAAATTCTATTTTTCCGTGCGCTCTGTTCAAAATATCTTCCGTTTTATTATTTTTCATTGACTTACTATCTTTCTTTTTTGCATTTGTTCACTCGGACGGCACGTGCTTGTTGCACAACCATTAGTTTACGAGCAATAATAAACGGTTATTTTTAATTTTTTGTTGTCTGTAATCCAAACCGAAGCAAATATATTCAATAAACACTAAAATTTGGTTTGAAACAGTCATT
>Ga0209737_10001841_pt1 | contig 14970 bp, 10 predicted proteins | sample TergutCu122P3_FD_187284 | JGI IMG/M metagenome (GOLD analysis project Ga0209737, IMG submission 187284) | Cubitermes ugandensis P3 segment gut microbial communities from Kakamega Forest, Kenya - Cu122 P3 (SPAdes) (version 2) | ecosystem: Host-associated > Arthropoda: Insects > Digestive system...
GGCGGGGGTAATGCGGGCATAATTGCCGGCCCTTGCACTATCGAAAGCCTTGAGCAAATTGAAACCTGCGCGAAAGTTTTAAGCGAAGCTGGCGTGAAAATCATACGCGGCGGGGCTTTCAAGCCGCGCACATCACCCTATGCCTTTCAGGGACTTGGCGAAGACGGACTTATTATGATACGCAAAGCCGCGGATAAATACGGACTGGCGGTGGCGTCCGAGGTTATGGAAATTAACCAGATTCCTCTTTTTAAGAAATACGCCGATATTTTACAGGTTGGCGCGCGAAATATGCAGAATTTCAACCTATTAAAGGAATTGAGCATGCTCAGAAAGCCGATTGTGTTGAAACGCGGGCTTTCAGCGACCATTGAGGAGTGGCTGATGAGCGCGGAATATATTATGAGCGGGGGAAACAGGGAAATTATCCTTTGCGAGCGCGGGATTCGGACTTTTGAAACTACAACGAGAAATACGCTCGATTTGTGCGCAATCCCTGTTGTGCAAAAGCTTTCACACCTTCCGATTATTATTGACCCCAGCCACGGAACGGGTTTGAGGGATAAAGTCGCCCCGATGTCAAAGGCCGCAATTGCCGCTGGTGCGGACGGGCTGATGATTGAGGTGCATAATGACCCCGACAGCGCGCTTTGTGACGGAGCGCAATCGCTTCATCCGCACGAATTTGAAGAACTTTATAAACAATTAAAAGTTCTGGCGCCGGTTTGCGGGAAACGCGTGAGCGGTGTGTGAAGCTCAAGACGTGCGTTTAGCACGGATTGTGCGAACCGTTCCCAAGCGACGTAGGACGAGCGAGGCCGCGGGGCCGAGTCGCCCACAGGAGCAAATCATAGTTTAAGCCGCCGAAGGGGCTGTTGCAAACGGGTTTGTGACAACAGGAGAAGGGGGAACTTCAACTACGGGAGCTTTTTCATCCGCAACGACCTGCTTTAACACCGCAAGCGCCTTGGGTGAAAGTTCGCCATTTTCCGCCATTTTATCCATAATCTCAAATGCCTCATCGGCACTCAAAGCCTTTTTATAAGAGCGCTCTTCGGTCAATGCGCTGTAAACATCCGCAACTGCAACAATTTGCGCCATAACTGCGGTTTTGTTTGTTTCAAACAGGTTATATTTTGCGTGGTGGTTGTTGGCGACAGCAATTATTTCTTTGTCAAAGCCAAGCCCCTTAAGGATTTCTGACCCTAAATCAGAATGCAAAGCCATAATTTTTCTCTCATCTTCATCAAATTTTCCGGGTTTGGCGAAAATTTCGCGCGGGATAAGGGCTTTGCCGATATCGTGGTATTTCGCCGCAGTGGCTAATGTTTCTAAATCTTTTTCATCAAACTGCATATGCTTCACCAAAGTCATATCGTTCACCAATTTTCACGGCATATTCCGCTGTTGTTTTTGTGTGATTTGAAACGTCTTTCAAGTTATCCGCTTCAACCCTGCCGCTAATGCCGTTTTTGGCGCACAGTGCGTCAATTCGAGGGTTATTCTCCTTCGCTTTTTGAACTAATCTATTCTGGAAAATGCCGAAACGCTTGCAGGTTTGGTCTATAAGGCCGAGTTCGGGTTTTTGTTTGAGTCTTAAATAATGCTGTTCTCGTAAGTCAAGAATATCACCCGGTGTGCCTTTAGTTGAAACTCTTTGTACCGGCGGCACATAGGGTAGTACGATAGGTCTGATGGACGCGTTTAGATAGCCTGCCCGCGGCATATTCGTATTATAATATTGTCCGTAATTAATCCCTAACGATGACATGGGTATCCCTTTTTCCATCCTTTTGTATATACTAATAAAAACTTTTTGATATAAAAAAATGCCAAGAAGTCCTTTATTTGTTATAATACTTTACAAAGTGACAAAAAAATAAACTATAGATTGTATATAAAGGGTATATATGAATAAAGTTTTGATTATTGACGATGATGAAGCAATTTGCGAACTGGTGAAAGTTAATTTAGAATTAAGCGGGTATGAGTGCTTAAGCGCAACCGACCCCGTCAAGGGCTTTGCAATTGCAAAACAGGAAGCGCCCGATTTAATCATCCTTGATGTGATGATGGGCGAGATTGACGGCTACAGCGTGGCGCTAAAAATCAGGCAGAGCGAGGGAATTAAGGATACGCCGATTATTATGCTCACGGCGCTGGGCGAATTGCACGATAAATTGAAGGGTTTCGGCTGCGGTGTGGACGATTATCTGACAAAACCCTTCGAGATAGATGAACTTAAGGCGCGGGTTCTGGCGCTTTTAAGCCGTACAAAGAAGGCACCCGCTTCCTTGCGCACAAAAGAGATTTTGTCCGTGGGCGATTTGGTTTTGCTGCCTGAAACATACAGTGTGAAAATCCTTGAAAACATGGTAAAATTAACCCCGATTGAGTTTGAAATTTTGAATGTTCTTGTTCAGAATAACGGGCAAATGGTCTCATCAAAAGTGCTCCTCAAGGAGGTCTGGGGCTATCAGGAGGATGAAGATGTCGACACTATAAGAGTTCACATCAGGCACTTGAGGAGCAAAATCGCTAAAAAAGCGGATAAAAATTACATAGAAACAATTTACGGCGGAGGCTATAAACTCAACCCTGACGGGGTTTTAAAGTGAATGTAAAAGTGAAGGATGCGTTAAAAAAATATTTTACAAAGCGAAGGTTAAGGAAGTTTCAAAGTGTGGCGGTTTTTTTCGTCTGCCTGCTCATTTTATTTGCGCTCTCTTACCCGAATTTTGAAACCGGCAAAAAAGCGCACGTGGACTCGCTTGCAAGCATTAATAACGTTAATAACAAAATTGTCAGTCAGGAAGAACTTTTTCTTGAAACCTGGGGGCTTGTCCGCTCAAATTATTGGGACGCGCGACTGAACGAGCAGGATTGGAGTTATTGGAAAAGGCGATATTCGGGCAAAATCGAAACACCCGAAGATGTTTATGTTGCGCTAAATTCAATGCTCGCAAGCCTTAACGACCCTTATTCAAAGTTTCTTTCCGAAAGCGAATTTAAGGACCAGAACAGCATTATCGATTCAAAAGTTTACGGCATCGGCATAAATATTGTTTCAATTTCGGGAAAAATTTATATTTCAAATGTACTCAAAGGTGCGCCCGCAGACCTTCAGGGACTTAAGCAGGGCGATATGATTTTAAATATTGACGGACAGGATATCCGCGGAGAGTCGATTTTTCAGGTTTCACAATACATCAAAGGTGCGCCCGGTGCGGTTATTGAGCTGACCGTGCTTCGCGGGGATAAAAAAATCACTAAAAAAATTAAGCGCGAGGAAATTAAAATCAAAGCGGCAGAATATAAGATTTTAGAGGGCGCCGGAGGGAAAGTCGGCTATATTCATCTTTTGAGCTTCATTTCGCAAGACACGCCGAGCGAATTTCTTGCGGTGCTTGAAAAGCTGAAAGACTGCGAGGGCTTGATTTTAGACCTCCGCGGCAACATGGGCGGACTTTTTCAAAACGCAATTTTCGTTTCAAACCTGTTTCTTGAAAAGGGCGTGATAGTCAATGTTGTCGGGCGAAGCGGACATCTGAATGTTTATCGTGCCGAAAAGGGAAATTTTACTTATGAAAAGCCGCTTGTAGTACTGATTGACAGCGACAGCGCGAGTTCAAGCGAAATCGTTGCGGGTGCGCTTCAAGACCACGAACGCGCAAAACTTGTCGGCACAGCGACTTTCGGCAAGGGGCTGGTGCAAAAAGTTTACCCCATGCCCAATCGAACCGGCGTAAATCTTACAATCGCAAGGTATTCCACCCCACAGGGCAATGAAATTGATAAAAGGGGCATCACGCCTGATTATGAGGTTTATTTTACCAAGGACGACATTGCAAAAAATAACGACAGGCAGCTCAATTTCGCGGTTGATTTGGTGAGGACGCTGATTGCAGGGGCGGGAGTGACGCGCGATTAGATGCACGTCAGGCGCGCGTTAGGGGCAGTTTTTCAACTTCAAGTTTGTAAATCGCCTCTGCGCCTAAATCCTCAAAGGCAGTGAGTTCGCAGGTTTTGACGCAGTTTTGAAGGTATGATGCCACACCGCCCGCGGCTTTGAAATACACGCCTTTTGCGTTTCTGTCGCCCTTTCCGATTGTGGCCAGAACTCCCTGTTCATAAAGGATTGGGGCGAATTTGTCCATCCTTTTGGCGGTTGTCGGGCCAATCGGGCCGATAACCTCATTTGGCCTGGGGGGACAGGGGCCTGCGTAGAAAATTATGGCGTCTTTGAGGCTAAAAGGAAGCTTAACACCCTCCGCAATTCTTTTATGGGCAGCATCTCGGGCGGTATAAATTGTTCCTGTTAATAAAATTTTCTCACCGCTTTTGAGCGCTTTGATTTTATCGATTTCGCCCGTAAAAACCTCTTGTGCAGTGCTTTTGGCCGCAACGGGCAGAATTTCATAATTATTATCTTCAAAAACAATTGCACTGTCCACGATTTTACATTCAGCGTGCCTTGCGCTGTGGCAGTTTATGTTCACACAGACAGGCAGGCTCGCGATGTGGGTTGAGGTGCTTAAAACCCTTGTTTCAAGGACATTTTCGATTTTTACATCCGCACTCACACCCTTATAAAGTGCCAATTTAGCCAGAAGGCAGACTTTTTCGATTGTGCCGCCCATGCCAACCCCCAAAATCATTGGCGGGCAAGCGTTTTCACCGGCATCAAACGCAACCTTTTTAACAAACTCAAAAATTTCTTCTTTTGTGGCCGTGGGGTTAAACATCTTGACCTGACTTGTATTCTCGGCCCCGCCGCCTTTGAGCGCAAGGAGAATTTCGACCTCATCGCCTTCAACAATTTGCGTGTGAATTATTGCAGGGGTGTTTGTACCTGTGTTTTCGCGCTCCAGAGCATCCTTTACAACAGATTTGCGGTAAAATTTGTCGCGGTAACAATCTTCAACCGCACGATTTATGACATCCTCAATATATTCACCAACCAGCCGCACACCTTGCCCGAGACGCAAAAACACTACAACCTGACCACAATCCTGACACAATGGGCGCCTGTTTTTCCTTGCCAGATAAGCGTTTTGAAGAATTTGTTTCATAATATCCGCAGTCGTCTTCGGTGCCAAGGAGCACTCGCAATTATAAGCTTGTAGTTTCTCATACACCTCGCGCGGCAAACTCACGTTTGCGCGCTCGGCAAGCTCATAAACCGCCTTATAAATTAAATCCGTGCTCAAATCCATATTTTAAAGCCTCAATCAACTCGCCCTTGTCCAGTGAAGGGTTAATTTCATTTAAAGTCGCAATCTTGTTTCTGTCAACTTTTTCACCGAAAATTTTCTCGATTAGCTCAAAATCCGCGTCAAACAAAATTGAGCCGTGCTGCAAAAACCAGCCGCCCCCTGCGCGTTCTTGCGCGCATCCTTTTACTCGATACTGCGCCGAGCCGACAAGTTTTTTCCCCATCCAGACTACATCCGCGCCTGTTGAGAGCGTCATGCAATACCCTTTTGCAACCCCGCGCTCATGGCCATACTCGGCCGCAATTTTGAGTCTTCGAAAGCCTGCAATCAGACAATCTGAAACCCTTTTATAACTTTGAATAACGCTTTCATTCGCGCCTATAGGCGCCACAACGCAATAAGTCAGCTCATTATCGTGCAAAAGCGCTCTGCCACCGGTTACTCGCCTGACAACATTAATGTCGCCATCAAAACTTTCTTTTTGGTTCCTCCCGAGGCTTATGCACTTTGGCGACCACTCATAAAACCGCACCTTTGCATATTTTGGCCCTTCTAAACCGCCTGCAATCGCATCAGAAAGCATTTTTTCGTCAATCGCCATATTTTCGGCGCCATTGTTACAATTAGTCTCCAAGAAATTGACTTTCATAAAATAAATCATATCATGGTAAATATGAGGATGATACACAAGTTAAAAGCATTCGAGAAGGCAGTGGTTTTTATGCGTTGGGCAACCGACGCTGAATTCGGGCGCATTAAATATGTCGGGGAAGATTTCGTCGAATTTGAAATTCTGGATATGGACGAAATGGAATATAAAGATATTGTTCTGATTAACAGCCAGCTCATTCTTGAAGTTATGATTAGCGGCTTTGAAATTTCGCGCGTTATTGCCGAGATGTCAGGCAAGCTGTAAACAATTGTTAACTTTTTTGAATTAAAGTAGCAAAATATTTCTTTCACACTTATTATACGCCCTAGTGATATATACACATATTGTTAGGAGAAAAGTTTTATGATGATTACTGCAGTCAGTCCGGTTGATTTTAACGCGCCAAATTATGCGCATGTTACAATGGATAAAAGACCAAAAAAAGGAATTAGTTATTTGGGAGCACAGGAGATGACACCAACACCATTGGACACGCTAAGGGCGTACACAATACCGTTTACGGGTAATTTCACACAGGAAGTGAGAAAAGAAAGCACAATGTCAAAAGATGACAAAGGAAATACATATAACATTGTCAGCTTGAATGACTTTTTACAGGATGCTAAAACAAAAGCCGCAATGACAGGCGTTATAGGCGAATTTAATGAAAGAAAAACGCAGAGCGGACAATTTTTGAAATGGGTTGATTTGCCGGGTCAACAGTTAAACGATCTGGATAGAGTTTTAGACCAGGCTGAAACATTGAAAGGCAGAACAAAAGCCGACGGCACACCCAGGCCCCTTGTTGTTCTCGGTATCGGCGGACAAAAACACACCACCGAGTTTATGCTGAATTTACACGGTGTCGGCAACAAAGGCAAAGTTTATTTCTACTCTGATATTGATGAAGTGAGCCGCAGAAATTTTGAAAAAGAAGTTTTGGGCGAAAACGGCGACATCAGAGATATGAACTTCCTTATTAACTCAAAATCAGGCACAACCCCCGAAACAAGAGACGGTTTTGAGCGCTTTAGAATAGCTCTTGAAACCGCATATATGACAAAAGACGGAATGAATGCTGAACAAGCCAAAAAAGCAGCCCAGCAGCACTTTGCAATCGCAACAGATATGACCGCTAACTTTAAAACAGGAAATTTAAGAAGCAAAGTCGGCGATAAAAACGATACAAGCAATGACTACCTCAAAGACCTGTACGTTCACGACGATGTAGGCGGAAGATACAACATGTTTGATGACCCGGGACTCTTTGCTCTTGCTTATGCCGGTGTCGGCAAAGAAGATATTGCGGCAATGCTAAAAGGCGCGCAGGCTTCAAGCGACAGAATGGTAAAAACTGATAATTTAGAGAAGAATGAAGCCGCAATGAGCGCTATGGTAAATGTGGGCTCAAGAAATAAAGGCTATACAACAATGATGCACCAGCTTTTCGGGCACATTTTTGAGGGCGGCGGTGAAAACTTCTATAAACAGCTTTACCTTGAATCTTTGAAAGATTTCGACTATATGGTAGGCAAAGCGCCAGATTCAATGCACTACGCAACGGAAGGCCAGTATACGCCGGGCAACAGAGACAAGTATCACACTGTTATGACTGTTATGACAGGTGACGAGCAAGCGCTGGGTGTAAACTATGCCAATTACATTAAGGGAATTTCGGGAACCTACAACGAAACCACGCCTCTCATCATTGAAAAACTGCCTGTAAATAAAACGGGCACAGGTGTTGACCCTCAAGCAATCGGTGAATATGTCCAGTCTAAACACTTCGAAACTGTTTATATGGGTATGTTAAGAAGAGCGGTTAGCGGACAGCCGACTCCGCCAAAAACGGAAGCATTGCCTGAAGTTCTGCAGCCATCGGTTGAAACGTACAAAAATAATTTCAAACCTGGCGCTGAGCTTGAACTTAAGTATGGCAAATAGCAAATAAAATTCAGGAGAGAAACTTTAGCCGGTAACTTGCAGGGTTGTCGGCTTTTTCTTTGTCGGCGGTTGTTAGCGCGTAATTATTTTTTGCCGACGCGCAACTTCAGACCTGCGCGAATGAGCGAGTTTGTGAGAGCTTTAGGGTACATTGAGGCAAGCTGTGCCATATGGGCATCAAAACCGACGGTGTAGCTAGGTTTGGGGTTTTTGGCTTTTAGTGCTTTTATGATAACTTTTGCGACCGCAAGCGGTTCAAGGCCTTGATTGGCATTTTTCTTTGCGTTTTCGATTAGGAATGTGCGCTCTTTTTCGTATTTTGGAGCGAAATTCTCGAAATTTTCTTCATTTATGCGAAGTGACGCCTCCCAGAAAGGTGTTTTTACAACGCCGGGTTTGATTGAAATAACCCTTGTGCCCGTTTCAATTCCAAAGCTGTTAAGCAAAATATCCCCTGCCGCTTTTGAAGCACAATAGGGTGAAATGAACGGAAACAAGCCAAATGCTGCCATTGAGCTGACGTTAATTATCCGCCCCCCTTGTCCATCTGAGGCGAGTTTAGGATAGAAACCCCGAATAACCTTAAGAAGCCCGAAAAGGTTGATGTCGAGCTGTTTTTGCAATTGCTCGCAATTTAAAAATTCCACAGGGGAAGAGATTGCAACGCCCGCAAAGTTAATTATGGCTTCAATTTCGTCAATTTTAGCGGCAACGGCGCGAATGGAATTTTCATCGCAAACATCAAGCTTAAAGGAGGTGATGTTCTGATGCTTAAAAGCAAGCTCCGCACGGGCTGTGGCGTAAATTTCATAGCCCGACTCCGCCGCCAGAAGTGCGGTTTCTTTACCTATCCCCGAATTCGCTCCGATGATGAGAATTTTTTTCATGCGAACATTGTAACATAATGTGTTTAATGCTAGAATATTCTTACAAAACAGTTAAAAGGATAGACGATGTTTGAAAGATTTACCGAGAAAGCAATAAGGGTTATAATGTTGGCGCAGGAAGAAGCGCGACGCCTCGGGCACAACTTTGTGGGCACCGAGCAAATTTTACTGGGTCTTATAGGCGAGGGTACGGGTGTTGCAGGAAAAACGCTGAAATCAATGGGTATAACTCTCAAAGACGCCAGAGCGCAGGTTGAAAAAATTATCGGCCGCGGTTCGGGTTTTGTTGCGGTTGAAATTCCTTTTACACCGCGCGCCAAAAAGGTTCTGGAGCTTTCATGGGATGAAGCGCGCCAGCTCGGACACAACTACATCGGCACGGAACACTTGCTTTTGGGGCTTATTCGCGAAGGCCACGGCGTCGGCACAAAAGTTCTTGAAAATTTGGGCGTTGACTTAAATAAATGCCGTTCAAATGTTGTAAAACTTCTCGGGGAAACAAAAACAGGCGGCACTCAAGGAAGCAGTAGCGGAGGGCAGCAGCATGCTACAGCCTCAACGGTTGCGGGCGGCAAAGCAAAAACGCCGAGCCTTGATGAGTTCGGGACAGACCTGACCTTGGCTGCAAGCGAGCAAAGGCTTGATCCTGTTGTCGGGAGAGAAAAAGAAATTGAGCGCGTTGTTCAAATTCTGGCGCGCAGAACGAAAAATAACCCCGTTTTAATCGGCGAACCGGGCGTTGGTAAAACCGCCATAGCGCACGGTCTTGCCATTAGAATTGTGGACGGCGAAGTGCCCGACATACTTGAAAATAAAAAAATTATTCAGCTTGATATGGGTCTTCTGGTCGCGGGAACCAAGTATCGCGGCGAGTTCGAGGAGCGCCTCAAAAAAATTATGGATGAGATTCGTCAGGCCGGAAACATCATTCTTGTAATTGATGAAATGCACACGCTCATTGGCGCAGGCGCAGCAGAGGGCGCAATTGACGCAGCAAACATTTTAAAACCCGCATTGTCGCGCGGCGAAATTCAGGTAATCGGCGCCACAACGCTTGATGAGTACCGCAAGCACGTTGAAAAAGATTCCGCGCTTGAACGCAGATTCCAGTCCGTGATTGTGGAACAACCCTCAATTGAGGAAACAATTCAGATTATTAAAGGTTTGAAGGCGAAATATGAGGAACACCATAAGCTGCATATTTCTGATGAAGCCATTGTCGCGGCGACGGAATTATCCGTAAAATTTCTCACAGAGCGGTTTTTGCCCGATAAAGCGATTGATGTTCTTGATGAAGCCTCATCAAAAGTGCGCTTGAAAGTTTCAGGTTTGCCACCCGAGGGTAAGGAGCTTGAAAAAGAGCTCAAGGCCACTATTAAAGAGAAAGAGGAGGCAATCCGCAATCAGGAATTTGAAAAAGCTTCGGATTTGCGCGATGTTGAGGCGGCTATTAAAGATAAAATTCGCGAGGTTTCAAACCAGTGGAAAGATACACAGGATGCCAACAAGCCCACTGTGGGCGTGGAGGAGGTGGCCGCAGTTATCGCAACTATTACTGGAATCCCCGTAACAAAAATTACCGAGGGTGAGAGCGAAAGACTATTGAAGCTTGAAAATACGCTTCACGACAGGGTTATCGGTCAGGATGAAGCCGTTGTGTCGATTTCAAAAGCAATCAGGCGCGCACGCGTCGGCCTCAAAAGCCCCAACCGCCCGATTGGCAGCTTTATTTTCTCGGGTCCTACGGGTGTCGGTAAAACGGAACTTGCAAAAGCAATTGCGGAAGCCATTTTCGGCTCTGAAGATAATATGGTCAGAGTCGATATGTCTGAATTTATGGAAAAACACACCACATCAAAGCTTATAGGTTCGCCCCCGGGCTATGTCGGCTATGACGACGGCGGGCATATGACGGAAATTATCCGCAAAAAACCTTACTCTGTCGTGCTTTTTGACGAAGTTGAGAAAGCGCACCCCGATGTGTTTAACATAATGCTGCAAATCCTTGATGACGGCCGTTTAACTGACTCCAAAGGTCGCCACATAAACTTTAAAAATACGATTATCATTATGACCTCAAACGTCGGCGCGTCAATGATAACAAACACGCAAAAGCTCGGTTTTACAACGGCGGGAGACGAGAAAAAAGGCAAGTACGACAAACTTAAAGACACAGTTATGGAAGAGATGAAAAAGGCCTTCCGTCCCGAGTTCTTGAACAGGATTGACGACATTATCGTATTTGCACACCTCTCGCAGGAGGAAATCCGCCAGATTGTCGACCTTATGCTTAAAGACCTTCTTAAACGCCTTGATGAAAATAAACTTTCAATTGAGGTCGGCGATGACGTTAAAGATTATCTTGCAAAAGAAGGCTATTCCGAAGCTTACGGCGCAAGACCGCTTCGCCGCGTAATTCAAAAGAGAATTGAGGATGTACTTGCGGAAGAAATTTTAAGCGGAAAATATGCCGAGAATGACGTTCTTATAATGAATATGGACGCCGAAGATAAAGAAAAAATTGTTATCAGTAAAAAGGGGTAGTTTTAATTTTAAAAAGGCGGCTTCATAAGGCCGCCTTTTTGGTGCTTTTATTTGGCTGAGGCAACCATATTCATAAAGAGTATCTTGTTTGCCGTTGCTTCATCCATATTAATAAATTCAACTCCCGCGCTTACATTTGTCACTCTTACAACTACCGCATCAACAATTGCTTCAAGCCCGCCATAGACTAATTTTATTCTCAGACCGTCACCTACTTTCAGGTTTCCGTCCTGTTGAATTGAGAGTGAGAGGCCGCTTTTTGACAGGTCAAGTATTTTTGCCAACCTGTTTTTCTCTTTGGTTCTGTCATTGATGAGAATTATTGCGTTATTATCCTCAATTTCAAATCTTAACGCATTGCGGCCTTCGGGCTTGCTTGTGTCTTTATCAGTGTCATCGAATTCGTGTGTTGTTGTGAATATCTGAATTTTGTCATCTTTAAGTGTCAGGCGCGCAAAGCTGTTTTCACTTCCTGCCGAGTTTCTGACTTCATAAGGGTTATAAAATACTGTCGGAGCGGTTGTTTTTATACTAATCAAATTACCCATATCCAAATAGAACGAGCCGGTTAATTTGCTGTACATTTGAATTGTCAATGGAATTGTGCCACTCAGGTATCTTTTATAATCATTATCAACAACTGCAGTCCACCTGTAATCACCTTGATATCCGCCATCTCCGCCTTTGTTGCCGTTTCTGAATTCACCGTAATGTGTAATTATCGCATCCAAAATAGTGAAGTTTAAGTCTTTTGAATCGATGTAAGCGTCATCGGCATACAGGTAATTGAAAAGTACTCCGCGATTGCCAATACCCATTGAATCTGAAGATAAGTAAACTTTTTCTACACCGTAATGGTCAATCGAAGGGTCATAATACGGATTGACGAAAATGCCCTGATCTTTAGGCAGCTCCAACAGGTTGAAATTTGAGCGTCGATTTGTGATTATGGCATCAAGAGGGTTGGTGCCGGTCACAGGGTCTATGTATGAATCTATAATATCTTGAACTAAATCAGGGTCAACGCCTCTGACATCAAACACTATCTCGCGACCGACACCTGCAAGCTGGAAGCCTGTTGCCTGACGGGGGCCCGTTTTGCCGTTCTTATTAAGATAATCTTGAATTGCGCCGCCCCACATTGCGTCAGCCTCCGTCCTTGTGGTTTTCGGGTCATATCCGTTCGGATGATTTTTGGTTTTTACATTTGAAACAGGTGCATTTTCACTGTTTGCAATGATTATATCTGCGCGCAATGTAACATCCGCTTCACCGGGAGCTAAATCTTTTGCGCCTCTGACACGTGCATTGTAGATGGTCAATGTGGACTTTGAATCATCTCCGCCATTTATATCCAGCACACTGATGTTTATTGTTTCGGGAATTACACTGTTAATGCCTGTATGGCGATACAATAAATCATCCTCAAGGCCTTCAGAGATACCTAAATTGTAAATTGTAAGCGTTTTGCCGAGGTGAACTACGGTTATGCTTCCGCCCGCAACAATTTCGTCAATAAACGCGTGTTCTGTAGCAGGGGTGCCGTCGTAATCGGTCTTAACATAAGCATCGCCTGTTTTTGCATATATTTTCGGGCTTATTGCGCTGTTCAGGTTTCTGTAATAAATATTGTTTTCAGCTTCCATAGCCAGAGATTTGCTTGCCTCAATTCCAATCATATCAGTCTCTGGCGCATTACCTATGGTGTCGCTTGAGATAATGGATATATTCTGACCTTTTATGTGCGTGCCTGTATTGCCCACGTTTTTAACCGAGTAACCGTCAAGATAATTCGGGTGATTGTTGTTATATGTTATACTATCAGGTTGCACCCAATCGGCGGCTGTGAGCATAATGTGGTCGCCTTCAATATAGTTAACCAGCATGTCTGAATTTTTGCTTCGCAAGTTAATTATGCTGCCTCTGTATGTATTGCCTGCGGTATCTGTGTAGCTTTGTCCCGCGCCGCCTCCGTCTGTGGCAGTTGCGGTAATTTCGCCCTTAACCGTAACGTTGATTGTTTCCGTGAATAGCCCGACATCAGTTCCTGTGGGAGGGTCAAGCTCAAACCCGCTCGGCGGGCGCTTGCCTCTTGTTGTACCCGCAACCGAAGAGCCCGCGATAAGGCCGAGATCTCTTGAAGCTTTAGCATCACCAATGTTACCGCCAACTATGGTCATTGTTAAATTGCCATCAGCGTAAATTAAGGTATGGTCTACGCCGTCGTTTAAGACGTTGCCGTTAGTTTGATTTATTATGACATCACCGCTGTAGTTGGTGCCCTTTTTGGCTTCAAGATAAACCATATTCGGGTTGGAAATGCCCTTGTCGCCAATGACAATATCCGAGCCCAGATTGTTAATTGTAATGTTGCCGTCGTTTGTTACTACGTTATTTTTTATGACGATGCCGCCGCCTGTGACCGCATTGTTTGTTATTGCAATATTACCTCTGCTGTTGAATACCCTGTCTAAAAGCGAAATTCTACCCGTACCGTTGCTTGTAATTGAAACGGTTCTTCCTGTGGCTGCATCGTTATTATCGGCGTGGATTGCGCCCAGAGTGACATTGCCTGTCGTATCGTTATTGGTTACGGTTACCGTGCCTTTATTATTTTTTATCAAGCCCCTGAAGTTGATACCGCCCGAGCCGCCTGAATTGTTTGTTATTGTAATCTCGCTGCCTGTCGGTGCAATGCCGTTGTTTGCTTCAATTGTGCCCGTGCCCGTCACTGCGCCGCCGCTGTTTGTTACGGTTATTTTGCCGTCTTTATTTTCAACCCGTCCGTTGACGCTAATTCCGCCGCCGCCCGAGTTTGTTATCGCAAGGTCATCCGCCCGCGCGGTTGAAACTGTTCCCGCTATATTAACGCCACCTCTTGTATTATTCAGAGTTATTCTGCCGAGCTTGTTCAGGATATTACCGAGAACATTCAAGCCGTTATTGCCCGCGTTTTCAACAAGGATTGTGCCGTTATCGGCTTCCAGTGAACCTGCCGCGGCAACCGTTACCCCTGATGCTCCGGTATTAGTGTTTTGTACGGTTATGCTGCCCAGCTTATTGTAAACTCTGCCCCTGACAGTTACATTGCCTGCACCGCTGTTTGTAATAAGTATGTTTCTGTTGGTTGAAGCGTAGTTTGAATCAATTGTGGTGATTGTCACACCGCCACCATAGTTGGCGATTGTCACATTGCCGTTATCCGCAACAATCGCGCCCAAATCAGACCCCAGACCGCCATAGTTGGTTATTTCAACATCGCCCAGTGAAGCGGTAATTGCTCCGGTGATTACCCCCGCAAGGGCATTAGTGCTCCGGTTATCAACCGTTACTTTGCCGCTGCCCGCTGTTATGTCGCCGACTTTAATTGTTGTTGAACCGTCATTTGTATTTTGAACAGTGATATAGCCCGAATTGTTTCTTATATAGTCTGTTATCTCTGTTTTTCCGTTTGTTGATTTGTTGGTGAGCAAAATGTGGCCGTCGGCTGTTTCAACTGAAGTAAGAAGAAGGTCGCCGTTTTCATTTGTAATTTCAATATCATCGACTCCCACTATCTTGTCACCGACCGAAACGCCTCCTTTTGCGTTAACTATTATCTTACCCAGCAGGTTTGATATGCCGTTTCTTACCGTGATGTCTCCCGAATTAACGGTTGTCAATTTAACATCACCGCCCGTTGTTGCGGCAGTGTTTGCCTCTATCGAGTCGATTAGAATGTTACCCG
>Ga0209737_10001842_pt1 | contig 14966 bp, 14 predicted proteins | sample TergutCu122P3_FD_187284 | JGI IMG/M metagenome (GOLD analysis project Ga0209737, IMG submission 187284) | Cubitermes ugandensis P3 segment gut microbial communities from Kakamega Forest, Kenya - Cu122 P3 (SPAdes) (version 2) | ecosystem: Host-associated > Arthropoda: Insects > Digestive system...
GTGGTCAACCCCTTTCTTCCAGGACGCCAATAACCAGGAAGGGGACTTTCTTAATGCGAATCATTTTCCCCACAGGATCCATGGAACCAAAGAGATTGTTGACCACCGTCTGTCCTAAAATGGCCACTTTCGCCGCGCTGCGGATGTCGGTTTCCGTCATGTTCCGCCCGGAAACAATGGGCCAGTTGCGCACGTCCATGAAGCTGGAAGTTGTCCCGGAAACGCTGGTAGACCAGTTCTGATTTCCATAAACGATTTGGGCCGTGCCGTTAAGAATGGGGGCAACGTTCTTCACGCGGGATATCTCATGAAAGATCGCCTCCGCATCGCCGGTGGTCAGGGTGGATTGAGAGCCCATTCCCATTCTGAGGCCCCCTGATGTGGTGGCGCCGGGAAGAACAAGAATGAGATTGCTGCCGATACTGGACATTTGCTGCTTGAGCTTTTCGCTGGCGCCCGTACCAATGGACAGCATGGCAATGACGGAGGCAACGCCGATGATAATGCCCAGCATGGTAAGGCCGGAGCGCATTTTATTTACGCGAATAGCGCGGAGAGAAATTTTAAAAGCCGAAATGATATTGATCATATGGTCTGCCCTGTAAGTGAAAGGTTTTATTTGGGTGCAACAGGTTCATCACGGATAATTTTCCCGTCGGAAAAAAGAATAATCCGTTTGCTGTATGCCGCAATGTCCGGTTCATGGGTTACGAGAACAATAGTGATATGAGATTCGCTGTTTAAGCGAACAAACAATTCCATGATTTCAATGCTGGTTTTCGTATCCAGATTTCCCGTTGGCTCATCGGCCAGAATCAGGGGCGCATGATTGACAAGGGCCCGGGCAATGGCCACACGCTGCTGCTGGCCGCCGGAAAGCTGGTTGGGATGATGATTTTCCCGTCCTGCCAGTCCCATTTTTTTTAGTGCTTCCATGGCTTCCTGACGCCTGATTTTGGGAGGAATATTTTGGTAAAACATGGGCAGTTCCACGTTTTCAAGGGCCGATGTCCGGGGGAGAAGATTAAATCCCTGAAAGACGAAGCCGATTTTTTTATTCCTGATCTCTGCCAGGTCATCCCGGCTTAACTGTCCCGTTTCTGTGCCGTCAAGGTAATATTCTCCCCTTGTTTGCTGATCAAGGCAGCCGACGATATTCATGAAGGTTGATTTTCCCGAACCGGACGCTCCCATAATGGCGACGAATTCACCCTGATTGATGGTAACGGATATCCCGTCCAGGGCGTGAACAGGCGTTTCACCTACTCCGTAAATCTTATAAAGATCTGCTGTGTGGATGAGAGACATTAGCGAATGAACCTCGGAATGGATTGCTGGCCCGCAGGTCTCTGATTGCCTGCGCTGTCGCCCACGGTTTCCACGATGATTTCCTGATTTTCCGCCAGGCCGGAGATGATTTCCGTATAGCGGCCGTCGCTGATACCGGTTTTTATTCCTATTTGTTTCAGTTCATTCTTTTCCATAACCCATACGGCGGCGCCCTGGGTCCTTCTTTCTCCTCTCCTTTCCGGCTTTCTGTCCGCCGGGCGGAATCGCAGGGCCGCATTGGGAAGGGAAAGGGCGTTTTGCCTCTCTTCCAGAATGATGGAGACGTTGGCGGTCATGCCTGGTTTCAGTTTTCTTTCCGAGTTATCCACGATGATGACCACGTTATACGTGACAACGTTCTGAACGATAATGGGAGCGTTGCGAATGACGGAAACAACGCCGGTAAATGTTTCTTCCGGATAGGCGTCAATGGTGAATTCAACATTTTGCCCTTCCGTGACTTTGCCGATATCGGCTTCGTCAACGCTTGTGTCAATTTGCATTTTGGTCAAATCCTGGGCGATGGAAAAGAGGGTAGGGGTTTGGAAGCTTGCCGCTACCGTCTGGCCTATGTCAACATCGCGGGAAATCACAACGCCGTCCACAGGGGAGACGATACGCGTATATTGCAAATTCTTGTCTGCAAAGCTAAGGCTGGCTCTGGCCTGCATTACCTGGGCTTTTGCCGATGACAACTGGGCCCGCGCTCCTTGTTCGTTGGTTTCCGCCGTATCCAGATCGCTTTTGGCAATGAAATTTTTCTGGTAAAGGACGGCGCTTCTTTCCAGAGCGCGTCTGGCCTCCAATAAAGACGCCTCCGCCCTTTCTTCCTGCGCTTTGGCCATGGCCAGGTTGGCCCTTGCCTGATCCGCCTGAGCCTGGAATGTGGCCGGATCAATTAAAGCGAGAACCTGCCCCTTTTTAACGGGAGAATTGAAGTCCGCGTAGAGTTCTTTAATCGTTCCTGAAACCTGCGTACCCACATTGACCATGATCACGGCGTTCATGGCGCCTGTCGCCGTAACAACGGAGCGGATATCATGCCGAGTCACTTTTTCCGTGCGATACTGAGGGCCTTTATTCCCCTTCAACATGAAGAAGGAAGCAAGAAGGGCGGCGCAGGCGATGAGAGTGATAGCGATATAGAGGATATTTTTCTTTTTCATAATAATAGACCTGATTATATTGTTAGGTTATTTAATCCCCATGGCCTTTTCCAGGGCGGCCTGCCCTATTTTAAAATCGGCCAAAGCGGCGATACGCGATATTTGCGCCCGGCTCAGGGCTAAAAAGGCGTCTGTTACCTCAATAGGCGTTCCCACGCCGGAGCGATAGCGTCCTTCGGCCAGGTCTTTGTTTTCTTCCGCCTGCCTTACGATGATACCCGTTGTTTCAATGCGGTTGATGGCTTCGCGAAGGTTTGAGAGGGCCTGTTCTACTTCCAGACGGATATTTTGCTTTACTGACTCAATCTGGGCGCCAATTACGCCAATGTTTTCTTTTGCCTCCAGAATTTGGGACTGGGTGAGAAATCCGCTGAAAAGGGGAATGTTCAAGGCGCCGCCGAAGGACCATCCGTCACTCAGGGGAAAGTTGCTTCCGCCGTAGCCGTAGGAGGCGTTTCCTGTGATAGTCGGATAATGGCCGGAGCGGTTAAGACTAAGGTTCTTCTGCGCCGCTTCCTGCCGCAAGAGGATGGATTTCAAATCATGGCGGTTTTCGTAGGCTCTGTTCAGGCTGGTTTCCAGGGAAAGGTCAATCTCTCCATCCTGGGGAAAAAGGTCGTTTTCCAAATGGTAATCAGCGGCGCCCGGCATACCCATGGCGTTATTAAGGGTGGCTTTGGCAATGCGCAGGACATTTTCCGCCTTAATGAGGTCCAGTTTGGCATTGCTTAAGTCAACTTCCGCCTTGGTGACGTCAAACTTTGGTTTTAAGCCAACTTCAAAGAAGGCCCTGACCATTTCCAGGTGGTTCTGAAACTGATCAACAGATTTTTTGGCAACGGCTGTGTTTTCGAGAGCTTGCAGAACGTTGTAATAGGCCTGTTTTACTCTCATGACGATAACAGACGATATTTCTTCCATATCTTCCTGAAAGGAGTCGCGATTCAATGCGGCGATCTGGTTTCTGGCAGATCGGCGTCCGAAATCGTATATATTCTGTTTCAGGTTTATGGATGACGAATAGTTATTCGCAGGTGATGCGTCTATGCGGGTGTATGGTCTGGAGCGGCTGTAGCCTGATTGTGAGTCAATCTGGGGATAATAGTCGGATTGGGCCTGACTGACGCGGCTGTCTCCTATGCGGACGGTATGAAAAGCGCCTTTAATATCGGGATGGTTTTTGAGGGCGATGTCAATGCAATCCTGCAAATTTAACACGCTTCCCGGAGCGATCTGTCCCATGGCGGAAAAAGGCGTCAGGAAAAACATGAGCATGACAAGTAAGATCAGGATTTTCTGTGTTTTGGTATTTTTGTGATTGTTTTTCATGGTTTTATTTCTTCTCGCTGAAAAAGAGTTTATTTGTCATTTTGCCTGTGCAGAGCAATATGTATGCCTTTTCCGGTTTTGGACTGTGTGATCTTTTCACCGGGGAGGATAATAACAAAATAATCATGAATAACAATATGTTTCGCACTTATTGTTTATTTATAAGTCCTGAGAACATGTGCGGGGAAAGAATTATCCCGTGGGAAGGATATAGCCAGTTTGCTGTGAATGACTGGATACATATTATACAAAGGGAGCAGCAGCGCGGTCACGACAAGCCGCGTCAGCGCTTTCCACATCATTTCATAAGACCTTCCTCGCGGAAGCTGAAGACGCGGTTCTCCCCCACAATCAAATGGTCATGAACGGCAATGTTGAGCAGGGAAGCCGATTGCATGATAGAACGGGTTAATTGAATATCCGCCTGGGACGGCTCCAGATGTCCCGACGGGTGGTTATGAACCAGAATAATGGCAGACGCTTTTTTCTGCAAGGCCCGCTCCATTACCTTTCGCGGGTAAACAACGGCCTGATTGACAATTCCCTCGGAAATCACTTCCACATCCATGACCCGATTCTGGGGCGTCAGGTAGATTACGCAAAAGCGTTCGTCTTTAACCCCGCCGAACAGAGAACGGCAGTAATTGACCAGCTCTTCCGTACAGGAGATTTGCGCCTTCTCCTTCGCCTTTTCCTGGAGATAAAGGGTTCCCATTTTTCTGACAACTTTAAGCAAAACCGCAGAGGTCATACCAATTCCGGACACTTGAACAAGTTCGTCAACAGAGGCGTCCATGACGCCGTTCAGCGTGGAAAATTTCTTCAGCAACTCCTTGGCAATTGGTTTTACATCCCTTCGCGGTATGGCATACCCCAGGAGAAGCTCCAGAAACTCATAATCTGCCAAATGACCGTCGCCCGCAAGAAAACGTTCCCGTAATCGCTGACGATGGCCATGATAATGAGGCGTTTCCTTATTGGTCTCCGGATTATTCTTTTCGGGTGTTGCTTCTCCCATCTCCGGATCATCACTTAAAATCATCTGATATCTTCTCCCGTTAACCGCCTGATTCCGGCAAGAAGAGTGGAAATAAAATCTTCTTCCCTGACCTTTTGCATCATCTTTCCTTTTTCAAACAGCATACCCATTCCCTTGCCGCCGGCAATGCCGATATCGGCGTCAGCGGCTTCTCCCGGGCCATTGACTACACAACCCATAAGGGCAATTTTCAGGGGCGCTTTCATTTTGGCCAGCTTTTGTTCCACCTCTTCTACCAGTTCAAGAAGAGAAATTTCACAGCGGCCGCAGGTAGGGCAGGAAATGATCTCCGGCCCGCGCCGGCGAAGATGCAGGGCTTGCAAAATACCATAGGCAACGGTCATTTCCTGAACGGGGTCGCCTGTGACGGAAACGCGGATCGTATCTCCGATGCCTTCGCTCAACAGTATGCCAATGCCCAGGGAAGAACGGATGGCGGATGGCAGAATGGTTCCCGCTTCCGTAACGCCCAGATGAAGAGGATAATCGCTCTTTGCGGAAAACATGCGGCAGGCTTCGACGGTGGTAAACACATCGGACGATTTAAGGGATACTTTCAGGTGAGAAAGGCCAAGACCTTCCACATACTCAACAGCGCGTAAGGCGCTTTCCACAAGAGCCGCCGCCGTAGGACTTCCATATTTCCGCACAATATCCTTTTCCAGGGAACCGCTGTTTATCCCCAGGCGGATACAGACATCCCTTTCCTTGGCCGCCCTGACAATTCCGGCAAATTTATCCCGGGCAATATTTCCCGGATTGATGCGAATCCCCTGTACACCATGCCTGATCGCCTCTAAAGCTAATTGATCATGGAAGTGAATATCGGCAATAACGGGCAAGCAGGAACGCCGGCAAATCTCTTTCAGGCATTGGGCAGCCTCCTGATCAGGAACGGCAAGGCGTACAATTTCGCATCCGGCATCGGCAAGCCTGTCAATCTGGTTTAAGGTGGAAGACACATCGCGGGTATCCGTGGATGTCATGGACTGCACCACAACAGGGGCATCCCCCCCCACCTGTACAGGCCCGACATAAACCGCACGAGTCTTTCGCCTCTGTTCCATCAACCTTTCATCCCTTTTCGTCAGCTTTCCTCATATCGTCCTTTGTGTCATCAACACCATCTTTTGTATCATCATCCATGGGACTTAGAGGGAACGTGACCACCAGAAAACTTGGCGTGAGTTCAAAAATGGAGCGGTCGTAAGCGCGTAAAATGCGCGTCATGCCGGAGCCGAGGCTTTCCACCAGTTCCACATCGCGGAAAATCCGCATCAAAATACGGTTACGCGGCATGGACCGACAATTGAAAAAATCCTCATGGGACAGGCCGTTCACCAGTCGCTTATATTCGACACGGTTGGATTCTGGTTTCACTTGCCTAAAACCTCTCCATAATTTTCTGTCTGATTTTCATATCGGCTTCACCCTATTCAAAATCTTGTAAAACTATACCTGAGACCTGACCTGTATGTCAAAATCATTTCACCATCGTGGAAACTGATTAAGCGCTTGGGAAGAACAAAAGACAAGGCGCACGGAGCGGAATATCAATATAATAGCCGGTATCGTGAACAACGCGCAACGCAACAACTCGCTCGCCCAGGCATTTAATCAGCAATTTTCTTGTTCATTTTTCGATATCAATCGGTGCATTCTCTTTTATTCCTTGAATATTCGGTCGTCAGTATATAACATCTAACAACTCAAAACTTGTTAAGCATGGGATGATATGATGGACGACAGGAAAAGTCAGGGGAAAACGAGAAAAGGTGTTCTTATACCCGTTCCGCCTATGAAAGCGGAAATGGATAAACCGTATTATGAACTGCGCGATTCCGTCATTAAGCTTATCAAAGAAACCCGTCTGCGTTTTGTAATAAAAGCAAATACCGAAATGATAGCGTTGTATTGGAGTATAGGAAACGATATTCTGCAACGTCAGAAAACTGAAGGATGGGGCGCAAGAGTTATTGACAGGCTTTCAGTTGATTTAAAAGAAGCATTTCCCGAAATGAGTGGTTTTTCACCTCGGAATCTCATGTATATGCGCCAGTTTGCGGAAAGCATTCCCGACCCCACAATTGTGCAACAGGCTGTTGCACAATTACAGTGGCGCAGCATTTTGATTCTTATGTCAAAATTGAAAGATAACGCCACAAGGGAGCTTTATGCCCAAAAAGCGCTTGAACATGGCTGGAGCAGCAACGTATTGTGGCATATGATAGACATGCGCTATGTAGAACGTGAAGGAAAAGCAGTGACTAATTTCGAGGGTGCTTTACCGCCAATCGAATCTGACATGGCAACGCAAACATTCAAAGACCCATACTTATTTGATTTTATCGGCACGGCTGAAACGAGGCGGGAAGCAGAGGTAGAACGAGCATTGATGCTGCACATGGAGAAGTTCCTGTTGGAGTTGGGGCAGGGTTTTGCATTTGTTGGCCGGCAAGTTCATTTGGAAGTCGGCGGTGATGATTTCTACATTGATTTGCTGTTTTACCACTTGCGCTTGCGATGCTATGTTGTTGTAGAATTGAAAGCCCGTGATTTCGAGCCCGGCGATGTGAGCCAGTTAAATATGTATCAAAACGTGGTGAATGATGTTTTACGCCACGCCGATGACAAGCCAACAATAGGACTTTTATTGGTTAAAGGTAAAAATCGGACAGTTGTGGAATATTCACTTGCGGGATATACAAATCCGATCGGCGTGGCAGATTGGCAAAATAAACTAGCAGAGAGTATTCCTGATGAGATAAAGTCCAATCTTCCAACCATCGAAGAAATAGAACGAGAAATCGAATTTGCCGATATACATATTGAGCCTATGAACCATACGGTCGGAGGTGACGGCGAATGAAACTGCAATTCAAACATCAAGATTTTCAAGCGGATGCGGCAAATGCGGTTTGCGATGTGTTTGCGGGTCAGCCTTCAACGCACCCATTGCCATAGATGAACAGGCAGCATCTTACCGGAGATGCTGCCTGCGAGACAACTCAAATTTTTCCGTTACGTTCAGGACATCTTCCGCCCTGCGGAAAAAGCTTTCAGGTTGGCTTCCAACACCCTGGCGGGTAAGGCTTCGCGGAAGACCTCATCCCATATTTTTTCCTCAAAATCGAGCCATACGGAAAGGGCGCCCAGGACGACCATGTTCGCCGTCCTGATATTCCCGACGCTTGTTGCGATCTCAACGGCATTCACTTCCTGAACATGAGGCGTCCAACGGCGCGCCGTATCGGTCACGTTTTCCGGATAAGCCGCTTCCCCCAGATTAACGATGGGCGGGTAAAGCTCCTGGTCGCTTACGATAATACGCCCGGACGGGCGGATATAGTCCAGATAGCGAAGAACTTCCATTCGCTCAAAGGCAACGAGAATATCCACATCTCCTTTGGCCGACAGGGGCGAATAGACTTTCTCTCCATAGCGCACATGGCTGGTCACGCTTCCGCCTCGCTGGGCCATGCCGTGAACTTCACTTTTCTTAATATCAAAACCTGATCGCATGCCAACTTCACACAGAATATCACTGGCCAGAATGATTCCCTGTCCTCCGACACCGACCATATAAATGCTGGTAATCTTATTTTCCATCGTTTACCTCCTGAATCGCGCCGGATTTGCATAGCTGTTTACAAAGGAGGCAGCCTGTACAGTAAACACTTTCAATGCTGGCAATTCCTTCCTGTTTTTTCGTCTTTTTCACATAACTGCCCTCGGCCATCTTGGCAAAGGGACGCCAGGCAATGGGCGAACATGCCAATCCCAAGCATAGTTTACAGCCAATACATTTCTCTGCGTCAACATACAGAGGTTTTCCGATGACGGGGTTGGCCCGGGCAAAGAGAACGCACGGCGCTTGGGCAATGACGACGGAAGGGCCGGAGTTGGCCAGCTCTTCCTTCATAACCTGACGCACCTGAGCCAGATCATAGGGATTCACCGTACGCACATGTTCGATGCCGACGCTTCGCGATAACGCTTCTAAATCAAGTTTTACGGCGGCGTCCCCTTGAAGGGTAAAGCCTGTGGCCGGATGTTCCTGCATTCCTGTCATGGCCGTCGTTGCATTATCGCAGATGACCACAACGGCGTCGCTCTTGTTGTAAACCATATTGATGAGAGGCGTAATGCCTGAATGGACAAAAGTAGAATCGCCGATAACAGCAACGACCCTTCCCTTGCCCTTTTCCTTGAGAGCTTTGCTCATTCCGTGAGCCATACTGACGCTTGCTCCCATGCAAATCGTCGAATGGAGGCCCTCCAGAGGTTTCATATAGGCTAAAGTGTAGCAGCCGATATCGCCGCTGATGAATACGTCCAACTTGCCCAGAACATGAAAAACACCGCGATGAGGACATCCGGGGCAAAGGTTCGGCGGCCGCAGAGGAGCCGCAGGAAGAGACTCGGTAATACCGGTGTTTACAGGTCCGGAAATGGCTTCACGGATAATACCGGGATCAAATTCGTTCATAGCAGGAAGCAAAGCCTTGCCGGTTACATCAATGCCCATGGCTTTAATCTGCTCTTCCAGGAAAGGATCCAGTTCTTCGACGACATAGAGTTTTCTGACTTTTGCCGCAAAATCGCGGATAAGCCCTTCCGGCAGGGGATAAACCATGCCGAGTTTTAAGTAGGAATAGTTTGGGAAAGCGTCCTTGGCGTAGTTGTAAGGCATTCCCGCCGTGATGATACCCACTTCCGTATCGTTGATTTCCATGCGATTGCCGGAAAAGGTCTCGGCAAACTGGGTCAGGGCGGCCATTCTTTTTTCCACAACCTGACGCCGTACACGGGCATTACCAGGCACCATGACGTATTTCGCCGCATTGAACCTGATCCCCGTCCTGTCTTCCCCCTTCACAGGTTCATCCAGCTCCACAATGGATTTGGAATGGGACACACGTGTAGTTGAGCGTAAGAACACGGGAGTATCAAATTGCTCGCTCATATCTAAGGCGATTTTGATGAATTCTTTCGCTTCCTGCCCGTCTGACGGTTCCAGCATGGGCACTTTCGCAAATTTGGCATAGTTACGATTATCCTGCTCATTTTGCGAACTGTGCATGGACGGATCATCGGCAGAAACAATAACCAAAGCGCGATCAGTTCCCGTATAACTCGCCGTAAACAGGGGATCAGCGGCCACATTCACTCCCACATGCTTCATGACGGCAAGAGCTTTCTCTCCTCCCAGGGCTGCGCCTATCGCCGATTCCACCGCCACCTTTTCGTTGGGCGCCCATTCGGCATATACTCCTTCGTATTGAGCAAAGAACTCCATAATCTGTGTGCTTGGGGTTCCCGGATAGGCCGACGCAAAACGGACGCCATGCTCATAAGCCCCTCTGGCAATGGCCTCGTTTCCGGAAATAAAAACCTTCTTTTTATTCTCGTTTCCCATTTTCCACCTATACCCTCTTATCTCTCATTTTTTGTACCCTCATGCGAAAATCAGTGTTTTCACTATCATATTTTCTCACTACTAAACAATGTGTCATTCTGAGCGCCAGCGAAGAATCTTACATGTCTATCAACTGAGAAGGGCGATCTTGCGGCGGAGCAAAATCTCCGTTCCCGGATCATTCACCAGCTCCAGCGCCTTCCGGTAGTATTCCAGTGATTTGTCCTTGTTTTCCATTTTTTCATGAATACGGGCGACGTTCTGATAGTTCGCGCCTGAAAAGGCGTTCACCGGCGGCGTCTTCAAAGCTTTTTCATAAGACGCCAAAGCCTGCTCCAGATCGCCCTTCATCTCGTAAGCCGTGCCCATTCCCCCCCAGGCCAGCGTTTTTAAATCATTGCTGTCCGCCACCTGTTTAATAAAACTCTGATAATATTTGATGGCTTCATCAAATTTTTCCTCCCGCAGAAAGAAATTCCCCAGGCGATAAGAGGCAAGGGCGGCAGCGCGAGTTCCCGAGTACTGACCGATCAGGCTTTCATACTGTTTCACCGCCTCCTGTATGTCCGTTTCCATGAAAGCTGTCCGGTACATGTTTTCGGCTTTATTTTCCCGATTACTGTCATAGAAAAACCAGCCGGAAACGAGTAAAAACACGCCAACGACAGCCGCAATGATCAATGCCGCCTGGCGGGAATGCGTCATGATATAATCCCGGGCGGACGTAAAAAATTCCTGAAAAGGATCCGGGTCTTCAAAATTTATTTTTGTTGTTTTGTTTGTTGTCTTGTTATTTGCCCTGTTATTTGCCATACCTTTTCTCCGATTGACCGTTCACTATTATTTTTCAGCCCTCTTGGTCGCCTGCCGTTACTTCCTCCAGACGTTCGGCAATCATGGGAGGAATTCGCACCAGTTTGAGGGTCTTGCTATCCACAAAGGCATGGATGGAATGCCCTTCAACCAAAACATTCTCCCGCTTTTCGTCCCAGATTGCATATTCAAAGCGAATGCTCGCCCGGCGCACATACCCGATTCTGGTCTCAACCAAAAGAACCTGATCGTAACGGGCCGGCAGCAGATAGTGGGCATATACCTCCGTCAAGGGCATACCATACCCCTGTTCTTCAATCCCGCTGTAAACCAGATCAATCTGGCGGAGAAGCTCGCCTCGCCCTGCTTCAAACCATTTAATATAGTTGGTATGATATACGATTCCCATGGCATCCGTATCGGCATAGATAACACGAATTTTCGTCTCGTTACAGAGCAATGAACTGCCTCCAGTTTCCGATAAAGGAATCCATCAATTTATGTCCCGGCGATAAGCAGATACGGGTAAGGGCTGCCGCCGCTTCCGAAAAGGCCTGGCCGTTTCGGAGATTTTCGTCAGTTCTTGACGACAAAACGGCAAAAGGGCTGGGATCAGCGGCATGAGTCCGCAAAGATAAGGGCGTAGGATGATCAGGCAAAACCAACAGGCGCCAGGAATCGAAGGAAGCCAAGCCATCCAGAACCGTTCCCACCACCTTGGCGTCAAAATCTTCGATGGCCTTTATTTTTCCCTCCATGTTTCCTTCATGTCCCATTTCATCGGGGGCTTCCACGTGTACAAAAACAAAATCCTTTTCACGGATACACTCCAGGGCTGCTTCCGCCTTTCCCCGGTAGTTGGTATCAATATAGCCGGTGGCGCCTTCCACATGGATGACGTCAAGGCCGGCATAGATACCCAAACCGTTCAACAGATCAACAGCGGAAATCACACCGCCCCTAATTCCGTATTTTTCCGTCATGGGCGTCATGACCGGCGCTTTGCCCTGTCCCCACAGCCAGATGGCGTTTGCTGCTTTTTTCCCTTCTGCCAGACGTTTCCGATTAACGGGATGATCACGCAAAACAAAACGGGCTCGCGTCATCAACTCCTGTAAAACGGAACTTTCCGGTTGATAAATGTCAATCTGCTGCCCCGTAATATCGTGGGGAGGAGTCATCTTAATATTTTCGTTCCCATGGCGCCAGACCAGCAAATGGCGATACCCAACGCCCGGATAAAAGGCAAAGTCGTCATCGCCGCAGGCAGCCTGGAGGGAGTTGATAAGCTCTCTTCCTTCGGGAGAACTGATATGCCCTGCGGTGAAGTCATCCATGGTTTCCGGAGGGCCTTCCCCTAAAGATACGAGATTGCAGCGGAAAGCCACATCACCAGGAGCAAGGCGGATTCCCATATTGGCCGCTTCCAGAGGCGCCCGCCCCGAATAAACATCCGCCGGATTGTAACCCAGCACTGTAATATTGGCGACATCACTCCCCGGCGGAAAGCCGGCGGGGATGGTTTCCACCAAACCCAAGGTCCCTTCCCGGGCCACGCGATCCATGCGCGGGGTATGGGCATACTGGAGGGGCGTTTTATGATCAAGGGCGGCAACGGGATAGTCCCCCATGCCGTCACCGAGAAGTACAACATACTTCATTTGTCTTCCTTTGACATATCAGAAGTCATCGTCTTCAATCCGGATAAGCATGGTTTTAGCCAAAGCAAGATCAAGACCGTCAATAATTTGCAGAGCTTCGCGGACATCGCGCTCCCGCGCCGCATAAGTCTTCATGACAATCGGCACCGGCCCCTGGGGCATTTTTCCCTTCTGAATGACCGAACAGATACTGATATTTTTTTCCGCAAGAATACCGGAGATTTTCGATAAAACGCCGGGATGATCCACAGCGGAAAAGCGGAAGTAGTAACGGGAACGAATCTCAGCAAAATCTTCCAGGATGATGTCCTGAATATCATCTTCAGGGATAGCCCTTGGGGGCACGCGGTTATGGATTCCATAACGGATGTTTCTGGCTATGTCGGCGACATCGCTCATAACAGCAGAGGCGGTGGGCATCATACCGGCGCCCTGACCGTGGAGAAAAATAGAACCGGAGGCGCTGCCCATTACATGAAAGGCGTTGAAATTGGCATTCACACCGGCCAGAGGATGGGAAAAGGGGATCATGGTGGGATGGACCCGGGCTTCGATTTTTTCTCCCCGGTTAATGGCGATGGCCAGTAATTTTATCCGGTACCCCAATTCTTCGGCAAAGGCGATATCCTGATCCGTAATACGGGAAATACCCTCCACGTAAATATCATTCATCTCCACATTTTTACCGTAGGCAAGGGACAGCACAATGGACAGCTTATGGGCCGTATCAATCCCTTCCACGTCAAAAGTCGGATCAGCCTCGGCAAAGCCCAGACGCTGGGCCTCCTGCAGAACATCGGCAAAGGGCAGTTTTTCATGGGTCATGCGGCTGAGGATAAAGTTCGCCGTACCGTTCATAATGGCAAAAACGGACTGAATCTGATTGGCAATCAGGCTTTCCTTGAGAGTTTTTATAATGGGAATGACGCCGCCGACACTTGCCTCAAAACCGATATCCACTCCGTTTGCCCCGGCCAGGCGGAAAAGTTCCCCACCTTTGCTGGCAAGTAAGGCTTTATTGGCCGTCACTACGTGCTTTTTCGCGGCAATAGCTCTTTGGAGAAAGGAAAAGGCCGGTTCATAGCCGCCGATAAGCTCAATGACCATATCAATTTCGGGATCATCAATGACTTCCATGGCCTGAGTTGTCAACATGTCGGGAGGGACGGAAACGGGTCTTGTCGTCGTAATGTCAAGATCGGCAATTTTTTTCAGCACAAGGGACGCGCCTACGCGCTTTTCCAGAAGAGCTTTTTCTTCCTGAAGTAAACGGACAACGCCGGAACCTACCGTACCGAAACCAAGCAACCCTATGGAAATAATATTTTTCATCTTCATTTTCCCAGCTTATGAAAAGCAATCATGTGTTTTTCCCTTCCCATCGGCAAACACGAAAAAATCAAGTTAGAATGCCGATTTTTTACAGGGAATGCCATATAAAAAACCAATTTTCTTTTATAACAGGCCATCTCCGTTTGTCAAAATATTTTGTTCCGCCGGCTATAGTCTGCCTGGTATAATTTGTCGCTTGCGCCGTTTGCGTTCACCATATATACCTGTGATGTCTCAGAAATGGAATTACTGCCGAACGTGAGCAAAAGGGAGAAAATAACATGGATATTAAATCGGAAATCACGGAAATAGCCCAAAGAGCGAAAAAAGCAGCAACGGTTCTGTCGCGTCTTTCTTCTACGGTGAAAGAGCGCGTCCTTCTCAATATGGCCGATGAAATTCAGCGGCAAAAGGAAACTCTTATTCGGGAAAACGGCAAGGATTTGGAATATGCCCGGACGATTGGTTTATCCGAGGCCATGCTGGACCGCCTGACCCTTAAAGATGCGACCCTGAACAGCATGATCTCCGGCCTGCGCGAGGTTGCCGCGCTTCCTGATCCCGTGGGCAAAATTACGTCCATGTGGAGACGCCCCAATAATCTTCTCGTCGGGAAAATGCGCATCCCTTTGGGAGTAATCGGCATCATTTATGAATCGCGCCCCAATGTTACCGTTGACGCCGCTGCCCTGTGCCTCAAATCGGGGAATGCGGTTATTCTCAGGGGCGGTTCGGAGGCCATTCATTCCAATCTGGCCATTGCCGGAATTCTGCAGGATTGCCTGAAAAAGGAAGGAATCCACGAAGGCGCCATTCAGGTGATTGCCCGAACGGAAAGAGATGCCGTTTATGAAATGCTCCAGTTGGAAGAATATATT
>Ga0209737_10001843_pt1 | contig 14960 bp, 14 predicted proteins | sample TergutCu122P3_FD_187284 | JGI IMG/M metagenome (GOLD analysis project Ga0209737, IMG submission 187284) | Cubitermes ugandensis P3 segment gut microbial communities from Kakamega Forest, Kenya - Cu122 P3 (SPAdes) (version 2) | ecosystem: Host-associated > Arthropoda: Insects > Digestive system...
TGCTTGATGCAGCAGCCTTAGGTTACTGCTTAGGTGGGTTTGCGCTCTTTGAGCGCGTGTTCGTGCTATAGAGGCAGAGTATCTGTGTTGCTTGATGCAGCAGCCTTAGGCTACTGCTTAGGTGGGTTTGCGCTCTCTGAGCGCGTGTTCGTGCTATAGAGTAGAGTATTTGTGTTGCTTACTACAGTAGCCTTAGGCTACTGCTTGTGGTATAAGGATCGTTTGTGCAGCACCTCGCTCTCGTAGAGAGCCAACATAGCTAAACAGTAGCCTAAGGCTACTGTACAAAGGTCGCACTACATAATCCCTCATGCCTCCGTAGGAGGCAAACCGACTATAGTAAACAATATAAATCTTTCGTTGTACGTTCTGATACGAACTAAATAATACTATTATGGCTAACTCTTTTACTCAACTATATGTGCAAATGGTATTTGCCGTCAAAAATAGACAATCGTTAATCTTCGACGAGAACAAAGATAAAATTGAAAAATATATTTGGGGTATTGCATCTAATATCAAGTGTAATCCGATTTCAATTTACTGTAATCCTGACCACACCCATTTGTTAGTTAGTATAAAACCGGTAGTTTGCATTGCAGACGCTATTAGAGATATTAAATCGTTTTCGAGTCGGTTTATTAATGAAAACCGATTAACAAAAAAACGTTTTGAATGGCAAACCGGTTATGGTGCTTTCACTTATGGACAATCACAGATTGATCATCTAAAAAAGTATATTGAAAATCAATACATTCATCATAGAAAAAGAAATTTCAAGGATGAGTATGTTGCATTGCTGGAAGCTTTCGAGATTGGTTATGATGAAACATATTTATTTGATTGGATAGATTGAGGTTTGTTTCCTACAGAGGAGAGTCCTCATGGACGCTTGATACAGTAGCCTCAGGCTACTGCTTAGATGGGTTTGCGCTCTCCGAGCGCGGGTTTGTGTGTTGGTCTGTTGATGTGTTACATTCTACAGAGGCAGAGTACCTGTGGGTGCCTGGTACAGTAGCCTTAGGCTACTGCTTAGGTGGGTTTGCGCTCTCCGAGCGCGGGTTCATGTGATAACTACTGATATGCTACATTTTTATCCACGATAGTTTGTGTCTTACGAGCGCAGATTTATGTGGCATAACCTGGTTTCGCATACAGTAATCTGAAGCTGCTGCATAGCTATGTTAGCTCTATTGGTATAAGTAAAATCATTTGTGCAGCACCTCGCTCTCGTAGAGAGCCAACATAGCTAAACAGTAGCCTGAGGCTACTGTACAAAAGTGATACTACATGCCCTCTCTCGCCTCTGTAGGAGGCAAACCTGTACTACCGGAAACTTTTAAGATACATTTTGTCCTGAAAAATTGCACAAAGCAGAAAAAAAATATTTTTGCAAAAATTACTAATAAAAGGTGCAAAAATTCAACTATATTGTTATTGATGATGAACTACCATCACATTTAATTGTACGAAAATATTTTAAATTTTATTCAAACTATATATGTATTGGTACCTTTTTTAATCCGAAGGAAGCGCTCATATTTCTTGAAGAGTATGAAGTTGATTTAATTTTTTTGGATATTGAAATGCCGGAAATAAATGGCTTTCAATTTTTAGAAGCTTTAAAAAAGAACATTTTTGTAGTTATACTTACCGCTTATCCAGAAAAATACAGTCTTCACGCACATCATTATATTGATAAAAACTTAGTCTTTTTTTCCAATAAAACGCAATTTTTGTACTATCTTCCTAAAATAATTGCACGTTTTGAAAAATTATATGAAGAAAAAAAAATAATAAATAGAGTTAATCAATTATCTAAGAATAAAGTTCATACATTTCCAAAAAGACTCAAGAACAAATCTATATTACTTACAGATATTCTAACTGTTACGGTTATAGGGCATAATACTGTCTTGAGAATGAAAAACGGAAAAGAGAATATTTTTCGCATGACATTACGTGAGATAATGGGTTTTTTACCCGAAAGTAATTTTTTGCATATTAGAAGAAATGTAATCATTAATATCGCACATATTACGGCATTTACAGATACCACCGTACGTATTGAGGATCAACACTTCCACATATCAATAAGAAAGCAAGAAGAGATTGTTGAAAAACTAAAAATACAAAAACAAGAATTATACAAAGATTATTGATCAAAACGACATAAAACAGGATTTTTATCGTATTTAACATACGTGTTATAATCTAGCCAGTCTCCGGTATTGAGGTAGATGGCTTTTTCAATAACAATCTCTAACGGTAAGTGTCGATGCCCGAAAATAAAATAATCAATATCATGATTAACAAGATGTTGGTGGCAAAATTGCACAAGGTGTTCTTTATCATTTCCTAAAAACCTTTCTTTATGTTCAGGGGTCATGGCTCTGCTTTTTTTAGAAAAAAAATACGCAATAGCAAAACCTGTTTCAGGTGGAATAAGCCCAAATAACCAACGATTTATTTTACAATTTAAAAAAACTTTTAAGCATTTATAACCAAACTCACCTTTGCCTATGCCATCTCCGTGTCCTAATAGAAATTTTTTGCCGTTAATTACAAACCCTTGCTTCTTTTTGAAGATATGAATACCTAACTGCTCTTTTAAGTAGTTTTTCACCCACATATCATGATTTCCTGTAAAAAAATAGATTTCTATTCCTTTTTCTCTTAATTCCGCAATTTTATTTAAAAAAGATGTATAAAACGCAGGAGGTTTTCCATTGTATTCAAACCAAAAATCGAAAATATCGCCCAAAAGGAACAGATGATTGGCATCTTTTTGGATATATTCTAACCAATTAATTATGCGACTTTCGCGTTTTTTGCTTTCTTCCTGATTGGGAGCGCCAAAATGGAAATCGGAGGCAAAATAACACACCCCTGAAATAGAAATAGGCTGAGAAAGTGGCATATTTAAGACAAAAAATGACTAAATAATCAACATGGCATCACCATACGTTAAAAAGCGGTATTTTTCCGCAATAGCTTCTTTATAAGCCCTCATTATGAAATCATAACCTCCAAAAGCAGCAGTGATCATTAACATCGGACTTTCGGAAGGATGAAAATTGGTGACCATGGCATCTGCAGACAAGAAACGATGAGGGGGGAAGATAAACTTACTGGTCCAACCATCGTAAGATTTAATTTTTCCTGTTGGATAAATAGAAGATTCTAAAGCTTTTACGGTTGTTGTTCCCACTGCACAAATTTTTTTCTCCTGTTCTTTAGCTTGATTAATTTTTGTTGCCGATTCTTCCGGTATCATCATTTGTTCAGAATCGGATTTATGTTTAGTGAGATCTTCCACGTCAATTTCGCGGAAATTTCCTAATCCGGAATGTAAAGTAATAGAAGTTATATCAACACCATGTAATTCAAAGCGTTTAATTAACTCACGACTGAAGTGCAAACCGGAAGTAGGCACAGCTACGGCGCCTTCCACAGTGGCAAAAAGAGTTTGATAGCTTGTTTCATCTTCGGGTTCAATATCTCTGAAACGTAAAATATCTTCCGGAAGCGGTGTATTTCCCAATTCTTTCAATTTTGCACGAAACTCGTCGTAAGCTCCTTCAAACAAGAAACGTAATGTACGCCCACGGGAGGTAGTATTATCAATAACTTCTGCTACTAAGCTGCTGTCTTCGCCAAAATAGAGTTTATTTCCTATTCTGATTTTTCTTGCAGGATCTACCAAAACATCCCATAGACGGCTTTCGGCATCCAATTCTCGAAGTAAGAAAACACGAATTTGCGCTCCGGTTTTCTCTTTTTCGCCGAAAAGTAACGCAGGAAATACACGCGTGTTATTCACAACGAATACATCTCCGTCATTAAAGTATTCTAAAATATCTCTAAAAGTACGATGCTCTATGGTACGAGTTTTACGGTTAAGTACCATTAAACGAGACATATCTCTTTCAGCCAAAGGGTGCAACGCAATTAATTCTTGCGGAAGAAAATATTTAAATTGTGATAATTTCATCAAGTAAATTTTTGAGGGTGCAAATATACACTTTCAAAAGGCGTTTGTCAAGGGGTTAGTGCAGTTTTTTGTATTTTATGTTAAAAATCTGTTCCTGATGCAAATAAATAGTCTATACATGCAAGATTTGGTTCAAAGTTGCACCTATCTGAGAAAACTTGTTGATATTGTATCTTTTTGTGTCGAAAAGTCCTGTTTTTAGGTAGAAAAAAATCTCTATAGTCTTTCATACTTTGTGGTTGCATATCAAAATCTTCTGTAAAAAAAATAGAATTTGTTATGGAAAATAATTTTCTTAACAAATACAACACTTCCATGTTAAAATCAAATAAGAAAGTACATTTTTTTTGAAAAAGCAGCTCAAAAAAATCTCTGTAATACAAAAAATAAGGACTATTATTATAAGCCGACTCAATGGTTTTCCAATGATTACGCTGCCAAGGCATGTTATTATCTACCCGTATTTCTTTAATTTGTTTTTCCGAACTTCTTACAACGGGAATAATTAAATCATATACTCCATTACCGGTTAAAATAGTTGCTCTATTTCGATATGATTGTTTTTGATAATTTTCATGCGCTTCAACAAACACGTGATCTGCATTTTTCATTTCTAACAGGTAATCAATAGGAGGGAAATATGCAATAGAAAAAAGTTTTTGTATCATTTTTTGTTATAAAAATCAATTTTTGATGCAAAAATAGCGTTTTTTTATATGTTTGCGGAATTAAAACCATGTGAACATATAAAGTTTATAATCATTTAAGGTAAATTAACATGAGTACAATCGTAAAAATTAAGTATTATCTACTATTTGGAGTAATTTTTTTCATTTTTTCTTTGTGTAATATATGTGCTCAGAACGAAAGCAAATCTAATAAAAATCTATTTGCTTTTGGACCAAAGCTTTCTATTAACTTTACGAAAGACAACCGTTTTTACGAATCAAAGGAAGAATTTGTACCCGGTGCGGATTTGGGTTTATTTTTCAGGTTTAATATAGCGCGTCTTTATATTCAACCTGAGGTTAATTATGTGATTAGAAAACATAGCCTTGACGATTTATGGATAGATGCGGCTAAGAAAGAAACGAACTATATAGGAGTGCCTCTACTTGTAGGAGTTAGAGCAGTAGATTTCAGGAATTTTAAAATCCGGTTTTTCACCGGTCCGGAATTCAACTTTGCCCTTGCAAAACCCTTTGAAAGTTACTTCCAATTAGGTTTTCAAGCAGGTTTGGGGTTTGATATTTGGCGTTTTACAATAGATGCAGGGTACTCTTTCCTTGCCTATACGGGTTGGAGAAAATTAAATAGCAATATCTTTAGAGTAGGTATTGGATTTAAGTGTTATTAATCTAAATTATGATTTTCAGGATTTATGTGATATAAACTACCCCGCTCTTCGGGCACCCCCTCAAATATCTGAAGGGGATATTGGGCTTGTCACCTGAACTTAGCATGGGACAAGTAATCTTGTAAATTATATTAACCTTATGAAAATCAAGGGTCAGACAATTTTCGGCAACATTTCGTAAACTAATTGTACTATTTTCGGTCCGGCAATGTTGGCAGCCTGAAGCACTTCTTCGTGCGAGACTTTTTCTACTTGTCCTACAATGCCCAAATCTGTAATTACAGATAGTCCAAACACCTCCATTCCGCGATGGCGTGCTACAATGGTCTCCGGAACGGTGGACATTCCTACCGCATCTCCGCCAATGATCGCAAACATGCGATATTCGGCAGGGGTTTCAAAACAGGGACCGGTAACGCCCACATAAACTCCGCTTTGCACATGAATATCAAGTTCTTTTGCACACTCAAAGGCTACATTTAACATTTTTTTTGAGTAAGGTTCACTCATATCCAAAAAGCGAGGTCCTTTTTCATCATCATTAGGTCCAATTAATGGATTGGTAGGAAATAAGTTGATATGATCCTTAATCAACATAATATCGCCTACTTTAAAAGTTGGGTTCATGCCTCCTGCGGCATTTGATAGAATCAATTTTTTAATTCCCAACTCTTTCATTACTTGAATGGGAAAAGTTACTTCTTGCATGGTGTAGCCTTCATAATAGTGAAAACGTCCGCTACATACAATGACATCTATGCCATTCATTTTTCCAAAAATTAAGGAACCGCGGTGTCCCTTTACTGTGGAAACCGGAAAATTGGGAATTGTGGAGTAAGGAATCTCCTCTTCAATTTCTAGATGTTGTACTAAGCCGCCTAAGCCGGAACCTAAAATAATTCCAACTTGCGGATTGTTTTTCATTTTTGAAGCTAAAAAGTGCCCTGTTTTCTTTAATTTTTCCATTTTTGTTTATTTTAATTGGTTTTTTGTGATTTTTCCGTTTTTGTCGCAAATAACACAACAAATGATCTAACCTAATTTCAATTTTCTTAACGTAATGCGCTTAAGTAACGTTGAATGGTTTCTTCTAATCCTAAATATAACGCATCGCAGATTAAGGCATGCCCGATAGAAACTTCTAATAATTGAGGAATGTTTTTAGCAAAATAAGAGAGATTATGTAAATTTAGATCATGCCCGGCGTTTAATCCCAGTTCTTGTCTCATCGCTTCTTCTGCAGCATGAAAATAACCTTTTATAGCAGTTTCCGGATTATGTAAGTAATTTACAGCATAACTTTCTGTGTATAGCTCAATCCTGTCAGTACCACAAAGTTTGGCGTTTCGTACCATGATTGTATCAGGATTTACAAAAATGGAAGTTCTAATTCCTTCTTTTTTAAAGTTTTGACAAATTTCAAAAAGCATTTTTTGATGCTTAACCGTATCCCAACCATTGTTTGAGGTAATTGCATCCGGCGCATCGGGAACTAAAGTTACTTGATCCGGCTTCACTTCTATTACTAAATCAATAAAATCTTTGGAAGGATAACCTTCAATATTAAATTCTGTGGTTACGATTTTTTTCAGATTGCGTACATCTTCGTAGCGAATATGACGTCCATCAGGTCTTGGATGTACGGTAATCCCCTGTGCTCCAAACTTTTCACAATCTTTAGCTACTTGAATGAGGTCAGGGAGATTTCCACCGCGCGCATTACGCAATGTGGCAATTTTGTTAACGTTTACACTTAGTTTGGTCATAGTAATTTTTTCTATTCATTTTGTTGATAAAATCAGACTGCAAATATACATGACATTTTTCGAATTATCTACAAATGGATGAAATATTTTTTCGAAAACTATTTTTCACAATACGACTTGTAACGTGCTTCTACTCTTCTGTTCGAGTATGGTTTGTTGATTTCCTATTACTTGATCTATAGCTTCCTGCGTATAATGGCGAATAGTAATTAGTTTTCTATTCATATTATATTTTACCGTGAAATCTTTTTCCAGATCTTTCAATAGATTGGCAAAACGATTGGGCTTATTATCCATACAAATGGTAAAGCTCACGGCAGAATTTTGCATTAGATTGATTTTCAGTTTATTTTTTGAAATATATGAAAATATTTTTGTTAAATTATCGGCAGCAATAAACGAAAAATCTTTGGGAAAAATTGATAACAAGATTTGTTCGGTTTTAAAAATGTAGGAAGGAATTTGTTCTGATGGTTCTACATCGGCAATAATGCTTCCTTCATCGTGAGGAGCTAAAAATGATTTTACAAAAAGTGGTATCTGCTTATTTTGCAATGGTTTAATCGTTTTAGGATGAATGATCGTTGCTCCGTAATACGCCAATTCGATTGCTTCTTGATAAGAAATTTCATCTAGCTTAACTGCATCGGGATAAAATTTCGGATCGGCGTTAAGCAAGCCGGGCACATCTTTCCAAATCGTAACGTCTTTAGCATTCAAACAATACGCAAAAATAGCAGCTGAAAAGTCAGAACCTTCGCGTCCAAGTGTTGTTACTTCCCCGTTCATTGTTCCTCCCATAAACCCTTGTGTAATAATCGTTTTATTTGGATATTGCGCCACAAAAGATTGGATTGCTTTTTTTGTTTCGTCCCAATTTATTTTCCCTTCGCGAAAAGAATCATCGGTTTTAACCAATTGAATGGCACAAGCAAATTTATTTGCATAGCCATTCAAATTTAAGTAAGTAGAGATTAATTTTGTAGAAAGATATTCACCAAAACTTACAATATCATCATAATCTTTGTCATAATTTTTAGAATTTTCACCTGATAATATTTCAAAAAGTTTGTCAAAAATAGAGATTAAACCAGAACTAATCTCTTCCGGTTTATTTTCTAATTGTTTTGCGGTATCAAGATGGAAATTTTTTACAACTTCAAAGTTACTTTGTAATGTCTCAGGTGAATAATACCATGAATCAAGCACTTTTTCCAATTGATTGGTCGTTTTTCCCATAGCGGAAATAACCACTATCAACTTTTCATTTTTATAAATTTCTAAAATCTTTTTCAGATTTCTAACACCTTCGACATCTTTCACCGATGCTCCACCAAACTTAAAAACTCTATACATGAATTATTTGTTTAGGAAATAACATTTTTTTAGCTTTACCAAAATCTGCTTTCAAAAAATAGATTTCAGATTGGCATCTTAAAACGTTAAGTTCATAATTCTTATTATTAATTTTGAAACTAATTGTATTGTCAAAGCATTTCATTTTCTAAAAAACTATAATAATTTTCTTTACAAATAATGATATGGTCAAGCAATTGAATAGACAGCAAGCATCCGGCTTCTTTTATTTGATTCGTTAAAGCCACATCGTTTCTGCTTGGTTGAAGTTCTCCTGAAGGATGGTTATGGCAAATAAACAGCCCTGTTGCTTTTAACTCCAATGCTTTTAATAAAATAAGCCTGATGTCAACTGAGGTAGAAGTAAGTCCGCCACGTCCGAAATTTTCTATACCCAACAAAGAGGAACCTTGATTCACAAAAATCACCCAAAATTCTTCGTATTCTAAACAGGCATTCTTTGTTTGCATTAAATTCACTAAATCGCTTACACATTGAACTTTTCGTTTTTGCTCAATCATGGCTACGCGAGAACGTTTTCCCAATTCAAAAGCTACAAGAAGAGTCATTGCTTTAACCTGCCCGATACCATTAATTTTCAATAATTTATTGAGCGATGTCTCGGATAGCCGGTTTAGATTATTATTGCATGATGACAATAAATTTCGAGCTACGTCAACAGCAGATTCGTTTTTTGTTCCGCTTCTTAATAATATGGCAATGAGCTCGGCATCCGAAAGGGAAGAAAAACCCAGTGATAAATATTTTTCGCGTGGCCTATCTTGCACAGCCCAGTCCGGAATAGTAAGTTTTAAAGGTGGTGTTTCGTATTCTTGTTCATTTATCATTGTTTTCGTTTTAGCAGATAGGGAATGAGTACTTGTTCGAGTCCGCGATGTATGTCCACCGGTATAAGATCAATTTGGTATTGTCCGCATTTTAAGTAAAGTTCTTGAAAATATTCTCCAATGGCGGTTTGGTAGTATTCTCTGATATGATTGGAATGTAATTTTACCTCTCCTCCTGTTTCCATGTCAATGAATTTGTAAAGTCTATTATCAAAAGCAAAATCAAATTCTAATTTTTTGTCGTAAGTGTGAAACAATAATACATCGTGCTTGTTATGGCGCAAGTGTTGTAATGCAAGCATAAGTTCGTCCGTTTTAGCGTGAGACTCAAACATATCGCTAAAAATTATTACCATTGATCTTTTATGAACTTGTTCTGCAATTCTATGCAATGTATCCGTAACCATGGAGTTGCTACGGGTTTCTTTTGAGATGGGTTGTAGAATTTTTTCTAATTCACGGTAAATCATTTTCAGGTGTGCTTCTCCTCCACGTGCTCTTGTATGTAATTCTAAAGTATCGGAAAAAACACTCAATCCTATGGCATCTCGCTGTCCTTTAAGTATTTGTATGAGAGCCGCTGCTGCATAAATTGCATAAAATATCTTGTTCGGATTTTTTAACGAATACTGTTCTTGAAGCGGAAAATACATGGATGATGACCGATCAATAACAATTTGACACCGCAGATTGGTTTCTTCTTCGAAACGTTTCACAAATAGTTTGTCGGTTTTAGCATAAAGTTTCCAATCTATATGTTTTGTCGGTTCACCGGCATTGTATTGTCGGTGTTCTGCAAACTCAACGGAAAAACCATGCATCGGGCTTTTATGGATGCCAGTAATAAATCCTTCAACAACTTGTTTTGCAACTAATTCCAGATTTACATATTGTGTGAGTTGTGTGAAATCAATGGTGTAATTCATGTCTCTTATTTTCGGCAAAAATAAACATTTAGTATTTCACAAAAGCCAATTCTCCACAAAATTCTTTATTGTTTAAATAAATGGAGGCGCCAAAGTTCCCTATGAAATCTCTAATAATTATGCATGGAAGAGGTGATTTCTATGTGTTGTAATTTTTTATCGAATAAAAGTACGACAGGATTTGCTTTTTGCATAAGAATATATTTTGTGGAAGAATTAAGTTGTTTTTTATCAATAAAAAGCGGAATGTATTTAGTTTTAGGAAAGCATTGACTTCTTTGATGTTCTCTATTTTTCAAAAGATAAGTTAATTTTTCATTTGTTGAAAATGGAGGAAGGTGCACGCTTCCTCCAATTGAATAGGTTTTGAATTGTAATAGTTATTGAATAGTAGAATGATTAATCATTGGGTGAGTTGTGGTTGTGTTTCATGGATTTATTGATAAAGAATTTTTGCTTTATCTTATCCCGAAGTTGTTTGTTTTTGAAATGATGATTTCTGCTTTACCGTTGTAGGGGCTTTCGGGGTCATAATCCCAATTCATTTGAAAAAGAGAATAACCTGTTTAATAGGCGTCTCGATACCGATGGTTGAAAACTGGCAAAAAGCAGATAAAAAGAGAACACTTAAAAGTGACAATAAAAAGATTTTTTTCATAGCATTAGTTAGTTTTTGTTGAGTTTTAAATTAGTTAATTGTTAATTTCACTGTCGCAGAATTACATATTGTAAAAACAGCGCTGTTTTTCTTACCTTGTAAAAAGCAGAAGTTGTACAAGATGGATATAGGCATGGTTTTAATAGATTATAAATAATTATGCTGAGATGTTATTTTAAATAGTTAGGTTGCCAGCCTTTATTTGTTCATTTCAACACCGCAATAATACCACTCGGAACACCCGTTTGTCAAGTCTTTTGAAAAATTATTTTATGCTGTGTATCAATATTATATTGAGAATAAAATTTACATTTTGATTTTAAATGTAAAAATGAGAAAATTTTTGAAGAAGTTTTCTTTATTTAGTAAGAAAAAACATAGATAGTAAAACAAGAAATTTCTTTTTTTAGTACTACTAACTTTTTTAATTAAAAATCCTTAATTTTGCCGAAATTTTTTAGTGATAACTCATATGTAAAGTATGCCTCAAAAAGATTCCATAAAGAAAAAAAAGACCCCTACACAGCCAAATAAAAAGAAAAGTCAGTTTAAAATCAACATCATGTGGATTTATGTGGCTGTTGTGATCGTATTGCTGTTGCTTATGCAAAATACCGGCTCGTCGAGCATAAAAGAAGAGATTGGCAGCACGAAATTAGAACGTTTAATTATTAGTAGAGATATTGAATCGGCGCTTTATATTCAAAAAAATAATCGTGTGGATATTTTTTTGAAAGAAAAGTCGGTAAAAACCAAGCCGGAGTTTGACAAATTTCGCGAAAAAAATGTAAAAGGACCTCAATATTTTATTACGGTTTCAGATTTCAGTGTTTTTAATGCAAATGTTAGAGACATTCAAGACCGGGCAGTTCAAGAATATTTAAGAACGCATCCCGATGCTAATGAAACCGAAATTAGAGATGAGTATAATTTTGATATAAAACAAGATACAAGTAAAAATTGGGGATTTGAATTTATTTGGTTTTTACCGATGATCTTGATTTTGATCTTATTATTTTCCGCTTTTAGAGGTTTTCGTGGCGGCGGCGGTCCCGGCGGAATTTTCAATATGGGAAAATCGAAAGCGCAACTGTTTGACCATAAAAATCAAAATAGTATTTCGTTTAAGGACGTTGCCGGCTTAGAAGGTGCAAAATATGAAGTGGAAGAGATCGTTGATTTTCTTAAAAATCCGAAAAGATATACGGAATTGGGTGGAAAAATTCCAAAAGGTGCATTGCTTGTGGGACCTCCCGGAACAGGTAAAACACTGCTAGCAAAAGCGGTAGCGGGTGAAGCTAAAGTGCCTTTCTTCTCGCTCTCCGGATCTGATTTTGTGGAGATGTTTGTGGGCGTAGGCGCCTCTCGTGTGCGCGATCTTTTCCGCACAGCCAAAGAAAAGGCGCCCTGTATCATTTTTATTGATGAAATTGATGCTATTGGACGCGCACGGGGGAGAAACGCTGTTTCCGGTGCAAACGACGAGCGTGAAAACACATTAAATCAGCTGCTTACAGAAATGGATGGTTTCTCTACCAATGCGGGCGTAATTATTTTGGCTGCTACCAACAGAGCTGATGTTTTAGATAGAGCTTTGTTGCGCGCAGGTCGTTTTGATCGCCAAATTCATGTAGAACTTCCTAATGCGAACGAACGTAGAGGAATTTTTGAAGTTCACGTGAAAAGTTTAAAATTATGCCCTGATGTGGATTTAGAATACTTTGCCAAACAAACGCCCGGATTCTCCGGCGCCGATATTGCCAATGTATGCAACGAAGCGGCTTTAATTGCAGCACGACATGGCAAAAAGAAAGTAGAAAAAGCTGATTTTTTGGCTGCTATAGACAGAATTGTAGGAGGCTTGGAAAGACGCGGAAGCATGATTTCTCCAGAGGAAAAGAAAGTGATTGCCTACCATGAAGCCGGGCACGCCGCAGTAGGCTGGCTTTTAGAGCATGCTTCACCATTGGTAAAAGTTACGATTGTGCCGCGTGGCAAATCGTTGGGCGCCGCTTGGTATTTACCTGAAGAGCGCCATATTACTACCACTGAACAAATGTTCGATGAGTTAACTGCTACCTTGGGCGGACGCGCCGCTGAAGAAGTGGTGTTTGGTAAAATATCTACCGGCGCGCTAAGCGATCTGGAAAAAGTTACCAAGCAGGCTTATGCTATGGTAGTGTATTATGGTTTGAATGAAACGATTGGAAACATCAGCTTTTACGATTCTACCGGACAACAGGAATATGCACTTACAAAACCGTATAGTGAAAAAACGGCGCAACAAATTGATGAAGAAATTAGTAAACTAATTAAATCGGCATATATACGCGCTAAGGAAATTTTAATAGAGAATCGTGAAAAATTAACTCAATTAGCTGAAATTCTTATTGAAAAAGAAGTTATCTTTGCCGAAGATCTAGAAGCCATTTTTGGAAAACGTAAACATGAACCGGAAACATTAGCCTAATGCCCTCAACCGCCACTTTCGACAGCTTGAGTACCACTTCAAAGGAAAATATGCGAAGAAGAATTCGCCATGCGCTTATTCAAAAAAGCACAAGCAAGTTTCCGCCTATTGATATTCATGCCGAGCTTTTCGAAAAACCCGAAAATATTACAACTGAATTTTTTCACAATTTTAGAAATGCGGGAGGCAAACTTATTACATGCGATAAAAGTATTTTTGTGGATATTTTGCATAAATTAATCGTGGGGCAGCGTTATGCGACAATTCTCAATACCAACGATTCTATATCTCCGGCACTCACAAAAAGAAATTTAAACTATATCACTTGTGTGGATAGTCACCAACAAGTAGATGTAGCGCTTGTGTATGCCGATGTATTGATTGCAAGAACGGGAAGTATGTTGTTTGCCCAAAAATTCTCACTATATCCTTCTGTTAGAAATATTACAAAAGATATTATTGTAATTGCATTTCAAAAAAATATAGTACTTGATGTAAAAGATGCTTTTCTATTGCAACAAGAAAAAAATCAAGGTTCGCTCTATGATTTTGCAGAAATTATTACACCTACAAAAGGTGCAGAAAATTATTCTCCCCTTGAGCCCCGATTTATTTTATTGCTAATCCAATAAAACGATGAAAACACTCATCACGCGCACAATTACAGGGATTGCTTATCTATGCATTATGGGATTTGCGTTTTTTTTCTCAAAATCCGCTTTGGTTGTAATTTTTTCAATCTTCCTACTGATAGCACTATTTGAATACATCAATTTGGTGCAAAAGTTCCCTATTCCAAAAAATACTTTACAGCGTATCATTCAACGATTTATTTTGCCCATAGTTTGGATAATTTTGCCTGTTACACTGTTAATATATTGGTGTATTGTATTGAATGCAACAAATATAATGGTTGCACTTTTTGTAATTCTGTGCATGAATGATACGCTGGCTTACGTGTTTGGATCTTTATTTGGGAAACATAAACTGTGGCCTAAAGTATCGCCGAGAAAAAGTTGGGAAGGATTTTTTGGAGGATTGATATGCACAATGGCAGCTTCTTGGATCTTAATATATATACCTTATTTTGACAATGACATATTTATTAATCCATATATTTGGATGGGTTTTGCTTTCGTAATAATTATAGCGGGAACTTTTGGCGATTTTGCCGAATCTATGGTAAAACGGTTTGCCCATCAAAAAGATAGTGGTATCATCCTTCCCGGACACGGAGGCATTTTAGATAGAATTGATTCTATGCTTTTTGCAATTCCCGCGGGGTTTATTTATTGGGGAATTGTGGGTATGTGCTAGCATGTGTTTTTTTAAACCATAAGTTGTCAAAAAGGTAGTAAAACAATAACAACCTTAATTTTTTAAATTGTTAATAAAGGGCGCATCTAAGAAAGTTGCGCCTTTTTTTTGTTCATTCTGTATTTTCTCCATATTTTTTGTATATTTTTTTGTATATTTTTTTGTGTTTGTGGTGATTTTGTATATTTTTATTTTGTTGGTTATTAGTTATTTGCAATAATTTTTGATTAAAAGGTGTTTTGTATGTTTTTTGTATTGAAAAAGTTTT
>Ga0209737_10001844_pt1 | contig 14945 bp, 15 predicted proteins | sample TergutCu122P3_FD_187284 | JGI IMG/M metagenome (GOLD analysis project Ga0209737, IMG submission 187284) | Cubitermes ugandensis P3 segment gut microbial communities from Kakamega Forest, Kenya - Cu122 P3 (SPAdes) (version 2) | ecosystem: Host-associated > Arthropoda: Insects > Digestive system...
ATTCTCTGTCACAAGCTGAATTTGTAATATCTATAAACTCAATGGTCTTAATAGAATCCTTATTATATAACAAAAAAACTATAAGTTATCAACCAAAAAATAATAATAAAAACCAGTTTATTCTTACAAGAAATAATGATTTGCCGTTTATAAATAATTATGATGATTTTATGTCATATTTTGATAAATTATACCACTTAACGGGATTTTGTGCGAAAACAAGTATTAAACATAAAGGAATAATCACAAGTATATTAAATTTTGTTGAGGAATTTTAATGGCTAAACTGGCAATTAATGGTGGTAAAAAAGTTCGAAATGAAAAATTCCCCCCATATCTCCCCATTGGCGATGAGGAGTTTGAAAATGTTAAAAATGTATTTGAAAGCCAAACGTTTTCCAGATTTTTAGGAGCTTGGCATGTAGATTTTTTTGGCGGTGATCAAGTACAAGCATTAGAAAAAGAATGGGCGGAGTTTTTTAATATTAAGCATGCGATATCAGTGAACTCTGCAACTTCAGCATTGTATTGTGCTGTTGGAGCAATAAAAACTGAACCTTTTGATGAAATAATCGTTTCACCATATACTATGAGTTGTAGTGCTGTTGCACCTCTGATTTACGGTGCAATTCCAGTATTTGCTGATGTGGAGCCGGAATACTTCTGCTTAGATATTGATTCTATTAAGGAACGTATAACCGACAAAACCAGAGCTATTATTGTTGTAGATATAATGGGGCAAGCATATAATACAGAAATATATGAGTTAGCAAATAGATATGATATTAAAGTAATTGAAGATTGTGCTCAGGCACCATATGCTCGATATAAAGACAGATTTACAGGGACGTTAGCTGATATTGGTGTGTTTTCTCTCAACTACCACAAGCATATTCACTGTGGAGAAGGTGGAATTATCGTAACGAATGATGATGAACTAGCAAACAGGCTCAAGCTTATAAGAAATCATGCAGAAGCCGTGGTCGGGGCAAAGGGAGAAACAGATATAGTTAATATGGTAGGTTTTAATTATCGTATGACTGAAATCGATGCTGCGATAACTCGTTCTCAATTAAATAAGTTAAAGAAACTGGTAGAGGAGCGAATTGAAAACGTTAAATACTTAGAACATGAGCTTTCAAAAATATCATGTTTAACAATGCCAAAAATAAGAGAAAACTGTACGCATGTATATTATACGCACAGTATACTTTATGATAATGAAATATCAGAAATTCATCGTAATGTTTTTGCAGAAGCAGTAAAAGCCGAACTGATGCCAATAGTACTGAGAGAAACAGAAGGTATAAAAATTGGATGCGGATATGTAAAACCAATTTATTTGCAACCAATGTTTCAAAAAAAGGTTGCATATGGGTCTTCTGGATTTCCATGGTCAATGACAGGTAAAGATTATGATTACTCAATGGGAATATGTCCTGTCGTAGAAGATTTACATTTCAATAAGCTTATAACCCATGAATATATGCGTCCGGGAATGAAACAAAAAGATTTAGATGATGTTATTGAAGCGTTTAACAAAGTTTGGGAAAATAGAGAAGAACTGGGTAATAATTGATTACAATACAAATGTGAAAGAGTTATTATGTAAAAAGAGTGTGCAGTTAAAGAATTCAAGTTATAAGTTAAGGATTATGCTATGTTATATGGAACTCAAATTAAACTTCGTCCCCTTGTTATAGATGATGTTACTGATGAATATATAAAATGGATGAATGATTATGAAGTTGTGAAATACACAGAAAGCAGATTCAAACAACACACCCGAGAGTCAATAATGGAATTTGTCAACAATGCAAATAATAAAAAAACTCATACATTTGCAATAATCGCTAATGATTATAATAAACATATCGGAAATATAAAAATTGGTAATATTAATTGGATTAGTAGAAATGGTGATATAGGTCTTATTATAGGGCGAAAAGAATACTATGGTCGTGGAATCGCAACGGAAGCTATTCGTCTTGTAACTCAATATGCATTTGAACAATTAAACCTTAATAAAGTCAGGTGTGGTATTTATGCTCCAAATATTGGATCAATTAAAGCATTTCAAAAGGCCGGTTGGGAAATATATTTAACAAAACCAAAAATGTATCTTTTTGAAGATGAATATGTAGATTGTCTTTATTTACGAAAAATCAATAATATAAGAGAAAACGGATGAGTCTTTACTATAAAACTGCTCGGTTTACTATAAGCATGGTAGTTGAATGGAGAAAAAGTTATGAATTATCATATCAAATTATGTAAAAAATGTGGTTTTATATTAGGGACTCGTCCTAATCTCAAAGATATTGATGGCGTTTGCACAGCTTGTATAAATCACGATAAAAAGAAAAATATTGACTTTATTTCAAGACAGAAATGGCTGACTGATTATATTATTGACAACAAAACAAACCCTGAGTATGATTGTCTTGTTGCTGTATCAGGAGGTAAGGATTCTACAACTATTGTACGTCGATTATTTGAAAACCATGGTGTAAAGAAGATATTACTTGTTCATCTTACCGATGAATTTACGCATACACAAGCAGGAATACATAATCTTAACAATATAGTACAAAAATATAATTGTGATTTAGTTTCTTTTAGAATTAATCCAAATGAACTTTCAGATAGTATGAAAAAAGGACTAGAAGTTGATTTACATCCTCTAAAATGGTTAGAGGAGCAAATTTATTCCAAGCCAATAGATATAGCAAAAAGTTTCAATATTAAATTGGTCTTTTATGGAGAAAACGCAGAGTTCGAATATGGCTCATCTGAGGAATTAGAGATTTTTCATCATACTTCAACTGATAATCTTAAAATTATTTATATGGGAGCTATTTACCCGTACGCTGCTCAAGAATGGTATGCAGTAGCTTCTGAAGTTGGATTTCGCGACTTGACATACTATAACGAATGGCAACGTCAAGGTCAACTGGAGTATTACTCACAAATCGACAGTGTTGGTTATAATATGGGGGTATGGACGAAGTTTGTAAAGTTTGGCTTTCAACGTGTATCAGACATGGCTTGTAGATTTGTGCGAGATGGTTTATTATCATATGAGCAAGCCCAATTATTAATACGTGAAAACGATTATAAGTGTGATCCTACATCAAAGCGGGATTTTTGTAGAACCATAGGCATTAATGAGCAGTTTTTTGATGAGATGGTAGATAAGCATGCAAATCATGATCTGGTTGTAAAAGATATCAATGGTATTTGGCGACGAAAGGATATGATATAATCTAAATGTGTATTTACATAGGAAATAATGATTTATACGGAGATTTATAATGCGAAATGAAATTACAATACGAGAACTGCTTCCATCAGATGTAACAGAAGAATATGTTTCATGGTTAAATGACCCTGAGATAAATAAATATCTTGAGTGCCGTTATATGACTCATACTATCGAAAGTACGATTAAATATGTTGAAAACATGTATAACAGTAAAGACAATATACTATTTGGAATATTCCATAAGGATAAGCATATTGGGAATGTGAAATTGGGTGATATCCATCATGTTTACAAAAGATGTTTTCATAGCGTTTTTTTATCAAAAGAGTATTGGGGAAGTGGTGCAGTTTTAATAGCAGGAATTTTAGCTGAAGAGTTTGCTTTTAAAAAACTATGCCTTCATAAGATTTACTCAGGTATTTACGCTACTAATAAAGCTGCAATGGCTGCGTCAATGCGTATGGGATGGAAAAAAGTAGGTATATATAAAGACCATGCAGTTGATGCAAATGGTAATTACATCGATTGGTATATTGTAGAAAAAATAAATCCATACGAAGAAAACTAAAAATAGAGGGTTAAGCATGACGAACACTGAAAAATATAATAAAGCATTCATTGACACATTTGACGTGAAAGAAAGTGACCTAGCAGATTTAGATTATCAATCAATTAGCGAATGGGACAGTGTAGGTCATATGGAACTAATGGCAACCCTAGAGGAAGCGTTTGACATAATGATGGATATTGATGATATAATAGATTTTAGCAGTTATAAAAAAGGTAAAGAGATATTAAGAGTATATAATGTAATTCTTTGATTTAGGAGATTTTCATAAATATGTTATGTAATAAAAATGCTGTTATAACCGGTGCAAGAACCGGAATCGGTAATGCAACTGTGGAATTATTTGCTCAAAATGGGGCAAATATTTGGGCTTGCATAAAAAAAAAAGACACAGAATTTGAGGATTATGCTAATTCATTAATGGTTAAATATAATAATTGGATAAAGATTATTTACATGGATTTTGAAGATGAAAATACTATCAAAGATGGCGTTAAAAAAATTATCAGTGACAAACAAAAGATTGATGTTTTAGTAAATTCTGCAGCAGTGGTTGGAGAAAACAGACTTTTTCAAATGACACAAATTTCAGAAATGCGTCATATATTCGAAATAAACTTCTTTAGTACAATACTATTGACTCAACTAATTTCAAGAGTGATGTGTAAGCAAAAATCCGGTGTGATTGTAAATATAGCATCAATAGCAGGGATAGATGGAGATCCGGCACAATTAGAGTATTCTGCAAGTAAGGCAGCGATTATAAATTCAACCAAAAAGCTTTCTAAAGAATTAGGAGTAAGCGGAATACGTATAAATACTATTGCTCCGGGACTTACCAATACAAAAATGCTTGATGCGATGTCACATAACACAGAGCAAGAAGTGCTCAAGCGTACAATTATGAGACGGCGTGCTGAACCAAGAGAAATTGCTAATGCTATTCTTTTCTTTTCAAGTGATTTGTCTAGTTTTATTACCGGACAAACTCTGCGTGTAGACGGAGGAATGTATTAATCATAAGTATGTTGAGGTCGATTGTATGGATTATCGTTTATCAAGTGCTGCCGGGCGTCTAATGGGACAACCAATGTTTAAGCTTCTCGCACGCATAAAAGAAATGGAGCGAGAAGGAAAAAACATTATTCACTTTGAAATCGGCGATCCGGACTTTGATACTCCTGAGAATATAAAAATGGCAGCTTTCCGCTCCATTGAAAACGGACGTACGCATTATACAGATTCCATGGGTGTGTATGAATTTAGGGAAGCTATTTGTAATAACACATTAAAAACTCGTGGCTTCATGCCTGATATAAAGCAGGTGGTTGTAATGCCTAGTGCAAACAGCGCGATATTCATGACAGTGAGTTGTCTTGTTAATCCTGATGATGATGTTGTAATTACAGATCCTTGTTTCCCGACTTATACATCAGTATTAAATTATTGCGGTATTAATGCAATTAAGATACCTTTGAGAGAAGAAAACGGGTTTCGACTTGATGTAGATGAACTTGAAAAAGCAATAACTCCAAAAACACGTCTGATTATTGTTAACTCTCCGAACAATCCAACCGGTTCGGTGATATACCCTGAAGAATTAAAACGGCTATTTTATGTAGCAGAAAAATATAATGTTTTTTTGGTTAGTGATGAAGTTTACAGTTTAATGATATACAATGATATACCGTTTTATTCTCCATCAATATTAGATCAGTGTAAGGAGAGAGTTATAGTAATTGATGGTTTCAGTAAAACACATGCTATGACAGGGTGGCGTTTGGGTATGGTTATAGGACCTTCTGATTTTACGGAAAAAATCGGGTTGACAATTCAAACCATAGTTTCGTGTGTTCCTCCTTTTATCCAGGATGCCGGAATTGAAGCACTGACAGGCTCTCGAGAAGCCATATATGATATGATGAATATATATAAAGAGCGCAGAGATGTTTTAGTATCAGGTTTGAATAATCTTCCGGGAATTTCTTGTAAAATTCCTGATGGAGCTTTTTATTGTTTTGCCAATATAACAAAAACAGAAATGGACAGTAGAGCTTTTGCTGATTTTGCCTTATCGGCAGGAGTTGGGATTTTACCAGGCACTGATTTTGGAGAATGCGGAGAGGGATTTATTAGACTTTGTTATGCAAATTCAAAAGAAAATATCATCGAAGGATTAAATAGAATTAATTTGGCTTTGTCAAAATAATTTTTTACGAGGAAACAAATGTTATGAAGGTGAGAATGGCTGATTATTTAATTGACCGTATATATAACGAAGGTGTTAAAGATGTTTTTTTTGTACCGGGTACCGGCAATATGTATCTTATTGATGCATTAGCACGAAAAAAAGAGGTTAATGCCGTTTCCGTTCATCATGAACAAGCAGGAGCTATGGCAGCTATAACATATGCGAAATGTAATGAAATGCTAGGTGCTTGCTTAGTTACAACCGGATGTGGCGGTACTAATACAATAACTGCATTACTTCATGCTTGGCAAGATAGTGTACCGTGTGTATTTATATCAGGACAGGCAGCACGACATCAAACTATACGTAATGCTGAAGTTCCATTACGCCAAATGGGTCGTCAAGAAGCAAACATCGTTGAAATCGTAAGTTCAATAACTAAGTATGCTGTTATGATTAACTCACCCGATGATGTAGCTTATGAGATAGATAAAGCTTTATACTACGCTACGGAAGGACGTAAAGGTCCGGTTTGGATAGATGTTCCGGGAGATATTCAAAGCAGTGTCATTGAAACAGATCAATTAAAAAGTTTTGAAATTCCTGACAGTTTGTTAAACATGGACTTTTCTGATGAAGACAAACAGTATATTATCAAGGAATTGGAAATAGCAAACCGCCCAATTATATTGCTGGGAAATGGAGTGCGTGCAGCGAAAGCAATTCCGGCTCTGCATGAGTTTATTGAGCAATACCAAATACCTATTACTTATTCTCGCTTGGCACCTGATTTAGTCAGTACAGATAATCCGCTTTCGATCGGCATGATAGGTATGCTCGGAGCATCTCGTGCAGGTAATTTTGCACTCGCAAATTCCGACCTTATTCTATGTGTAGGCTGTCGACTATCTATTAATACTACGGGTTATGAATATGAAAAATTCGCGCGTGAAGCTAAACTTATCGTAATCGATATTGATGAAGTAGAGCATATGAAAAACACTGTTGAAATTTATACTTTTATTCAATCTGATGCAAAAGCGTTTTTTGAAAGCATGAATAAGGAGAAACCAAAAAAACAATATGCCGATTGGAAAGAAAAGTGTTTTCATTGGAAAAAAATATTCCCTATCGGTATTGGAGATGCTATCGTAAATGAACGGATAAACATATATCATTTTGTTGATATTCTTTCTGATGAATTGCCTCCCAAAGCAACAATAATCAGCGATGCGGGCTGTGTCTTCTTTACAGTGTCACCCACATTAAAACTTAAGCAAGGACAACGATCGATAACGTCAGGAGGACAAGCCGAAATGGGTTATGCTTTACCGGGTTCTATCGGTGCATCATTTGCATGCAACGGACAGGTTATTGCAATATGTGGCGATGGGTCATTTATGATGAATATGCAAGAACTTGAAACGCTTGCTTATTTAAACTTGCCGATTAAGTTATTTATTATGAATAATAACGGATATTCTTCTATACGCTGGCTTCAAGATAACGCTTTCAGAGGAAGATTAATAGGTTGTGATCCTTCACACGGTATTGGCTTTCCAGATTTTGAAAAAATAACACTTGCTTTTGGACTGGATTATATAAAAATTGATGGAACAAGCTCTATTGAAGATAAAATTCAAGAAGTTCTTAAAAAAGAGGGTCCTGTTGTGTGTGAAGTGATGTGTATTGAAGATCAACGATTCCTTACTGTCGCATTACAAACTAACAGCAAAAAAAGATTGGTAAACAGCCCTTTGGAAGACCAATCTCCATTTATGGATAGAGCTGTTTTTAGAAAAGAAATGATAATTCAACCTCTTGATTGAATAAATGCATAAAATAAAAAATTTGGACAAAGGCAAAGAAATACCGGGAAATATGATTTGGAGTTTTAAAAAGTATTCAAGCAACATCGCCTGTATTGATGAAGAAGGCAACAAAACTAATTATGATGAATTGTCTAATGCTAGTTTACGATTTTCACAAATAATAAGACCACGCTCACTGGTTTTTTCGTTTTGTGAAAATGTCACAGGTTCGCTTGTGGGCTATGTGTCGTTTTTAACAAATAACATCGTTCCTTTGTTACTTGATTCTAATATGGATATTGAGCTTATTCACCACTTGATAGAAACATACAAACCATCTTTTATTTGGTTGCCTGAATATAAATCATTTCTGGATTATGAAGTGATATTCAGTGATTGGAGATACAATCTACTTAAAACAAATTTGATACCTTATACTCTAAATGACGAGCTTGCTCTTCTGGTGACAACCTCAGGTTCAACAGGTAGTCCTAAGTTGGTTCGACAAAGTTATAAAAATTTGGAAAGTAACACAGATAGCATTATTCAGTATCTAAAAATTGATTCCACAGAGCGACCTATTACTACACTTCCAATGAATTATGTATACGGTGCTTCAATAATAAATACTCATTTATTACAAGGAGCAACTATTCTATTAACCACAAAAGCACTTGTCCAAAAGGAATTCTGGCAGTTTTTAAAGGAATATAACGCAACTTCTATCGCCGGAGTTCCATATACTTATGAGATGCTTGAAAAGCTTCGCTTCTATAAAATGGAGTTACCTTCATTACGCTCAATGACACAAGCAGGTGGTAAACTTCATCCTGATTTACATAAGAAATTTGCAGAATTCGCAGAGACAAATGGTTTAGAATTTACCATAATGTATGGTGCCGCAGAAGCAACTGCTCGAATGGGTTATTTACCTTCTGAAAAAGCATTAGAAAAATACGGATGCATGGGAATTGCTATTCCCGGTGGTCGTTTTGAACTGATTGATGATTCCGGTAATATTATTAATAATATCAATATAACAGGAGAACTTGTCTATTATGGAGAAAATGTGACCCTCGGCTATGCTGAATGTGGAGATGATTTAATAAAAGGCGATGAACGAAATGGCAGATACAAAACAGGAGACTTGGCGACTTGTGATAAAGATGGTTACTATACAATTGTTGGTCGGAAAAATCGATTTTTAAAACTTTTTGGTAATAGGGTCGGGCTTGATGAGACAGAGCGGATGCTAAACAACGCTTTTCCTGATTTTGATTGTGCTTGCAGCGGAGTTGATGATAAAATAACAGTTTTTATTACAAAACCACAGGCAGGAGATTCTGTTATAAAATTTCTATCTGAAAAAACAAGTATACATCCCTCCGCTTTTAAAATTAAAATAATCCCTGTTATCCCGCGTAATGAGTCCGGAAAAATACAATATAATGAGTTGAGAATAGATGATTGATGAATTACTTCAAATATCACCTTATTCATTAAATAAGGATGAAAAAACTAAGCTTTTAACAAAACGGCTTCTTGAATTAACACGATTACATACAGCCCATTGCGCTGAATATGCAGCGATGATGCAAGGTGTTGGTTTTAACTATGATAATTGCAAAGACTATCATGATATACCTTTTCTACCTGTTAGTCTTTTTAAGGAATATGATTTAAAGAGCATACCACAAGAAAACATCTTCAAAGTTATGACATCGTCCGGAACCACAGGACAAACTGTTTCAAAGATTTATCTAGATAAGGTGACAGCAAGTACTCAACAAAAAGTTCTTGTAAAAATCGTTTCAGATTTCACAGGTTCTTTACGCATGCCGATGCTCATTATAGACAGTCACTCGGTGGTCAAAGATCGTGATATTTTTTCAGCACGTGGTGCAGGTATTTTAGGTTTTTCTATTTTTGGATCAGATAAGCTTTATGCTTTAGATGATGATATGAGGATTAATATACCTGCAATTGAGGTTTTCCTTGAAAAACACAAGGGTAAGCACATATTGATTTTTGGTTATACTTTTATGGTATGGTCGCATTATTATCAGGAGCTATTGAAAAATAGCAAAAAGCTAGATTTACATAATGGCATTTTAATTCATGGCGGAGGATGGAAAAAACTAACTAGTAATTCTGTTTCAAAAGAAGACTTTAAGAAAGGACTTAAGGATATTAATAATCTTGATAATATACATGATTATTATGGAATGGTTGAACAAACAGGATGTATTTATATGGAATGTGAGTATGGTCATATACATGCCAGTATTTATTCTGATATAATTACTCGTAATTATATTGACTTTTCTCCGTGTAATATTGGTGAAGCCGGTATAATACAAGTGGTTTCAATATTACCCGAATCATATCCGGGACATTCATTGTTGACTGAAGATGAGGGAATTATTCTCGGAGAAGACGATTGTTTATGCGGGCGATTGGGAAAATACTTTAAGATAACCGGTAGATTGAAAGCAGCAGAGATTCGGGGGTGTGGTGATACATATGCAAATAATAGGTAACTGGGAAGACACCGCAAATACTGCACCACTCTTACCGTTTTCAGATAGTATACTTGCTTTTTTTAATGAATTGTCAAAACAATTGATAAAAGAGCGGAAATACACAGATGTTGCAACTTTCGGTTTCTGGTGCAGAAAAGCCTCTTTAATAAAGGAAAAAGCAAATTATGATGATTTAGATAAACGACTTGGACGAGGTGTTGTTTTTCATTCAACCCCTTCAAATGTGCCAGTAAACTTCGCTTTCAGCTTTGCTGTAGGGCTTCTTGCCGGAAACGCAAATATTGTACGTATACCTAGTAAGGATTTTGCTCAGGTTAGAATTATCGTTGATGCTATTAAAACCTTAGTTAATGGAAAACATTCGAATCTTGTCCCATATATTTGTTTTGTAAAATATCCGTCTGATAGAAAAATGCATGATTTATTTTCATCCGTTTGTGATGTGCGTATTATATGGGGTGGCGATAATACAATTAATGAATTACGGGAATCCCCACTGAAACCAAAAGCATTTGATTTAACATTTGCTGATAGGTATTCAATTGCAATTATTAACACAGATGAATATCTAAAAGCCCAAGATAAAAAAAGAATTGCACAGGATTTTTACAATGATACATATTTTACCGATCAAAATGCCTGCACAACACCTGGAATAATATTTTGGATAGGTAATAGCAAGGATATAGCAAAGAATGTTTTCTGGGAAAATGTACATCAATTAGTGAAGGCGAAATATGCCCTTGTGCCTATTCAATCGGTTAACAAGTTGTCAGCTTTTTACAATGCTGCGATAAATGCTTCTGTTGAACTTATTGACACGATTGATAATTACATAACACGATTAAACGTTTATAAAGTGAATAGTGAACTTATGAACCTAAGATATAACAGCGGGTTCTTTTTTGAACACGATATAAATAAATTAGATGATATTCTACCTATATGCGGGGAACGGTTACAAACATTAACTTACTATGGCTTAACAACAAAAGAGATAATTAGCTTTATTACAACACAAAGACCAAAAGGTATTGATCGTGCCGTACCTATGGGTAAGTCTATGGACTTTTCTCTTACTTGGGATGGATATGATTTAATTCGCCAGCTTTCCAGAAAGGTACAAGTATTATGACCGATTATTCAAACAGAAAAATAGCTGATTATCTTAAACTGAGTTCTGATGTTATAGAGTATAAAAGATTAATAGAAATAGCTACGAAACTTGCGAATGTAAAAATCAAAGGATTGTGAAAATGTAAATTATCCTTTATAATGACGTAAGTATTCAAAAAAAATATAGATTAGGTGAAAAACGTGAATCTGTGTCTTGGTACTGTTCAGTTTGGTACGGAATATGGCATTCAACATGCAGGTCAACCTTCTCCTGATGAAGCAATAAATATTATTGATGTTGCAATTCGGAGTGGAGTGACAGCGTTAGATACTGCCTCATCATACGGCACAGCTGAAGAACTTATCGGTAACTACTTAAACAAACATTCCGACTCACGTAATAGAGTGAAAATAATATCAAAACTACCCTCTGAACCATCATGTGTCCGTTCCTGCTTAAATATATCTCTTAAAAGATTAAAAGCAGATTATATTGATTATTACTTATTGCATAATACTACACACATTTATGACAATAAAATTGTGGATGCTCTTTTTGAATTAAAAAGTGAAGGTCTTATAAAAAGCATTGGTGCATCCGTTTATACCCCTGACGAAGCACGAATAGGAATCGAACTTGGTTTTGATGTCTTGCAAATACCATATAGTATTTTTGATCAACGTATGAGCGAGTTTGGTATACTTGATTATGCGCAAGAAAACGGTGTTGAGCTTCATTCTCGCAGTATCTTTACGCAAGGGTTAATGTTAATGGATGAGGCTGCTATTCCCTTACACCTTGAAAAAGCACGACCAATTGTTAATAAACTTGAATTATTTTGCAATAATCACAATATATCGCGACTACAATTAGCTGTCGCTTTTGTATCAAGACATAAAAGTATATCATACATAGTTTTTGGTGTTGATAATGCTCAGCAATTAACAGAAATTATTAATGCTAGTAAGTGTTCGGTTTCGGAAAAAATTTTAGAAGAAGCAACGCATATATTTTTAGGAATAGACGAAAATATAATAATGCCAAATCTTTGGAAAGCGTAATTAGAACATTATGAAATTCGTTGCAATTATCCAAGCTCGTTATAATTCATCACGACTACCGGGTAAGATACTAATTAACCTCTGTGGTAAATCCGTATTACAACGGATAATTGAACGTGTACAAAAAAGCAAATATGTTGATGAAGTCTTTGTGGCTACATCTATTGAAAGAGATAATCTTCCGGTGCTAAAACTTTGTGCCGATTTGGGTGTAAGAGTATTTGTAGGTTCTGAAAATGATGTGCTTGATCGTTATTATCAACTCGCGAAATTGGTAAATCCGGTATATGTAATCAGAGTAACTGCTGATTGTCCATGTTACGATTGGGAAATACTTGATAATGCTATTGAATCTTTAGCTCCTGATATAGACTATCTTTCAGACTTTAGTGAAACTCTACCGGATGGGTTAGATATTGAAATCATCAGTTTTACTTCGTTAGAAACGGCTTGGCACGAAGCTACGCTTAATTCAGAACGTGAACATGTCACGCAATATATTCGGAAAAATCCGGAAAAATTTAGACATCAGGATTTTAACTACCAGTTTGGTAATTATGCACATATGCGTTGGACATTGGATGAGGACGCGGATTTAAAACTTATAGAAGCTATTTATAAGCATTTCTGTAAAACCGGAAAACCGGATTTTTTAACAGAAGATATACTGGAATTGTTAGAATCTCAACCGGAGCTGTTAAAACTTAACGCTCATATTGCGCGGAATGAAGGATTAGCAAAATCTCTTAGAGAAGAAAAGTCGATTTAGAGGAAAAAATACAATGGGAAAAGGTCAACAATTATATTTAAAAGCAAAAAAAATAATTCCCGGTGGAACTCAATTGTTGAGCAAACGTCCGGAGATGTTCCTTCCGGATTTATGGCCTGCTTATTATAGTAAAGCTAAAGGCTGTGAAGTATGGGACTTAGATGGTAATCGCTATTATGATATGAGCCTTATGGGTGTTGGAGCAAATGTACTGGGATATGCTTTTGATCCGGTTGATGAAGCAGCATATAATGCAATAAGACAAGGTGGGATGTGTACTCTTAACGCACCGGAAGAAGTTGAGCTTGCTGAACTTCTTTTGCGAATACATCCATGGGCAGATATGGTGCGATATGCCAAAGCCGGTGGCGAAGCTATGGCTATGGCAACTCGAATCGCAAGAGCGTATACAAGAAAAGACATAGTACTGGTATGCGGTTACCACGGATGGCATGATTGGTATTTAGCGGCAAATCTAACAAAAGGCGACCCGCTAGCAGATGTACATTTGCATGGATTAGAGCCATTAGGTGTACCAAGGGATTTAGCAGGGAGCAATTTAATTTTTAAATATAATGATATCGATAAATTTTATGAATCGATAAATGAAAATGATGGCAAAATCGCAGCCGTAATAATGGAACCCATACGTAATAATTATCCGAATGAAGGATTTCTGGAAATAATCCGTTCAGTAACAAATGAAAAAAGAATTGTATTGATATTTGACGAAATCAGTTCCGGCTTTCGCTTATGCTGCGGAGGCAGTCATCTAACTTTCGGAGTAGAACCTGATATAGCTGTATTTGCTAAAGGTATGACAAATGGATATCCGGTTTCGGCAGTAATCGGTCGTAAAGATGTGATGTCGGTAGCACAAGACACATTCATCAGCAGCACATTTTGGACAGAACGTATTGCTTTGGCTGCCGCAATTGCAAGCATACGATATTTTGAAGTCAATAATGTGGCTGAGCATTTAAAAGAAATGGGTAAAACAGTACAAGATGGCTGGCAACTTAAGGCAAAAGAAACAGGTGTTCCAATCGAAGTAGGTGGAATTTATCCATTAAGTCACTTTAGTTTCATGCATGAAGATAAATTGGCACTAAAAACCTATTTCACTCAAGAAATGTTATTGGAAGGCTATTTAGCCGGTACAGCTTTCTATGCTTCGTATTCACATAATACTGAGATAGTGGAAGGCTATTTAGTAGCTTGTGGCAGAGTTTTTGAGAGAATTGCTCAAATGCTTGATAATGTTGAAGACATTTTAAACCGTCTAAAAGGACCTGTCTGCCACGCAGGATTTGAACGCTTGAATTAGGATTACAACAATATGGAGATTTATAAAAAACTGACATCCGATGTTTACTTTATAGCTGAAATGTCTGCTAATCATGCAGGTAGTCTTGATAATGCATTAGAGATTGTCCGTGTTGCGAAACAAGCCGGTGCGGACTGCCTTAAAATACAGACTTACACGGCTGATACTATGACAATTGATTGTGATAATGAGCATTTTCTTATAAAAGGCGGTCTTTGGGACGGCTATAAGCTATATGATTTGTATAAAGAAGCATATACACCGTGGGAGTGGCATAAACCGATAAAAGAAGA
>Ga0209737_10001845_pt1 | contig 14940 bp, 12 predicted proteins | sample TergutCu122P3_FD_187284 | JGI IMG/M metagenome (GOLD analysis project Ga0209737, IMG submission 187284) | Cubitermes ugandensis P3 segment gut microbial communities from Kakamega Forest, Kenya - Cu122 P3 (SPAdes) (version 2) | ecosystem: Host-associated > Arthropoda: Insects > Digestive system...
AATTGCCGATTTTGCCCCCGTTTGCCTTAACAAATGTATATGCCATGCCCCCGCCTATAATTAGGTTATCCACCTTATCAAGCAGGTTCTCTAAGACTCCGATTTTAGAGCTGATTTTCGCACCGCCGACAATTGCCGTGAACGGTCGCGCGGGGTTTTGAAGCAAGCCGCCAAGAGCCGATAATTCTTTTTCCATCAGCAGGCCGCTTACCGCAACGGGAAGCAGTCTTGCAACGCCTTCGGTTGAAGAGTGCGCCCTGTGCGCCGCGCCAAAAGCATCGTTAATATAAATATCGCCCAGTTTAGCGAGTTTAGCCGAGAACACGGGATCATTTGCAGTTTCTTCGGCGTAAAAACGAACATTTTCAAGAAGCGCAATCTGGCCGTCTTTTAAGCCGGCAATAGCGTTTTCAACTTCGTCGCCGACACAGTCATTCAAGAATAAAATTTCTTCACCCAAAAGCAAGGAAAGTCTTTTTGCTGCGGGAGCAAGGCTGAACGCGGGGTTTTTCTCGCCCTTAGGGCGGCCGAGATGAGCCATAAGAATAATTTTTAGTCCGAGCTCTTTTAATTTTTTAATTGTTGGCAAAATTGCCGTAATTCTTGTGTCATCTGTCACATTAAAATTTTCATCCAGCGGAACATTAATATCCACCCTAACAAGGGCGCGTTTTCCTTGAACATCCTTTAAATCCGAAATAGATTTTTTTGCCATTACCAACTCCTGTTTTTCAAAGTATTTTTCACTATCAACTCCATTTTACAATAAACATTTTTTTTGTTCTTGTCGCCAAAATAAGGGGAGTGTTAATTTTTGTAACAATGCTTAAAGTAAGAGCCAAAAATGACGACAATGTTAGAAATGTGTATAGTACCCAGGAGGGCAAAAAATGTTTAATTTCAATTGGATTATCAACGGCATAGGTAGCGGCATAAATAAACTTGCTGAAATTGCAGCAAAGCCGGTTACATCACTTATAGCTGCGGTGAAAAAACCCGGTAGAATTGCCGAAGAGAGTAAAAAGGAAAATGAACTTGTCGAGACCAAAATTAATTCAGGAGAAAAGAAGCCTGTAGCTACAAAGAAAGTAATCGACGGTGGCAGAACAAGGCAAACTTATGGTGACGACGGCCAATTAGTTAAAGAAGAATTCAGAAAAATTGGAGAAAAGTTTGAAGGCGGCGCCTATATTACCTATCAGGACAGCGGCAAAACCAGAATGCATTATGATGCCGCGGGCATGGTAAAGAAAACTTATGTAGATAATGAGCCGATAAGAGAAGATTACAGAGACGGCTCTTATGTTACTTACGGTAAAAACGGAACCAGAGTTCTTTTTGACGCAGACAATAATCCTCTCCCTAAAACTCAGGAGGCGTTTGATTCAGCTGATAAGATGCGTGAAGATGCCGAACAGGCTATCAAAGACAACTGGCTTATAAACGGATTGAAATCTCTTTTCGGAGGAGGCAAAGACCGGAAGATAGAAAAATTGTATGAGCAACTTAACCCTATGGATGACATAGATTTATACCGTTATTACATGCAAACAGGCGGAAAAGTTTTAGATGATTTGAAAAAGTTCCGCGATGCTGCGTCGAATAAAGGTCTTAGGACAAACCTTGAAGAACTTATAAAAAAATATGAGGAAATTGTTGAAGCAGGTAACGCATCATTTCCCAGAGTTGATGATGAAAATAGCGGTGAGGATGACCCGACTAAAACCCCCGAGCCGACAGATACTGCCATTGCCCCCACTCCCGGTACAGACTACAACGGTTTAAATAACTACAATAATGATAACTACAACGTTGCTCCTCCGCCGAATGTTGACCCTACTCCCCCTGTTGACCCTACGCCGCCCCCTGTAGATGACGGCGAAAGAATTAAAACCGAAACTCTTGCAAAAATTAAAGATGCAAAAGCCAAACTCAATGAGATTATAAACAGTACAGGAATGCCGGATGACATTAAAGACAGCGCTCGCGCTGCTCTCAGAAAGCTTGAGGAAGCTGAATCGAATGACAGTATTTTAAAAAGCGGTGCGGTTAATGCACTTCAGCTTGCAGATGATGCTATAACCAGGGCCGGTCAGAAACTTGACAGGGTTTTGAGCGAAGTATCAAACGAAATTTCGAGTGTTAACGATGCTATTCTTGCAGCAAAAACTTCCGCCGACAATATAGCTTCACTACAGGGTGATAGCAAGAATACTCTGGAAGCCGTGCTTGCGGCGTCTGCTCAGATTGACCAAACAATTGAACTTGCGCAAAGCATGCTGGATAAGCACAGAAGATTGCTGGCTGATTTCAGTTTTTCAAGCAGCCTTCCGGAATTTGCTCAGGCAAAAGAGTGGTTGGAAAATTATGTTGCCAATTCCGAACAAAACCTCAAATGGGCAAAAGATGTTAAAGGACAAATAGCGCAAGCGCAAGCACAGGCCTCAGAAGCTTTAAAAACAGAACTTGAGGAGGGTGCAACGCAGATAGCCGATACTGTTGATACTTCAATTGGAGCACTTGAAACAGCCCAGCAAACCTCGGTCACAACAGCCGTGCTGGCGGGTACCATGCTTGATGGTGCCAAAATTCAATCGGACGCAGTTGAACCTCTGGCGTTAATGGAAGGCGCGTTTAACGCTGCTACCGGTGCTGTGGGGCAGGCGCAACAAGACTATGACAATGCAAGCGCCTCTTTTGCAAACCTTACCAAGTTAAAAGAATTGATAGATGCAGGCGGTACACCCGAAGCAAAAGCCGCTATAGCTATAGCTTATGCAAAAGCCCAGCAGGATTTACAAAGACTTCAAGATGCGCTTTCAAACGCGCTGAGCACACAGGAAAGCCTGATGAGCCAGCTTACCGCAATGAGAGCCAAAGCACAGGCATTGCCCGAAAAAGAAGAACCGGAAGAAGATAATTCCGATGCCGAAAATTCAGGTGACAACCAGGGCGTAAGTGCAATTTCTGCAATACAACCCATAGGTGTTAGTTTAGACCTTGAAACAGAAGAATCAGATAGTGCAGACTCTGCACCTGTTACCACGGGCGAAGAACAGGATGTAGCGCAGGGCGAAGAATCCGTTGATGCTCAAAGTGTAGCAGAGGATGCCGCAGGGGCCGAAGGATTCACCACCACTCCTGTCTCGGTAGACCCTTTTGCAACACCTCTTGAAGGGTTCGAAGCTGCTCTTGATGCGGAATTTAGCACAGAATTTGGCACAGGGCAAATCGCAGCCCCCGATGCAGAGCCTTTTGTAGCAGCAGACAGAATTGAAGAAATTAGCGAAGAAATTCAGGAACAATTAAAGGATGAATTTATTATCGAAATCGAAGAATAATAGGAAACATGTAAATGGAATTCAGAATTTGTGACTTAATAGCAAAGTTTAAAGAAGGCTCCCTGAAGGGTGTTGACATTAGGCTTATCAAATATATTGAAAATCACATTGCGGATTCGAGCAAAGTTAAGAAAGACGGCAAACTGAGTGAAAATGAGCTTCAAGCTTTTTTGAACGAAATTGATGCAGACAAAAGCGGCACAATTAGCGAAACCGAACTTGATAAGTTTTTGGGCAACAATAAAAAAGGTCAGGAAATAAAGGAATCAATTAAGTCTGTTTTAACCACAAACGAAGTTCCCATGCAGGCGGATAAAGTATCTGCGCTTGAAGGCAAACCGGGCGTTAAAAGAGAAGGTGATGACGGCCAATATTATGTCAATGTTCAAAAAACAGGGTCCGCAGCTCTTGAAGGCAACCGCAAAGCCAACAGTAACCTGTGGAATATGTGGACAAACTATTTCAAAGGCGAGGTAGATTGGCCGACTTTTAAAGAAGAAGTTATGAAATCTAACCCTCAAATTTACGGCGAAGATGTTAAAAGAGGCAGCCGTACGGGCACTGTTGTTGAAAGATGGATTTATGACGGCGAAAAACTTTATCTGCCCGGTCATTTATTGGGAAATGTAGATAAACCGCAAGAGTCGCAAGAACCTCAAGAACCGCAGGTACCTCAAGAACCACAAGAAGACAAAGGCGTTCAAAGCGTTGAAAAAGGCGAAGATGGCGGAAAAGTTGTGGTTATGAGATACAAAGACAAAACTACGTTGAGAGTTTATGAAGATGATTGCAACCGCGTATTTAAAACCGAAAAATTGGATGCCGATGGTCGCCAGATTGGCGAAACAACGTTTTATGAAGACGGTAAAACTATGAAGCAAAGAACCTACACAGCGTATAATGATGATGGTTCAAGAGGAATTACAATCCTTGATTACGATGAAGACGGCAATGAAATCGGAGTAACGGTCAGAAAAATTGATGCCAACGGCATTATTCAATACGAAGAAGTTGACGGCGAATATACAATTGAAGACGGCGAATCTGATTGTGATTACGCTTTGACAGATGAGCAAAAAGAACAAATCGGCCGCGATATGCAGCAGGCTTTTGATAATATGGTAAGTTTAACAATAAAAATGACTTCGATTAGACGAAATCTGGCAACTGCGAGCAGTAAAACCGATTTTGAAAGGTTAATGAACAGCGCTAACTCTCTTGTCGGCAGTGCGTATGAATTTCGATATGACTGGTCGCAATACGGAAATTCGCAAGAGCTTAATTCTTACATAGAAACAATGAACTCGTACACTAACCAGCTTCAAATGAGGCTTCGGGAGGCTGAAAACCTCAGGTCGGAAATAGAAGCAAGCCAGAAGCAAGCGCAAGGTCTGGGCAAAAATTAAGCTTCCCCTGTTTCCTTGTCCGTTCTTTGCCTGCGGTATCCGTATAAGGCGTAAATTAAAATACCCGCGAGTACCCACAGTCCGAATATTGCGGTGGAAACTTTCAATAAGCGCATTGAATAAAGCGTTAAGCCGCCGCAGCAAAGGATGCCTAAAATCGGGAATAGTGGCACAAAAGGCGTTTTAAAGGGACGCTCCCTGTGAGGGTCAGTTTTTCTTAAAATCAAAACAGCCACGCAAACGACGATAAAGCTTGCAAACGCGCCGAAATTGCAAAGTTCCGCAGAGATATTTATGTCCATAAACAATGCGCCGATAAGCACAATTATGCCCGAAACCCAGGTGATTACGTGCGGAGTTTTATATTTCGGGTGAATTTTTCTCAAACCCGCGGGCAGGAATTTGTCGCGGCTCATTGCGTATAAAATTCTTGTTGTGCCGTACTGGTAAACCAGAATTACGGATGTAAGCCCCGTGAGCGCTCCGACAGAAATCAACCCCGCTATCCAGTCTTTCCCAATGGTGCTCATGGCGTGTGAAATCGGTGCCATTACGTGAATTTCCTGATATGGCATAATGCCCGTTAAAACGAGGGCGGTAAGGATATAAACGATTGTGCAGATTACAAGAGTGCCAATAATACCTATAGGAAGGTCTCTTTGCGGGTTTTTTGTTTCCTCGGCCGCGGTTGAGATTGCGTCAAAGCCAATGTAGGCAAAGAAAATTAAAAACGCGCCCATAAAGATGCCTTCAAATCCGTTTGGCATAAAAGGTGTCCAGTTTTCAGGTTTAACATAAAACGCGCCCGCCAGAATAAAAAGGCCGATTACAGAGAGCTTGAGGAAAACCATAACGGTTGCCATGACGCTTGATTCCCTTACCCCGCGCACCAGAAGCCAGGTGATGAAGATGATTAAAATAAGTGCGGGTAGATTTATCGAGAATGGAATTACGCCGAAAATGTGTGGTATTACGGCAGTCGGGTCGAGTCCGTCTTTTAGGCACAGGAGTTTTGCGCTGCGGTAATCATTAACAAGCCAGATTGGCGGATTTACAAGCCATGCGGGCAAAATGTGCGAAAAACCCTTTAAGAATTCCATTAAATAGCCCGTCCAGGCTGATGCCACGGTGATGTTCCCTATTGCGTATTCGAGCATCAAAATCCAGCCGATAATCCACGCCATAAATTCGCCCATTGTAGCGTAGGTGTAGGTGTATGCCGAGCCTGCAACGGGAATCATTGAGGCAAATTCAGAGTAACAGAAGGCCGAGAAAATGCAGGCGAGCATAGCCAGAAGCATTGAAACCACAAGCGCTGGGCCTGCGCCGACGCTCTCGGGGCCGCCTGTTGCGGCGATACCGATGATTGTGAAAATCCCCGTACCGATAACCGCGCCGATTCCAAGCATTATCAAATCAAAGGCGCTTAAGGTCCTTGTTAACTTGGATTTTTCAGCTTCTGCGCAGAGTATGTCAAGACTCTTCTTTTTAAGCAGATTTTTTGCTATTTGTTGGAAGTTTCTCATTTTCTGCCTTACGGTGCTGCCCATAACTGTACATGAAATATATTAATATACCCATAAATATCCAGAGCGGGAAAACCACTCGCGAGGTCGTTAAATCTTTTATTGCATAAATGCTTAAACCGCCCGAGCAAACAATGCCCAGAATCGGGAACAGAGGCACAAGAGGTACTTTGAAGGGGCGCTCTCTGTCGGGGTCGGTTTTGCGCAAAATTAAAACCGTGATACAAACAATTATGAAACTTGCGAAGGTACCGAGATTGCAAAGCTCAGCGGCAACATTAAGGTTTAAAAACATTGAACCGATAATGCAAATCAGGGCCGCTAAAATCGTTACAATGTGTGGTGTTCCGAGTTTCGGGTGGATTTTTTTCAATAGCGGCGGCAAAAAGTGGTCTCTGCTCATCGCATAAATTATCCTTGTTCCGGCGAGCATCATAACCAACAAAACGCTTGTAAGACCGGCCAACGCGCCCGCTGAAATAAACCCTGCGGCCCCATCCTGACCAACATAGCTCATTGCGTGTGCAATCGGGGCCTTAATGTCAATTTCCTGCCAAGGCACAACCCCTGTTAACACAAGCGCCACAAGGACATAAACAATTGTACAAATTGCAAGCGAACCGATAATACCTATAGGAAGATTTTTTTGCGGGTTCTTGGTTTCCTCGGCCGCGGTTGCTATAGCGTCAAATCCGACATAGGCAAAGAAAATTAAAAACGCACCCATAAGGACACCTTCAAATCCGTTTGGCATAAAGGGCGTCCAGTTTGCGGGTTTAACATAAAACGCACCTGCGACTATAAACAAAAGGATAACAGCCATTTTTATTACAACCAATACTGCCGTCATTTTGGTTGAATCTTTAATGCCTCTGATCAAAACCGCGGCAGTTACGGCTAAAGCCAAAATTGCCGGAATGTTGATGGTTATTGGCAGGGCTGTTGGCAGGTTTATTATCCATAAATCCGGATTAATTAGCTTATTTGCAAGTTCAGACAAAGGTGCCAAAAATGCCAAAAATTCAGGCAAATGCGCCGGAAGCTTGGCCAAAGGCTCTTTAAAGCCCTCAAGGAACTGGAATAAATAGCCGCTCCAGGCTATTGCGACCGTAGTTGTTCCCATAAAATATTGTAAAATCAGCACCCAGCCGATGATAAACGCAAAAAGTTCACCCATTGTTGTGTAAGTATAAAGGTATGCCGAGCCCGCAACGGGTATCATTGCGGCAAATTCCGAATAACAAAGAGCCGAGAAAATACACGCAAGAGCGGCCACAATCATTGATAATACAAGCGCGGGGCCTGCTCCTGCGGAATCCGCTCCGCCAACCGTAGCGATACCCACGATTGTGAAAATCCCCGTGCCGATAATCGCACCAACGCCTAAAATAATCAAATCGAACGCACCGAGAGTTTTTTTGAGGTTGCTGCTTTTTGCGCCTTCAAGCAGTTCATCGGGGCTTTTCTTCTTAAACAAATTTGTTGCAAATTTTTCCATCGCGCCAAGTTCGCATTTGTCGGGCGCTAAATCCTCGTTAGTGTTTAAGTTAGTCATCTCAATCCTCTCAACAGCGGGCTTATTTTAACAGGGGGAAGCCCATATCTTCTCTTTGCTGCACATACAGCTTCGCAACCGATGCAGCCATTTTTCTCACTCTTGCAATAAAATTTATCCTCTCATCGCGGCTGATTGCGCCGCGTGCATCAAGCAGGTTGAAAGTGTGCGAACATTTCAATACCCAATCATAAGCGGGGAGCACAATTCCTGCCTCAAGGCAAGTTGCCGCCTCCTGCTCATAAAGGTTAAACATCTTAAAAAGCCTCTGGGCATTTGAATATTCAAAGTTATATTTTGATTGCTCAATCTCGTTTTGCAGATAAATTTCGCCGTATTTTAAATCTTTATTCCATTTCACATCAAAAACACTGTCGACATTTTGAAGATACATTGCAATGCGCTCAAGGCCGTAAGTAAGTTCAAGCACAACAGGTTTCACTTCAAGACCGCCCACTTGCTGAAAATAAGTGAATTGCGTGATTTCCATTCCGTCAAGCCAAACTTCCCATCCCACACCCGCGGCGCCTAATGTCGGGCTTTCCCAGTTATCTTCCACAAAACGGACATCGTGTTTTGTAAGGTCAATGCCCATAGCGGTCAAAGAATCAAGGTAAATATCCTGCGCATTATCGGGCGAAGGTTTTAAAATTACCTGATACTGAAAATAATGGCCGAGGCGGTTCGGGTTCTCGCCGTAGCGCGCGTCTGTCGGGCGGCGGCAAGGTTCGGGCATTGCCGTATTAAAAGGTTCGGGCCCGAGTGCCCTTAGAAAAGTTGCGGGGTTCATTGTCGAAGCGCCTTTTTCAATGTCGTAAGGTTGCGCTATAACACACCCGTAATCCGACCAGTATTTCGACAAATTTAAAATTAATTCTTGAAAAGACAATTCCATTCAATAATTCTATAGCAAACAAGTTTTATTACAATAAAAATTTGCTCCTGAGCGACTTCGTCGCACATCGCCATCGTAGTGTCTACGCTCCCGTCGGGCTATACCTTCGCTCGAGCGTGGGCCCCAGTCCGCCGTGCCGCTTCGCACCGGCTTACGCCTTTTGTTAACAAAGGTTAAATATTAACCGTTTGAGCATGCAAACGCACATATTTTATGGTTATATAATGGCATAGTACTATAGAGGAGTAAAAATGGCAGAGTACGTTTTTAAAATGAAAAAGGGCGAAATTGAGATAGAACTTTCGTCTGATGATGCGCAATTTGTCGAGGAACAACTCGCGAAATGGCGTGAAGAAATTTTGAAAAGCAGGGGTCAGCAATAAAAAATGAGCAGATATTCACTAAAGGTTAAATTTGATGATGTCGAGCTGAATTTTGACGCTCAGGAGCCTACGAGAATTGCAAACCAGATGGATAATTACCTTGAAATGGTGCTCGGGGGTAAGCCTAAAATTGTTGAAAATCATATGCATCAAGAACCCGCAGTGCCGGAAATTTCAGGCAGACCAAAGGAAGACGAGAAGGAAACTATACTGTCTATTCCGCTTGACGGGAATGAAAGCTTTAGCGAGGTTTTAGGTAAAGTGCGAAATATTGACGAAGAATTGCCTCTGACTTTGTTTATGCAGCGAAAAGCGAGCAATTCTTTGTTTGACGATTTTATAATTACCGCGTTTTTCCTTAAAAACGTGTTGAATCAGGAAAGTTTCACTATAAAATCGCTCAATTTAAACCTTTATTCCGCGGCAAATAAGCTTGTGGATTTTGAAATTTTAAACGAGGCGCTGAAGTGCGGGTATGTTAGAATTGCCGAAGTGAAAGACCCCAATGAGCCTACAAGATACGCTATTACGCCAAACGGCGAAGGGTATTATAACAAGCTCGAAGATATATAAAAGGGGCGTTGAAGAGTGAATTTTGTTTGGATAGGGTTAATAGTTCTTGCATTTGTTTTTGGCGCCCTGAACGGCAAGCTGGACGCGGTTGTGAATGCGATGTTAACGTCCTCCCACCGTGCGGTTGAGGTTGCGTTTTCTCTAATCGGGATTATGGCTTTCTGGCTCGGGATTATGAAAATTGCCGAGAAATCGGGGCTTGTAGAATGGTTTTCGAAACTCATTTCGCCCGTTGTGCGTCTTGTTTTTAATGAACTGCCCAAAAATTCGCCCGCGATATCGGATATTGCGATGAATTTTACGGCGAATGCGCTGGGGCTTGCTAATGCTGCAACGCCTTTCGGGATTAAGGCAATGGAAGACCTGCAGGAAGAAAGAATTGCGCGCGCGACACGTGAGGGGCGCGGCGAAAAAGAAGATAAAGAGGTCGCCACAAATTCAATGTGTACGTTTTTGGGGATGAACACGGCAGGCTTTCAGCTTGTTCCCACAACGGTTCTGGCGCTTCTTGTGGCGGCGGGCGCAAAAAACCCGACTGAGATTATAATTCCTACGATGATTGTCACAACAATCGCTTTTGTTTTTGCAATTGTGATGTCTAAGATTTTGCAGAGGTTCTTTAAGGAGGAGGCATCAAAATGAGCGGCTTCTTAAATCTTCTCTCTTTATTAATCTTGCCCGTGATTGTACTCACAATCCTTGCCCATGCGGCGTTTAAAAAAACGCCCGCTTACGAAAATTTTGTGGACGGCGCAAAAGAAGGTTTCTGGGTTGCGGTGAAAATAATTCCGTATCTGGTGGCGATAATTGTTGCGGTGTCTATGTTTCGCGCGTCAGGTGCTATTGATACCATGGCGCTGTGGCTCGACAAACCGCTTGCGCTTTTAAAAATCCCCGCCGAAACACTCACCTTGATGATTACCCGCTCGCTGTCAGGTTCCGCTACACTCGGGATTTTTGCCGACATTTTGAGCGCTAACGGTCCCGAGAGTTATGCTTCAAAGCTTTCCGCGGTAATTGTAGGCAGCTCTGAAACCACATTCTATGTTCTTGCGGTTTATTTCGGCGCAATTGGCATCAAAAAATTCCGCCACGCGCTTTTAGTCGGCATTCTGGCTGATGTTGTCGGTATCGCAAGCGCTGTAATAGTTTGCCGCTACTTTTTTACTTAAGTCGTCTGCTTAGTTTTATTCTTAAATGCCGTTGTCGAACCGTGGAACAGAAGTTCGAAGCTGCCCGTAGGGCCGTTTCTTTGCTTTGCGACAATCACCTGCGCCTTATTTTTAAGCTCGGGATTTTCCTTGTCGTAATATTCTTCGCGATAAATAAACATAACAATGTCGGCATCCTGCTCGATTGCGCCTGATTCACGAAGGTCGGAGAGCATCGGGCGTTTATCCGAGCGCTCCTCAACTTTCCTCGACAGCTGCGATAGCGCAATAATCGGCACATCAAGTTCGCGCGCAAGCGACTTGAGTCCTCGCGAGATTGAAGAGATTTGCTGAATCCTGTCTTGCGAGCTCCTGTCCTCAATCAATTGCAGATAGTCGACGATAATTAACCCTAAATCAGGCTGTTTCATTTTTAAGCGGCGGCATTTTGCGCGAATTTCAGATACGCTCAAACCGGGCGTATCGTCAATGTGCATCGGCGCGCCATGAAGATTATTCAAAATTTTTGTAATTTTTTCCCATTCTTTGGGCTGCAATTCACCAATCCTTACGCGCTGGGCGTCAATTTCGGCTTCGGCGCAAAGAACCCTCTGGGTCAGCTGATGTTTTGACATTTCAAGCGAGAAAATCGCCGTAGGGATTTTCGAGCGTATGGAAACATTTTGCGCAATGTTCAGCGCAAACGCGGTTTTACCCATAGAAGGTCGCGCGGCGAGAATAATCAAATCGGATTTTTGAAAGCCGCCGGTTAGCGAATCAAGTTCGTAAAAATTACTGGGGACGCCCGTGTAGCCGCCTTTATTGGCACAGCGGTATTCAATCTGCTCAATTGTCGTTAACAGCAAGTTACTCAACTGCTCCAAATCATGCGAAGTTTTTTGCTGTGAAATTGCAAAAACAAGCTTTTCCGCGTTCTCAAGCGAATCCTGCGCTTCAGCACTGTTGTAAACTCCTTCAATAATCGAGGTGCCCGCGTTAATCAGCTGCCTTTTAACGGCGTTATCTTTAATAATATTGGCGTAATAAGAGATATTTGACGTCAAAATAGTGTCCATCATGATGTCGCTCAAATATTCACGACCGCCGACCTTACCCAGAAGGTTGTTTGAACTTAAATAATCGCCCACAGTAAGGATGTCAATGGGTTTATTCTGGTTGTAAAGGGTTAAAAAGCACTCGTAAATTATCTGGTTTGCGGGGCTGTAAAAGCTTTCCGGGCTTAAAATTTCAACAATTCTGTTCATTCCCGAAGAATCCGTTAAAACCGCGCCTAAAACCGCGCCCTCTGCTTCAAGATTTTGCGGCGGAAGTGTTTTTGAAGGGTTTATTCCCTTTATTTTTTGATTTACTGCCAAGCCGGATTCCCCTTTCGAACCATTATATATGAAACCCGCGCAAAATGACACGGGATTTAAATAAATGTAAAGTTGGTTTTTCACCAACTTAAGGTATAGAAATTTCTAACTTCGGTACAATTCCATTCGCGCGCTTCATCGGTTAATATGGAAGTGTCTAAAATGACATCTTAAACTTTCCTTTAAAAAGTATAAGAACTCAAGAACGGCGTTGAGTCGAATTAAGCACCCGTGTGCTTTATTTGGCCTGCCCGAATTGACGTGTATTAGTTAGTAAAAAATAAAGTTGCCCTCTGACAGGGACTGTTGAGGGCTGCACAGAAAAGGAGATCAAAATGGCTATTGTAGTAAACACGAACATCGCTTCGCTCCAGGCGCAAAGAAACTTGACCAAGGCGACAGACAACATGGGCAAGGCAATGGAGCGCTTGTCAACAGGCTTAAGAATTAACAACGCGGGTGATGACGCCGCGGGGTTGATGATTGCAAAAAGCCTGGAAGCACAAAGAAGAGGTTCCGAAGTGGCGATTAAAAATTCACTTGACGGAACAAACATGCTTCAGGTGGCTGAAGGCAACCTGGCAACAATGCAAGACAACTTGCTCAGAATACGCGACCTTGCCCTTCAGGCAATGAATGGCAGCAACGGCGAAGAACAGGTAAAAGCCCTGAGCGCTGAAGCAAACCTTCGCGCATTGGAAATTGAAAGAACTGCCACAGGCGCTAAATACGGCGATTTCGAGCTATTCACGGGCAACGGCCCCACAAACCTCTACCTTCAAATCGGCGCAAACTGGGAAAAGGCAACAAACACAATTGACATTGCAGGCATATTTGCCAAGGCAACATTCTCATCTTTAACAGGTGTCACCATGTCAGCCGGAGCCTTTGGATTTATGAGCTCAGGCGGCGTAGTTGACCGTGCGACTTTTGAACAAATGATTAAAGATATTGACACGGGCATTAAAGCAATCTCCACAAGAAGAGGTGAAATCGGCGCGTCTCAGGCAAGGCTTGAGGGTACGATTGACCAGTTGACAATTCAAAACGAAAACCTTGCGGCCGCAGGCTCAAGGATTATGGATGCCGACATAGCAAAAGAATCATCAGACTTCATTAAGTATCAAATTCTGCAGCAAGCATCAGCGGCGCTTTTGGTACAGGCCAATCAAATGCCAAACATTGCAATATCACTGATTTAATAATTGCTTAAAAGAGGGGTGAAGACCTCATCCCTCTGTTTTCTTGAAAAAGTAGCAGACAAAAATGGCTGACTAACAAGTGATGAAGCAATTATGACGGAAAGACAACAATACAACGATACAGAGAGAGAAGCGGAACCCCAAAAGGGCTCCGCTTACTCTATTTATGATACGGTTCGTTGTTTAAGATTTTATGGGCGCGATAAATTTGCTCAATCAAAATAAACACAGCCTCCTGATGTAAAAACGTGAGCTTTGACATTGAAAATTTAAAGTGCGCGCAGGATTTTAAAGCATCGCTCAACCCCTTTGAGCCTCCGGTTAAAAACAGAATTTCATTATGATGACCTTCTTGCTCAATTTCTTTGAGCTTATTTGCGAACTCAACGCTTGAGAGCATTTTGCCCTCAATATCCATTGCGATAACGTAAGCGCTTGTTTTAGACGCGGTATATTCAAACATCTTTGCGCAGCTCTGAAATTCAACAACCTCAACCGTGCCAAAAAGCCTCTTTTTAAACTCGTCAATCCCGAGCTTAAAATAAGGTTCTTTAACTTTGCCCTCAAGAAGGATTTTAATGTTCATGCGCTAGATTTTTTGCCCGTCGATACTATTGAGAAGGTCATAATCAATTTCATTTTCATTGTCGGCAATTATTGCCGCAACGACCGCATCGGATGTGACATTGAGCACCGTTCTTGACATATCGACAAGCCTTTCAAGCGCAAACAGGAATGCAAAGCCCATTACAAGCTGCTCGGGAGTTAACCCCAGAGCCTGTTTTAGCACAAGCGCAATTGTAATTAAGCCTGCACCGGGGATTCCCGCGCAGGTGCTTGAAGCAAGCACCGCAAGAAGAGCAATTGAGATTATGAGCCATATCGAAAGTTCGATACCGTAGGCTTGGGCAAGGAAAATTACCGCAACGGTTTGAACAAGCGCCGTTCCGTCCATGTTAAGCGTTGCCCCGAGAGGAAGCACGAACGAACAAATTTTATTTGAAATACCGCGCCTCTCGCAGCATGTAATTGTCAAAGGCAAGGTAGCGGAAGAACTTGCGGTACCAAAGGCAACCATAATCGCTTCCGTTATTGCGCCAAACAGTTTTCCAACGGGAACCTTTGAGAATACTTTTAACATAACGGGATAAACAACGAACATCTGAATAGCCAGACCGGCAAAAATTACTCCCAGGTATTTTCCGACGCCCCCAAACATATCAAGTCCGAAGCTTGAAACCGCGCTTGCCGTAAGGGCAAAAATACCTGGTGCTGCGAGGCACATAATCCAATCGGTCACCTTCATCGTGCAAGCGAAAATACTTTCAAAGAAAGATACTACGGGGCGGTTCATATCGCCGATTTTGGCGAGCGCAACCGAGAAAATAACAAGGAATATGATGAGGGGAGCCATATTGCCCGCCGCAAGTGCGGCAAACGGATTTTTGGGGATTAAATTTAAAAATACACTTGAGAGATTTGCCTGATTGCTTGCAATTGCCGCTGAAACCACATCCTGTAAACCCTTTGCA
>Ga0209737_10001846_pt1 | contig 14923 bp, 14 predicted proteins | sample TergutCu122P3_FD_187284 | JGI IMG/M metagenome (GOLD analysis project Ga0209737, IMG submission 187284) | Cubitermes ugandensis P3 segment gut microbial communities from Kakamega Forest, Kenya - Cu122 P3 (SPAdes) (version 2) | ecosystem: Host-associated > Arthropoda: Insects > Digestive system...
TCTTTGCCGCCCGTCCCTTACGAACAAAAGAGGTGGTTATCTTCCTTTTTGAACAATATTTGCGGTTATCATTGGTGGCATAAATTCTATCAGCGGACAAATGGGTAACACGTTTGCGCAAAAGACGTTGCTGCTTGTTGATACATTCAGGGATACGGATTCCTTCATGAAAAGCATCAAAACTCAGATGTTCAATGAAGTTGATTCCATCCACTTGAATGGTATTGACTTTGGCTCCAAATTCTACTCGCTTGGTTTCTTTGCCCCTGACAATGGGACGGATATAACTCTTATCTATACTAACAAAAATCTTACCGCCCCATCAACACCAACAAAATATTCACATCACTCGGCGAAATACCCGGAATGCGGCTTGCTTGACCGATTGTTTCAGGGTCGGTTTTCGCAAGTTTTTGACGTGCTTCTGTGGAGAGAGAATGGATGGTTGCATAATCAAATTTGCCTTTTATTCGGATATTTTCCAACCGGTGGAGTTTTTCGGCAATCATCGTTTCGCGGTCAATATAACCTTGATATTTTAATAAAATTTCGGCAGCTTCGATAATTTCTTTCTGTCTATTCGGAATTTTGCTCATTTCCGCTTTTAAGGCAGGAATGGCGGTTGCCAATTTTTCGAGTGTCAATTGCGGTCGGGCAACCAAATCGACCAACCGGCAGCCGTGTTTCAATTCTGCTGTTTCATTTGCCGTTAAAAAGGCGTTGATGTATGCCGGTTTTATCGAATAATTACGGATGAAATCGACCAATTTGTCAATTTGCTCTTTCTTTTCCACATAAAGTTGCAACCGTTCTTTTCGCGCTAATCCGAATTCGTTCGATTTTGGGGTCAGTCGGGCATCGGCGTTATCTTGACGAAGCAATATGCGGTATTCGGCGCGAGAGGTAAACATCCGGTAAGGCTCATCGACCCCTTTTATGACTAAATCGTCGATTAAAACGCCAATATATGCCTCATCGCGGGCAAGCGTGAACGGCGTTCCCCCGTGGCAATTGATATGCGCGTTGATACCGGCAATGATACCTTGTCCTCCAGCTTCTTCGTAACCGGTAGTTCCGTTTACTTGTCCGGCAAAAAAGAGATTTTTGATGATTTTCGACTCCAACGTATGGGTTAATTGAGTTGGGTCAAAGAAATCGTATTCGATGGCATACCCCGGTCGGTAAATGCGGACATTTTCCAATCCTTTGACCGTTTTAAGCGCATTCAGTTGAATGTCAAGCGGCAAGGATGATGAAAAACCGTTGAGGTAATACTCTTGCGTGGTTTCTCCCTCCGGTTCGAGGAAAAGTTGATGCTGCGTTTTCTCGGCGAAAGTAACGATTTTGGTCTCCACACTTGGGCAGTAACGCGGACCGATACTTGTGATTTGACCGTTATAAAGTGGCGAATCAGGCAAGCCTTTTCGTAAAATTTCGTGTGTCAGTTCGTTGGTGTAAGTGGTAAAACAGCTTTTTTGTTCCAATGGACGAGGTTGAAAATCGAGGTATGAAAATTTATGGAAATCATTATCTCCGTCTTGTTTTGTCATAACCGAAAAATCGACCGAACGACCGTCAATGCGTACCGGCGTACCGGTTTTCATCCGCTCAGTTTTTATGCCGAAACGTTGGAACTGTTCCGTAATTCCGTAAGAGGAAGGCTCCGAAATTCGTCCTCCGGCGATTTGTGTTTTTCCGCAATGAATCAATCCGGCAAGAAATGTACCTGCCGTAAGTATGACGCATTTTGCCTTAAACACGGCATCCATACCGACTTTCACGCCCGTGACGGCTCCATCTTCGATGATAAATTCGCGAACCGTATCTTGCCAAATGTCGAGATTTTCGGTATTTTCCAAAATATTCCGCCATTTATCGCTGAATTTCTGCCGGTCGGACTGCGAGCGGGGGCTCCACATTGCGGGACCTTTCGAGCTGTTAAGCATCCGGAATTGAATGGCGGTCATATCGGTCACGATTCCGCAAAATCCGCCCAATGCGTCAATTTCTCGCACAATCTGCCCTTTGGCAATTCCGCCGATGGCAGGGTTGCAACTCATTTGGGCAATTTTGTGCATATCCATTGTGATAAGCACGGTTTTAGAGCCGAGATTAGCTGCCGCTGCTGCCGCCTCACATCCGGCGTGTCCGGCTCCTATGACGATGATGTCGTATTTAAAAGTCATTTTGTGTTTGTTTATTCAAATGCAAAAGTACAAAACAATATGAGAAAAACTGCAAGTTGTCACATGTCGTTTTTTTCAATCGCACTTACCTTATTCTTGTTTTTTCTAAATTCGGACAATTCGGACATAATCCGGACATTTAGGAAAAAATGTATCTGGAAGACTTCGTATCCCCCTCATTTTTAAGTAATTTCATTTCTGCTAATTCGGACAAATCTCGTCTTGCTGTTCTATCGGAAATATTGTATTTCTTTGCGTACTCTGAACTTGTTATTTTGAAATAGACCAACGCATCAACTTGTCTTTAATTCAATCCTAACTTGCTTAAATCTTCTTTATTATGGAAAATTACCCAAAAATCGGAACCTTCGGGTGAAAATTGAGGAGCAGGCAACCGCTTACCTCCAAAGTGTACCATCGCTGTCCACAAGGGTTCGTGATAAATGCACTGATGTGTCCGGTATTACCGACAATGCGTAAATATACAAATATTCCCTCATTTATTTTCAAGGCACAGGATCATACCCACTCCCCCCCCAAGGATGGCAACGCGATAATCTTTTGACAGCCAACCAAATTCCCTTGAACAGCCCATATTTTTTCAACGCAATAAGCGCATACTCCGAGCAAGTCGGTGTAAATCGGCAAGTGGGTGGTTTCAATGGCGAAATACAATATCTATAAAACAGAATGGGCAACAGAAACGGGAAAGTGAGCATTTTCTGCCAAATCGGGTTTTTTCCGGACGATTTCATACCAATTGTTCGATGAGTTTGGTAAGGGCGGCTTTTATTTTCTTCTCGACAAAAGCAGTTGGTTCGATTTTATCGCCAATATAGGTAATTGACACGTGCAGTTGATAATCCTTTTCGTCCAACAAACGGTAAAGTTCGTGCTTGTTTTTGCGGTATGCCTCGCGGATTTGTCTTTTTATCCGGTTTCTGTCCGCGGCACGCTTAAACTTTTTCTTCGGCGCGTTTATTAAGCACCGGACGGGTACTTCTCCTTTTTCGGACTTCCGGAAAACAACACGCGCCGGATAGGATAAAAATGCCTTTCCCTCCGCATACAACCGGTCTATCGCGGTTTTTCCGCACAGATGTTCCGCCTTTGGAAATGTGTTTTTGAGTTTCGGCAATTATTTTTTCTTGTTAAATTCTTTGATGTATTGCTCCAATGCGGCGGTCATTGACGGTGCATTCGGGTTCGGAGCCTCTACATCGACTTGTAGTCTGGCATCTTTGGCTGCTTTTACGGTGGTAGCTCCGAAACAACCGATTTTGATCTCTCCTTGTTCAAAATTAGGGAAATTTTTGAATAAAGAGGCAATCCCCGATGGACTGAAAAAGACCAGCATATCGTAGTTGAAATTCTTATCCTGTGTAAAATCCGTGCTGACGGTTTTATACATAACAGCCTTTGAATAAGAGACGTTGCTTTCGGATAATAACGCAATGATGTCGTCTTTCGGGTTTTCGGAGACCGATTTGTTGGTGTCGTACACATCGGACACGGCAACCAAATATTTCTCTTCGGCGTGCTTGTTGATTACGACCATCAAGTCCTCGATTTTTCCGGTCTGCGCAAAAAATATCTTACGTTTACGATACTGAATGTATTTTTGCAGGTAAAGAGCCACCGACTCGGAAACGCAGAAATACTTCATTGTTTCCGGAACGCTTACACGCATCTCCTCGCACAATCTGAAAAAATGATCAATTGCGGTTCTTGCCGTGAAAACAATCGCGGTGTGGTCGAGAATGGTTACTTTTTGCTGACGAAACTCTTTTGCAAGTATCGGTTCGACTCTTATAAAAGGTCTAAAATCTATTTTGACACCGTATTTCTCAGAAATGTCAAAATAAGGCGACTTCTCCGTAACAGGCTTTGGCTGAGATACTAATATGTTTTTTATCTTTTGCATCGCATTGATTTAATTAAAACATTATTCCTATGTTAATCAACTCGTTCAAGAATATTACAACGGGTAAAATTTCCAGCGTGCAAAGATACAAAATCAAATAGAATAAAGAAAAGACATCTTGAAAAAAAAACATTATTATTTTAGATATATACAAAAATAGCAGGCAAATGCTGAAAAAAAGTCCTGCGTAAATCACCGGAGTTGCCCACGCAACCGAACCGAAAGCAAGGAATAACACAACCGGAATCAGTAAAATACCCAAAAAACGAATCAGCGAATAAAACGTCTTTCTCCAAATAAAAGAGTGTTTTTTATCGAAGAAAACATAACAAATCAGCTTAATCATCGCTATTTTGAACCATAGATACAACGTTGTTGCGGTTACAAGGAGAATAAAAACCAAAAGGTGGTTTTTCGTATTGTGATTGATGGAGAAAAAAGCAAACAGCGAAATATTCACAACTCCTGCAGTAGTCAGCAAAACTCCCGATTGGTAGTTATCGGTAAACAAATCTTTCTTGAACGCTTCGTTTTTGAAAAAAAGAGAGAAAAACCCCTTGATGTCTTGGAGTAACATCTTTTTTTTGCTAAAAAAAATCAGCCCGTAAACCACGAACATCAAAAACAACAAAGGCGTAAACCATACTTCCGTTTGAATTCCTCGATGAATAGGATTTCCTTCTTTCCCCGGATACATTTCTTTAATGGAAAGCGCCTTTTTCGGGGACAACTGATTGAAAAGTTGCGCGTTAAAACCGGAAGGATGTTGCCAATCGGCAAGTCGTTCGACAACGAGCGAAGAGACCGCGTTGCTATTTTCCGGCAAAACGATGATGTACGGATATAGCGAAAACAACGAGTCTATCGAGATTCCCGGCTCGGCAATGCTATCGGTATGTAATTCAATTTCTTCGGGCATATTTTTTTCAGATGCCAAAACTACAAAATTAAGGTGTAAAGTTGATTGATTTTTTGTTTTAATTTTCTCTCTTGTCTAATTTTCTTCTTTATTTTAAATACTTATCCGTAATATACCTCTATCAATGACAGTGTAATTTTGGTAGATTCCGAACGTAGCGTAGCGGAGAGAGAGGGATCTCCAAAATAAGGAATAATATTGCGGATAAACATTTTATTTTATGTAGCCTCCCTAAATATAGAGCGGAAAATATTGTACCTTTGCGCATCGGATTTTAATTACTCAACAACCCATAAACCACACTCCAAATGATTGAAATAGGAAAAATAAATAAGCTGAAAATTCTCCGGAAAGCAGAGAAAGAAATTATATTGGACGGTGGGGAAGAGGGTGAATTGATCGTTCCCGAAAGAGAAATCCCGTTGGATGCCATAACCGGCGATGAAATCGAGGTTTTTATTTATCGGAATGCTCAACGGAAGGCGGTTGCGACAGGCGTACACCCATACGTCTTGGCAGGTGAATTTGACTTTCTGACGGTCAACGAAACTTCGGAAGCCGGCGCATTGCTCGATTGGGGACTTTCGCGCGACCTGTTTCTCCCGGCGCGTGAGCAAAAAATGCGCGTCCGCACAGACAATTCTTACCTCGTTTATGTCTATTACGACCTCAGTTCGCGCCAAATAATTGCAACAATGCGCGTGGAGCGTTTCCTCGGAAATACAACGCCGGAATACCGGATGAACCAAGAAGTTGACCTGCTTTTTGTGCGGGAAACGGAAATCGGCTATCGCGTCATTGTCGATAATGCTCATTGGGGAATGGTTTACCGTAGCGAACTGTTTCAGCCCGTTAGCTATGGCTTCCGCACCAAAGGATATGTGAAACAAGTGCGCGAAGACGGAAAAATAGACGTTTCCCTTCAAAAACAAGGGTACAAAGTTGTCGATGAATTGGGAGAATTGATTTTAGAAAAATTGCAGGAAAACGGCGGATTTCTTCCTGTGAACGATAAGACGAGTTCGGACGAGATAAACGACCTGTTTGCTTGCAGCAAAAAAAGTTTCAAGAAGACAATCGGTACGCTTTACCGTGAACAGAGAATTGTTATTACTGATGAGGGGATTAGATTGATTTGAATGTTTTTGTTTTTATCTGACCTTCGTAGAGACGTGGCGTGCCGCGTCTTATCTGTAAATTCGCACATAATCTAGAGACGCGGCACGCCACGTCTCTACGGGGAAGCGCAGTCTGTATTTTTGGTATTTACGATATTTTGTTACTAACAAGACACTGATACTCTTTTCTTTTTTAGCTTACAACATGGATAAATATCCTCTGTAGCAAACTAAAGGGAACATGCCAAGCGGAACCCGATGAAGTTATTGCGGTAGCTCGGCTCGTAAAAGTCGCGAAGCGACACGCGGCAACCCCAGGCTAAGTCGTTCCAGCTACTGCCGCGCGCCATGCGGTCACAACGGGTTTTATCGTCATGCCAATCTTCGCACCATTCCCAAACGTTGCCGGACATATCGTAAAGACCTAATTCATTGGGCTGTTTTTGTCCGACAGGGTGCGTTCTACCATAGCTATTCTCAGAATGCCAACCCAACAAATCTAAATTATTTGTTTTTGTGTTTCTTGCAAATAGATATTTCCCTTCTTTTTCATCTTCACTACCTTTTTTATCACTTTCTTTATATTTCCCTCCGCTTGTGGCGGCAAATTCCCATTCGGTTTCAGTAGGCAAGCGAAAACCTGATTTTTCCGTGTTTATTTCAATGTTTTTCCATTGTTTTTTATTCTGCCTATCTGGAATATCTTCGTAATTGAGCGATTCCCAATTTGTTATCTCTTTAACTGAATAAACTTCTTCTAATTCATACTTTTTACTTAATTTATTACAAAAAGCAATTGCGTGATACCAATTAATACTTTCAACAGGCAAATCTTCGCCTTTAAAATAACTTGGGTTTTTACCCATAATACTTTCGTATTGTTTTTGTTTTACTTGATATTTGCTTATATAAAACGACTTCTTTATTGTTTGTTTTTTGTTATTTCCTATCAATGTATATTCAAAATCCTCATTCGGAATTTTGATTTCTTCCAAGAAATAATCTAAAATATATGGTTTAATTATTGCTTTACTTGGCAATGGAATAGCTTCTACTTCGCATTCAACTTTGTTTTTGACATTTTTCTTTTCTTTTACAAATTGTCTATAAACATTGCAATATATATCAAAAAAACTATTTTTATCTGCCTTATTATAAAAAATTCTTATTGATTCGCAATTTTTATTTTCAAATAACATATTCAACAAAGTTCTGTCGCAATTTGCGCAAGAATGTCCAAAAACAAAAACTTCATAAGGTTGGTCTTCTTGTAAAATGAAGTGTTCTAATTGAGAGTAATGGCTTGTTTTATTATATTTTACAGACTTAACTTTTTTTAAAAATTCATTTACCTCCAATTTCTCTATTTGTTTGGAGTCATCCGTTTCTTCATCGCCGTAACCAAAAATAATTGGATGTTCTGCCTTATCTAATTTGCCGTGTATATTATTTACAATAACATTGCTCTGTTTATATAATTCTGCTGTTTTTGTGTAGTTAAAACTTAGCAATAAAATTTCTTCGTCTTTTGCATTTGTAAATTTTCTTTTTGTGTAATTTTTAGGGTATTCAAAATTAAAAATAATATTTTTTATTTCATTTTGTAAATTTTTTTCAAAATCAGGATGTAAATTATGGTTTTCGTCAATTAATGATTTTTTCTTTGATTCACGGATTAAATATTCTTTTAATTCACCTTCTATTTGGTCGAACTCATAATTTAAAGTTTCAATTTCTTGCTTTTCGTGCGGTTTTGTTTTATCAAAATTATCTTTAAGTTTTACCAACTCTTTAAAATAAATAGTTTCTATATCGCACCAATTTTGAGCAAAAGCCCCAACAATAGTTTTTAAAAAACCGATTTTATAAGTGCAATCATCTTTCAATTTATTGAAATCAAAATTTTTATTGTAGGTTACATTGATAAATTTGTTAGAAAAATTTCTGCCATTTTTCCAATCTTTGCTGTTTTTCACTTCTTCTATTTGCCGTTCCCAAAAATCCGCAATAAAATCTTTATATCTCGTTGCTAACCCGTGCGCCAAATCAAAACCATTGCCAATTAAAATAATACGGTTCATTTCTTTTAAGTATTAAGCCAATATTTCAGATTCAATTCACAAATATAGAATTTTTGGTTAAATTTCCGAAGAGAGAATATATATAAAATGGTGGTAGGGGGCTGTCTAAAAAGTCCGTCATTCCGCGCTTGACGCGGAATCCCCTAAAAAACGATGTTGATTATTAGGAGATTGCGGGTCAAGCCCGCAATGACGAAGCGTGTTTTTTGACTTTTTAGACACTCTCTCTTCGTGAAAATATACCCCCCCTTCGTAAAATAATAATACGCGATGGCATACTCCTTTTTCATAAATAAAAAGAGACGTATGCCATCATAAATAAAAAAAGGGGTTGTAGAAAAGAGGGCGTATGCCATACGTCCCTACGGTTACCCCAAAATCCTCAACGTATCCGAAGCAATCATCAACTCCTCATCAGTCGGAATGACAATAACCGTTACTTTCACCCCTTCCGGACTTAAAATGCGTTCATCGCCGATGGTGTCGGCATTAATGTTTTTATCTATTTGAATACCGAAACATTCCAAGTTTTCGCAGATTGCTTCACGAACTCGGAAGTTGTTTTCGCCGATTCCACCGGTAAAAACCAATACATCTAATCCGTTTAGCGCTGCGATGTAAGAGCCGATGTATTTTTTTACATGGTATTGAAACATATCTACTGCCAAGGCAGCGCGTTTATTGCCTTCATCAATTTGTGCCCGTATATCGCGCATATCGGAAGAGACTCCCGAAATTCCCAATAATCCGCTTTTGCTGTTTAATATCGAAGATATTTCTTGCACGCTATATTTCTTCTCTTCCATTAAGTAGAGAACGGTTCCCGCATCAATATCTCCGACCCGCGTACCCATTATAAGACCTTCGAGCGGGGTCATTCCCATAGAGGTGTCGATTGATTTTCCGTCTTTAATGGCAGTGATAGAGCCTCCGTTTCCGATGTGGCAGGTAATGATTCGACTACCCTCCGGTTTTATGTTAAGCGCTTCAAATGCTCTTTGGGAAACGTAATGGTGGCTTGTTCCGTGAAACCCGTAGCGGCGCACTTTTTTTTCTTCGTAAAACTCGTATGGAAGTGCATACATAAACGCCTTCTGCGGCATTGTTTGGTGAAAAGCTGTGTCGAACACTGCTACTTGCGGAACCTCCGGCATCAGTTTTTCAATAGCCTGTATTCCTTTCAAATTAGGCAGATTGTGAAGCGGTGCGAGAGGGATACATTCCTCGATTTTATCGATGACTTCGCGGTTTATCCGCACGCTTGAATTGAATTTTTCGCCACCGTGTACCACTCGATGACCTACTGCGTCAATCTCGCTTAATGAGCCAAGCACGCCGCTTTTAGGGCAGGTCAGTACCTGCAAGATAAATTCGATTCCCGCCGTGTGTTCGGCAATCTCTTTTTGTATCGTCTCTTTTTCTCCTTCACCCTTCGAGTGTCTGAGGAAAGAATCTTTCAATCCGAGTTTTTCCAATCCTCCCTGTGCCAACACATTAGCGGAAGGCATATCTATTAATTTATATTTGACGGAAGAACTGCCGCAATTCAATACCAATATTTTCATATAGAACAAAGATTTAAAAATAGCGCGAAAGCACAAAGGCACGAAAGCGCGAGTAATTCGTGCCTTTGTGCTTTCGCGCCTTCGTGCTTTGTATAATATATTAACATAACACTAATTCGTTTTCGCTTTGGCTTTTGCTTTTGCAACAATAGCTTGACCGGCGGTTATGGCGACCAACCTCATGATGTCTTCAACGGAACAGCCGCGCGAAAGATCGTTGATTGGCGCGGCAAGTCCTTGCAACATCGGACCGATAGCCTGCGCGCCAGCTAAGCGTTGTACTAATTTATAAGCAATATTTCCTGTTTCCAACGAAGGAAAAATAAGCACGTTGGCAGTCCCGGCAATGTGGCTCTGTGGCGCTTTTTCTTGGGCAACGGAAGGGACGATGGCTGCATCTGCTTGCAATTCGCCGTCTATCTTCAATGTGGGGTCCAATGTTTGGGCTATTTTTGTTGCTTCGATTACTTTGTCTACCATTGGGTGTTTGGCGCTTCCTTTGGTCGAGAAACTGAGAATGGCAACTCTTGGGTCGGGAAATCCGTAGATGTGTTTCGCCGTTTCGCCGCTGCACACGGCAATATGTGCGAGTTCGTCGGCAGTTGGATTGGGCGTGGCGGCACAATCGGCAAAAAGCATCCTGCCTTCGTAACCGAATGTTTTGTCTTTGAAAATCATCAGAAAAGCGCCGGAAACTGTGCTTACCCCTGGTTTTGTTTTTATGATTTGAAAAGCCGGACGAAGTACATTTCCGGTATAATTTCTTGCTCCGGCTACCTCTCCGTCCGCATCGCCGTTTTTAATCAACAGACATCCCAAATAAAGCGGGTCTTTGACCAATTCATTGGCTTTTTCGAGCGTCATTCCTTTATCTTTTCGTAATTGAAACAACAATTCGGCATATTTTCCACTTTCCGGATTATTTTCCGGATCAATAATGGTCGCCTTGCTGATATTTTTCAATCCGTAATGGTCGGCTAATTTTTCTATTTCCGCCTTATTTCCCAATAAGATGATGTCGGAAATCCCTTCTCTGAGGACAATTTCGGCGGCTTTGATTACTCGTTTTTCGGTTCCTTCGGGAAGAACGATGCGCTGCCGGTCTGACTTTGCTCGTGCAATGATGTCTTTTATTAATTCCATATATGCTTAATTGCGCTTTTTATTTTTACAAATATAAATAAAAAAACTCTCATTTTGCAATCTCCACATTGCATTTTACCTAAACAAAAAGAAATACGAATGGCGATTTGACAAAAAAGAAGTCCGATTTTTTTATTTTTGTTTGTTAAAACTCCTTTTTGCAAATAAAATAAAACCAAAAAAGGGAATGTGATGTTAAAAATGCTATTTTGTGATTTTTATTTCAAAGTTGTTTTTAAGCCTCTCCCCCAACCCCTCACAAGAGAGGGGTGACTAAACACGAAGTCCATTTGGGCAATCGAACAAATTAATGAGATATGCTCCTCTTCCTCCCCTCTCTTGTGGAGAGGGGCTGGGGGAGAGACCTGATCTATATCTTTAACTTCAACGCCTCATCCTCCTCTTTCTCCATTACTACCCTCTCTTCGGGCGATTTGTCATTAATCCCGCAGAGGTGCAAAACCCCGTGTATAATAACCCGGTAAAGTTCCTCTTCATAAGCCACGCCAAATTTTTCCGCATTCGACGCAACTGTATCCAAGCTGATAAAAATATCGCCCGAAATGCGTTTTTTCTCGGTGTAATCGAATGTAATAATATCCGTATAATAATCGTGCTGCAAATATTCCTTGTTCACATTCAAGATATGCTCATCCGAACAAAAAATGTACGAAACATCCCCCACACAAAATCCGTGAACCTCCGCCACCTTTTTAATCCAAGCCGAAACTTCCCGTTTCCCGATTTTCGGCATCTTAACCCCTTCTGTGAAATACGAAATCATACCCAATTAATTTTCAATTCTCCACTCTCAATTCTCAATTACTTCAAATAGTATTTCATCCAAATATCCGGCACCTGATTCATACTTGCCAACCGGTAATCCTCATAAGCGCACGAAAAGATGCATTTGCCCTTCAATGTCGGAATTTCGACCCACCAACGGTTGTTCAGGTTATTGTTGTAAAAGACCATTTCATCGTTACCGATTATGTCGGGGATGATATATTTTTTATAAGTCTCAATCGAGCGAGCAGGATAATCGCCATACCGGCTGTTCAACGCCTCGATGAAATGCCAAATAATCTGCGCTGCGAGTGCCGATGTCTGGTCATTATTATCAAAGTAAGGATTGACTTCAAAAAGACCAAAAGAGGCGATTCTATCGCTGAATCCGGCGAAACGGGCAAGTTGACAAACCTCCTCGCCAAAGAATCCGTTGGGAGAAGGAAAGCCATTACCCGGCGCATCGCTTTGCCGCACAGCCGTTATATCCAAACTGAGCAAATCGCAATCGCGAAATATCGGTTCAGACTGTCCCATATCTCCTCGTAAACTTCCTAATCGAGTACCAAAAAAGTTCCGTTCCTTCAATATCATCAACTGTTCGTCAGAGCAATAGTAGTTTTGATACCCCAACAAATCCAATCGACCCAATTTTTCGTCCCCAAGCATCTGATTTATGAACGAAAACGAATTGAACGCATCAGGTTCTTTCCGTAAATCGGCTTTTGCATCAATGACTGATACGCTTACTTCGTCCATATTCTCTTTTAAACCGTCGAATATTGAAACCGTCAAATCTTGCGTCCCTCCGATCACAATCATAATCACCTTTCGTGCATTGAGTTCGGCAGTAATATCCCGCAACGCAAAACGCGCATCCGTTAATTTATTCCCTTTTTTGATGTTGCCGAGATCGCGAATGCGCAATTTATCAAACCCGCCTCTCAATGTGTACAAATGTTTCCGCACCGCATCGGGAGCCAACGCTGCGCCTTTATTCGCGCTGTTCAACTCCGATTTCACGCCAACAATTGCCACGTTATAATTTTCCGTTACCAACGACGATTTGAAAGAATCCTTTTCCGGCAGAAAATGAAAGTCGGAAGGCAACTCTCCCGGTTTGTCAAAATAAATATCTATATCCATTTTATTCTTTGGATTTACATTTTAGGCAAAAATACAAAAAATGCTCAAAATTCAAATTTAATATTGAATATTGAACAATTTAATTTATTCATTGTTTTTATTGACGAGTATAAACAAAAAATTTTTATGTATGAAAAAATTATTTATCTTTTTTACAGTCGCTACATTAGCGATAAATGGAGTTTTCGCTGAAAAAGGCGATTGGGCGTTAGGCGGAAGCGCAACATTTGATTATTCCGGCCCGCAATTGGTTGACGGAAAAAGAAACGGAGATTCGTATCGTGATTTCAAATTTGCTCCTTCTCTCTTGTACGGAATCGGCAAAAATTTGTATTTCGGAGCGGAACTTTCAATGGATATGCATTCCGATTGGAGTTACCAAGCCGACAAGCAAATTTCGGACAACTACAAAAATATGTTCGGAGTGGCGCCAATCTTGCGTTGCTATGCTTTCAGCGGCAAAAGAATTGGAATGTTTTGGGACACAAAAGCGGGTGTTTATTTTGGCTCCGACAAAGCTGAAACCTCCTACACAGCTATCGCCGCCAATATGACGCCGGGGATCGAGTTTTTTATTAATCGCCGCCTTTCCGCCTCTATCTCTTTGAATGAGATGGTCGGATTTGGTTACGAACACGCTAATCCAAAAGGAGATAAAAACTCGACCGATGCAAGCTATTTCCGGTTTGTCTTTAATAGGACAGAAATAAATTATGCCCCGTTAACGTTTACTTTTACCTATCACATTCGAAAACATCAAAAAAGTAGAGTTAGGATTGTTGAAATAGAAGAGATTGAAGTCGTAAGAGAACGATAAGAAACACAGATAACGCGGATAGCACGGATTTTTGCAGATTATAATTTGATTGTCAAAAATATAAAAATCTGCAAAAATCCGTGCTATCCGCGTTCTGTATTCAAAAAGTTTGGTTTATTTAGACATAAATTATACTTTCGTCAAAATTTATTTTTGCAAAAATATGCAACAACCACCTTATTTGAAACCCGGCGATAAAGTTGCCATTGTCTCTCCTTCGGGTGCGGTCGATCAAAAATACATTGACGGAGCAATCGAAACACTGGCTTCTTGGCAGTTGACTCCGGTCGTCAGCCCGTTTGCGAGAGAAACGTTTGGTCGGTTTGCCGGGACGGACGAGCAGCGTTTGTATGATTTGCAGCAAGCATTGGATGATCCTTCCATTCGCGCCGTCCTTTGCAGTCGTGGAGGATATGGTATGGTACGGATAATTGATAAACTAAATTTTGACACATTCATTCAATACCCTAAATGGCTCATCGGATTCAGCGATATTACGGTTTTACACGCCGCCGCGATTCATAAAGAAGTACAGTCAATTCACGCCATTATGGCAAGAGGACTGACGGAAAACGACCTACAGGCAGACCCGGTTGTCGGTTTACAAAAAATATTGTTTGGCAATACCCCCGACTCACATATTTTATCCCCCCACGTATTAAATCGTTTCGGCGAGTCAACCGGAACATTGGTCGGAGGCAACCTTTCCGTCCTGTACGGATTACGGGGAACTCCTTTAGACATCCAACCGGAAGGAAAAATCCTTTTTATAGAAGACTTATCAGAAAAACCCTACCACATAGATCGTATGATGCAAAATTTCAAATTAGGCGGAATCTTATCTCAACTTTCCGGTCTATTAGTCGGTCGTTTTACTGAAATGGAAGAAGATGCTTCGTTCGGAAAAACGTTGGAAGAGATTATTTGGTCGGCAGTGGAAGAGTATAATTACCCCGTTGCATTTAATTTTCCGGTGGGTCACATAGATTACAATTTGCCCATTATCCACGGCACAAAGATAAAAATGACTGTTTCAGAAATAGGAGGAGAGATAAAATATCAAAAATAATCATAAGTTATTTGTCTGAAAATGAAGATTATTTTTATTTTCTTAAAAATCCTTTCAAAAAAGTTATCAAAACATTTGGATGGAATGTAAAAAGAGAGTACTTTTGCATCCGCTTTCTTATTCTGAGGGAAAGTATTTTTATAAGTAGGTTTTATATAAAAAGCGAATT
>Ga0209737_10001847_pt1 | contig 14915 bp, 11 predicted proteins | sample TergutCu122P3_FD_187284 | JGI IMG/M metagenome (GOLD analysis project Ga0209737, IMG submission 187284) | Cubitermes ugandensis P3 segment gut microbial communities from Kakamega Forest, Kenya - Cu122 P3 (SPAdes) (version 2) | ecosystem: Host-associated > Arthropoda: Insects > Digestive system...
CCATATTGTCCAAAAATCTCCGGCTGAAAACCGTGAAACTATGTTGCTTGATTTTCTAAAATGGGGTTTTCGGAGGCTAACCCTAAAGGCCTCACTCTTCTCTGTTAGTTATTTCTTTTATTCTTGCATTTTCCTGTTTGCTCTCAATAGCTGCATCAGACGCTCCCAATGTAAACTCAAATACTTTTGATGAAGAGAGGCTTCAACAGTGCGTATAGCACGAGTGCAGAAAAATGTACCCGATGCGGCATATGTAAACGTGTCTGCCCACACAAGTTGCAGAAGTATATGAACCAAATAAGATGACAATGACTTCCCAATGCATCGTTGTTTACGTTGTGTAGAGATGTGTCCCTCTGATGATGCTTTAAAGTTCAAATTTGATGGTCAAACAGTGTGCCGTTCCAGAAACTGGTTGGACAACAGCAAATCCCAACAAGAAACTCTAAAGACGTAGCTCCCCTGATTCAGCTTTAACCTGTTGATTAGGTAAAAAATGTGGGATTTATAGCGGTTGGATCTGTTGAGCAGAGAATTAGAGTTGATTGAGTGTTTGGGTTACATGTTATAGTGAGGTATCTGCTATTTGTAAACCATATATTGTTGCCTTGAACATTTGCTTGAGTAAAGTTTAACATGGTAGTGAATGCTTGATTGAATTCAGCAGCATCTTGTTTGCTATTCCAAGTGATGTTCCAGACAAATAAGAAGTCTTGGTTTTTCTCGTAGTAAGTAAAGCTGTCTCCACTCCATCCGGTTGCTGTTTCTTGTGCTTGCGTATCGTTGAGCCACCGACCTAGTATAACATATATGAAATGTTCTCCATAGGTGTCTGAGTGATAGCCATATTTATTTGGTATTATTGTCCAATTATCATCATTAGGCTTTGGCGTATGTGTGGGTTTTGCTGTTTCACCGGTGAAGTATTTGTCTGGATGAAGAATCTGCGCAGTAGTACTGGGCATATACTCAGGTGTATAGCAACGGTTTAGTTTATTCCAACAATCATCGTTAACAAGTGTAGATACAAATGTTTTACCTTTAATGTAGGGAAATATGTTTAGTTCCGTAATTGAGTTGGGAATACTCGTATAGACCAAGCTCATCTGTGGGTTGTCTGTGAAATCAGATAAACTATGATTATAATTCAAACCTCCGAAACTAGTATTGTTGCCATGCCGAACTCGGTAATGGTCGCTCATGTAGCTAGCATCACCTTCTATTAGTGCAGTATAAGCTCTGTCAGTATCATAATTAGTTGGAGCTGGTAAACTTGGTTGCCAAATATGTGTAAGTTCATGTATTAAAGTAGCCTCAGCATTAAGTATATCCCATGGCTGAAAATTCTCATAAATCACATAAATTTCATTGCCAACTGACACAGCCATCCAGTTTGATATCCACTCATCTGTGTTCCCACTTAGACTGTCCTCTTCAACTATTAAAAATAAGCCTTTATAGATGTTCTCTTGTCTTCGAATATTAGCTATATCCAATTCAGAGCGTTCTTTGCCCCACCGATCTATCGCCTGTTGCTTTGTGTAAATAGAAAGTTTAATGTCTGGAGGTAGAGTGACATTACGCATGTGTTCAAACTGTTCTTTGGCACTCTCAAAAATTTTTTGAGACTGCCGTTCATATGCTGCTAAATTTGGAGGTTGGGACCGTTCAAGGATAAATACCGTACCAAGTATAGCAAATATGACAAACAAAGTTGTAACACCAACGATTTTTTGTTTCACATCAGACGATATAAGCATAAACTACAGTTACTTACAGACAAAAATAATGGTTTCGACGCAGCTCTCAAAAATGCCCTAATTCTAAGAAGACCTGTTAGAGCATTGCATACTGAAATTATTTGCTATTTTTTCCATACAGCCATAATTATAACGAAATAATTTAGAGGTATACTCTTTAGGGTGATCACTGCTTTCTTATCAGAGCCTCGTGTTTGAATGTCAAATCAGGTAGGTATATCATTTTACCCTCAACTTTTAACATGTTCTTCAGAAAGCACATCTACACAACATAAGCACTAAAACACAGGCTAAAAATTAAGCTATTCAACTATAATATCTGTATGCATGCTTCCAACTAAACACATTATAGCCTTAATGAAGTGCGGTTATCTGGTGTGGACGAGTTGTCAGAGGGACAACATTTATGATACAAATGCAACTGCTCCTCAAACACCCAATTAATTTAAATAAACAAACTAAAGTAGGTTATTACTGCATAACTGTTGTAGTATAAGTATAAACTTTTATACACATGATGATGACATCTTATATTAGAGTGCATTGTCAAGTGAGGTTAAAGGACTGAATTGCCGTACATTAAAAGAATTGAATTGAAAGGCTTCAAGTCTTTTGGGCCGCAAACAGTAAAAGTAAGCCTAGACAAGGGTTTCACAGCAATTACTGGTCCAAATGGTAGTGGTAAAACCAATATCATGGATGCTCTTTTGTTTTCACTTGGGGAATTAAGCACTCGAAGAATGAGGGCTGATAATGCTTCGAGATTAATTTTTCATGGTTCTGAGAAGGGCGGTTTAGAAAAATCTAAAATGGCAAAGGTGGTTGTTCAATTTGACAATACTGATGGTTTAATGCCTGTGGATACTTCTACTGTTACCATTTCTAGAGAAGTTTATCGTAGTGGTCAGAGTATTTATCGATTAAATGGCAGACGTATGAGTCGTTCTCTTATTATTGAAACTCTTTCTATGGCTGCTATTAGCAGTATGAGTCAAAATATTATTCCCCAGGGCCAAATTACTCGTTTGACTGAAATTAGCCCTCCGGAACGTCGAAAAATTATCGAAGAGCTTATTGGTATAGGCCAATATGAAGCTGAGAAGGCTGAGGCTGAGATAAAGTTACGTTCTGCCGAAATCAGTATTAAAACAGCTATGGGTAGAATTGATGAGGTTCAAAAACGTCTTGATGATTTGGAGCGCGAGCGTAATCAGCTTTCACGGTATAATTTTATTCAAGAAGAAACTAAAAAATTTCACGCTATAAAGGTTTCAAATGGACTTATACAGTTAAATGAGCAACTTCAAGAGTCTACTGTTAACCTTGAGAAGGTACAGACACGTGTTGATAAACTTAAAGGTCAACGTGAGTTACGTAGAACAAAACGCTATGAAATTGAAGGTGAATGGCGTAAATTAAGCGGAGAAGCTCTTGAGGAGGGGGGTAGTCAAGTTCTCAGTGTTCAAATTAGCATTGGACAATTGAAGTCACGTTTAACAGAGTTAAAAACACAAATAAGTTCTAGTCAAGCAAGTCTTGAAAGTTTAAAACGGGTTGCTCAGAACAATCAAGACAGTTATGGTTCCATTCAAAGTGACATAAAAGATAATCGTTTAAAAATTCGCGCCTTTAAAACGGAACATGAAAAACTTGAAACACAAATTGTAGAAAAAGAAACTATACATGAGGCGTTAGCTAATGACTCTGTTCAGCTTTGGGAGGGTCTTAGCGATAACACTCAAAAAGCTCGTGGTATAGAATTACAGATTGAAAATTATACTAAACGGTTAGCATATTTGCGTTCTGAGTACACTAAAGATAAGTCTGCGATGCGAATTTGTGTTGGACGTCTCAAAAACTTTATGGTGCGAAAAGAAAAATTTCTTGTTAGCCTCTCGGAACTGGAAAAGTCTCTGGTTGAACTTGAAAAAGTACAACGCGATCAAAAAAGTCAGTTAAAAACTCTTGAGACCACCATTAATCGTAAAATTGGACAAAAAGAACTTGTTCAAAAAGAAATTGTCGATGCTGAACGGATTGCTCGTTCTGCTAAAGATGCAGTAATAGAATTTGCAACCCAAAAAGACCTTGCTGCAACCATAGCACAAGAAGAAAAAGCGTTGCGCAGCATTGAGGAAATGGGTGATGTAGGCGCAATTAATGGTATTTACGGCAGGCTTCGTAGTTTAATTAAGGTTGATAAGAATTACACGAAAGCGGTTGAAGCCGCTGCTACTGGTTGGCTTGACGCTTTAGTAGTAAAAGACGTTGATGCAGCTTTTACTTGCGCTGAAACTTTACGCCGTATGAAATTGGGTCGAATTAAAATAATACCCCTACAAGGGGCTACTCCACAGAAAACAAAGATTGCCCCAATGCGTGAAGGGGTAGTTGGTCAACTAGTAGCCTTCATTAAGTATGATAAAAAATTCGAGTTTGCAGTTGATTATGCCTTTGGTGATACAGCTATTGTTTCAAATGATAAAACTGGTTTTACACTTTCAAATGATGGATATCGATCTGTAACAATCAATGGCGACTTGTACGAATCTGGTGCTTTTGAAAGTGGTTTCTACCGTTCACCTATCGATTTTTCAACAATTATTCCAAGTGAAAATGCCTTAAAAAGTCTTGATGAAGCCGTAAAAGCGCTTCAAACACACTTAACGCAAAGAAGCTCCGATATAACAACTATTGACGAAGAAATTGAACGCGCTAAAATTGAGATGGCTCGACTTAACGAGTTTATAACAACTTTAGACCGAGAAGTCATTAGAATTAGGCGTAGTGTTAAACGTACTCAGCTTAATGTTCGACACACTGAAAAGTATGGTGGAAAATTAGAACGTGAAATTGTTGCTTACAAGGGACGTATGGGTTTATACATGTCTGAGCGTAACATGATTAAAAAATCCATGCAGAAAAGCCATATTGAACTTGCAGAATTGCGCAAAAAAACTGATGTTAGTCATATTCAAAATATAGAGATACAACGTGAAAGAATAGGCGAGGAAATAAATAGTTTAAGACAACAATTAGGCGCATTACAAACAGAAATATCTACACGCCAAGCTCAATTTGACACTGTTTTGCGTGTGAGTTACAAAAATATCCAAATTCAATTATCTAAAGTTGGACAGCAACAAAGAAAACTCGAAAAAGAACTTGATGAAGCTATACAACAACGAAATAATTTGGAGAAGGAAATTGAAGGTTTAGAAAAAAACCGTGTTGAACTCTCTAATGCTGTGTTATCTGCACGTGAAGAATCCAAAAAGTTTACTGCTCAAATTGATGATATCGACAGTGAGTTACAACGTTTAGATGCTGAATATGAGCAGGCTGATCAACTTTTAAACCAATTAAACCTGACAATTCAAACAAGCAATTTGCAATATCAATCCCTGCAAAATCAGCTTAAGCAGTACGGTTTTGAGCATGCTCTTGTGGTTAACCAAAAACAGGTTGAAGACGCAGACACATCTATTCGTATGATGCATTTTGAACTTGAACGCATAGGGGCCGTTAATCAACTTGCTCTCTCACACTATGACGACCAAATTACCCGTTATCGAGAACTCTCCGTACGTTTAAACGAGCTAGAACGTGAAAAACAGGCTATAGTTGCATTTATGGATGAAATTGAGGCAAAGAAACGCAAAGTCTTCATAACAGCGTTTGATAAAATTAACAACAATCTCAAAGGTTACTTCGATAAGCTAACTGGTGGTGGAACTGCCATATTAAAACTGGAAAACCAAGATGAACCATTTGCCGGTGGTATAGATATGTTTGTCCAGTTTCCAAACAAACCCTCAATTGTTGTCAGCGGAGCTAGTGGTGGTGAACGTTCATGTGCAGCGGTTGCTTTCATTTTCAGCCTAAGAGACTTTTCACCGGCCTCTTTTTACATTCTTGATGAAGCTGATGCTCACTTAGATGCTTTCCATACAACTAAACTTGCCGAATTATTGCTCGAGGAAGCCTCTAAAACGCAGTTCATAGTTATCAGTTTACGTCCTGAAATGGTTAACAAGGCTCAAAAAGTCTACGGTGTATATGAACGCAATGGTATATCAAATGTGGTAACAGCCAAATTCCCCCCTGAAACATCAACAAAGGGAGCAGTATTTAGTTAATGGCCTCCACAACATCATCTCCAACTACACCGCCTCGTCGACCTTTCTATCTGCGTCCGCCATGGAACATTCTTTTTGAACTCAGTAAACTCGAAAAACTCGGTACCCCTTGGAGTGTTAACATTGCATACTTATTACGCTCATTTCTTACGGAAATGGATCACACAGGCAAAGTGGATTTTCGTGCCTCCGGCGTAGCCCTAGACTCCTCGGCATTAATCTATCTCATGAAATCCAAACTGCTCTTAGCTCTAAATGAACCCCCCTCAGCAGTAACACCAAAACTTCCTCCCGACTTTGTTCCACCCCCACTATTTCTACCCCTTCGTCACGAACTAACCTCAACAACTATACAGCATCTAATCGAAGTCTTAGACGAAGTTTTACGAGGCGAAAAACTTTCCCGATTAGATCGTGTGGTGGTTCAAACACCTGTTTTACCTGCAGTTTCGGATTTACTTCCACAATTTGACCGATTTATGGCTGAACTGGAGAACCAAGTTGATCAGCTATACGCTCTACTAGTTGAAAAAGTACGTGGCCAGGGTATCATTGACTTTTCAACGCTAATTAAAGGCGCAACACGTATAGAAGCCTTAAGAATGTTCATTTACTTACTTTTCCTTGCACAAGATGGTTTAGTGAGCTTGTGGCAAAATGAAGAAACCGAAGAACTATACATAGCAGTGGGGAATCTAAAAGTTGGAAAAATCAAACAACCTATCAAGTGAAACTCAAATAGAGTCAACTGAGCAGCCAATACAAATCCAACTAGGCACGATGGAACAACAAGCTACATCTGCAAATAAAGTAAAACCCTCTTCTATGCAACCTGAATCCCTCTCTGAACAGGACAGTCAGCCACAAACAGATCAGGCTGATATTGAAGATAAAGAAAACAATACTATTCAAACTGTTGAGAAGCTAAAACATAACTTGGCGCTTATTGAAGCAGCTTTGTATGTAGCTGGACGTCCCTTGGACATAAACGAGTTATGTCAAGTTATTAACAGTCGTTCTAAAAAGAAAGTAAAAAAATATGTTGAACTTGTCATGCAGGCATATGTTGCAAGAAATTCACCGTTGGAAATTTTGGCTCTAAAAGATGAACGATATGTTTTACAGGTTAAATCTGAATTTACTCCATTAATTAAAAAATTGGTTAATCGTCCTTTACTTTCGTCTGGTCCACTTAAGACATTGTCGTATATTGCGTTTAGACAACCTGTTACTCAGAAACGAGTTATTGAAGTTCGAGGGCAGCATGCTTATGGTCATGTGAAATTGTTAAAAGATATGGGTTTAATTGCGTCAGAGCGTGTAGGACGTTCGGTGGGGCTTAAAACTACTGATCACTTTGCAGATTATTTTGGGTTAACACAGGACACTTCTGCTATGAAACGTGACCTGAAGCGTATTTTTGGTAGCGTATCAAAGGAAGGAGCACAACTTTAATGGATACGTTTATATTGAAATTAACCGTTAGTGACTACGCGAATTAAAAAAGGAATGTAGAATAATGTCTACTCATAGTAGTTTACGCAAAAGAAAATTAACAGGCGGCAAAAAACGAGTTTATCGTACAAAAAAGAAGTACGAAGCAGCTGGATATCCTGCTGAAACAGTGATAGGTGAACCAAAACGTAAGCGCACGCGAAGTTTAGGTGGTAACATAAAAGTTAAAGTTCTAACCGAAAAATTTGCCTCCGTAACAGACCAAAGAACTGGTCAAACCCAAAAAGTAGAAATTACCAATGTAATTCGAAACGGTGCAAATGTTGACTACAATCGTCGAGGCGTCATAACCAAGGGCACTGAAATCAATACAACCCTTGGTCATGCAAAAGTAACCAGCCGACCCGGTGCAGACGGAATTATAAACGCTGTCCTGATTGCTGGAAAAGAAAAACAATAAAATTTTATTTTTTTATTTTCTATAATTATGTGACTGTTTTTGTTGCACTGCTTGTTGCTGGCTTTTTATTTTTGCAAGTTGTATTGCAAGCTTTAAAATGATTTGTTCTTTGGGTTCATTTTTCTTTACTGTAAGCATGCCCATTTTTAGCCAAGGCGTTTTAGGATAACCAGCGGTTGGGTTAATGTCATTTTGTAATCCCAATGTGTCCGCGGCCTCTTTGATTTCCAAAATTTTAGGACTAATAACCGCCATGTTTTTGGGGACTCGTCTGCCTTCACTTTTGCTTTTCGCAGAATCAAAGTAGACAGGCCAAATTATTGCGTTATTTGATTTTCGCATTACTATTTCTCCTTATTTATGTGCGTAGTAAACTATCAATTTCTGGTTGACTTCATCTACGCGTGTAAACCCAAACCGTTCAAATTGTATAATCATGTCTGGCTTTAATTTTTTGCTTTCATTTTCAGCAAACCCCTTTATCGTTTGGGCGTTTTGTAACACAATTTCACATGGGAACTCTGTGCCTTTTGGTATCCATTGGATAATAGGTGCCTTAATTTTTCTCACGTCCTCATAGGATTCACTGAAGTATATGGCTTCAACAGCTAACAATTTAGATTCAACAGCGTCAATTGTTGCGTGTTGATCAATTTTTGTGATTTCTATGTTAAAGAGTTCCATGAATCTGACTATTTTACCTGGTTCCATGTTTATTGCGTCTTTTTTAGAAACCCAAAAACTTGTTGTTGCATCATTTTTGTTTGGTGTAATTGTGTATTCTCGGAAACCATGCTCTGGCTTTTCAGGATGTAGGGGTAGTTTTGAGGTGAATTCTTTAGGTATTCCACTGACTTTTAGCTCAATTGGTTCTGACACAAAAAAGTATCTATCACTTGACGCATCCAAGTTTTTACGATTATAAGCGTACAAGTTTTCCCAGCTTAATGTAACATCATTGGCTTTTATGCCTACATCTATAATCATTTTTTTAATAGCGTCTTGTGTAACGCCCCGCTTACGTAGCGCAGCAAAGGTACCCAGACGGGGATCGTCGAACCCTGCGTATGCGCCCTCTTTAATGCCTGCAATGATTTTGGATTTGCTTAGAAATGCATCTGTAATTTTAAGTCTACCATAATGTATTGCTTCTGGATATTCCCATCCAAGGGCTTGGTACATGTATTTTTGGCGTATCATGTTAGTGTAATGTTCTTTCCCTCGGATAATATGAGTCATACCCATAAGGTAATCATCTATGCCTGCTGCTAGATTGTAAAGTGGCCAAAGAGTGTATTTACTGCCTACCCGGGGATGAGGATACTTTTTGGTATCTACAATACGTAGAGCTGGCCAATCACGGACTGCTGGATTTGGATGATCCAGTTCTGTTTTTACCCGAACAACCGCTTGCCCCTCTTTGTAGTTACCCTCTAACATTTTATGCCACCGCTCCAACTGTTCTGCGGTTGATAAGTTGCGACATGGACATGCCTGCCTTGATAGGGCTATTTTGTGAAAAACTTCTTGTTTACACTCACAGACATAAGCTGCACCTAAACCCACAAGTTTTTCTACATACTCATAATAAATTGGTAACCTATCACTTTGAATGTATTCTTCATCTACCTGTACACCCAGCCATTTGAGGTCTTTTCGGATGCTTTCATAGAATTCTAAGGCGGGTTTTTTTATTTTAGGATCAGTGTCTTCAAAACGGAGAATAAACTTACCACCATACATACGTGCGTATTCATGACTAAGTATAATTGCTCGGGCACTACCCAGGTGCAGTACACAGTCTGGGTTAGGGGAGAATCTTGTTACAATTTGTTTGAACTTGTCTGCATTAGGCAGTGGTGAAAGTTTTTTTTCTTCAGGTTTTTCTTTCTTCTGCGTTTCAGGCCAATTCTGCTCTACAATAGCCCTCTGTTCAACTAATGAGTAACCATTAACCTCGTTAACTACACTGTTAATTACAACAGATAGTTCCTTAACACGTGATCGTAGGTCTTGTCTTTCTCCAAGAACTTTCCCAACCATTGCGCCTGCCTGCGCTTTACCATCATGTGAAACTGCATTAAGCAATGCTGCTTTTCGTATTAACTCTCTGAGGTCTTTATCTTGTTCAAGTGCCAAATCTTTTACGCTCGCTGAAAGGTTACATGTTGCGTTTAATCAAGAATTCGGAGAACATTTTTATTTTTTCCTTAGCTTCCGGCGTAGGTAATAGCTGATTTACTTCATTCCAACTGTCTGCTACAATTTTTTCTGCCGTCTGCGCAGTGTGTTCGATAGCATGGTATTTCTGCATAAGTGCTATCGCCTCGTCACGAAGTTTTTGATCGTTTGTGTGCATGTTAAGAATTTCAATAAGACGTTTTTTATCTGTGGCATTTGCATTTTTAAGCGTGTAGATGACCATTAGAGTTCGTTTACCCTCTGTAATGTCTTGACCAACGCCTCCTTTCTTTTTAGCAAACTCTTGACCCGTTAAATCTAAAATGTCATCTTGCATCTGAAAGGCAACACCTATACTTTCAGCGAATCGACCCAGTTTATCCACAAGCATTTTTTCTGCACCTGAGATAACGGCTGCCATTTTTGCTGCCATACGTGCTAAAGTGCCTGTTTTGTATGCACACATTTGCAGATAATCCTTCTCATTAACATTGTCAGCGTTTGCTAAACCCCGATGCCATGCAATGTCCATAGCCTGTCCCATACTAAGGTTAATCATTTCCTGCACGTAAACCTCATAAACGCCACATAGCACTTCTGCAGACAAATCAACTTCTTTAGTCATCAAAGCTAACAAGGGCATATAGTACATGGCATTGCCAACATTAACGGCAATGTCTACTCCATATAGTTTATAGGTGCAGGGTTTTCCCCGTCGCAACTCTGAGGAATCTTCAATATCATCAATAACAAGAGTACCATTGTGGATAACTTCCGGAATAGCTGCGAAATCTGTATGATACGCTTCTTTTTTACCTAACGCTTCACAGATAAGCAAAAACAGCGCTGGTCGCCAACGTTTTCCACCCCTGTCCAATATATCCCATGTTGGATCAGCTATGGTTTTGTCTATGGTTTCCAAATTATAACTATACACGGGTGGTGTAACTTGAAAAAGAACTGAATCTTTGGCAAATTTGCGTGGGATGTATTTTTCAATAGCCTTATCAATTAAGGGTGCTTTTTCTTCAAGAAATTTTTCAATGTCCAAGTTAACATACTCCTCTATGTGCGTAATTTTCTATGTTAAAACCTCTTATTTTTAACCACTCTGCAGTTCCTCGACAGATAACTACAGGAACTTTAGTTAAACTATCAATATTTTCTGCGCCAACAAGAAATAGAACAGTTTTTAATTCATCAATTAAACCCGAAAGAAGCTGTTCTGTTTCTCTACTGCCTATAACAGCTGTTTCTAGTACAGGCTGACTTATACTTATCAATTTAGCTCCTAATGCTGCTGCTTTTGCCATATCCTTTCCCGTACGGATACCACCTGACGCAATTACAGGTAATTTTGTAGACTGCACAACCTCAACAACACTTACCGCAGTCGGAATGCCCCAATCCCAAAACGCTTCCCCTAACTTTTTTTCTCCACGGAAATATTCTACCGCAGCAAAACTGGTCCCCCCAACCCCCCCAACATCAATAGCTTTTACACCTGCATCTTTAAGTGCTATAGCATCCTCTGCAGATATGCCCGCTCCTGTTTCCTTAACAATCACGGGACTGTCTATCTCGCTTACAACATTACAGATTTTCTCCAAGATACCTTTAAAATTAGTTTGACCTTCTGGCTGAACAGCTTCCTGCAAGGCATTAAGATGAATTGCAACGGCATCAGCATCTATCATTTCGATAACTTTTCGAACTTCCCTTACCCCATAACCATGACCAAACTGTACGCCTCCAATATTAGCAATCAAAAACGCTTTTGGTGCAGCTTTACGCGCAACAGCATAAGTCTTTTCAAGTGCATAATTTTCCACAGCTGCTCTTTGACTTCCCAAACCCATGCCCAACCCGAGCTTTTCCACAACCTCTGCAATGTTTTGGTTAATTTTGATAGCTTCTTTAGTGCCCCCCGTCATGGCCCCAACCATTAAAGGTGCTGAAAAAGGTTTGTTTAAAAAAGAAGTTGAAAGGCTAACCTCCTCTCGGTTAACCTCTGGCAGAGCTCGGTGAATAAATTTTATGTCTTCAAACCCTGTCGCCACGGTCTTTGCCTGTGCCTTCTCTTCAAGGCAAATTCGAATATGTTCTGCTTTTCGTTTCTCAGTTTTTTCTGTAGCCATCTTACGTCTTCTCTATTACAGTGCCTAACACGCTTTGACCTGTTAAGGCTCTGTAAATAGATAAGCCTTTTGTGGCTCCAGTAACCGTGACAGGTATACCCGCTTCAACAGCTGGAATAAGTTCCGCAATTTTTCCCGCCATACCGCCTGTAACATCTACTCCCACAGCTTTTCCAAGCTTAGGTTGTAATGCTTTGAGTTCTGCAAGATTTAGATGCTTTATCGGTTTAGCTTCGGGGTTTGATTTTGGATCTGCCTCAAATATGCCATCCGTGTCAACGCCCACAATAATTTTTTCGGCATTATACTTTAATGCAAGATAAGTTACAAGCTGATCCCCGCTAAGAACAGTGAAACCGAGTTTTTCATCCATAACAGTGTCACCATACATTACCGGTGTAAAGGTTAATTTACTCATAGCCTTAAGAGCTGATTCATCAAACGTTTTGATTTTACCGTTCTCTGTTACTATACAATTTATTGGTGCAACACTAACAGCGGGGATTTCATGTAAGATAAGTGCATCCATAACAATGCCATTAAGCACTGTCATCATGTGGTGCGTCTCAGCGCAACCAAACTTTTGGGTCAAATCCTCCTCTTTATAGCCATCTTTAATGCTATATTTTGCAGCTGTTGGATGACCAAAACTACCGCCGCCATGAACTATAATTAAATTATCCAGGTCAGCACGTTTAATTTCTTCAGCTAAACGGTTAATTAATTCGTTTTTCGGGCTTGCCTCCACAGTTTTATCAGTGATGGCTGAGCCACCAAGTTTCAATATGATAGGTCGTGCATCATTCATATGTAATCATTACCAAGTACATTTAATCAAGAATGCTTAATTAATTTTACAGTACTTAAAGCTATTAAACTGGTCTCTATCGTCAAACAATTTTAACATAAATAAACTAACGAAAAACTCAACCTACTACCATACTAACCAACACAGAAAAGAATAACATAAAACATGATAAAAAACCTGTTACACAAACTACCCTATCATTTTTACATTGATAACTGGAGGCGTTTTTGAAAATTTGTCTAAGCCGTGTTATGTCATTGGTAAAGCATATACAGTTGTTTTAAGTAGAATAATAGATACGCAACATCAAACATAACGTGGTCCATTAGATATAATTTTTTTTCTCGTTAACAGAATTTTTCCTTTTTGTTCCATGAAAGCATTTTGTGGTTTCGTGGTTCTTCCAGCATCGACTTGTCGATGGTGAAGTCTCCTATGGAAAATGCTGTATAGAGTGCATTTTTTCATTGCACTTCAATAGTAACTCGTTTCATAAGATTTGTGTGCTGGGTATTTAGATGTGTGTTGTGGTCAATAGGTGTGCTATATATAGGGGGGGGGTATTTATTACAAGTTAAGGCTGATTTGATTTGAAGGTTCACGCAATTGCGTTTGTAGCGTTGTTTTTTATGTTACTTTTGATTATGCCAGTTCAGGTTTTAGCTCAATTTACCCAGCCGTTAGAGCTTCAATGGAGCGAAACGTATGACAACTTTTTTGCTTCTTCGGTAGTTCCGGCTCAAGATACTGGGTTTATGATTGTTGGATCTAACCCTATCCCTTATCCACCCGTTTTGTCGCTTATGAAAACTAACAGCAATAGTAGCGTAGACTGGACAAAAACTTATCCTGAAGCTGAAGGCCTAAGTTGGGTGATACAACAAGTAGAGTCAAGTTATATTTTATCTTCTCATTATTTAGACTGGTTAAAAATAGATGTTCACGGCAACATTGAATGGAGCAAAAAGTTTGATTTAAATGGTCGTCAACGTATTGCGGGACTCACGGTAGCTGAAGATGGTAGCTATGTACTGGTTAAGTCGAGTTATTCTGTAGGGCAGACACATTTTTCTGTTTGTAAGTATGGTGTAGATGATGTTTTGTGTTGGGAACAACAATTTTATGACTATTCTGTTTCTTTTTTGCAGTCAGACAGTGGTGATGGTTATTATATTGCTGGTAGTCAGGATGGAAAATTTTGGTTTGCAAAGTTGGATTTGGATGGTGAGGTTGTGTGGAGCCGAGTATATAGTTATAGATCTTCAGGGTCAACAAGTTTAGTTTTTCATTCGTTTATTCCTACTTTGGATGGGGGTTTTTTGCTTAGTGGTTCTAATGATGAGAATTGTTGGCTTGTTAAAACAGGTAGTGACGGTAAAGAACAGTGGCATCGACAATATGATAACCACCGTATGGGTTATATAATTCAGGATAAGAGTGGTCAATATTTAATGTTTAATGGTCATTGGATAATTGTTCTGGATGGTCGTGGTAAGGAGTTGTGGGCTGTGTCTTGCTCTAAGTATGTAGCGGACTTTGAAGACTCTGCTAATGCTATGGTTCAGTTTGTGTCGGGCGCTATTGATGATGGCAATTTTGTAGTGGCTATAACTTATAATGATGTACAAATGGATTCTTTTGTTACGTGGGTGGCTGGTTTTACTTTTAAGTCTGTTTCTTCATTAGGTTGTAATATGTGGTTGTTTGGGGTGGTAGCTGTGGTGATAGTTTTTGTTGGTTTTTTGGTTTATTTAACGAAATGTAGAGCGCGTAGGGTATTGGTTGGCTAAATTATGTGGTCTTTAGTCCTGGTGATTTTGAGGAAGACGTAACGGTTGTGTTGAAAAAAAAGTTTGAAAAGACCTTAAGTTGTATTGTATTAAGTGTGGCTAAAAAGTCTGGCAATTTTGGCCTTAAGAGTGCTTTTTGTTTGTGGCACTGTAATTGGTCTTTAGGGGGGGGGGTTAGTGGAGG
>Ga0209737_10001848_pt1 | contig 14914 bp, 14 predicted proteins | sample TergutCu122P3_FD_187284 | JGI IMG/M metagenome (GOLD analysis project Ga0209737, IMG submission 187284) | Cubitermes ugandensis P3 segment gut microbial communities from Kakamega Forest, Kenya - Cu122 P3 (SPAdes) (version 2) | ecosystem: Host-associated > Arthropoda: Insects > Digestive system...
CGCTGTGTATCTTCCCAAATGTCATACTTTGAAGGAGATCACTTGTAATTTCAGGTAAGTCCAATAGATACTTAAATAAAAAATCAGTACACTTACTTTCCGGACAGACGGTGTATGTCTGTTAACTACATGACAATAATTATGACATGAAAATAAACAACAATCATTATTTCAAATAATCACACAAATATATTCATTTACAAAAGCTGTCATGACAAATGCCAACATATTACCCCCCCCAAAAAAATACTTCCTGGGATCATAATTGTTCATAAGAGTGAGGAATAAAATTGTACTGTTGCATAAAGACAATTTAAATTTTCTTGCTGTGAGCAGGTCAATATAGGGGAAATGAATACTGTGCTACTGTTAGAATACTCAGCCAGGGCACCAACTGCCCTGTTTGATATTTTTCACGATTTCCCTCTGCTCTATCAGGGAAAATCCAGGACACAATCTTGAATTGACCACTTCCTCCCTCATCCCTTGTAACCATTCTATTATTATTTATTCAATCCAATCAGTCATACAGTGACTCTAGACACGTCAAGTATGTCACAAGTATAAAATGTAACAACATTATCTTAGAATAAACAAATGTTATATTATCTTACATAAGGTCAAATAACTCTTATGGATGATGCGACATTGTTACATAATGCATACATAAATTGAGCTGGGTAAGTGCCCCAGTATTCTATTCCTATCACTGCACTGTATACACATGCACACATTTCATTTCAGTTCATATTTATTTATTCAAGATGATCCAATACAGGTAAATACAGAACCTATGGATATACGTAGGTGGGCTGATAAGTTTTGCCCCACTGTAATATTTTTATTTACATTAGACATATCTGGATAAAACCGGTTCTGTGTAGTCGCACTGTACCTCTCTTCCATCATACTTCACCTTGAACACACAGATGCCTACAGTCCTCACCCAGTGCACATCAAAATGGAAGAGTTTTCAGAGATTCAGTTCAAACAGCGTGCTATTATTGAATTCTTAACCGCAGAAAAAGTTCCTCCAATTGAAATTCATAGATGAATGCAAGCCGTTTATGGTGATCAGTGTGTTGATGTGAGTACAGTACGATGCTGGGTAAGGCAGTTCAAAGATGGAGAACTGGGACAAGCAGATTTGAGTAACAAAACACGAAGTGGAAGGCCTATGACTGCAAGTGATCAGCTTCATCAAGATTGTGTTGAAGAAATGATCCACGGAAATCATTGCATCAAACAAAAAGAAACCGCCGTTGCATTAGGAATTTCTAAGGAAAGAGTGGGACACTTTATTGGTGTTCTTGGATTTTGAAAAGTTTGTGCCAGATAGGTACCGTGCATGCTGTCTGATGAAATGAAACCTGAAGGAGTTCACATTTCTCTAGAACTCCTGGAACGTTTTGAAAAAGAAGGTGAGGACTTCTTAAAGAAGATCATTACAGGTGACGAAACTTGGGTCCATCTTTATGACTCTGAGAACAAAAGGCAGTCCATGGAATACCGCCATAGGGAATCACCTCAGCCAAAAAAATTCAAAACACAGGCCTCGGCTGGAAAGGTCATGTTGACTGTTTTTTTGGAATTTGGAACGTGTTGTTCTTGCAGACTTTCTTTAAAAAGAAACGACAATAAACTTTCAATGTTACATTGAAACTCTTACTGCATTAAAAAGAAGAATCAAATCAATTGGGATAAGAAATGAAACACTTCTTCAACACGACAACGCCAGGCCTCACACAAGTGCAGCAACAAGAGATGCAATTCAACGCCTGGACTTTTCAGTGCTGCCGCATTCACCGTATAGCCCAGATCTGGCTCCAAGTGATTTCCACCTTTTCCCAGAACTAAAGGAACACTTGAAGTGCCAGGCTTCAGCTGTGATGAAGAGGTGAAGTCTGCAGTGTGGAAATGGTTTCAAAAACAAAACGCCAATTTTTTTAAGGATGGATTTAAAAAACTAGTGCAGCATTGGCAGGAAGTGTATTGAAGTGCATGGTGATTTTGTAGAAAAATAATTATACAGCTTTGAAAATAATTGATGTAGGCATATTTCTTTTTTTATTTCACTAAAATATCTTTTCCCATTCATTTTCTATTTAAGTGGAGGCAAAACTTATCAGCCCACCCTCGTAGAATATGTCCATCAAGCAACACACATCACAATTTGGGACAGAGAAAGAAAACATCATTACCTAAGCAATTTGTCATACAGATCAATAGTCAATTTCAAAATTACAAAATGTAACACTTGCACCTCATCATAATTGTTTATATACATCAAGATAAAATTTCAACACACAAGATATAACAGATCATGCGCTACAGATGAGAAGTACAATATCAATTTTTCAATACTAATAGGACTCTACTCCATTCATTCTTTTGTTTTCCGTATATCCATATACCGGTAAAACCATGGATGTGGAAGTAAAAGTATCTGTCAGAATTACAGATGTCAAATGACTCAAGGCAAATATAGTACCATGGTCACATAGTAATTATCAATTATATAATAAAAACAGTTACAATCAGAATATGTGCTGTTACCAGTATTAAACATTATTAACAGGGATAAAATAATGTATCAAGAATCAGCCTCTAAAGATTTATACTCTTCTCCTTATATTCATAATATTCATCCATTAAGTAGAAGGAATGATGATATAAAAACCTCTTTAATGTGGATTTAAAACATTTCTGATCCTTAATCAAAGCTTTTATATATTGAGGAAGGTGACTGAAAACTTTTACACCTGATATATAAGCTCCTTTATTGAATTTTGATAAGGTAGCTATTGGGAGGTGTAGGTTATTGTTATACCTAGTTTTATATTTATGAATTTCATTATTAGTATTAAATAGGTGTTTATTATTAACTGTATATAAAATTAATGAAGAAATGTACTGAGAATATAACATCATTATTTCCATATTCTTGAAAACTTCCCTGCAAGAATTTCTTGGCTTAGTGTTTGTTATAATTCTGATAATTTTCTTCTGAAGTATAAACACCTTGTTAGCATAGGAGGAGCCACCCCAAAAAAATTATACCATTGCTTATGATAGAGTGTATGTGAGAAAAATAAATTACTCTTAATGTATCTAGTGGTACTATATGTTTTACATTTCTCAGTGCACAGCATGCAGTGCACATTTTGTTAACTACCTGTTCTATATGCTGTTTCCAGGGTAGAGTGTCATCTATAATTAATCCAAGAAATTTAATCTTGGTAGCATTAGTTATAAATTTTTGATCATATTTAATTTGTGTATTGACATTATAATAATTCTTAGGTCTAAATTCTAAGTACCGAGTTTGATTAAAGTTCAAAGTAAGTAGACTGACGTTAAACCAGGTGTTTATACCTTGGAACGTCTGGTTAACATTTGTGTTAAAGTCCAGTTTATTTGAATCTGTTATTAGTATGTTTGTATCATCTGCAAAGGGTACCATATTATTATGTTTATTTATTATTTTAGGTAAATAGTTTATGTAAATAAGGAAGAGTAAGGGACCAAGAATCGAGCCTTGGGGCACACCACATTTTATCACTTCCCAGTTGGAAGTTATATTAACCAGCGCTACTCTTTGGTATCTACCTGTTAAGTAGTAGTAGTAGTAGTAGTCCTTCGAGTCTGCTTAGACTCCTGGAGATCCTATAGAGGATTTTCTAGGCAATCCTACTTAACATCTGTTAAGCAGGATTCAATTAATGTTTTGAATTTCCCTTCAACTCCACAAAATTCTAGTTTATCTAGTAATATTTTGTGGTTAACACAGTCAAATGCCTTTTGTAAGTCACAAAAAATACCTCCAACTATTAGATTGTTATTCATAGCAGTTAGAATACTATTTATCCAAGAGAAGGTGGCTTGCTCAGTTGAGTGAGTCGTAAATCCATACTGTTTGTGTACCAAAATACTGTTCCTCTCTATGTGAGCATGGAGTCTAGCATTAATGAGTTTTTCAAGAATCTTGGAGAAGGAAGTTAATAAAGATATTGGTCTATAATTAGAAATCTCTTGTTTATTTCCTTTTTTAAAGATTGGCTTGACTATATCGCATTTTAATCTATCGGGGAAAACACCAGTACTAAGAACAGCACTACACACACAATAATTTATGCATATGAACGTTATAACTTAGTGCTGATGATCTTATACAGATATAAACTTACCAAGTGGCAAAAGAGAATGGCACAGAACAGTTGCAACAATTCTACGCATGTGATACTGTATAAAACCTTCATTCTCACTTCCTAACCAAGGCGACACTAAACATTGAATAGTGAATCCTGCCGAGACAAATTCATTAGGTGGGTATACAACACACAGAGAAACCACTATATAAAATATTGTGAATAATAATGACGATGTCATGGTCGTCTAATTATTCAGTTTATTTGTATCATGATTTGTTATTCCATCCCACTACGTATGAATATAAAGTATAGTGCTTGCCGTTTGTTTATTTACTTGCTCAAAGCTCATAAAACGTGCAACACTTCTCCTATTACCAATAAAACTAACGTGTCATTTGCTTCTAAAGCACAATACCGCAAGGCTGAATTCCAACACCTGCACTAAATCACCACACATAAACACCTCCTCTCATTTAACCATGGATCAAAATTCGTACGAACGACTAGACCCACAAGTATGAACTGTGGACGTGACCATGGATCAGAGTGGACTAGATGATATCATATTCCAGAAAATACATGTTTATCATTGTGAAATCTTCCAACTACTTATCACTGATATGTTTGGTAAATAAGTGGGCCGAGATAGGGCAGTCCCCCAAGCAGTTATCTGTGTGGCAGTCAGTATAGCGACTCGCGACGGGCTGTACGGTCCGAGGATCGAATCCCGTTGTGGCGAGGGGGGGGAGGAGATTTTCTGCACCCCTCCAGACCGGCCCTGTGGCCCACCCAGCATCCTACACAATGCGTACCAGGTCTCATTCCCGGCGGTAAAGCGGCCGGGGCGTGGAGTTGACCAGCCACCCCCACTAGCACCGAGGTTAAAGAAAGAGTAGAGCTATAACTCTACTCCACCTCTGGGCCTTCGTTGTCTGTTCTAGGGCGAACTTTACCTCTACCTTTATGTTCGGTAAATAATCTATGTGTGTTAATTATTTAGCTGTTATTCATCTTCACTGCTTTAAAAACATTGGCTCTAAAGGAAAACGTCCAGAGCCGTGACACATGGCGTTGAATCGGTCTCATTGGAAAGCATTCCATGGCGTTGGGCGTGTTGTTTAATGGCGAATGCGAGATCATGGGTTGTAAATTTGGTTGTGTAATATTTTCACTGGTGCTTTTGTTTTTGTGTACGATAAATAATTGTGGAGGCAAGTAAAGCATTATTCAGTTTGTGTTCTCTGCATGTTGACTAATACAAGTACAACTGAGAAAAAATACAGGTATCCATGTTAGGCATCCGATTTCTTTGCCTTAAACAAGGTTAAGAGGATTGCATGTAACAACGGCGTAGTGATTTATAAGTGAGAATAAAAATGACTTGTGAATAGGTATGTTGTTGGAAAAGGGTAGGCATTTTCAGGGCCTGTTTTAAGACATTTGTGGGGTGAATGCAATAATTAGTGGTGTGCCCCAACCTACGCCTACTGCTGACCTGACAGCACAGATAGAGCACTTTAAAAATTTATGTGCAAAGTATATTTGCCACAAAATCTAAAAATACAACTATCCTTCGGCTGCACAGATTGCGACAGTCTAAACTCGGCCCTGCTTATTTTGTGAGTGGAATTGCGTTAACCATCAAGTATTCGAGTAAAATTGAAGGGTACAGTCACATGCCTGTGTCCAGGTGAGGGCCTCTTCAGCTTGTGTCATCGAGTTTGAAAAGCGTCTGTCACCGAACATAGAGGCATTTCAGCTTTCACCATCTGAACTGAATGAAGTGGAACAGTGTCATGTTTGGAAAAAAATATTACTGTATATAATAAACCTATTCCAAACATGTTTCACTTTTAACTCGGTTCTTTCAAATGGGGCTGGGCTACAGCTATAGGAGTGAAATGAACACTGTTAACCAGGCATAGGGCACTCCAATGTTAATGGTATTTAAATTTGACCAACAAGACGGTAGCTGTGTCTGCCTATGCCCTGCCGTACTGTCAAGCTGCATATTTTGTTTATTGGTGCCAGCATAGGATGCATATCATTAGTTATTGGGGCTGTTATGATCACACTGTTGATTTGGTCTTTTTGGACTACATTTGGTTTGGTTTGGCGTGGCTTAGTATCAGCCGCCCAGGTGAAAAGCTTGTACATGAACAAATGTCTTCCAATTCATTGTGATGTATAAGAGTTTCATTAACAAACTTGTTGCACTATTAATAATTTTTGTTTCTCTCAAGGTCTGTGTTGATGCTTCAGTCATTATTGTATCTTGATATGTTAAGTATAACGAGTATAACATAACATGTTAAATGTGCTTCAATGGACAGGTATACCCTACTGATGAATTATTATCCGCATGTATTTTATTTTCAGTACTTGTTCATTGTTTGTTTGTTTGTTTGTTGTGGTTAATACTGCTGTCACTGCTAGTGTAATGAAACTGTTTTCTCAAAAAATTTAGTAACATCATTATTGAGCAGAGATGATTTATGTTTTATGGATTCTATAAATTAACAAACAAGTTCATATAAACAGATTACTTGTACCAGTTCTTATTTCTTTAATATACCATGACAAAATTATGAACTAACATGCTTTCACTGTTCACCATTCTGTTTAGGTGGCAAAACTGTATTCAGAGTTCAGAAAAGTATCATACTGTCCACATAATAAGACCACAGAATCTGAAATGAGTGGACTTTCCTGCAGTATTAGAAACGAGCTTGGATGAAGTTATAGTTGATATATAACTTCAGTTTATCATTGTTTATTGTTATAATATGCAGATATAATTATAGACATATATAGTTTAATTTAGCAGAAGTCTCATTTCTGTTCTTTGTCTGTATTTCACTTAACTGGTGTTTCTAACCTACAGAATCCATTAACTTAAAACATATAACAAGTTTTTTAGCAGTGTGTGAATATATTCTACATATGGGTGCTGTTTTATGGTGGCAGATTCATTTTGTTGCCTTGGAATACACTTAATTAAGGACAAGTCAGAATTCAGATTTGGATGTCTGGGTGAGGCACTGAACCCAGGATCCCCCCGTTTGCCAAGCTGTGCTGAAATGCAGTCAATGTAGCAGAGCCATAATGTAACTTTGGTAAAACTTATTATTTGCGAAGTATACATCCTTATGAAGTTTCATTTTTAAACTGGAAAGTATAAGATGACTCATGATGATGACATGGAAACAAGGGTAATGTTATAGTGGATTTTAAATAAATGGGTTGTAAGTATGTGGACTGGCTTCAACTGATTCAGGATACAGGCCACTGTCATGGAGATGATGATCATGATGATGATTCAGGTTTCTAGACATTGGTATGTGATGAGGTTGGGGGAAATGATGCCAAAGGCAGGCAGAGCATGAAACTGAACACACACCTGTTGTCATTCATTCTTTGTGATGTGGCCATTAGACATAGGATGTTCCTTAATCTGTACTTTGATCAGAAAGTACTTGTGTTGGGCATTTTTTCCATGCAGATTGTGTTGCAGGTCAGCAAGATGCAGAAGACAGCAATAGAATTGTGTGGTGCACTGTCAGCTCTGAGGAGCAGCAGAAGTGTTTGAGCTTTGCAAGGGCTGTTGAGAGGGACTGGAATCTGTTTGGATCTGCAGCAATGAGGCTAGAATGTAAACGGGTATGTTCAGCAACTTTGTCACATGAATGATTGAAATACTCCAGAATATGTAACAGGTCCAACAGTTTGATTGGTATGAGTACTGACCTTTATTGAGGATTAGTTGCCTATTTGCTCGTCCCACTTGTTTCCTTCCTCTTGCAGTAACTTAGGAAATACATGCATAGCATAAAAGTTTTGACGTTCTTGCTCCCATTGTAATTATTTTGAAAATTGTATGACTTATGCAGGAAGGTTTCTGGGTATAAGATATTTATTTTGTTTTTCTTTACAATTTAATGATTCAAATGTATTTACCCTGGAAATGCTTAATGATTTATGTGAAGTTTGGTTTGAGATGTTTGTGGAAATGCTTGTAGTTGTTTGTGTGAAGTGTTCTGTTATTCCATGATTTAACCAACATAGGAATGAGATGACACATCTTGGGACCCACCACTTTCAGGGTGATGGAAACTTTAGTGAAAGTTCTTTATTTGTGGATTCCCTGGGGTACTAACGAAGGAGTTCCTACTTTTATAGTAGGAAGGAAAAACTACAGTGGTCGGGGACATGGTAGTACCAAGAGGCTGAAAGTCCAGTGTAAAACACTGTGGAATTTTATTTTTTTAATGGTGGGTTTTTGAGTTCCTGTCAGTTTACAGGCTGATCTTGTTGTATGCCAGGGTTATGTTCCCGAAAAAGTCACACAAATTGAACACAAAATTCCCATTTAAAACGTTTTCCCTGGGGGTTAGAGGATTGACAACCTTGTCCTTATTATGTACAGTGTATAACTATACCACTAGTGGACAAACAGACCTGTATAGAATATAAATCTATTTCTGTACAATATGCATACATTTCTGTAGAGTCTATTTGTTTGTTTATAATACAATAAATATGTGAGAGACTCACATACACAGTTTCTAGTACGGTTCATTCTGATAGGACTTTGGTCGTCTTGTTACACAAACACTTTAGTTCCTGTGGTAGCACTTTCTGTAATTGTGTTAGCATTATCACAAATTCTTTGTACACCAATGTGAGTGAATCTAACGTTACAGCATATGTCAACAATTCGTTCACTATTTTAAAGTCAGCTTCGCCAATTTTTCACTTGGATTGCACTAGGTGATGTAAATTTACATTTCCCACTCATTTTGGTAACAAATGCCAATGCCATTGAAGGGAGAACTGCATCAGCCACATGATTATATCACCAATGTAATCACTCCATTCATATGACTGATGGTGTGAGAGTGACATGATTTTTGGCTAGTTTCCAAAACAAGATGAGTGGCTGCGGATTGTGTATGCCAAATTGCTTTAAACCAAAAATTATCACATATCATCTATGCCAAATCACGTTAAACTGAAAATTATTGTGTAAATTCGAAAATGGTATAAATTTTCAAGTCACAATAAAGCAGAGTGGTGTAATAAGAAATTATGTAAAGTGAGACTTGTCTGTTAAATTTCATGAAAATGTGTTCAGTTGTTCAAGTGTCATAACAGCCTTTATAATGTAACAGTTTTGAAGTTAATAATAAAAGAATTCCCAGAATTTATTCTTTCAATTGCATCTTAGCGATCCATCAGTTACCATAGTTCATACCTTGACTGTTATATTTTAGGCCTTCAACAAGGAAGAATGTATGACTTATCTTGATGAAGAGAAGGCCCATGTAACTAGCTTAGATGCTGGAGAAGTATTTGTCGCTGGGCGATACCACAGTCTCATTCCCATAATGCAGGAAGTGTACAGTGGTATGTGCTATTACCTTTGCAGTATCAAATAATAATATTCCATGTATGTGCTGGAGTGTGTCAGTAGGTTTAAAGTTGTGGTTATGTGTCTGTTGTCCTAGAAGTTTGAACACCTGATTGCATGTGTGTGTAATGTGACTGCTTGCATGTTGTCATAGGAAATGCATACAGATGAAATCAGGATGTGGAGTAGGAGAAAGGAAATGAAGTATGAAGTGCTGAGATTTAGATTATGGTGGGACCCTGTGGTCTCTTGTAGATATAATTTTTAAAAATGTTAATCCCTTAGGCAGCATGTGGAACAGGAATATTTATGCTCAGTTGATGTAATGTGAGTCATATTTGTAAATTTTTGTGCTGGTTTTTTGTTTGTCACAGTGCTTAGAGATAAATTGGTCTCTGTGCTTAATTATTTTCATGAAAATGTAAGGGTAAGTGACCCTACTTGGAAGTGAGTGGTTGGCTTCACAACCCAGTTGCTTTACACTTGGTAAGGGAACTCCTGTTACCTAATGGATTGGAGGCGAAGTAGGCCCAAAAGGCAGTCTGGCTTTCTGGAGAAGAAAAATATTTCTGCCCCTGTTGGGAATTAAACCCCATTTCTCAAGCTCTGCAGCCTGTAATCTGGTTGCTATATTCACTTTGTTTCAAAACATAAGCTACTTGCAGAATTTCAAGATCAAAAAGAAAATGTTTTGGCATTTTGGGCCACCAAGGTGTGCAAGGTGTTTGAAGTTGTGGACACTCGTAGGTTGCTTTTCAGCAGAGAACTAATTCAGAATAACAGATAATGCTGAGCAATGTCAGCCAGTGACAAACAAGAAATTTGTCTGGTGTGGGACCCCTTCGTGCATGTGGTTTGTTTGCTGTGTTCAGATCTGATATACTAAATTTTTAATTTTTGTTGTCATTCTACAATATGGTGCAAAACTGTATTTTCTGTATAATACTTCATGTCTAGCTTTTAAGTTTTTTCTTGACCATGTTTTGTCATTTCATCTACACTTAAATGGGACCTTTTTGCTGTGTAGCATTATGTTTATGTCTACTTTGGTGTGTACTGGCAAATGAAGTGTATTAGAATTCATTTTTTTTGTCGGAGAGGGCCATGGAAGAAAATGAGGCTGCAATCTGTTGATGGCAAAACAGAATTACTACAACAGTCTGAATACAAACTTCAAAACATGTGAGAGGCATGGTACACCTTTTTGGACAGAGTGGCCAATCATGTCTCACAAATGTTAGTTGACAGTGGATTTACCTGTGTTACACCTTACATAGTGACAAACACCAAGTAAGATTTTGTTTATCATTTACTTTTGCACAGGTAATCAGAAGTCCTATTATGCTGTTGCGGTCATCAAAAAGAACTCATTGCCTGGGGTACATATGTTGCATGATTTGCGTGGGAAGAAAGCTTGCTTTGCTGGAGTTGGCACCCTAGCAGGATGGGTTATCCCAGTTTATAAGGTACAATGCAGTGTTATAGCTCTAGATAAGTAATTAACTGTGTAGTGGTTTTGTTTTTAGATACACACTTGTGGCCATGAGGAATGAAATAAGATTTTACATATATACGAGGTTTGTTCAAAAAGTATCCGTATTGGAATTTTAGTGGTTATTCACTGGGTGGGATATGTTTGCAACCAGTCTTGACATGTTTGTACATGTCTTAGCAACTCATGACAGAAGTTGCAAGTGTCTGTGTTTGCTCAGTTGGCTGTAGTAGGTTGCGGAAGTAACACGTGCGTTTGTGTCATAGTGATTTTTACGATGTGTGAAAGTACTGAACAACGCGTTTGCATCAAGTTTTGTTTTAAAATCAGAAAAACTGCAACAGAAACGTATCAATTATTGCAGCAAGCATACAGTGAAGATGCAATGGGTCATACACAAGTGTTTGACTGGTTCCGTCAATTTAAAGAGGGTAGAACCTCTATTGAAAGCGACCTCCGCTCGGGACAACCATCAGCATCGAGAAAAAAGGAAATGATTGTTAAAGTATGCTCCCAACGGGCAAACAATTAACAAGGAATTCTACCTGGAGGTCTAGCGACGTTTGTGTGAATCAGTTTGCCGAAAACGATAGGAAAAATGGTAGGATGGCGACTGGATCCTGCACCACGACAATGCGCCCACACACACTTCACATCTTGTGCAGCAGTTTTTGGCCAAACACAGCACCTCTCAGTTGCAGCAGCCGCCATACTCACCAGATCTCGCACCGTGTGACTTTTTCCTATTCCCAAGGCTTAAGAAAGTTCTGAAACGACACTGATTTGAGGCAACAGAGGATATCAAACGAAATTCGATGAAGACACTATTAGACATCCTGAAAGAGGAGTTCGCAAAATGTTTCCAACAGTGGCAGAAACGTCGGGCGAAGTGTGTAGCTGCGGAAGGGAACTATGTTGAAGACAGTTGGGGTTAAAACCCCGTAACCTTTATCCACTTCATGTACTGTGGTCAGTCCAGATACTTTTTGAACAAACCTCGTATGTACACACACATACCCCCCCACCATGGAGGCAAGATCTTTCATGTTGAAAGTACCGGTAATGTGTGTGTGCTGAAACCCTTTTGGAACCTGCTGCATTTTTGTGACTTGAATTTCAACAGACAGAAAGAATTGCAGTGTTTGATTTGTAGAAGTTCAAGTAGTTGCAATAAATTTTATGAAATGCCTGTTCTCACATATGTTTTATGTTCCTTCTGTCCGTAAGGTATGTTGTACTTGATTTGAAAAGAATGTGTATAGGAAACTGGGACTTTTGCTTCACAGGAGTACTTCGTAGCAGTACTTCTGAGGTAGCTGCTTGAATATTAGTTACCTAATACCTAATATTTCCAGTATTTACTGCTGTGAAGTCTAATGCTGTGTATGGGGCTAAATTTAAAAATAATTTTTGTTTACAGGTGAGTATGTACACTCGTGTCAACAAAAATCCATTGGCCTGAAATTTTCAAAGTCCCAAACCGGAAGTGACGTGTGGTACAGTTGCCATCATAATTCGAGTCGTTTTACTTTCCCCATATTTGCACATTCGTGCCGTTTCTCTGTCCTCCATTCATTACAGTCAATCACACCGCGTATATATTAATAGAAGATGACAATACATTTGCTTAATTTGAAATTAAAACATTAATTAAACTTCATTAACTTTCCCAGGCATGAGGCTAGCTAGCCTAGGTAGCCTCATGCCTGGCAAAGTTAATGACGTTTAATTAATGTTTTAATTTCAAATTAAGCAAATGTTTTGTCGTCTTCTGTTAATATATACGTGGTGTGATTGATTGTAATGAATGGAGGACAGAGAAATGGCACGAATGCGCAAATATGGGGAAAGTAAAACGACTCAAATTATGATGGCAACTGTACCGCACGTCACTTCCGGTTTGGGACTTACAAAATTTCAGGCCGATGGATTTTTGTTGACACGAGTGTACAAAGAGAATGTGCATTAGCAGGAGGGATGGATAATGTTCAGTGATTGTTTTTTATTGAAATGAACTGTATTCTGTTTTGTTTAGAAGTCTCAGTGCATGCCGTATGTTGTGTTACTGTTTTATTTGCCCCTGCATGAAAGTGAAAATAAAATGTCTTTCAGTAAGGAAAGCAACAAAACAAAAGTTTCAGTGGAAAGATTTAATCTTGAAATAACGTATGTGGAAGTTATAGAACAGTATGAGATAGTGAAAATATGTCAAAACTTGTACCAGAGGGTGTGAACGTATGGTACTGTGAGGCAAAGGAAAGTACCCTGTTTGATAGAAGAATTGTGTAAATTAACAGATCAAAGGAAACAGACCAAATTGCAGTTTTTTTAAGCGAATCTGAGCCAAATGAATGGAGGCCATATGAAAGTCATAAGATCTGCATGTAATTAGGCTTTAGGAACAGAAAGAGGGAATATCTGCGAAAATAAAATAAATGAGGTTGAAACACATGGTGGATACTTTCATACTTTTTTAAAGAATTTTAATAAAATTATTTGTTACCTTCCAGCTCATGCAGAGAGGTGGCATGGATGTGATAGATTGCAATAATCATGTGAAATCTGCCATCAAATATTTTGGACCAAGCTGTGCTGTAAATTCTCTTATAGATAAATACAATCCAATTGGTATGTATATCTGAAAATGTATTTGTTTATTGAATGTTGTTAACGTACTTCTTATTTTTCCACACTGTTGTATGAGTATGGTACCCCAAGCACAACTTGCGCTGTGTATGAACAGTCGACTGCAAGGATTATGATGTTAAGTATAAGTTAGTTTACCGCTCCAATTTTATGGTGGTAAGTCTCCAGTTAGACGTAAGTCACAGGATCGAGAACAGTGGAGGACAGTTTTGGAAGAGGCTAAGGTTCGCCAAAGATTGTAATGCCAGAAGTAGTAGTAGTCTCCAGTTATTATCTTAATGTACTGTGGGTTGTATGCATCTGAATACTGCTGGAGTTACTTTCTCATTCAAGGAATGTAATTATTGCCATTTTTGAGACATGTTTGCATAACTGCAAAAAGTGACTATTAGCTTCATCACGTCTGTCTATCTGTCGATCCACATGGAACAACTTGACTACCACTGAACGGATTTTCATGCAATTTGATGTTCAAGTATTTTTCTAAAATCTGTGGAGAAATTCACTGTCATTAAAATCTTACAAGAGTAATGGATACTTTACATGAAGACATATGTGTATGATAATATCTCACTGAATTCTTCTTAGAATGAGGAATGTTTCAAACTACTGTTGTAGAGAAAATCAAAAGGCACATTTTGTGTTCAGTAACTTTTTTCTAAAAGTTTTGCTGTTCATGAGATAATGTGGAAAAATATGATAGAGACAGGCAGGCTACAGATGACAATATAATACATTGCATGTGCTGTGTGTGTTGGATAATGTAAGGCTACAGACACACACTCAGAATATGTAGTTCTTATTGCTTTCCAGGGCAACATTGGCTACACAAGTGTGCCTGAATGTTACATGTGTACATACACTGTCTATCTAAAACTGTAATTGACATAGTAGGGTATGCCAGGTTTCATTGAATGGTTTTGAGACTGAACTCTTGTCTGAAATCACACTATGCTAGGACTTTGTTATGATAAACATGATATGAGATGTTAGCGCGTAACCAGGCATAAGTATAGGACCATCCATTGCTTCATTTGTTTGTGGTCAGTATTTAAGTTGGAATGTTTTGATGAGTTGTAACAGTGAGAGTACAAAACCATGTACAGTATGTACAAGGTGGTTCAAATATGACCAGGGCTGATTTGTGTGTAAACAAGCCGCACTGCGCAGCAGCTGTGCGACCTTGAGAGAGTGAAGCCACAACCTCCACCCTCC
>Ga0209737_10001850_pt1 | contig 14908 bp, 22 predicted proteins | sample TergutCu122P3_FD_187284 | JGI IMG/M metagenome (GOLD analysis project Ga0209737, IMG submission 187284) | Cubitermes ugandensis P3 segment gut microbial communities from Kakamega Forest, Kenya - Cu122 P3 (SPAdes) (version 2) | ecosystem: Host-associated > Arthropoda: Insects > Digestive system...
ATTCCACCCTGTCCAGAGCATGTCTGATAAGGTTTAGGGTAGCAAACGACACCTCCGAGTCATCGGCAGCCTTAATCGTATAGTTACGACTTGGCTTGACTGTTCCATCCCTAGAAACAGTCTGTTTACAGAATACAAAACTTTTCATAGCAGTTGTCCTTTCATTTTGTAGGGACGCACCTATTAAAATAACTACTACCGACACAGAATAGGCACCATTCCGATAGTAAAACAGACCCAGAACATTCTAGGTTATGCGGGAAAACCTATATTTACATAGGATAAAACAGCACCACACTAATCAGATTAAACCACCAGAGAAGGCGGTAAAGAGAACTCGAACTAACTTCTAATTAGTGTAGCACCTTTACAGATGTTTTGGTTATCTATAATCTAGCGATAGATGTGCAATTCACATAGCCACACTAGACCATGACTTTTCTCACTTTTGGAAGGCAAAGAAAGGGGACATATCATACTAGAAACTAACATAATATATCCCCAGTAACACCACCCAGAAAGGAGAAAGAATAAGCGAGCGGGAGGGTGGCCTGACCAAAGTGATGCAGTAACACACCCTCTTTATGCGGGAGATTGTCTATATTTTATCAGGTATTAGACTAATAGTGTTCTCTCATGCCCATGTAAATCAGATATATCAGACATACCAGAGACATAACCAATAACAATACAGTCATAAACACCATCCATAGAGACAATAGAATAACAACCTAGTCAAAATGTCTATATTTTATTGAGTTGTATGAGCATAGTGAACAGTTACATCTACGACATACCAACCAGCATCCTATAAGAAATGCCAAAATATACAACCACAGAGACATAAGCAGTATAGACAGTAACAATAGAAACGTAAATATAAAATGCCTAGCAACTGTGAAATATGCTTTTTACATTTTTTATTTATTCTATTTATTTTTTTGAATCGTTATAGACAGAATAAAAAGGACTGTGGACGGGGCTGAACATGGGTACGGTAGTGCGCCCTCATTGGTTAAAATGATTGTCCGACAGTCCCAAGAAGGATAAAAATATAGGGACTATGATACCTATGACAAGGTGTATCAAGACCTTTTAGGAGACACCATAGCCCTATAACACGAGAAATATATCGGATAGGATAAATATATTTAACCGAGGTTTGGGTTAATTATATCTATTCTAGGATATACTTATATGATAATATCCCTATTCTAGGATACCGACTGACTGCCTATATCCGATAGAGGATATATTATTAGACAGAGACTTTTCTTGACGGGCCCATTCTATCTTGCCCGTTATATTTGTTTGACGGACAGGACGATATTTTTTAGACTTGACCATCTTATTCTGGCCGTCTTTATTTTTCTGGGCAGTCATTTCCGTTACAGGCTCTAACTTATAACCGAGGGACAGCAACTCATCCTTTGCCTTTTCTAGCCGGAGAGTATCTTCATATAACTCTTCACGTACCAGATTTATTCTAGCCCTCACAGCCGCAAGGTCAGAATATATTGACGACTGCAAAGAACTATCGGATATAAATAAGTCCCAGTCAGAATAGATTGCTCTATGGATAGATTTATAATAATCTACCTCTTTCCGGATCCGGTCAGTCCGAGCATCCACGACCTCTTGAAGTTTCGGAATAGTCTTGCATAAGACCTTTTTCCACTCTTGCAAGGATAAAATATATTTATCCCAGTCAACTTCAATCAGGTCAGAGATAGCCTGTTCCATTTGACGGATACCAGATATTTCCCTCTGACTGTAACCAAGTTCCGACAGTTCTATGTCTGAAAAACTTCTTTCATTCATAACTTGTCCCTTCTATCGTTACTTGTTACACTTGCGAAAATTGAAAACAAAATGTTCTACACAATAATACAAAAAATACCCCTCAAAATGCGTAAAATGCTTGTTTTTACGGTGTTTTCGTGATTTTTTTTGCCGTGATTGCATTTTGTTTTTTACTCCCCCCGTGTTTTCTACACAATAATACAAAAAATACCCCTCAAAATGCGTCATGTGCCTAAAAACAAGGAACATGAGTGAAGTGTACTAGCCGAGTAGTACAGAAAATCATATAATCGCATGCATGCGTGTACGCATGTGCGTGTGCGTGATTCCTATAATTATTTTTATGCAATGTCAAAATAGGCAATCTAGGTAAAATGTAACAGATATAACGATTATGCAATGTGCGCAAAATAGATAAAATGGGCAAAATATCCCCCAGTTTGACCACATATTCTATCAAAAACACCTCATATTTATAAAAGTACGGATTCTCCCCCAGTTTGATTATATTAGCGAGATATTCATAAACATACCAGCCCCCAGACACACCACCGGCGGCCGGCGAACTCTCGCCCATTTGATTATTTCTACTACCTGCAAAACAAACTTATAGCAGATAGCTAACGCTCAGGCTTTCAAATTGATCAACACCTGTTAGAGCGTGATAGCCCAGTTTATAGTCTTATGGCAGGACTTGCCGTTAGTTACGATACTTAGCTAAGATGGCTAAGAATCTGGGGTCTTCATAGGTGACTGTGTAAAGGTCATCACCTATCCAGGCCATGAAGAATGCCTGGCCCTCCGAACTCAGCCCAGTCTTGCCGTCCCATGTTCTACCACGAGTACGAGCTACCATCTTCATGTACTCGTATTCTCCTTTGTCGGTAGTTATGACCTTGACCGAGAAACCTTTGCGGAACCGTTTGGTTCTGTCGTCTCTGAGTTGCTTTCGTCTTAGTGTTGTTGAAGTAGTCATAATATGACCTCCTTTCTTGGTTAAGGGTTGATGTTTATGCCATATCTTCGACTAGATTTCTGACTAGCCAAAGATTTGATCTGACCCAGCCGGTGAACTCATGTACGTCCGAGCTGTTGAATTCTCGTCTGAACATAGTCCAGAGAGTGTCTTCGAGTTTTTGGCAGTCTACCCAGTGTCCTTTGTACAACACTGCTGGTCTGCCAAAACGTGTGATGATTTGCAGATCTCTGAGACTGTAAAAGTTCTTCGATCTGTATCCTTTCATCCTGAGTGTATTCTTAGTCATGATGACCTCCTTTCTTGGTTAAGGGTGCGGATATACTCCTTGACCAGCCTTGGATGCTTTCTGACCCACTGTGCGAACTCGTCCTCGTCTGAGGATAGTTCTATGTCTGTGAAATCACTCCACAGCATAGCTTCGAGTTCAAAGTAGTTGACGGTGTACGTCTTCCATCCGAGTCTGTACTGGACAGTCGGGTCTGCCCATTCACCTCGCCAGTTAAGACGGACGTTTGGGACTCCGTAAAAGAGTGGTCTGGGATCTTTCTTGTCTGTGCTTCTTAATCTATAGCTCATGATATAGTCCTTTCGTTTGAGAGTTAAACCCTGATATGCAGTCAGGGTCAGATTTATGTGCTGCACCACATTAGTAAAGTGTTGGCGGTGTTGTTAGTCCAGACCGCCATCTGGTTTCATCTAGCTTTCGCAGCAATCACAGCTTCGTACAACATCCTTGAGGTTGTTGCAGAAGTAGCTTCTCTTCTTGGGTTGGAATACCGGAGAAGGTTCATAGGTGAACTCTTCAGGGAGTTCAGAGATAGCTCTACCACCACTGGCAACATCCTTGCGTTCTACCTTGACCATAGGAGGCCTGTAAGCATAGTTGATCTTCTGCTTATCAATGCTTATCTCTTCCGTTACCGGGAAGATATCGCTAAGCTGTTCCAGCCAAGGAGCACGCTTCTTGTTCTCTTCCTGAGGCATAGGTGTCTCAGTAGATACTTCAGTAGCCTCTTCGAGAATGCTGGCTTCGTATTCAGCATAGTCTTGGTCATTCCAATCACTAGGCTTCTTGGTTACATAGCCAGGAGTAACAGATCTCGATGTCCAGTAGGCATCCAGTTCCGCTTTGTTCTCCACCCTCGAAGTTACAGGTGTGGCTTCGGTAACACCAGGTCGAGGATCGTAAGAGTACTCACGTCCGTTGGCTGTGTACTTGTGAAGTTCACCCTTCTTGGCTATTGCCTTGCCAGTTTTCTTGGCTTTGGGTGTGGGAGTAGCATTCGGAGAAGGGTCGTCTCCAAATATGGCTTCAACCAACCTGTCCACGTAGTTATCAAGCTTCTTGTCAGAGCATCGTTTGACCTTTGCGCTGAGTGCTTGATAGCCACCCTTGCGAAGCTTAGATATAGCTCTTCCGTGAGCCATCTCATATCCTTTAGTGGACTTGCCAATAAATTCGCAAGTTTCCTTAACAGAGTAGCCGGAGACATAGCGTGCCTTCATCACTAGGGCTTCACCCTTTGTGAGACCGGCATTCTTCAGTATCCTGCTGAGTTCTTCGTCGGAAAACTCTGACGTGATGAACTCTCTGTTGGTGCTTATAAGGGTGTCGAAGTCCTCAATGATACCGTTTTGATAGCGGCACATCCTGTTGGTTTCTGTCATCCAGATTCTGCTGGCAGCCTTGCCAATTCTTCCGAGAGACTGCCTTGACCACTTGAAGTCTGGGCTTGTGATGTCGTGCTCTTCGACCTTGTTGTACGAGCTGGAGTATACGAGATACTCCATCTCAGGAAGGATAGCATTCTCAACCAGCTCCTTAAAGAAGTCGCAGAGTTGCTTCATCTGATGTTTGTCTGCAAGAGGCTGAGAGAGATAAATCATCCTGGCCTTCCTACGAGACATTCCAGCACCAAGACCTCTGTTCTGGTCGATGACTGTTCTTTGAGCCTTAGCCCATTCACAAGCCTCTTCATACCTTGTCCAATCCGAAGCCACAAGGATCTCGATGTCCTTCTTGGGCATCGCAGTCTTGACCCTTCTCATTACCTTCTTGGTCTCGTATACCAATCGAGCATAGTTCTCTCTTACCTGATCCGAGAGTGGTATCTCTTTCAGATCATGTTGGACAGAGTTGTCTACGTATGCCAAGGTATAGGCATCATAGAAGTCACGGAGTTTAACCCGCTCTTCTTTGATGGTTGTGTCGGGGTCGATGAGCATACCCTCCAAGGCTGTGCCAGCTAATTGCTTAGCCAGCAACTTGTGAGCCTTGAGATCGATACCAGCCTCTAGCCCTGGTGAAGACCACTCTTTTGCATGGGACTTGTACTCGATGACGTTGCCGTTCTCGTCATACAACTTGAAGTCCTCCTTTCCGAGGAGGTCATCAGCCTCCTCCTCGAACACCGGGACTGTACGTCCCTTGAAGAACTTGTCTTCGGGTGAGGGTTTGAAGGACTGAGTCTTAGCCATTGGAGCGGCTTGGACTTCGGTGGTGGAGACGATGTTGCCCCAGAGATTCCTGTTCACGATAATTGTTGTTTGTGTCATTGTTAAGTTTCCTTATTGGTAAGGACTTAGTTTAACCACAGCGGAATAAGCACTTGCTTAACCTACCTTATACACTGACTATGTATAGGCGTGGAATCAATTTAAGGTCTCTGAATATTAGACCGAACTGATTGCAGAACTTTAACTGATTGTAGAAAAGTGACAGAACCTTTTTTACGTCCTGACTGTCATTGGACAACTACCTGAACTAATTGTCTGCCTGAGATTGCTCGAACTCGTCTCTACGAGCCTTAGCAAACATTCTGGCATTGTACAGAGCTTCGTCGGTGGTTCTACCCTCGACTACTCTGACAAAGTTTCTACGAATGGATATACCATCGTTAATTAACTCCCATACTCCGTAAGCATTAGCATACGAAGAATAGAACTCATGCGAAATATGTATCTTATCCATGATACACCTCCTTCGATGATGTTGTTATGGCAACAGACTGGGCAAATACTACGCTTCTCTACCTTCCTGCCGCCGCCTGAACTTTCCGTGATGCGGTTATTGTTTCTCCCAGCACCTACCCTCGTCAGGTACGAACTCAGTCTGACATCCGTTCTGATATCATTTGCAGGTATCACATGTTTTAGAGTCGTCGAAGACTCTTTGGATGAACAGATAGGCTTCCGTGACGCTCTTGAAGCTGTCGTGCATTGTGCGAGGTGTGACTACCTCATACGGATACTCTTCTTCATCACCCTTGTATGTTATGGTGACAAGACCGAATGTATCAGCATTGAAATATGCTGCTGGACACTTGATAGTCCAACTATCGAATGACCATGAGCCAGGAGGATCTGAACCAGGAGTCTGTCTCAGCAAATGACCAAGACTGTATGATGTAGGACGTGAGTAACACGCTCTACATAGTGGTTGTCCTTCGTTGTCATAGCAGTCATCTGCTTTGACCTTGTTATTGCAACTTGTGCAAGTGACGTAGACCGTGTAAGGTACTGCTTTAGGATTTAAGTCCTTCATAATGTTTCTCCTTTATTAGAGATGATGTGTCCACTTTACGAAAGTGTTAGGCAGGACACAACTCCTACGGGAACTGATTGTCTAGGCATTCTGTCTAGCAAGCTTCATCCCAAACTCCACAGCCTCTTCACGAGTCTTGAACGTGTCAAACTGTGTCCAGGGTGATTCCACTCTCCAATCGAACCCTGTGTTCTGGGAATCGTCGTGTGTGACAGTCACGTTGTGTTTGGTGAGGACTTCCATAAAGAAGTCCATGTGTTTACGATACTGCATCATCTTTCTGAACGCCTGTTCTTCTGGTGATGCTGCATTGAATTCCTTCAAGCGAGCCTCGTAGTCCTTACGACACTTTTCTTGTGCTCGGAAGTGCAAGTAAGGTTCTTCGATCTCTTCAAGGAGCATCTCAGTTGCTTCCTCTATGCTGATATAGCATCGACGTGCCTCTCTCCTTGCTTCTGTACGGAACTCGCTAACTGTTCCGTAATACCAAGCTGCCATAGCTCTTTGAGCTTTACTTAATCTAACCTTCATAATTTTCTCCTTTATGTTAGGAGTGGTGTCCACGCTTCACAACGTGTTAGGTAGTGGACTTCACCTATGCTAGAACTAATTGTTTTGTGTTTCTATATGTACGGTGATGTTTGCATCGGTCAGGAATGGAGTAACATACTCCATAACCTTTTCGTAACTGTCAAACCAGTTAGTACCATACCAAGCATTGCCGCTGTTTGGGTGTATCGTAAGAGCATGTGTCTCTTCGTTACGTATGAAAACTACAACACGATAAGTCATATCTTTCTCCTTCTATTAATGGTGATGTACAGATAGGGCGGACTACTACACTTCATCCACCCTATCTATACGTTGTTTAGCTGACTACCACCAACTGGCAGAGTTCAGTTGAGCGAATCTAATGATCTGCTCATACACTTGTGGTAGGTATCTGTATGAGAGTTTCATCTCGTTCTGCACTGTCATCGGTGCGTCTTGAGCTGTCTCATCAGGTACGAATCTGAAGTGCATAACATCATCAATGAGTGTTCTGATGATGTAACCGATTGTGAGGTCTTCATCGTCCTCATCGTTCCATATTCCCGCATACATCTTAACGGGAATGGACTGGTCTGCCAGGATGGTGATTGCATCCTCTGGACTGGTGATCTCCCAATGAGGTCCGATGTAGGATCGTTGACCGCTGGAAGACCAATTGTGTCTATCTACGATAAAAGCTGTCATAATGTTCTCCTTATAATAGGATGTTGAAAATGTGTCCTCACTTATATATTGGTAGAGGACAACACCACAAGAACAGATTGTCTACGAAGCGAGTGTTAAGAAACCGCTCATAACAGTTTCTTCTGTGAGGACAAGTTCATCCTCTGGTTCATCATCGTAATGAGCATCGACATATGAATCGAAGTCGAAGCAGTCATCGTCATCTTGGGCTTGTAGGTCGATACCTTCCTCATCTTCATCGAACCACTCGTCGTCCAGGTCTCTTTGTTCAGAAGCACGACGAGTTTCCTCTTCCTCAACGAGAAGGTCGAATGGCTTCTCTGGACAGAACAACCAGTCTGCTCTTCCTTCTTCACACATCCTGATTCTGTCAAGGATGTACTTAGTTATGGACTTAGCATTGTCTCTGTGACCCCAGTAGGTACTGAGATTTCCGATGTCCTTGCCGGCGTGAGCAATCTCGATGTTGACGTGAGGGTGTACGCACTCTCCTTCAACTACCCATATGACGATGACGTATGTGCCACCGTAAGGGGACTTAATACCGTGAAAGGTATTGATGAGGCATTTGCACGTGTACTTATCGTGTACGTGTACTGGGTGTTCCTTTCCTTTACCCATCTCGTCTGCAAACCACTTGAAGTCGTGGTTAGCAGTTCTGAGTGTCTGAACAATTGAACGAATGATGTTTGCGTTGTTATGTGTCATAACAGTAATGTTGGGTCTTTCACCCTGGCCTTCCTTTAAGGCATATTGTGGTGTTAATACATACTGAACCGTTCAGTATGAATAGGTGTAAGGGAATCGAACCCTTACCTCTGATATCACATCAGTGGCAACCATTCACCTATCTGAGACTAGCTTTCCCAAGAGACATGTTCTATATTGTAGAGGAATCTACAGATGTCATCATAGTTGCCTTCCTCGATGCACTCTCCAAGGATGAATGCGTCATCTCTCGTTTCGATAGCTACGTTAGGGTTGGATACGAATCGGTATTCATCGTTACCCAATGGGTAGACACGTCCGATGTATCCAGTCCTGTCCCAGAATACCGGAACACTGTGGCTAAAGTCGTCTTGGGTCATTACAACCCTGTTACCAGCAGGACACCACCAGTGAAGACCCTTGGCCATCTTGGAATGCTCCCAGTTCAAGTGAGAAGAGCAGAACTCCCTCACTACCACGAATCTGTCTACCAACCAGGTGTCGTCATCTTTGATGCACTCGATGTAGTCCACTTCCGTGTAGACTCTTGCGCCTTTGTTAAGGGGCGTATACCAGGAAACCATTCCTTGCATCCACTCCTCATAGTCATTGTCGAGACGATCTTGGAACTCCTTGTCTGTGACGGTCTCTTCCAGCTCGTAAGCGTACCAGTCTACATCGGCATTGTAGGTCTTGGCCATTTCGTGACCCCAAGTCTTGAGGTCTGTTGTGGTTTCCAGGCTATCGTCCTTGATAACCCATCCTTCTGGTGTGTCCATCACGAAAACAAAACGTGTTGCTATATTAGTCATAGCTGACTCCTTTCTCCCATAAGGGAATTAATGGTGTTTCCTATGCTTGCCGGACTTGGAACCGTTATAACTACACCTTATAGTTATAGTGCATTACAGAGAGTCCTGTCGAAACTCTCTGTCCTCTGACTAGCAGTCTTGACTAGCAATCCTGACAACCCTGATCGTCACAGACGTGACAAGCTGGTTGAACTTCCCATATGCCAAAGCAGAAGCAGATGAGACTGTTACGTTCTGCTGCAACTTCAGGGAAGTGCTGTTTAATAGCAGCAAGTCCTGCTTGTTGTGCTCTGTACTTGCCAATGGTTGCCGTCAGCCTCGTGAAGCAATCCATATAGACTGCTTGTAGTTGACGCTTTGTGTCACTTGATGCTTGCAAGTAACCGAGGTAATCTTTCGTAATCATAACTTTTCTCCTTATTAAGGTGGTATTTGTGGGTTCTATCAACGTGATAGTTTACCCAAGGGGACAGAACAGTTTAACGTCCTGACTGTCATTGGACAACGACTTGTTCCGATTGTATTCAGACTAATAGTTGAGTCGTCTGACGTTGCCACATTCGAGCTTCTCAGTGTGGCGAACTTCGATATCTCTCAGCTCTGGAAGCCATCGAAAGTTATCTGCATGGTTGTCAGCCGTGCGAATAGAACTCTGAAGACACGGGATAGGAGTTGTCTCACTATCGAATCCGTGCAACTGAGAAACCTCACCGTCCAATGGACAGTTGTAATAGGCAGCATACTTGCCTTCTGCTACCTTGATGTGTTGAAAAGTTATTGATGTTGTCATAACTATCTCCTTTATGTTAGACCCTCTTGTGCAGAGAGGGTATTGGTTAAACAGCTGCACCTGTTATGATGATTAGAAGTGAACTCTTTTGCTGTGAAGGTCAGCAAGATGTTCTCTTACTACCTTCTTGACAGCATCTATGACACTGATTTGTGTCACAGTGACCCAGGCTTCGTCGAACACCAACTGCTCGACTAGCTTGCTTCCGACTTGGTGTCGAAACACCATTCCATTTGCACCTTCAATGAGGTACATACCTGCACTCTTTCCAAATACGCTCATAACTATCTCCTTTGTTAGGATGTTAGCGGTCAATTAACGCAACCATCACAGACCCCTGACCGTATTGGGTCGGTAATGTGTATTGGATGTTAACGGTTGTTCTTGTTGTTGCACATCCCACTGACAACAAGAGAATCAAACACAGGAATAACAATCTCATAACTAATCCTTTCGGGTTAAAGCCGTTATTCCCAGGGGGGGGTGTGTCTTTTAACCAAGGTAAGACACCAACCTTATAACGAACTAGGCAGACTTCCTTGTCTTGGCAGTCTTGCAGATAGGCTCGAAATCGCAGTGAAGGACTTTGATGCCCTTCTCAGCATATGCTTCCTCCATACTATGCATATCTGCCATAGCCCACTCTTGGAACTCGTAGTTCCTTTTGAATGACACGACTTCCTGATCCTCGAACACAAACGTAATAACGTAAGCCATAACTAACTCCTTTTTGTTAGCGAATGATATGTCCCGTTCGCAACGTGCTAGGTGGAAACTTACCTACAAGAACTGATTGTACGAGCTGACAAGACCTACGAGATACCGAGTTCTTTATAGGTTGTCAACGTTAGCAGAGCATCACTGCTCCACTTGTCCATAACCTTCCACAGAGGCTTAATTGTGAAGGGTGGATCATTGTTAGGATGTGCAAGCCAGTAATCGGCTTTGACACCTTCTAAGGTTTCACGGGCTTCTTTCTTACCAAGCAACAAAATGTGCCAGGCATAGAAGCCGTTACAATCAACCCAGTTGTGTCCTTCTTGAAGAACATCAACGTTGTAGTTCGCTGGTGCGACCAGCACATAATACTGTTTCGGAAGTTTCATAATCTTTCCTTTCGTGTTACCGTCAATGCACAGACTTGAGACTGTTATCTATCAAACCGTATGATAGATAGTGCATTACAGCGACCAATGAAGATCGCTGCTCTCTGCAAGGTAATGTTACTTGCCACTTATGGACCAAACATAACCATCAGCACAAAACCTATGATGGTAAGTGCTACCAGACCTATGCCAATTACGGCAACCATCTTTTCGGTATCGTCCCACCCCTTGTTCCAGAGGTGATACTTCCAGAGATTTTTTAAGGTTTCCCGAATCTCAAACTCTCCATTGAGCAGGGCTTTGAGTACAAAATACCCAAAGAATATAACGCACAGAACAGCACCAGCGGTGCCTATGTACATAGTACCTGTAAACATAACAACCTTCCTTTCTCCCATAAGGGAATAAAACCTGAGAATACTGTCCTCATCAGTGCAGTAGAAGTAACTGCATACAACAGGAGATACTTAGTGGCGTATAAGCCTCCTGGTGTTTCGGACTATTTCACCATACCGGGTATGTTGAAGCATACCAGTGGCTTGGTGTAGTCTGTTTCAACAATCTTATCCGACTGGACGATAGATATGTTGAGGAGTCGCTGATCTACGATGCTGTCTTGATACTTCAGTATCAGATGTCCTAGGAATTCCTGTGGCGAGTTGTATGTGCCATCTTCCCAAGTCCTACCATTTACAAAGATGATCTGTGCTGCGTAATTATCCATAACTTTCTCCTTTCAATAGAAAACCAACTCTCTTTGGGTGAGAGAAAACCCTAACAGCACTGTGGGAGTCGAACCCACATAAGACCATCGTGCTTTTTCGTCTTACGACATATATCTCCGGGTGGCGATATCAATCGCTCTGACCGCCCAGTAATCTGTCAGAGCATAGCTTGAACCTCTAACGGAATGAAATCTTCCATCAGAGTATGTTTTGATGTGCTCAGTGACATCCACTGGCACCCATTTGTCATCAACCTTCTGAAAGCTGACGCTCCATGTTCCTTGAAGATCTTCAAAGCTCACGGTTCTGAAAGACTTTTCTCTTTCAGCTCGTTCAGCTTCTTGCTGAGCTTGAAGGGCTTTGTATGCAGCGGTCTTGGCTGCGAAGTCAGGATCAAGAATATTAAATCGTGGCATCGGGGCTTGTTCTCTCACTTAGGGCTGAGATGGGACATCCTTTCAGTATCCTCTATACCCAAACAACTTAACAGTTAAATGCAGGACTTCGGACCTACAACGTCGTTTAATACTGAGCTGCCAGTTGGTGTGCTGGTCTCAGTACCCGTCACGTTATTTCCACAAATTCGGATATTCTCGCATATGGTTGTCAATCATATGCCAACGAGAGATAAATCCCGCTCCCCAGAACATCGTTCCACTTTCAGTTTCGTGAACGATACGATGTGTACCATTCTCCTCGTGATGCCAGACATTGACAATGTGTCCACTGGCTCCGACTGCTTGGAATAGTAATGTCATCATAAATCACCTTGCCTTTCCTCCCTTCTGGGAGATTAGAGAATCGTCACTCTGCATTTTCACGGGCTTGTGACCGTCATACCAGGAACACCCTGATATGGCTGCATTACCGTGAGCAGTTTAATGACCTACTCAGGTCTAAGGTCGGGCTATTGCCCGAAGATACTCCCATCGTTGTCGAAGATGTCCTCTTCAACGATGAGGTTAGGGTTGACTTCCGCAACCCCATCCGTCTCAGCCACAACCACTTCGGTTGCAGCCAAGACATCATCATCGAATGCCGACGAGAGGTCTTCATCGACCTCCACGGCACTCTGGGCAACCAACGCATCTCCGCACTCGTCGCAGATGCGCTGATGAACATAGATACCCACTCTCCAAAGAAAGTGGGACTTGGGAACAAAAAAGTTAACTCTGCATTCTGGACAGCGTACCATAACAATCTCCTTCTAAAAATGGTGTTCCCACCACAATCGCCATCTAGCACCGTGCTAGATGGGAGGTGGGTTTTTATAATCAAGGCTTTGATGTTTTGTTGTTGAAAAGCCCGATGTGGTTGATACGCACGTTGACAGAACTTTCCAATCAATAACCTAAAGACCTATACTAATTTATTTATTTGTTATCTATTATGTTTATTCTTATGTATCTATTACATATAATGATGGGATCAGACCAATAGATATCAATAATCCTATGCATTGTATAATAGTAACATAGTAAATGGGTTATTACTTGTATGAGCAGGAAACAACAATCAGAAATACGCAGGAGGCTTCGAGCAGTGTGGACTTGGATGATAGGCAGGTGTTATAAACCAGGAGTTAATTCCTATAATTTATATGGGGGTCGTGGGATAGCTGTATGTGAAGAGTGGAAAAATAACTCTAATGCATTTATCCAGTGGGCATTAGAAAATGGCTGGAAGCCTGGATTGGTTATCGACCGCAAGGATAATGATGGTGATTATTGTCCAGAAAATTGTCGATTTGTAACACAAAAGGAAAACCAACAAAATAGACGTGACAATATTCACTTGACTGTCAATGGAGAAACTCTTTGTGTAATAGAATGGGAAAGAAAACTAGGTTGCAAAAAAGGTACAATCTATTATTGGATATATGACCATGATCAAGAATATGCTATAGACAGAATCAAACACCAATTAGAGCAAAAGCCATTTGAGCTTAAAAGATTTCAATATCTTACTGTAGGAAACACGAGACAAACAACTAGCGAATGGGCAAAAGAAATTAAAGTAAAAAGAGATACTGTTAAGTATTGGATCAAACATTACGGTGAGCAAGAAGCGTGTCAAAGGATACAATCTGCAATATTAGTAGGAAAATATACTCCAATAGATAAGTGGAAAGCTAAACATCTAAGGGAGGCACACAATGGCTAGAAAACAGCTTCTTATTAAACAGTCAGATTCTTGGCTATTCGGTCCAAGACCGACTGCAAATCAATTAGTATTTCCTACAATGGAATCATTTGTATTCGACTTGGGTGATATATCTAAAATCCCAACTGTAGATATATTTGATCAGTTTTTCACTTCACCTATTGAAGAAGCGAAGAAGGAGGGGATGGATATACTCCGTATGATAAGTGAACCTGCTTTTATTTGGATGGCTGCAAAGATGTTATTGGACGTAACTCTCACTCCTTTACAAGCTGCAATATACTCTGAGATATATAATCGACCCTACCCTTTATTGGTTGCAAGTCGTGGTTTTGCTAAATCTTATGGTCTTGGAGTAATCCTAATGCTTAAGGCTGCACTAACTACACCTATAATACATGGTGGTCCTGGGATGCAGGCAGTTGTAATGGGATCTGGATTTAGACAATCAAAAATTATCTTTGAATACATAGAACGACTGTGGAAACAGGGTCACATGTTGAGATCTATATGTGGTAAAGGAGATGGTATCCACAAAGAACAAGATAGATTTACTATACAGATTAATGGTAACAAGCTCATATTTATACCTATGGGTGATGGAGAGAAGATAAGAGGATTACGTGCTACTATACTTGTGGTCGATGAAATCAACAGTACGAATACAGAGATATTAGAAAAGGTAGCAGGAGGTTTTACAGCTGTTCAAAGTGATCCTATAGGTGCTGTAGCATATTATAAGAAAGCCAAGTATCTCAGATCTATCAAAGATTATGACGGTCTAAAAGAACTAGCTGATACTTTTACGGTGAGGAAGAATCAGATAATTTATATGGGAACAGCTGGACATCAGTTTCAGCCATTCTATAAATATTACAACAGGTATAAATTATACATAGAAAGCCAGGGTAATGTTGATGAACTCAAAAAACATATGCCTGTTGAAGAAATACCAGATAAGTTTAATTATCAAGACTATTCTATATGTCAGATTCCCTATTCATTGATAAAAGATGATGCTGAGGGATTTATGGATGAGGCT
>Ga0209737_10001851_pt1 | contig 14907 bp, 9 predicted proteins | sample TergutCu122P3_FD_187284 | JGI IMG/M metagenome (GOLD analysis project Ga0209737, IMG submission 187284) | Cubitermes ugandensis P3 segment gut microbial communities from Kakamega Forest, Kenya - Cu122 P3 (SPAdes) (version 2) | ecosystem: Host-associated > Arthropoda: Insects > Digestive system >...
TTCAGGTTCTATTTCACTCTTCTGCTCGAAGTGCTTTTCACCTTTCCTTCACAGTACTTGTTCACTATCGGTCTCTCAGTAGTATTTAGCCTTGGCGGATGGTACCGCCGGATTCAGACAGGATTTCTCTGGTCCCGCCCTACTCAGGATACTGCTACAATTCATTTACTTACTAATACGGGACTTTCACCCTCTACGGCCACTCTTCCCAAAGTGTTCCTATTTGTAAATTTCATCGTGTTTGCAGTCCTACAACCCCAAAAATGCCGTAACAATTTTGGTTTAGGCTTTTTCCCGTTCGCTCGCCACTACTTGGGAAATCATTATTATTTTCTTTTCCTCCGGGTACTTAGATGTTTCAGTTCCCCGGGTTTGCCCCCTATTTTAGGGTACCCTATATTCCTATAAGGTGGGTTGCCCCATTCGGAAATCCACGGATCAAAGGATATTTGCTCCTCCCCGCAGCTTATCGCAGCTTATCACGTCCTTCTTCGCCTCTGAGAGCCAAGGCATCCCCTGTACGCTCTTAGTAACTTACTCGTTTTTTTACTCGTTATTCTTCTTTTTTAATTAATTAACTGCTCAATAAGTTTGACACCCCTCGCTACGCTCGGAATGACAAAGCAACTTGAACAGCCTTTTTTCAGCTTTTCTCTTCCAAAATGTCAAAGAACTCTATTCCCGTGTCTGTTAAAACTACTAAGGGAACCTTATATCCATTCACTCCTTCACTCCTTCAATCATTCACTCTCTCAAATGGGACGGCAAAAATATAATTTTTTAAATACGAAAAAAAGATTATAGCACTTTTATTTGACTTTTATTCTATCTCGTTGAAAATTAGTAAAATAAAAAACAATTTTGTAGCCAAGATAAAAAACTTTCTGTTTTTTTTCCTAAATTTTGTTGTTGATTGAGGACATATTTTTCAACAAAAATGCAATATAAATGAGAAAACTATGTTATGTAATTCATAAAAAAATACATTATGAAAAAGCTGTTTGCAATCTTAATTGCTTCAATTACCCTCTCATTATCTGCTCAAAACGATTTTGAGATTGCAAAGAATGTGGATATTTTCGTTTCTATTCTCAAAGAATTAAATTCAAAATATGCAGATGAAATAAATCCAACCGATTTGGTTACAAAAGCTATTAATGGGATGTTGGAAAGTTTAGACCCTTACTCTGTGTATTATCCGGAGTCGCAAATTGAAGACTTTAAGTTGATGACAACCGGACAGTACGGTGGAATAGGTGCACTCATTCAGCAACACGGAAAAGATGTAGTGATTGCTGAACCCTACGAAAATTCTCCTTCGCACAAATCAGGGCTTCGGGCAGGAGATATTATTAAAGTGATAAATGGCCAAAATGTTCAAGGAAAAAGTACCTCCGACATAAGTACCATTTTAAAAGGGCAAGCCGGTACCACTTTAAGCATTGAAATTCTACGTCCAACCGATAAGAAAAAACATACTTTTGCTGTTAAAAGAGAAGATATTAAGTTTCCACCCGTCCCTTTTTTCGGATTACTACATAATAATATAGGATATATAAAATTAGACCAATTTACAGAAAAAGCGAGCTCTGAGGTAAAAGAAGCTTTTCTTAAACTGAAAGAACAGGGAATGAAATATTTAATTTTAGATCTAAGAAACAATGGCGGTGGGCTGCTACAAGAAGCGGTTAACGTTATGAATATTTTTGTTGACCAGAATGTTAAAATTTCTGAAACCAAGGGAAAAATTAAAGAGCAAAATAATGTTTTTAGAACAAAAAATGCTGCCATTGACAGAGAAATCCCTGTTGTTGTTTTGGTTAATGGAGTAAGCGCCTCTGCTTCTGAAATTGTTGCCGGCGCTTTTCAAGATTTGGATAGAGGCGTTATAGTTGGTAAAAAAACCTTTGGAAAAGGGTTGGTGCAAAATGTGGTACCTCTTAGTTACAACACATCTCTAAAAATCACGGTATCAAAATATTACATACCAAGTGGGCGGTGCGTACAAAATGTCGATTATTTTAGCCGCGATACCTTAGAAGCAGCCCCTTATATCCCCGATTCATTAGCAACCCCATATAAAACAAAAAACGGTAGAACAGTATATGATAAAGGAGGTATTGAACCCGACATTATTACGCCCGACACCATTCCAAGCAATATTTTAATAGCCTTACTAATCAATAATATTATTTTCGACTTCTGTAATATCTATGCTGCACAACACGAAACAATTCTACCTGCCAATCAGTTTAAACTTTCTGAGACAGATTATGCCCAATTTGTTGATTTTGTGAAAAGTAAAGATTTCAAATTTGAAACAGCCACCGAAGAGATGTTGCAAGAGATAAAACAAATTGCACAAATCGAAAAATATTTCCCTGCCATAGAATCTATTTATAATGACTTGCTTTCGAAGATTGAAAACGAAAAGCAGAACGATATATATAAATATAAGGAAGAACTATCAGAATATATTGCCAATGAGATTGTAGTTCGCTACCACTTTCAAAAAGGGAGGATTGAACACCAACTTACTACCGACCCGGACGTAAAAACAGCGGCAGAAATTCTTTTAAATGCTAATCGTTACAAATCAATATTAAGTGGTAAAAAGTAGGAACATTCAGTAACTAAATATTTAAACTCTTCCCGGATAAACCTTAACCGCTTCTGTCAAACATGCCATCGCTTCCTGTAAATCGCTTACATTAAGAACGTAACTGATTCGCACCTCGTTTTTAACGGGAGCTGGAATGGAATAGAATCCTGTTACCGGAGCCAACATTACGGTTTTGCCATTATAGCTAAACTCTTCTAATAGCCATTGGCAGAAATTGTCTGCATCGTCAATGGGCAGGCTGGCAACGGCATAAAACGCACCTTTGGGATTGGGGCAAAAACAACCTGGCATCTTGTTAATGGCTTCTACAACGCAGTTTCGCCTTGCGATATAGTCGGTTACAACTTCATCAAAATAAGATTTTGGCGTATCGCAGGCTGCCTCCCCAAGAATTTGTCCGTAAGAGGGCGGACTTAATCGCGCTTGGGCAAATTTCATTGCGGTATCATAAACTTTTTTATTTTTGGAAATAAAGGCACCCACGCGCACCCCGCACGCGCTGTAGCGTTTTGAAACAGAATCTAACAAAACTACATGTTGCGCAATATGCTTGAGTTCCATTACGGAGTAATGTTTTTCGCCGTCGTAGCAAAACTCTCTGTAAACCTCATCAGCAAAAAGAAAAAGGTCGTATTTTTCTGCAAGATGTCCCAATTTTTCAATCTCTTCTTTCGAATATAAATATCCGGTAGGATTGTTGGGATTGCAAATCATGATCGCTTTTGTTTTAGGGGTAATAATTTTTTCAAACTCTTCAATCTCAGGTAATGCGAAGCCGTTTTGAATTTTTGAAACGATGGGCTTCACTTTCACGCCGCAAGAAATGGCAAAACCGTTGTAGTTGGCGTAAAATGGTTCAGGAATAATTACTTCATCATTAGGATTTAAGCAGCTATTAAACGCAAATAAAATCGCTTCGGAGCCGCCATTCGTAATGATAATTTCATCGGGAGTAAGTTCAATTCCAACGCTATTATAGTACTCAACCAACTTCTTGCGGTAGCTTAAATTACCTGCCGAGTGGCTGTACTCAATTACTTTTAAGTCGTTGTTTTTAACGGCTTCTAAGGCATTTTTTGGGGTTTCCACATCGGGCTGTCCGATATTCAAGTGAAATACTTTCACCCCGCGTTGTTTGGCTTTTTCTGCATACGGAACAAGTTTGCGAATGGGCGAAGCGGGCATCGCCGCACCTTTTTTTGAAATTTCTGGCATAATGATTATATTTAATTTAGTATTTGCTTTTTCTCCCTTCTCACGCCACATCAATCTCATCTCGCAGCCCCTCCATAATAAACTGCCGGCGGTCTTCATCATTCTTTCCCATATAAAACTCAAGCATATCGTTCACTTTTGTTTTTTTATCCAATACAACAGGCTCTGCGCGCATATTCGCCCCAATAAAATTTTTAAACTCCTTAGGGTCAATCTCTCCAAGGCCTTTAAAACGGGTTATTTCCGGCTTGTGTCCTAATTTTTTTATGGCATTCTGTTTTTCTTCTTCCGAGTAACAGTAAATCGTTTCTTGCTTGTTTCTTACTCTAAATAATGGGGTTTGAAGAATATACACGTGTCCCGATTGTACTAAGTCGGGAAAATATTTTAAGAAAAATGTGAGTAGCAACAAGCGAATGTGCATTCCGTCGTTGTCGGCATCAGTGGCAATAATAATGTTGTTGTAACGCAATCCATCAATGCCGTCTTCAATATTTAGAGCCGCTTGCAAGAGGCTAAACTCTTCATTTTCATAAATAATACTTTTCGATTTTTTAAAAGTGTTCAACGGTTTTCCTCGCAAACTAAACACCGCTTGCGTGTTGGCATCTCTGGAAGAAGTGATAGAGCCGGACGCAGAATCTCCCTCCGTAATAAATATTTGTGTTTCAATGCCGCGTGGGTCATTCGTGTTAAAATGGTATCGGCAATCGCGCAATTTACTGTTGTGCAAGCTCACTTTTTTTTGCACTTCCTTAGAGCTTTTCTTGATGCTCGCAATCTCTTTCCGTTCCTTTTCCGATTCTAATATTTTTTTCAGAATGATGTCGGCAACGTCAGGATTCATGTGCAAGTATTTGTCTAACAATCTACTCACAACGTCGTTCACGTAGTTGCGAATCGTTTGCCCTCCGGGTTCCATGTGTTGCGAACCTAACTTTGTTTTTGTTTGGGCTTCAAAGCTAGCATTTTTCACACGAATAGAGAATGCTGCTACAATAGAGTTCCGTACATCGTTGGGGTCAAAATCTTTCTTAAAAAATTCACGTACTGTTTTTACAATGGCTTCACGAAAAGCCTGCTGGTGTGTGCCGCCGTAAATGGTGTATTGACTATTTACAAACGAGTAATACTCTTCGCCATATTTCCTTCCGGTATGCACTAAAGCACACTCAAAGCCATTCTCTTTTAGATGAATGGGCGGATAAAGTACTTCATTAGAAACGTTATTGTTAATTAAATCCAACAAACCGTTCTTTGAAAAATATTTCTGCCCGTTAAAAATGATGGTCAATCCTCTGTTCAGATACACATAGTTCCACATCATTTTCTCTATATATTCATTATACCAGTGGAAGTTAACGAACAAGGATTTGTCGGGAACAAAAGAAATGCTGGTTCCGTTGGGCTCTTTTGTAGGCTCAATGTTGTTTTCAGTAAGTTTTACTCCTTCAGAAAACTCTGCACTTTTTTGTTTTCCATCAACAAAACAGTTTACTTTAAAGAATTTAGAGAGAGCATTTACGGCTTTTACCCCCACGCCGTTCATTCCAATAGCCGTATCGTAGGCATCACTGTCGTTAAACTTACCGCCGGTGTTAATTTTCGATACGCAGTCCACCATTTTTTTCAGTGGAATGCCGCGCCCGTAGTCCCGCACTGTTACTTTATCTTCTTTAATAGAGATTTCAATAGTTTTCCCAAATCCACGCATAAACTCATCAATGCAGTTATCCAACACTTCTTTCAGGAGCACATATATGCCATCATCGTGCGATGACCCATCACCTAATTTTCCAATGTACATACCGGGGCGCTCACGAATATGCACATTCCAATCCAATGATTTTATGCTATCTTCCGAGTAATTAGACATTTTCAAGTTTAAATTAACAAGCGGCAAAGATATTAGTTTTTACGAGCTATTTTTTAATAATTTTTTTTCTTTTTTATCGTTTACTAATGATTAATAATGCCGCTTATGCTTTCATTTACCTCTAATTCTTTGTTAATTACTACAATTATTTCCTTAATAGGATTTCATGTCGGGTTGTGGTTTATTTTTTTAAAAGCGGGAGAAAAACCGTGGAAGAGTGTCCTACCAATATACAATATGTGGGTATGGCTCAGTGTTTTATCGCGACCTAAATGGTGGATGGTGCTCATTCTTTTCCCGTTTATTATCTTTTTCATGTTTTATTTAATGATTTGGAAAACGATTAGATTATTTGGTAAAACAAGCTACTTGTATCTTATTCCGGGTACTTTTTTCTTCATGTTTTATTTGCCGTATCTTGGTATTGTAAAGCATGAGCGCTATACTCGATTGGAGGATTTGCCTAAGTTTAAAAAAAGTGGGTTTCGCGACTGGATGGATGCTCTTATTTTTGCTGTAGCAGCCGCCTACGTACTTCGTAGCTTTTTAGTGGAGCTATACGCCATTCCAACCTCCTCTATGGAAAGTTCGTTGATGGTGGGCGATTATTTGGCGGTTGATAAAGTTTCCTACGGTGCACGACTGCCCATGACGCTTATTGCCGTGCCTTTTGTACATCACTCACTTCCCCTAACTAACTATAGAAAGGCTTATGTAGAATGGGTAAAACTGCCCTATCTGCGCTTCACAAAAATTAAGCCTGTTGAAAGAGGAAACTCTGTGGTTTTCAATTATCCCGAAGGTGATACTGTGGTTTTGGAGCGGCAGGCGGAGAGCTACTATGCTATTGTGCGCGAATTTGAAGCGATGCTCAACCCTAACGCATCGAAATTAGAACTCGAAAAGTTAGTGTACAACAGATACCACCCCGAATATGTAAATCATGTTGCTTCAAAATTTCCGGGTCCTTATTACCCGGGAAAAGGCAGAGATGTTGTAAAAAAACTGCACAACGTAACTGCGCGCCCTATAGATAAACGCGAGTTCTACGTAAAACGCGCCATCGGAATGCCCGGAGAAAAATTTGAAATTATTGACACACAAGTTTTTATTGATGACAAGCCGATGGAAAACCCGAAAAGAATCCAGTTCGGATATTTAGTAACAGACCCCACAGGGAAAGGACTTAATGCTAAAACAAGAAAACAACTCAATATTAATGAAGAGGATAAAGGAAAATACAACGAGTTTTCAACAAGATATAGCTTAACTTCTGCTCAAAAAGAAGCGATTGAAAAAATGGGGTTGATAGTAGAAAAATTAGTTGAACGCAAAGGCGATACCGATTTAAGTATTTTCCCTCATGACCCACGTTATGAGTGGAATAAAGATTTTTTTGGCCCGATAACGATTCCGAAAAAGGGCGCAACAGTAACGCTAGATGACTCAACCATAGTTCTTTACGAACACATTATTCGCAATTATGAATTACACGACTTGCAAATAATTGATAAACAGGTTTTTATTGATGGAAAACAGGCAACCGAATATACTTTTGCGCAAAACTACTACTTTATGTTGGGAGATAACCGCCACAACTCTGCCGACTCTCGCGTTTGGGGATTTGTCCCCGAAGACCATATTGGTGGAAAAGTATGGTTTGTTTGGCTTTCGTTAGATAAATACAAATCATGGGGAGAAGGAAAAATTCGATGGGGCAGAATGTTTAGAGGCGCAAAAAACAGTTAATCAGTAACTTATTTTTCCTTACTTAGGTGTTACCCTTTCGGGTAGGGTGTCCAAAATTTTAAAAAAACATCACGCAATTTTAAGTTTTTTAGTTCTTTTATATACTTGATTTTCAAAAAGATTTTCTTTTTTCCAGTTTTCAATATCAGACATAAAAACAGAGAGACCTCTGCAAGACAAAATAAGATATAAACTTTTGATTGTTAATATTTTAATAGTGTTTTGTATTGATTTTTTTTGTATCTTCGCATCATGTTTTACCAAAAAAATATTCAAATGGGCTTTTATGACGGTTAGGGTTTTCGACATAATAGTCAATTAACCACCCCCGAAGGGTGCTTTTGAAGGGTTACCGGCAGGTAGTGAGTAGCGTTTACTGCTGTAACAAGGGCTAAGTTCGATTGTAGATTTGACATTTTTTTTACTTTTTGTGCTCTACAAAAAGTAAAAAAAAATATACGCGAAACATTGGCTTTTGTCCCGTTTTTGTATCCCCTAAATTAAAAACCAAGCAATTCACGTTTGTAAATCGCTTGCTTATAATATTTTGAGAAACTTTTGTGCGGATGAAGGGACTCGAACCCCCACGCCTCTCGACATTAGATCCTAAGTCTAACGCGGCTACCAATTACGCCACATCCGCAGGATTTTTGGGCGGCAAAGATATATATTTTTTGTTTGGGTAATTTATTGGTTCAATTTTTAGCCTTTTTTTGGTAAAAGAATAAATACGTATCCACTTATTTTTCTATTTTCGCCTTTTAGAAAAAACACGAATTTCATTACCAAACATTTTATGAAAGAAACAAAATTTAAAAAACTGCACGAGGAAAAAGGAGCAAAAATGGTTGAATTTGCAGGATATTACCTGCCTTTACAGTACGAAGGATTGGTAGCCGAGCATTTGCATGTAAGAAGTAAAGTGGGCGTTTTCGATGTGTCGCACATGGGCGAATTCATGGTAAAAGGAACGCAAGCTCTCCCTTTCTTGCAGTATGTTACTTCAAACGACGTGGCCGCACTTCACCCCGGTAAAGTACAGTACTCGTGTTTCCCCAACGGAAAGGGCGGAATTGTGGACGATTTGTTGGTGTATTGTATGGCTGAAAATGAATATCTGTTAGTGGTAAACGCTGCTAATATTGAAAAAGACTGGCTGTGGCTTACCGAGCAAAACAAAAAATTTAACGCTGAAATTGAAAATATTTCCGATGAAATATCGCAATTAGCCGTACAAGGGCCATTGGCTTTGAAAGCGATGCAAAAACTTACAGACACCCCGGTGGAAGCGATGGAGTATTATACCGTAAAAACGTTGACCTTTGCAGGAGTTCCGAATGTAATTTTTTCAACAACAGGCTATACCGGCTCGGGCGGATGCGAAATCTATATGAAAAATGCAGATGCCGAAAAAATATGGAACGCAATTTACGAAGCGGGCGCAGCGTTCGATATTAAACCTATTGGCTTAGCTGCACGCGACACCTTACGCTTAGAAATGGGGTTTTGCCTTTACGGACATGAAATCGACGATACCATTACGCCCATAGAAGCAGGCTTAGCATGGATTACCAAATTTGTAGAACACAAAGAGTTTATTGATAAAGATAGAATGTTGAAGATGAAAGAAGAAGGGCTAAAACGCAAATTGGTTGGCTTTGAAATGATTGACAGAGGTATCCCCCGTCAAGATTACGAAGTTTGCGATGTTGAAGGAAGCACTATTGGCTTGGTTCGCTCCGGCACACAAGCGCCTTCCCTCAACAAAGCTGTGGGAACTGCTTGGATAAAAACAGAATATAGCAAAATTGATACCGAAATATTCATTAAAGTAAGAGACAAATTGTTGAAAGCTTTAATAGTGAAGATGCCATTCTATAAAGGATAACAGAATGAAAAACAACAGTATCAGAAATCTACGCTTCCTCCCCAGTGGCATCATTTTGGGAATTGACATTTCCATCGTTCTCTTTGCTACTATATTAGCTGTTTTTTTTAGAGACAGCGTCTCTGTTCTTATTAACTCTTCACTCGTATTCTCTCCCATTATCCCCCTCTCAGTATTGGGAGTAAGAATCGTTTTTTTTATATTCTTTAGAATTCATAAAATTGTTGTTCGATACACCAATTCAAAAGATATTATTAAAATTTTTTTAGCGACTTTCTCTGGCACAGCCGTGCTGTTTTTGTTAAGCTATTTACTTTGGGCTCTAAACATTAACCCAAGTAGATTTATTCCGATTTCTGTTATTGGAATGGAGTTTTTTATTACAACAACCCTCATGGTAATCTATCGTTTTGCAATAAAAAACTATTTTTTAGAGAAAGTAAACCCCCGGAAACTAAAGAAAAACATTGTAATTGTGGGTGCCGGCGTTAGTGGAATAACAACGAAAAGGGTATTAGACCGTGATGCTCAGAGCAAATACAATGTATTGGCTTTCTTTGACGATGACCCTAAAAAACAAGGAATGCAATTAGAAAGCGTGCCGGTGCGTGCAATATCTCAGTTAGATAATTATTTATCGGAAAACGACTGTTCTTTTCTTATTATTTCGATTCAAAATTTTCCGGCATATAAAAAAAATGAAATTACTGAAATTGCGCTCAAACACAATGTTAAAGTTTTGGTTGTGCCTCCCGTAGTGAATTGGATTAATGGAGAACTCAGTTTTAAACAGATTAAAAAAATAAAGATTGAAGAACTCTTGGAGCGAGAGGTTATTGATATTGATAAATCGTTGGTTAGTAAAGATATTGTTGGAAAAACAATTTTCATAACGGGCGCAGCCGGTTCTATTGGAAGTGAAATAGTTAGACAACTGCTGAAGTTTGAGACAAAAAAAATAATAATTGTTGACAATTCGGAAACTCCTCTTTTTTTTCTACAAAAAGAATTAACCGACAAGAAAATATTTAAGAATATTGAAATCAGATTAATGGATATTACTGATGAGGTAAAAATGGAAGAGGTTTTGAAACAATACAAACCCGATATTGTGTATCACGCTGCTGCTTACAAGCATGTGCAGCTCATGGAAGAGAATGTACACGCTGCTATAAAGAATAATGTAGAAGGAACAAAAATTTTGGCCGATTTATCTGTAAAGTATGGCATCAAAAAATTTGTAATGATCTCTACAGATAAAGCGGTAAATCCAACCGGTGTCATGGGCGCCTCAAAGCGGATAGCAGAAATTTATGTACAGTCGCTCAACTACTATCAAGAAACCACAAAATTCATCACTACTCGCTTTGGAAATGTGTTGGAATCTAATGGCTCAGCCATTCCTATTTTTAGAGAACAAATTGAACATGGGGGGCCTGTTACAGTTACTCATCCGGAGGTTACACGCTATTTTATGACCATTGCGGAGGCATGTCAATTAGTGATTACTGCTGGTGCTATGGGCGAGGGAGGGGAAATTTTTATCTTTGATATGGGAGAGTCTGTTAAAATTTACGACTTAGCAGTGAAAATGATTAAGCTCTCCGGATTAACCCTCGGAAAAGATATTACAATTGTATTTACGGGGCTAAGGCCAGGAGAAAAATTATACGAAGAACTCTTGACAACAACAGAAAACACAAAACCAACTCCACATAAAAAAATTATGATAGCAGAGGTAAGAAAATATGAATACCAAGTTGTAGAAAAAGCTATTTCTCAAATCATTGCATCAAAAAACCAAAGTCCTGATACCATCGTATGTCTAATGAAAGAGATGGTTCAGGAGTATGTGAGTATGAACTCAACGTTTGAAAGTTTGGATAAGAAGTAATCATGTAAAAGAAGTGTGTGATAAACAAGCTATTCAGCTTTTACCGCAATCCCTTCGCGTACCTGCATCAATCCGGTAATCATTACGGTATCTCCTATTTGCAAACCACTCAGCACTTCCACTTGTTCCTTTGTGCGGTGTCCTGTAGTAACGGGTTGCGATTTGGCTTTGCCATTCAGGATTTTCCACACTTTTTTGCCGTCCATCTCCTGCACTATCGCTTCTGTGGGAATCAGCAGTACTTCTTCCGACCGTTCCACCACAAGATTTACCCGAGCAAACATTCCTGAGTAAAGTTTTCCTTCACTATTGTTGAACACACCTCTTACTGTTAGGGTTCGTGTAAGAACATCTACCTTAGGGTCAACAGCATATACTATCGCCTCAAACTCCTGAGAGGAAACTTCGGTAGTAAAGAAAATCTTTTTTCCTAAAAGCCTAAGAGAAGCGTATTTTTCAGGAATGGAAAACTCTAATTTCAATTGGTTTTGGTCTATTAATCTTGCGATTACCGTATTTGGTTGTAAATAACTTCCCAAACTCACGCCTCGAAATCCAATAGTTCCCGAAAAGGGAGCTTTGATTTCTGTTTTAGAAATTTTAGTTTTCAATAACTCAATGTCGGCTTGAAGGATGTTATAGTCGGTTTGTACTTGGTCGAACTCTTCACGACTGACTGCATCTTTTTCTAATAAAACTCTCTGTCGGTTGAGTCTCTCTGCGGTAAGGTTAAGCTGGTAGTTTGCTCTGCGTAGTTGCGCTTGCCACTCATCGTCGTCCACTTTAAGCAACAATTGTCCTTTTACCACTTGGCTTCCTTCTTCAAAAAAAATTCCTACCACTTTTCCAGCTGCCTCGCTAATCAAGTCAACTTGTTCGTTTGGCAGTAGTGTTCCAACAGCGGAAATGCCGCTTCGCAACCAATCCGCCTCCAATACGTATAGCCTTGCTGAAATAGCGCCGCCTTTTGGTCTTTGTTCTTCAATAATCTGTTCTGTATTGGAGAAAAAAAACCTATACACTACAAATACAAGTGCCGCTAATATAGGTAACGATATGTAGATGATTTTTTTACGATTCATAACTTTGTTATTTTAATTTTCCGCTTAATAATTGTAATCCTATTTCCGACACTTTGGCTTGGTAGGAGGCGTTCATTAGTCTTTTTACTGCTTCAGTATAGGCCCGCTGAAACTCTCTGAACTCTACCCCCGACAACGTACCAATACGATATTTTTCAATAGCAATCCCAAGTGTTTCGGAAGTAATATCCACATTTTCCATTTCAAATTTCAGTAATCTGTGATTGTTTTCATAAATGTTGTAAAGCTCTGCAACCGCGCCTAATACATTCAATTTTGTATTTTTGTATTGTAAATCTGCATTTTGCAATTCAACTTTTGCTATTTTGTTGTTTCTTATATTTTCCATACGGTTAAAAATGGGGATACGTGCCGTAAAACCCCAGTAAAACCCTTGCGAACGGTTTTGAAGTGTGATAGATGCCGGTGTTTGTGCATAAGAAAACTGATAACCCGTTGAAAAATCAATAGATGGAAAAAAGTGCGACAAACTGTTCTTTACCTCCAACTCCGATAACTTAATCCCTTTTTTGGCAATTAAGAGAGATGTATTCTGAGACATCGCACTGTCCACTATCTCGCCGTAGCTTAAAAGCGGTAGCAAAACCAACGAATCTTTTACATAATTATCCTCCGTCAATTTGTTATTCATCAATGTGTTAAGAGTGATGTAAGCCTTTGTAAGTGCTTGTTGTTGGAGCATACATATAGAACTGTCTGCATTAAGGTCAATTTTACTTTGACGGTACTCTAATCCTGATATGCTTCCAATTTGGTACTTACTGCTGGCAATACTAAAACGTTGCATAGAAATATCAACAATGGTTTCTGAGGCTTCCAGCAGTTGGGTTTGAACCCACACATTGTAATAGGCGGCGCAGACATTTGCAATGAGCTGTTCTATTTCTAAAACAGTGTTCAGCGTGCTTATGTCTAATAGTGCTTTATTTTTAGAGTGAGTGAAAAACATCGACAAACCATCAAAAACCCTCCAATTCAAATTCACACTTGCACCGGAATTATCCGAATGAATATTACGAAATGCCGTTTCGTTTCCATTTGCGTCCAATCGTGTAACATTTGCGTTGTTGCTTCGATAGCTTGCATCTCCGTAAACGACAGGTAAAAAAACATAGTAGCTTTTTAGGTTTATACGACTGATACTTTCTGTATTTTTTGCCATTTGAATACCATAATTCGACTCAAGCGCCTTCCGCACACATTCATCCAAAGACAATCTCTGTGCATGAACACAAAAAAAAGATATAAGTAGAAATACAAAACAGGGCAGTTTAAGTTTCATTTACAAAAATTCCACAAGGGGGCTGCAAATATCTTATTTTATTTTTCTTTCTATTTCCTTCTGAAAAAAAAATGTAGTTTTGTGGTTGCTAATGAACTATATCGTACTTTTATGTCATCAAAATTTTTCACCAACGAGAACGAAAACACCCTGCTCAACAAGATTAAAGGGGTTTTTGAACATAAAAATATTCATTTTTTCGATGCACTTGTGGGCTATTTTCGGGCTTCGGGTTATTTTCGGGTGCGACCGTTTATTGAAAAAGCAGCTGAAATTCGTGTGTTGGTGGGTATCAATATTGATGAAATGGTTTACGATGCCAATAACAAAGGATTGCTTTTTACTGCAAACGAAGAAAAAAGCGTTGACACATACATTGATAATCTGAAAAAAGATATTCAATCGGCAAAGTACGACAAAACGGTGGAAGAGGGAATGTTGCAGTTTATTCGCGATTTGATTGATAAAAGAGTGCAGATTCGGGTTTATCCCAAACAAAACCTGCATGCCAAAATCTATATTTTCCGCGAAAAAGAGAAACATACGCACGGCTACGGCTCTGTAATTACAGGTTCAAGCAATTTAACCGACAGCGGATTGCAACATAATTTTGAGTTTAATGTCGAATTGCGCGATGATGCCGATATTGACTTTGCCACCGAAACTTTTGAAAAACTTTGGGAGCAAAGTATCGAAATCGGAAAAGAGTTTGTTGAAAAACTGAAAACCGAAACCTATCTTAATGATACGTTTACGCCTTTTGAAATTTACTACAAATTTTTGATTGAATATTTTGGCAAAAGCGTTGAATACGACCCTAATTCATTGCGCGATATGCCCCAAAAATATAAAAAACTATCGTATCAGGCAGATGCCGTGAGCGATGGTTATGCAAAATTAGAAAAACACAACGGTTTTTTCCTTTCCGATGTGGTCGGGCTTGGAAAAACAGTTGTGGCAGCGCAAATTGCCAAAAACTTTTTCCATCACAACGGTTTCCCCGATTATCGTTCAAAAACTTTAGTAATTTGCCCGCCTGCGTTGTACGATAATTGGCACGAAACTTTTGATATTTTCGATATTGACGACTACAATATTTACACCAACGGCAGTTTGCACAAAATTCGCGATGCCCGAAAATACGATTTGGTGGTGGTTGACGAAGCGCATAAATTTCGCCACGATTCAACGGAAATGTACGATATTCTGCAAAAAATCTGCAAAACGCAAACGCGTAGAGGTACACAGAAAAAAGTGATGCTTGTGTCGGCAACACC
>Ga0209737_10001853_pt1 | contig 14902 bp, 9 predicted proteins | sample TergutCu122P3_FD_187284 | JGI IMG/M metagenome (GOLD analysis project Ga0209737, IMG submission 187284) | Cubitermes ugandensis P3 segment gut microbial communities from Kakamega Forest, Kenya - Cu122 P3 (SPAdes) (version 2) | ecosystem: Host-associated > Arthropoda: Insects > Digestive system >...
GGGGGCTAAACTATTAGGTCAGGTTTTGTTCTATCTCGGATTTTTTTTATATTTAATTATTCTTGTCGTCGTAATATACAGGATGTTGAAAATAAAGCCTATTCCGGAGCCGGCACGACCAACAATCGCTATTCTTACCGCCCCGATGAGCCTGTGTTTAGCGGGGTATTTCTCGGTGTTTGATCAAAGGGCCGCCTTATTGGTTTACATAATGTTAGCTGTTGCTGTGGTTTGCTATATTTACGTGACCGTGAATATGTTCTCTTTGCTGCGGCTGAAGTTTTACCCGACGTACGCGGCGTTTACATTCCCATATGTTATCAGCGCTGTCGCATTTAATTCGGCGAACGCGTTTTTAATGGAATCTGGCTATAACTTCTTGCAATTTATGCCCAAAATTGCAGAATGGATAGCGATTGCCGCAGTTCTTTATGTTTTAATCCGGTTCGCGGCATTTTTGTTTTTCGTCAAGGCTACGAGCTAGGCACCCAGTCTGCCTGTTCCTATTCAATATCATTCTTCGATATCTTGGCAAACTCATCCTGAGCGTTCAGAAAAACATCGACAAGAACAGGATCAAAGTGGGTTCCGGCGCCCTCTTTGATGATCTTGCACGCCTCTTCATGGGTGAAGGCGGTTTTGTAAGGGCGTTCGGAGATCAGCGCGTCATATACATCGACGATGGCCATGATCCTGCCTTCCAGTGGGATGCCGCGGCCTTTCAGCCCCAGGGGGTAACCGCTGCCGTCCCATTTTTCGTGATGGGTTCCTGCCGTCAAGATGGCATGTTCCAGGAATGCATGGCTTTTCGTATGGTTTAGTACCCTTTCAATAGCATCCACCCCTGCTGTTACATGGGTTTTCATTATCTCGAATTCTTCCTCTGTGAGTTTACCCGGTTTATTCAGGATAAGGTCGCTGATAGCGATCTTCCCAACATCATGCAACTGAGCTGATTGCAGAAAATAATCCATATTCCACTGGGATAATATCTCTTGATAAGCTTCGTTATCCGCTAATCCGTCAATTATGACCTGCAGATAGCGTTTGGTTCTCATTATATGGCCGCCGGTGGATTTGTCGCGAAATTCCACCAGGTCGGCAATCGTAGCCAGGACGACGCTCTGCAGTTCCAGCACTTCCTCGGTTTTTTCCAGGACCATATTTTGTAAATTATTCGCATAGTCCTGCAATTGCTCTTGCTTCTTTAGTAAATCATTTTTTTGCTTGACGATGAGGATATGGTTTTCTATGCGTTTTAGCAAAAGAGGCACGGAAAACGGCTTGGATATATAATCCACAGCGCCCAGCTCCAAGCCTTCCAGCTCATTTTTTTCATTGTCCAGCGCTGTCAGAAATATGACCGGGATATCAGCGTAACGCTCATCGGCCTTCAGCTTGCGGATGGCCTCATAACCGTCCATTTCCGGCATATTGATATCCAATAGTATCAAATCGGGGATGACATTTTCAAGGATTTCAAAAAGCTTTGCGGCGGATTGGGCAGGGTAGACCGCGTAAAAGGTTTTGAGTATATTTCTGCCTTGATCAAGATTAGCTACTATATCGTCTACAATGATGATTTTGCTTCGTATACCTTTCATTATGCTTTTATGCCTCCTCCTACTCTATTTTATTCGATAGCAATTCTATGATTTCCTTGAAGTTCGTCAATTTTACGTTATTACTGAGCCATGCCGCCAGTCCATCATCGGAAGTGTATCGATATTTCTCCATATCTTTCACTATTTCCTCCAGGCTGTCAATATCATATTCCTGGCAGGCGGAGAATATCTTCAACAAGGTTTCGTTATCAGGTTTATCTTTAGTCGGTTTGGGATTTTCCGCATCTGCTGCGGCAAGGAGATTCTCCAGGTCATGAATAAGCTTCCAAGCGGCGTAGAGGAATGTGGGGTTATGAGCGGCTACAAAACTGTAATCGCCAGCTTTTGCTGCTTTTTCCAGCTTTTCTGCAGATTCGCCGATCATTTCCGCTAAAATGCCTCGGCTGGAGCCTTTGATCCCATGTACAATGATGGCATAGTCAGCCAGCTTGTCTCTTGAGACCACTCCTATTGACTCGAGCAAGGGACGAGTGTTGACAGCATATGAGCGCAGGACGTCCATATATATTTCCATATCGCCGCCGAACCTTTCTAGGCCTTTGTCGATGTCCAAGCCGACAAATTCTGTGTTCACTTTCCTTCGGTCTATCCCGCTGCGTCTGTCTGGATAGATACGTCTGTCTGTCATATGGCCCGAGGGTGAGTAGGAAGATGCTCCTGTTGCTGCTGTCGATAGTTGGCGCTCGTTAAACTCATTTTCCAGCTCTTTATCCCGCACCCAACGGCGTATGGCTTCATCAAGACGGGGGAGGTCAATGGGCTTTGACAGGAAGGCCTGGAAGCCTCTATTCAGCAGGAACTCTTCATTACCGGCGATAGCATTGGCTGTGATGGCGATGATGGGGATGTTCCTGGCGTAATCCGTGTCCATTTCACGAATAAGCCTGGTTGCTTCTACTCCATCCATGCCCGGCATCATATGATCCATGAAGATGGCGTTGTACTTGACCTTTTGACTGCGGATGGCGTGTACAGCCTCCTGCCCGTCGGTTACGCAATCTATTTGCATCCCATAAGGTTTCATCAGCCCTTTGATGACATCCAGATTGGCCAGGTTGTCGTCCACGACAAGAACCTTGGCATAAGGCAGATTGATGCGCTTGAGTTGTCTGTTCAGGCTGCTTCTGCTGTCTGAATAGCGAAAGTTCTTCAGGTTTTCCACCACATCCGGGCTGATGTATATGTCGGATACATATTTTTGTACGATTTTAACCGTAAAAACGCTCCCTTTTCCGTACTCACTTTCCACGGCAATCGTACCGTTCATCATTTCCGCCAGCCTTTTGGTAATGGGCAGCCCAAGCCCGGTTCCCTCAATTCTTCGATTGTGGGTTAGATCTATTTGTGCAAAATTGATATACAATTTTTTAATATCTTCCGGCTTTATGCCATAGCCCGTATCCTTAACCTTTATTGTGAGCCAGACCTGGTCGCCTTCTCGATCACAGCTGAGGCCCAGCTCCACTTCTCCTTCTTGGGTGTATTTTATGGCGTTTGACAGCAAGTTGTTCATGATCTGTCTGATCCTCAGTTCATCTCCGTGAAGGGTCGAAAACATATTTTCATCCAAATCCAAAATCAACTTTATCGGTTTTTCGCCTATGCGCAGGATATTCTGCGTAAGGGTATCGTTAATGAGGCTTGCAACATCATAATCGACCTGCACAAGCTCCATCATGCCGGCTTCTATCTTGGAAATGTCCAAAATATCATTGACAGTGCCCAGCAAGGTCATCCCGGCGTTATTTATTTTTACCAAATTGGAATAGGTCTCCCAATCCAATTCTTCTTTCTCAATGCTTAATTCGGAAAGACCGATGATGGCAGTAAGGGGGGTGCGCATTTCATGGCTCATTTTAGCCAGGAAATCGCTCTTGGCGCTATTGGCTTTCTGCGCTTCTCCCAACGCCGCTTCCAACTGCACCGCGGCAGTGCGAAGATTTTGCATCATGTCTTTTTGCAGTAAGGCGTTTGCGAAAACCAATCCGCCGGAACGCAGCATAGCCTCTTCATTTTCAGTGAATTGTCTTTCATTATGATAATTAATATAACTCACAAAGCCTGTAAATTGATCCTGGAAAAGCACCGGCATGACAAAAACAGCCAATATTCCTTTTGGTTCTAAATATTCCTGTTCCAAAGGGGGCATATCTCGTACGAGGCGGTTGATGCATTTGCCCTCTGATAAGGTTTTTTCCCAGCTTGGTATAACCTCGCTATAGTATTTTATGAGATTTATTTCATTGACAATATCTGTTGAATAATTATAGCTGCCCGGCGCATCTGTTTCCGCTTTGGCTTTGTTTGTCCATTCAAAAACCTGAGAATAATAAAGCTTATCATCTTTTAAATCGTTTCTGCAGATGGAGATGCGGTCAACCCCTATGGCCTCGGCAAACATACCCATACAATAATGCAAGTTGTCCGCAAAATCGTCAGGAGTTGATTGGAGGAGAATATTGGCGGCTTTGTTTACAGTATTCAGGAGATAATCCCTCTGCTCAATCTCTCGCATATTTTTCTTTTGTTCACGCAGATCGCGGAAATATCCGGCGACGACAAAATCATCTTCATAGGGTACCCGGACGAGGATTACCTCTACCGGCAGCGGCGTCCTGTCCGGCATTTGATGCATCCACTCGAATACATGCCGGCCTGTTTCGAAGGCTGTCTTAACATTTTCAGCCCCCTGTCTCAATGAACGGCTGCCGTCAGGCTGGTATTTTGGCGAGAGGTCAGGAAAGCGTCTAATGTATTCTTCTTTGTTTTGCAGATTGAACAGTTTGACCGCCTCTTCATTGCAGTCGAAAAGCTTGAAAGTCTTATCCCATAGGTTAGCGCCGATGGGCATTGATTCCAGTAAAAGGCTTGAGCGGTTATGCGCCTCACGGATTTCAGAGGCCTGTTCGTTACGGTTAATGGCATTGACCATCATTAGGGCGCCGGATTGCAGTATTTTAATTTCCTCGTTTGTGAAAACCCTCTCGTTTCCAAAATCTGAAAAATTGATAAGACCCCAAAAGTAATCATCTATAAATATAGGTATAGTGAGGACGGATTTAATAACAGTCCAACTGAAAAAATCTTGGATGCTTTTGGAAAAAGTTTTCAGCGGCCCGTTCATGCATTCCCCTTCCAAGAATTTCTTGAACCATTCGGGATTGATGCTGTATGGAAATTGCAAGCCTTTTTTAATGATCATATCGAGTTTACTGGCGCTGTTAGCCCATTCGTATTGAAATGTGAAATACAATTCGCCGTTTATTATCTCGTTTTTTAAAATATAAATGCGATCGACGTTTACGCAGCTTCCAATAAATCCCATGCCCGTAAGGAACGAAGATTCGAATGATTCTTCACTCCCCATAGTGAGCAGGGCATACGCCGCTTCGTTTACCGCATTGAGAAGATTATCACGCTGATGGATCCCTTCCATGATTCTCTTATGCTCTCTAAGATCCCGGATATAGCCCACGACGACATCATCGTCGTCATAAGCAAGACGAAACAGGGTGACTTCCGCGGGTATCGGCTTTCTGTCCAAGGTTTGGAGTACACACTCAAAGATCTGTTTACCTTCATTAAATGCTCTGTCGATATATTCATGGGCTACTTGTACAGATAGTTGTCCGTCAGGTTGATATTCCGGTAAAAAAAGCCGCTGGTTCCTCAATAAATCATGTTTATCTGTTAGGTTGAACAGACGGATGTTTTCCTCATTGCACTCAAGCATCTCATATTTCCGGCTCCATAGATGACATGCCATGGGCGTCGCTTCCATCAATAGCCTGGCGCGCTCACTGGCGGCGAGGATTCCGGCAACCTGTGAATCGAAGTTGCTTGCGTCAATGGAATCGGGATTGCCTGCGCTAATCGACTTGTCGTGATTTGTATTTTTCTTCATTATGGGATCAGGAGACTGGGTGAAGTGTTTATCCATCTGTTATATCTCCCTTCATTCATTACGGCTGTTTATAAAAATCGATGTTGAAATAATTATAACAAATTTCAACATAATAAACTATAACTATTAATATTATATCAAAATTTTTAAGTTGTTTCGGTATTGCTATTATAAATAAAAAAAATAAGTCGAAAATATTAGTGTAATCTGCATTTTCTCTGCAATTAAAATATTAATCTATAACCATAACCATATCCATATCCATATCCATAATCATAATCACAAATAATATTTCAAGGAGATGTAGAAATGAAAGGTATCGGTCTCAAACTTACTGCAAGAATGATGTGTGTTTTATTACTGGGGATAATTGTTACACTTGGGGTAGCTACCTACAATTCTGGTTCTGTCATCGTAAGCGAAACACTGAGTAAACTTGAAAGCGAAGCGCACCAGCAGTCGCAAACACTGGATGAGTGGTTTACATATCATAAGGCTACTGTTAATTCCACGGCTGCAGCCTTGTCGCAGCTTAATGACTATTCAAAAGAACAATTAGAAGACGTTTTAGGCGCTGTGCTGGATCATAATCCTGTTTACCAGGATGTATATATGGGTTTCCCTGATAATACTGCCATTATGGGCAGCGGATTCCCCATAGAGAACGAATATCATTGGTGGAGAGCTACTGAGCGCGCCTGGTATCAGGCGGCTATGGCCGATACAAATGGCGTGGGCATCACTTCTCTATATGTGGATGTAACTACCGGGGATCTCTGTGTCACAGTGTCCAAGGCTGTGAAGCAAGGCAATACTGTGATCGGCGTTGCCGGTATCGATATCCTCGTCAATGTTTTAAAGAATATGGTTTTTGAGTCTAACCTGGAAGCCGCAGCGTATTCCCTGCTGCTCAGTGCCGACGGAGATATATTAATTCACCCCAATCCGGAGTTTGATCCGGATGCCAGCGGCAATTTCAACAATTTAGCCACCGTTAGAGGCGGAGCATTTTCTGATCTTTGGAATGAGATAAAAAATACCGAAAAGCCAATTAAATTCATTGATGCGGATGGTGAATCCAAGTATTTCACAGCCAGCGCCCTGGAAACTACTGGTTGGCGTATGGTCATGGTTCTGCCGACAAAGGTCGTCTTGCAACCCATCATGAAATCGATCGTATGGGGGATCTTTTTTTCGCTTATAGTTTTGGTTTTAGCCGCTGCATTTATCTTTTTTACGATAAAGGATCTTATCAGCACTCCCATCGTTCCGATTACGGCTTTTTTCAATAAAGCCGGAAAATTGGGCGATATACATATTACGCAGTATGATATTGAAATAATAGACAAGTATTCCAAGCGTGAAGATGAAATCGGGCAGCTTGTCGATTCGGCGGCTGCATTTGTTAAGCGTCTTACTGATGTCAGCGGGACGCTGGAAACCATCGCGGACGGAGATCTGACGGTAGAGCTTAATGTTCTGTCTGAAAGGGATACATTGGGGTTATCCATGGAAAAAATGACGTCAAATATGAACAAAATGTTTGGGGAGATTAATTTTGCCTCGGAACATGTTGCCAGCGGCGCAAAGCAGGTTGCTGACGCAGCTCAATCCTTGGCGGAAGGCGCTACTGAGCAGGCTGATTCCATTGAGGAGTTATCCGGCTCTATAGCCGAGATAGCACAGAAAACGCAGGACAACGCCAACTTGGCGGAAGAGACGGCGAAGCTTGCGGGAACAATCATGGAAAATGCCGAAAAAGGCAGCCGTCAGATGGATGAGATGATGGCTGCTGTCGAGGAGATAAACGACGCCAGTAAATCCATCAGCAATATTATTAAAGCTATTGACGATATAGCGTTTCAGACTAATATTCTGGCGCTGAATGCTGCCGTAGAGGCGGCAAGAGCGGGACAGCACGGCAAAGGATTTGCAGTGGTTGCGGAAGAGGTGCGCAATCTTGCCTCCAAAAGCGCTGAAGCGGCCAAGGATACCGGTACAATGATCCAAAATTCTATGGATAAGGCAGAACTTGGCGTCCGTATAGCCGGTGAGACCGCTTCAAGCCTTGGTGAGATTGTTTCCGGAATTAAGGAAAGCAGCAAATTTATAAAAGAGATCGCCCAATCCTCCGAAGAGCAGTCTGTCGGTATTAATCAGGTCAACATGGGCATCGACCAGGTAGCCCAGATCATTCAGCAAAACAGTGCGACCGCCGAGGAGAGCGCTGCAGCGTCCCAGGAGATGAGCGGGCAATCAAGCCTGCTGCAGCAACTGGTCGCACAGTTTAAGCTGAAGAATGTCGGTAATAAGTAATAGGAACTAATTCTACTTGCCCCGCTCAGACATTAGATAGGCGATCTCCTGTTCATTTATGCCGACCATAGCTTCGCCCAGATCTTCCGAGAGTTCGGCGAGGATTTTGGCGTCATTGTAATTGGCGACAGCTTGGACGATGGCAGCGGCACGCCTGGCCGGGTTCCCGGATTTGAAGATGCCGGAGCCTACGAAAACCCCTTCCGCTCCAAGCTGCATCATCAAGGCGGCGTCTGCCGGCGTGGCGACGCCCCCCGCGGCAAAATTCACAACAGGAAGCTTGCCGTTTATGGCTACGTCTTGCAGCAGCTCATAGGGAACAGCCAGAGTCTTGGCAGCGTCATACAATTCATCATCTCTCAAGGAGGCAAGTCTGCGGATCTCACTGTATATTTTACGCAGATGACGCACCGCCTGGATGATATCCCCGGTCCCCGGTTCACCTTTCGTGCGGATCATAGACGCCCCTTCATTAATGCGGCGCAGAGCTTCCCCTAAATCTCTTGCCCCGCAAACGAATGGAATTGTAAAATCACGTTTATTAATATGGTAGACGTCGTCAGCCGGGGAGAGGACTTCGCTTTCGTCAACATAATCTATCTCCAGGGCTTGCAAAATCTGCGCTTCCACAAAATGCCCGATACGAACCTTGGCCATAACGGGGATGGAAACAGCAGCCTTGACCTCCTTAATTAGTTTCGGATCGCTCATGCGGGAGACGCCACCGGCAGCACGGATATCGGCAGGAACCCGCTCCAAGGCCATAACAGCGCAGGCGCCTGCTTCTTGCGCGATCCTGGCCTGCTCTACTGTTGAGACGTCCATGATGACGCCTCCTTTGAGGTGTTGGGCCAAATTTTTGTTTAACGCAGCTCTTTTTTCGTTCATACTCTACTCCTCCATGTCGTTTATTTATCTTTGGCTATCTGTACGGTTTCGTCCTCCTAGATCTTGGGATCTCAAGTAACGAGGACGCAGGGGATAAGTTCCGATTTTGTCTTTGTTATCCTTTATCTTTGTTATATCACTGCGTGGGGCAAAATTCAAGTGCAACATTTATATTGTTAACTTCATATTGTTCTTATTTTGGAGGAAGAGAAGATGAATAATCCAAAGAGAAGAGGAATTATTCGGAAGTTTCTCGAATTAATCATGCATAGAGGTGAAGCTAATGTCAATGATTAGAGACGCAGCCCTGGCGCCGGAAGGTATTTTAAAAATCAGATGGGTAAGAGAGCATATGCCGGTTTTGAGGGAACTGGAAAAGGCATTTGCCGCAGACAAAATTTTTGCAGGTCGCAAGATCGCCATTTCTTTACATCTGGAAGCAAAGACAGCTTATATGGCCCTGGTTTTAAAAGAAGCAGGCGCCCGGGTGATCATTACCGGGAGCAATCCTCTCTCCACCCAGGATGATGTGGCGGCAGCTCTGGTGGAGGAAGGCGTGGAGGTCTATGCCTGGCATGACGCCAGCCAAGAGGAATATGATGAGCATCTCATGAAAGCCGCAGGGGCAGAGCCTCAGCTCATCATTGACGACGGCGGGGATTTGGTTTCGACTCTGCATAAATATTTTAAGAGTCAGACGCCTCGTGTCCTCGGAGGGGCGGAAGAGACGACCACAGGCCTCATCAGGCTCAGAGCCATGGAGAAGAAGGGCGTGCTGGAGTTCCCCATGATGGCGGTGAATGATGCACGCTGTAAATATCTTTTTGATAATCGTTACGGGACAGGTCAATCTGTGTGGGACGGGATCATGCGTTCCACCAACCTAATTGTAGCCGGGAAAAATGTCGTCGTCCTGGGCTACGGCTGGTGCGGTAAGGGGGTCGCCATGAGGGCAAAGGGCCTCGGGGGGCGCGTCTATGTCTGTGAGGTCAATCCCATCCAGGCTTTGGAGGCGCATATGGACGGCTTTGAAGTGGCGCCGCTTCTGGAGATCGCCCGCCGGGGAGATATATTTGTTACGGTTACAGGCTGCAACCAGGTTATTACCGAGGAGCATTTTATGGTCATGAAGGATCAGGCTATCTTGGCTAATGCCGGTCATTTTGATATTGAAATAGATAAAATTGCCCTGGAGAGATTGACAGAGACAGGGAAGCCGGTCATGGCGCGCAAAAATGTTGAGGCCTATACACTGCGGGATGGGAAGAGGATCTACCTTCTCAGCGAGGGGCGCCTGGTAAACCTCGCCGCGGCAGACGGCCACCCGGCTGAAATCATGGACCTCTCCTTCGGGCTGCAGATCCTCGCTTTAAAATATTTACAGGAAAACGCAGGCAAGCTCAAAGCCGGAGTTTATCCGTTGCCGCCGGAATTGGATCAAGAGGTGGCATGGCTCAAACTAAAAGGCTTGGGTTTGGAGATAGATACCTTAAGTGCTAATCAGGAAGAATACCTGGGAAGTTGGCAGATAGATTAAGTAAAAGAGAAGGGGAGGGACGTCGGCTTAAGGAGAAGCCGGGAATATTTATGTCATTTGAGAGAGCAATTATCGGTGGGACAGGTTTTTATGATCCGCATCTGCTGGAGGATAAAGATGAGCTTACAGTGAAGACCAGATACGGAGAGGCGCGCCTATTAACAGGTAAATATAAAGGTATTCCCATCGTTTTCATGACACGCCATGGGACGGGGCACAATATACCGCCCCACCGGATTAATTTTCGGGCTAATATCGCCGCATTGAAGGAGCTGGGGGTGACGAGGGTTTTAGCCACCACGGCAGTGGGCTCACTGAGGGAGAATTTGCCCCCCGGCAGGCTGGTTATCATAGATCAATTCATCGATAATACAAAAGGTGAAGTCCGCACATTTTATGATGGTGAAGACGGAAAAGTTGTACATACGGATTTTACCCAGCCCTATTGCCCCCAGATCAGGGAATGCCTGGCGGCTGTCATGGCTGAGAAGGAGATCGCCTTTGATGACGGGGGAACCTATATCACCACAGACGGTCCCCGTTATGAGACGCCGGCGGAGATCAAGGTTTACTCCCTCTGGGGCGCTGATGTGGTGGGCATGACCAATGCCCCTGAGGCGATCCTGGCCCGGGAAGCAGGGCTTTGTTACGCTAATTTATCATTGATAACAAATTATGCCGCGGGGATCTCCGCTCACCCTCTGACCCATGAAGAGGTTGTGGAGATGATGGGTCAAAAGATAGGCACGATTCGGGAGATTTTTCTGGACACATTGGCTGCTTTGCCTTTTTCGCGAGATTGTCAGTGCGGGGTGCAGGAGGACTTTCCCCTGGGTCCCTAGCGTCGCCGTCCCTAAGGGGCATCTGCGGCGTTATCCGTTCGTTTCGGTCGTCGGCGTATTACAGTTACTTGAGGAGGCTAACTGTTTATTATGGAAAAAGATCCCTTGGAGGTTCGCCCAATTATCTGGGACGGCAGCGTCCTGAGCTTGCTTGACCAGCGGCTTTTGCCTGCTCAGGAGATGTACGTCGTCTGTTTTAACGAGACAGAAGTAGCAAAATGTATAAAAGATATGGTGGTCAGAGGCGCCCCTGCTATTGGGGTTGCTGCCGCTTACGGCATGGTCTTGGCGGCCAGGAGCCAAGTCTTTTTTCCCGGGAGGCAGATAGAGGGAGAGAACAGTCCTGACTATTTGGCGGAGGGGCTTCGCCTTGCAGCTGAGATGCTTATTGAAACGCGCCCGACAGCAGTTAATTTGGCTTGGGCTGTGCAGAGGATTTTGGATAAGTTTGAAACCATGACAGGCGCCGAGCCGGTGCAGATACTTAAAGAATTGATGCTGGAAGCGGATAAGATCTACCTGGAGGATATCGCCGCCAATGAGCAGATCGGCAAATGGGGCGCGGAGCTCATCCCAGACGGCAGTACCATCTTGACCCACTGCAATGCAGGCGCATTGGCGACAGCCGGGTACGGAACCGCCTTAGGCGTCATTAGAAGCGCATATGCCCAGGGCAAAAATATCCGCGTCTTTGCCGACGAGACGAGACCATATCTGCAAGGCGCCAGGCTGACGGCCTGGGAACTGCAAAAAGAAGGGATCCCCGTGACCCTCATCGTAGACAGCGCCGCAGGTTATTATATGCATAAAAAAATGATCCACGCCGTGCTGGTGGGAGCGGATCGGGTGGCAGCCAACGGCGATACAGCCAATAAAATCGGGACCTATATGCTCGCCGTCTTAGCCAAAGAGAACAATATTCCTTTCTATGTGGCTCTTCCCCTTTCCACATTTGATTTCTCTCTGGAAAGCGGCAAGGATATTATTGTAGAAGAAAGAGATCCAGGGGAGATTACGCATCTAAAAGACATCCCCCTGACCCCGCCGGGGATAAATGTAGGCAATCCCGCCTTTGACATAACTCCGGCCTCCCTCATCACAGCCTTTATTACCGAAAATGGAGTGATTCATAATCCGGACAGGGAGAAGATCCTCGCCCTTAATCGCTGAAAAAACCCATTTGTGTTGGCATAATATTATTTTAGTACCAAGACATATTCTCTATTATCCCTGCCGGAATCGCTTTTGACAATCAATTCCTTGTCTACCATTTCACGAATAATCGTATATGCCCTTGTCTGCTTTACTCCAGTTATCTTCTGCACAGTTTCATTGGTAATGGAGGGGTTGTCCTTGAGATAATCCAGCACTATTTTGTGTTGAGTCTTTATCTTTGGTTTTGCCCGGAGAGGTTTATAATAATTCATGTTTGGCAAAATGAGAGCAAAAGCACCGTTTGTAGCTTTTATTTCAGGTTTTACGTCAAAGTCCTCATAATACTGCATAATCCTTCTAAGTCCTGTACCATATGCTTCTATGTGCTTAAGACGATAAAAAACAGTGGCTAGCTTTTCGTTGCGCGGCTGGGATATGCCGAGAAGCAAGTCCTCGACTCGCAGCCCAGGCATCAAACCGCCCAGTGACACAAATTCTATGCGATCATCATAGATGTTTACAAAGGTGCTACCGGAAAAAGCGTAATCACGGTGAACAATTGCATTGAGTATAGCTTCGCGAACAGCTTCTTCGGGGTAATCAAATTGCTCAATGCGATATAGACCTGAAAAGGTTGCGGCAAGACTATTGGATAGACTGAGAAAATCAAAAGCCGAGTGCATTTGCTTTAGAACTGAGCCTTCAATTTCCTTGCGTGTCTTGAATTCGCCTTTATTTATACCGCTGAATACGGCAAATTTAACTGAATGAACGCATTGATCGGACAGTAAAAGTCCAAGATTGGTATACAGTCCATCTGCGCCGATAATGCCCAGCGTTCGCATTTGGTTTTCACCAAATTCTACGTTGCAACGAGCAAATTCCTCTGTTGCCGCATAAAACGTCAACTCCTGCGTTAGAGAGCGCAAGGTTTCAAAGCTGTCATTATCTGTCAGCTTAATCAACTCACGGATTTGCTCAAAACTGGCCGGAACGCTTAATATGCCCTGCCGCACATAGACGCCGGAAGGCTTTAAGCCTTTATAAAACCAAAGAACCGTTATCTTCATATCTCGTAAACCGATCACTCTGTATTGTGAAAGTTGAGTTTCTCCGTTACAATTGAAGTACAGTTGGAAGCGATCATTTTAAATATTTAAGGAACAAGCAAATACTCCATACATAAAAGTGCGCAATGAATACAAAAAGTCATTGTAATTTTTGTTACAAAGGATTATAATGTATTTGTATAGCACTGTGGGGTGAATGGCATGTATCGATTAGCTTTGGAAGAACTGTATCGTTGGAAGCAGCGGAAGAATAAAAAGCCCTTGATTATCAAGGGAGCACGGCAGGTAGGCAAGACTTGGTTGATGCGCGAGTTTGGCAAAGTCGCTTTTAATAAGATGGTCTATGTCAGCTTTGATCATAACCAACAAATGAGAGATCTTTTTTCAACGGATTTGAATATTGAGCGTATCATCACCGGACTGGAGCTGTATGCCGGGCATAAAATCGATTCGGAAAATACTCTGCTTATCTTCGACGAGGTGCAGGAAGTGCCTCAAGCCTTGACCTCGCTCAAATACTTTAACGAAACAGCACCGGAATATCAAATTGTATGTGCAGGCTCATTGCTGGGCGTGGCACTGCACCAAGGTACGTCTTTTCCTGTTGGTAAAGTAGAATTTTTGGACCTTCACCCTTTGTCATTCACAGAGTTCATGCAGGCTATGGGTAAAGAGCAGTTTGTGAAGTTGCTTGCCGAAGGCGATTTTAGGATGGCAAACACTTTCAAACAGGAGTATATTGAGTTGCTGCGCTATTACTATTATGTGGGCGGAATGCCGGAAGTGGTGCAAGCATTTTCAGAGAACAAGGATTTCAATGAGGCGAGGGAAATTCAGCAGCGGATATTAGCAGCCTACGAACAGGATTTTTCCAAGCATGCTCCTCACGATGCTGTCCCCCGCATTCGTATGCTCTGGAACAGTATTCCGGCCCAGCTGACAAAAGAAAATAAAAAATTTATCTATGGCTTGATTAAGGAAGGGGCGCGAGCCAAAGAATATGAATTAGCCCTATTATGGCTTGCGGATTGTGGGCTTGTCCACAAGGTGCATCGCGTGAAAGCCCCAAATATCCCCCTGAAAGCATATGAGGACTTGAAAGCCTTTAAGCTGTTTCTCCTGGATGTAGGGCTGCTTTCCTGTATGGCGCAGCTGCGGCAAGAAACCTTGCTCGACGGTAGTGAGCTGTTTAGGGAATTTAAAGGGGCGCTGACCGAGCAATTTGTCCTGCAGCAACTCAAGACACTTAAAGGAATCGGGACTTATTACTGGACCAATGATCGGGGCAATGCTGAGATTGACTTCATTATTGACAGCAGAAATGACGTAATACCCGTCGAGGTAAAAGCCCAGGTCAATTTACAAGCCAAAAGCCTAAAGGCTTACCGTGACAAATTCAATCCCAAGCTTTCTATACGGATGAGTATGACAGATTATAAAAGTGAAGGATGGCTGCTGAACCTTCCATTATGGGCGGTGGGGGCAATAGTTGGCGCCATTAATATCCATGTTTAGCTAATCAAAAAGGATACGAATAGATCGGTTTCAATAATATATTAAATGTT
>Ga0209737_10001854_pt1 | contig 14900 bp, 9 predicted proteins | sample TergutCu122P3_FD_187284 | JGI IMG/M metagenome (GOLD analysis project Ga0209737, IMG submission 187284) | Cubitermes ugandensis P3 segment gut microbial communities from Kakamega Forest, Kenya - Cu122 P3 (SPAdes) (version 2) | ecosystem: Host-associated > Arthropoda: Insects > Digestive system >...
GTCTGCAAATTCGTCGGTGAATTCAGCATCACCTCCGCCTCGACATACGCACTCATTCCCTCGATACGAGGCAAATCGCGGATCCGCGCCATGATCGCACCGTAATCCTCCAAATACCCCTCCTTGGCACGAATCACGACATGCGCCTTCGATCCGATGATCTTCTCGCGAAAATCCGCCTCAAATCCCCCCATCACGCTCAGCACGACGATGAGCGCCATCACGCCCACCGCCACGCCCCCCACACTGATGAGCGTTATCACGCTAAGCATGTTGCGATCCCGCTTCGCCATCAGATAACGCAAACCAACAAAATCCTCAAATCGCATACCACCTGAGTCCTATCGAAAGCCAAGACAACGGCGCACCGCTCTTACTACACTTCGTATCGCTTGGGGGCAAAGATTATTGACTTTGGATGAAAGCTATCGACCGGGCGACCGGGGACGGTCACCCCGACAGTTTTTGTGGGGGCAGCCGCCCCCTGCGCCGCTATTGCCGCATGCGGCAATACGCGGCTACCCCCTCTGCGGGGCTCATACGCCGCCCCGCAACGCCCCGCTTGGGGAATCCTGCACATCGACTGCGACGAAAAAATGGCATGGGGCAACAATTAGTATCCAAAGGCATCAGTCCCTTGCCCCAAAGCAATGCGCAGCATTGCAGGGGGTTCGGGGGAGCTGGCTCCCCCGAAGAAGGGGGAGCGGCGTATGTGTGCGAACGCACGCATAGCCGCGAGGGGGAAGGCTTTCCCCCTACCCTCTAAAAAGGCTCATGTTTGGCACTTTCGATGATTTCACCAAGAAAACTCGTTTCCATGCCCTGGTCACGATCCTGAATCTCGCGAAAGGAGAGGATGAGATCGACGGACGGAATGTCGGCTTCGATGGTGAGTTTTTCCTCATCCAGCTCGAAAGTGATCGGAGTCGTGCGCGAGGTATTGTCCTGGGCAAAAGCCTGAGGAACAATGAAGCAGGAAAGCAGGATGGCTGTCAGGTATCGGATACGCATCGTTAACCTCGATTAATCCACGGTAAGGGATGTCTCTTCGTCTTCGGGGGGCGGCGTGGCAAAAAGTGACTCGGCATCGATCATCATCTGGAGCGTTTCGATGGCATCGTCTGTCGTTTTGATGAAACGCCTGGCAAGCGCAACGTCCGCCTTGTCCGTCCAGTTGGAGGCGGCGGCCTCGAAATAGGTCTTGGCAAGTTTGAGGCGATCCATGTCCTGTCTGCCCGGCAGTTCGATGAGCTCAATGTTGAAATAGAGCGTTCCGAAGGCGAAATCAACGTCGCCATTTTTGGGGGAAAGCTCGGCAGCGCGCTTCAGATGCTGTTCTGCTTCCTGGCCTCTGTTGTTCGTTTTGAGCGCGTTGGCCAGATTGATGTAGCCTTCGACGAGTTTGGGCGACAGCGCAATGACGCGCCGGAAATACGCCTCTGCCCTGTCGATGTTATTGGCCTCATAGAAGATAATGCCGCGCATCCACAGGGCTTCGACATGATCTGGCGACAGCCGCAGGACCTCATCAAGTGTCGTCGCAATCCCCGGGACGAGAGAAATATCGTCGCTGCTCAGGGCATGGTGGATCTTTGCCCGCAAAAAGAGCGCATCGGCATCTTCTGGCGCAATCTCCAGCGATTCGGAGACGATGAAGTCGGCCAGGCGCAGGCGGCCTCGTGCGTACTCGGCCTTGGCCAGATAGTAGCGCAGTGTGGGATTAGCCTCATCGGACTTAAGGAGCGTGCGAATTGATCCAACGGCATCATCAAACTGTCGGTTGGCGACGAGCGCTTCGAGCCTGGCATAGTTGTGCTCGAAGTTACTGGGATTCTGCTGAAGATAGCGGTTGGCAGTTGCGAGCGCCGCCGAAGGGCTGCCATCGCGGATGTCGAGGCGAACGAGGTTGAGCAGCGCGGGGCTATAGTTGGGTTCGGCGCGAAGGGCCTGCTCGTAGGCAGCGCGCGCGTTCTGTGTTTCCCCCAGCCGCTCATGCAGAATACCAATGTTATGGTGCGCGAGAAATGCTTTGGGAGAGCGCTTGACGACCTCCTGAAGCTCGACAATGGCCCCCCTGGGATTGCCTGCATCGGCCTCGGCCAGTGCCTGTTCGATCGCCCCTGAGGCCTCAAGCACCGTATTGACCGCATCGACATTGTAGTTGACAGCGGTTTTGGGGGCGGGTCTGGCAGAGCCTTCGCCCTGCGCGCGTGCCGTTGGGGCTTGGGGAGTCTTATCCTTGGTGCCCGCGCAAGCAGACAGCACAAGGCACAGCGCAAGGAAAGTCATGTTGCGAAGGATGGTTTGCTTCATCATTATTCGTCTCCCTTCGTGGCTTCCGCGGCCTCTGCTCTGGCCTTGGCTTCTTGCTTGGCTGTCTCCTGGGCCTGGAACCGGGTGGGGGACACGAGAGACCCTGTGCTGTAGATGTCTCTGGACTCTGCCATACGCTCCTGGCTGATGGCGGTGCGATCGAGTTGTTTCAGACCATCAAGGCTCTGCTTCGTCCACGTCATGCTGACGCCGGCGAGTTTAGAAGCGTCGATGGCGTTTCTGTACATTTTGATGGCCTCATCGCGCGTTCCCGTTGCCAGATCACTCATAGAAGCGAGGAAGGCCAGGTGTGCATCGCTGCCATGGCGAACGTCGGTGGGACGCGAAATATTTTCGAGGTCATCGACGAGTCCGTGCATCATGCGCGCAATGGCATAGCGTGCGGCGATGCCCCAGACAGGGCTGTTATAGTTCATCACGAGCGCAAACTGGTTGACGATTCTGGCCATCTCCGTCATCTGCTCTTTGAGCCTGGCAGTCATCGTGGCCATTTTGCCCTTGATTTCCTTGCTCTTCCAAACTTCGTAATCCATCTCGGCAAGCATAAATGCTGCCTTCGCGGCATTGTCTCGCCCAAGGTTACCCGCAGCATTTGGTGCCTGCTGGAAGAGCGAACGCGCACTCGTATAGGCATCGCGTGCCTGCGTAAGCCTGCCCGCACCACGCAGGCCATCGGCCTCAACCACATAAGAAGCGATGACAAAAGGACGAACGCTCGGGTCAGAGGCATAACGACGCCTGAAATCTCTGAAGACGCGTTCGGCATCTGCCCGCCGCCCCATCTCCGCATAGACGCGCCCGGCTTCATACAGGAACTGCGGCGCATCGGCCTGGCCGGGGAAGTCGTTGTGATAGCGCTCAAGGAGGGATGCCGCTGCCAGACGCTCCTCGACGAGGAGCTTGATTTTGGCGGCGTTGCGCAAGGCATTGGCCCGGTTCTTGAAGCTCAGATACAGCGGTTTCCTGCTGTCATAGAGCGTGAGGAAGCTGTCCACGGCGGTATCAAAGTCAAAGAATTTCTCGGCATTGACGCCGATTCGATACAGGGCGTTGACGGCCTCCTCTGTCTCGCCATATTCGTTCAGAACACGTCGATACAGCTGCATGGCGCTGTCATAATGCTTCATCTGTTCGTAAGCATAGGCCGCATTATAGAGTGCACGATTATTGTGCTCAAACGTCGGATTCTCTTCGATGATCCTGATAAACTCGGCCGCCGCCTCAAGATACTGCTTGTTGTCGAAAAGCTGGAAAGCCTTCATAAACAGAGCATTGTACTTCTTGTCTCTGAATCGGGCATTGACGATGCTGTCAGAATCAGCGCTGCCAAGCTGCATGACCGCATACATATCCGACAGTTCAGCCACCTTGTCGAGATCACCCCGAAGCTCATACTCGGCAATAATAATGTCTGCCGCACTGGCGGCATGCAGCGACGACGGGCTCGAATCGATGATGAGGGTAAAGCGTTTCTGAGCCTCTTCGAAGTTGCCGTAATTGTAATAGATCATCGCATTGTCGTAGCGATATTGAGGCCCATAGGCAACTCTTTCATCGACGCCGGCAGCCGCTTCAATCTGGCTGAAAACTTCGCGCGCATCAATGAGCTGAACCACATCCTGCGGCATCTCCCTGAAGGGCGTTCCAGTCTTGCGGGTTTCCAGAACCGCTGCAATTTCTTCCTGAGATACCCCGGTCAAAGCCGAGGAAAGAAGAATACTCGTCGGCGCTTCCGAGAGCGGCATCTGCCCGGTGTTCACCTTCTCTGCGATCACCTGCAGAGGCAGGGCATAGACATAGCGCTGATCCCGTTCAGCCTCCCGGGTAATGAGAAGCTCGTAAGCATCGGCAACGTAGCGCGCGGCATCCGCCTGGAAACGCGTGTTCTGGATATCACGGATGGCCATGAATGCCTCGATCGAGGCCTCATACTGCTCCGAAAAGAAGTAGGCCTGACCCAGCAAATAGCGATAGTTGTAGCCTTCCTCGTCGTGGGGATAACGCCGAATAAAATCTCGCGTAATCTCTGCCAGACGACGGTTGTCATCGATCAGGGCCTGCCTGGCCTGAGCCTGCGCCAGCGTAAGCTCTGCGCGTTTTGCATCAGACGTGGCCATCTCAAGATCCTCATTAATCTGACGCAGCGTATCTTCCGAACGCGTCACCTTGTCGTGATAAGCCATGATTGAGTTCTTAAGCGCCTGCTGAGAGGCCAGGTCCGCAGCCCTCAGCGCCTCGAAATTGCCCCTTTGCCTCTGGCACTGATACCAGGCAGACCCGGCACCAATCCGCTTGTCAATATCGGCCTGCTCACGTGCCGCCCTGTCAATTTCACCGGAAAGGTTGAGTGAAGCAATATAGATGCGAATGACTTCCGGGATATCATCGGCACAGGTTTCAAGATCGAGATACGCTTCATAGGCCTGAGCAGCATAATCATAACGCGTCTGCTCCGTGAGCGTATCCGCAAACCTGCGCAACACCTCTGCCTCAAAAGGCGCCCCCGTATTGAGGTAATTCCTGAATCGCTCCATACCGAAGTCGGGATCGATCGCCACATCATCCTTCGTAAGATCCCACTTCTCTTCGGCAAGTGCCGCCGCCATAAAATCAATCGCCTCCGAGCGAAGCGCGCTGCCATTGGGATCCTTGTCAGCATAGCCAACCAGCGTAATGAAATCCCTTATCATGCTGTCATAATTTTCAACATAATACTCGGTCCAGGCCTTTCGATAAAGCGCCCGATCATACACGGATGTCTCATCGCCAATCGCCACTGCCTCACTGTAATACTTAAGCGCCTCGTGCCACTGAATCCCACCGCCAAGACCAAGGATGGCATCCTGAGAACGAGAAAAATAATACTCACCCACGCGGGTAAGCACCTCGGCACGCCTGGAACTCTCAGGATACCGCTCCAAAAGCGCCAGAAAAGCTTCCTTCGCTGCCTCCCCCTGCCCCATCTGCTGCAGGCAGTACCCTCTCAAATAGAGGACGCCATCCATAAGATGGTAATCCGGGAAATTCCTCTCAAGCTTGTCCAGATAACTCAGCGTCTTGCTGAAGTCTGGATGCTCAAGGTTGTCATCCATCGACGACGAAAGATAGATTTCATCGGCCTGCTCGTAGTAAAGGCGAGCCAGGCGAAAAAGTATATCGGCAGCCTTATCATTCGTCTCCCCATAACGGCGGAGAAATGATTCCATCTGCTCAATGGCCTCATCACGCAGCCTGCTCTCCTCTGTGCGCAGTGCCGAAATTTGTGGCGCATAGGTGGAATCCACGCTCGACAGACGAGACTGATGCTCAGACAGCAGTGTCCGGCTCAAATCGCGCTTATACCGCGCAATTTCTTCGTGATACCGATCTGACGCCTTCTGATAGTCTAAAAAGGCTTCCCTTCCCTTGTCATCCCCCCCCTGGAAACGAACCTCTTCCGGTGCCTTGCCTGCGCCAGAAGCCAATGCTTCGTCTTCAGAAAATTCGTCCTCTCCAGAAGCCGATACTTCATCTTCCAAAAATTCGCCTTCCTGGGCGTAGAGACATGGCGACCAGCCTATACAACACATAAGCCCAATCACTGCCGTACGAATTGACCGCATTCCTGACCTCTTCAATGTAGTGCTCACGCTTACTCCCTCCCACATGCCGCATCACCACGCACCACCACACCGATGCATCAATTCTCCAGGCCGGCGTCTTTCATGGACTGATTGTAATCCTGCTCAAGCGTCTCACGCTCCCTCTTGCGATCTTCCATGACCTCTTCCAGCGCCTGGCGACGAATATTCTTTTGAATCCAGGCAATATCCACAATGCCAAGATCCGCATTCATGACCATCTCGCGAATCTGACCGTAAATGAGCTTCCAATAGCGCGCTGAAACCTCACCGGCCGTTTCACCAACATCCACCCTGGCATCAGAACTGCGCGCCTTCTCCGCCTCCACATAACCCATCTCGCGCGCAAGCCGTGCACGCAGGATATCGCCACGCACCTGAACACTCTCGTCCAGCCGCTTCTCAAGCTGATCCACCCGAGACAGAATCTGCTCAATCCGCCCAATCAGCTGACGATACTCGTCCGTTCCGCTGCCGCCGGAAAGCGCACCACGCCAATGCGACGAAAGTACCTCACGCAAATCATTGAGATTCCTCTGAGCAGCACTTCGTTCCTGCACACTCTCAGGCCCCATGCTGCGTATGATCGACAACTGAGTCTCAATGCCCGACTGCTGCCTGCCGAGATTCGCCAGGCGCGCCTCAAGCACATCAAGCTGAGAAAAAAGCTGCGCACGTTCGTCCGGCCCAAAAGCTGCCCCCTGCGACCCATCAAGCCAGGAACGGATGATCCGAATACGATGTCGCATGCCTTCCGCTTCAAGCCTCAGCCGATGCAAACGCGCCTCTCGCTCCTCACGTGCCGCAATCTGCTGAGTCTGCATCACATCGCGCTCATGCTGCGTACGTGGCAGCTGTGACACTTCATCGACCAGCGCCAGCGTCGAAGCATCCATACTCTCAAAACGACGCGTCACCCCTGCACCCAAGACCAATGCGCCTATCCGAATGTCACGAAGACTATCGGTGAAACGCCTGAACTCCGGCAAAGTATAAACGCCAATGGGGGAGTCCAGAATAGCCTGAATCTCGGCAATAATGGCAGACGATTCTGTCGTGTTGAGCTCCGTCTGCCCAAGTCCCGTCAGCATCGTCTCCACTTTTAAAACGTCGCCGGAAACCGAAACCATCCCGCGAACACTATCCGGGATGATCTCAACAGCATTCAATGATCCCGATGCCACCTTAGACACAATGTGCGCCTTGCGATCGGCCATAGACTCAGCATCAGACTCCATTCTGAGCATGATTGGCTCAAACTCACCCACAATCTGCTGGTACGAAGTCAGAGCATCCTCATATCGACCAAGCTCCCGCTGCAAATCCGCCAATAACCGGCGCGTATCCATCGCACGGCGATGCTTTGGATAAGTCAACAGCAACAGCTCAAAATACTGCTTCGCAATTTCGTACTCCTCAGCGCGAATGCTCGTCCACGCCAGCTCATACAGCACATCCCCAAAATACGGGCTCAAATCGGGTATAAGCTGATACACATCCATCGCCTCGCTCCAGCGGCCCTGCTCGTAAAAAATGCGAGCCTTCGCCAGCAAAGCCAGCGACCTGACATCTTCGCTTCGCCGATAAGACAGCGTTTCCCTCAACACAGCTTCGAAATAACCCAGTGCCTCCTCCAATGCCCCTTCTTCCACAGCCAGCACACCAAGCAAATAGGCAGATTTCGCACCCCACTCATCGCCCACAGGGATACCCCTGAGGTATGATCTGGCCCCCATTTTGTCGCCCTGCAACAGCAATGCCCGGCCAAGAATATAACGGTGTGCTGGATTTGTCTGGGCATCCCCCATGGCCTCAATGGCCGCATTGACCGCCTCCCAGTCGCCCGTGCGCTGCGCTACCTGCAGCAACAGCGAAACCCCCTCCATGCGCTCAGAGCCACTCCCATGCTTTATCAAATCCAGAAGATGGCCCTGGCTGAGGCGATAATACCCACACTCATACAGAGAACGCGCCAGCAAAAGCTGAGCTGTCTGAAATCCGGGCAGCCCCCGCCACTGCTCCCTCGACACGATATCCATCAGGATGTAGCTCGCACGCTCATGATCCCCCGTCGCCTGCATCACAATGCCATCTGCAAGGCGATCTTCCAGCGAATGCGAATGCACATTGCCAAGCTGCTCAGACATCCATTGCGAGACCCGATCGATCTCGCCCTCCAGCCTCTCAACCTGCTTCGCATGCCCATCCGCCGGTGCACCAAAGCCCACAGACGGCACAAAACCAAATAAAAATATCAGACAAATCAATCGATTGCGCATATCAAGACACTAAGATTGGCCATCTGAGGCCGTCGCCGAATTGGATACTTCCAAACCACTCTCTGTCGAAGACCTCTGCGGAACAAGATCAAACTGCCGCAGCGAATAGGACACGCTGGGACGATCCTCGTAGGCCGTAAAAAAATTGCCCTGCTCCACCGCAGTCACCACCAACTCCGCAGCCTTTCCCTCCCCCACCACAAACGAATAGCCAGACTCAACCACAAATGTGTAGTCAGTCATGTAACGGAAAACGCCCCAGGTCCGTCCCTTGAAAACAAACTGAACGGTCAATTCGTGCGTCCCGGGCGACAACATCCCATCGAAAACAACCTCGTCGTTTAATTGGTTCAGCCTGCCGCCGCCATCGCCCTCAAAACGCGAAAATTTCGGCTGCCTGTCTAAAGAATACGTCACGCTCACAAGCTCATACTGCCCCCCCATCTCATTGCGATGCAGGATCAGCAGCCGGGCACCGTTCACCGAACGCTGCAGCACCTCTTCACGAAGCAACAGCAAACGGCTCTTCGTCGTAAACGTATCCTCTTTGAGCAAGTCAACCCGCGTCCCAACTTCGCGCAACTGTGTATTCAGCAGCGACTCTGCCAAAGCCGTACCCAAACTGGCTCCCGCCTCCTCTGCCGCCGAACCGTCCTCGCCATCGTCAGCTGCCGCCCCTTCAGCCACCACCATTGCCTCATCGTCCGTTGTTCCATCGTCCAACGACTGCGCAAAAAGTTCGCATGGCAGGAGCACCAAAACAAACATCACAAGCATTATCTTTAAGAGCCTGATCATAACGAACTCCAATCAAACAATACGGCTTGTCGCTTTCATGTCACTTCTCAGGAGGCTTGCCATTCCCCCACAGCATGACCCATTTCCGAGTCAAGTGCCACCATAAGTTTCGCGAACACAAAACGAGAATGCAATACCCCATTGTCACACATCCGAATGGGGAGGGCAAGCCCCCCTGCGTCGCTATGGGGGCGGACACGCCGCCCCCATACGCGCCTACCCCCCATGCGGGCCTCAGACGCCGGCCCGCAACGCCCGCTCATGGCAGCACCAAACCTAAACTTTGCCACCTTCATCAACACCCTCTTTCGCATCGTCGTAGGGATGACCCTGATACACATGGCCAGGCACCGTCCCCCGTACGCCGATCTTCTCACACAAAACAATCAACCCCGGCTGAATCAAAAATGATGCCAGAAAACATACTCCGATCCCAAGAATCGCTATTTCACCCATCGTGTTCAACCCGGCATGCTGACTAAGCACCATGCTTCCAAACCCAACCATCGTCGTCGCAGAACTCATAAATATCGCACCCACCACTTCGCGGACCGCCTCCAGCACACTGCCTCGCCCCAGCGTCTGGTAACGCTGAAAAAGATACAGTCCCCCATCAATCCCAATCCCCATAATTACCGGCAGCATCACAATGTTGAACAGGCCAAGATTGTGATTGAGGAAGGTCATGATGCCAATCGTCGCACAAACGCCCACCATCACCGGAAGCGCCACGACCAGAGCCGACACGGGATTGCGCTGCTGAATAAAAACGATGACGAGAATCAGCCCAAGCGCCAGCAAGGCAATCTGAAGACCTTCCGTCTTCACAAGTGTCAGCATATCGGCATAAATAAATGCGCTCGATGATGCCGTCAGCGGCTCCCCCCCAACCCGAAGACTGCGAACATCCCTCACCAGCATGTGTGCCTGGAAGCCATTATACGTCGACGTCGCCTGGTATATCACCCCAATATTGCCAAATGCATAATCGACGCCAGAATCAGGACGAACTGCACCCGGCCTCAAACCACTCTCCTTAAACTGTATCTTTACCCACTCGGGCAAGTCATCAATGCTTACCGGAGCCTCCACCAGGTAGGGCCTCAATTCGGAAATCATCTCACGCTCAGATGTGGGCAAAAACCGGATATTGCGGTCGCTGATGCGCTCTTCTATCCGCCGAATCACCTCAAGCCGCGCCGACTGCTGGCTTTCCGTCCCAGGCAAATAACTGAATATCGACGCATATTCCGATATCGCATTCAACTGCTGACTCCGACGCTGTGTCGGAAGCAGATCATCCCAAACCGACGCCGGCAAAAATGACTGCAGCCAAACCACACTCAATAAAGCATCATATTCACGATGGTCAGACAAAATCGGCGAAAACACATCCGCAAGATGCGCTGCCATTTGAGGATAAGCCATCGCAAAAGCCCGAATCTCCTGTAAGGTCAGACTCTTTTGGCGGCCATACTCTGCAAATAACGGCACCGCACTGTACATCGAATCCGGCACAAGCCTGCCAAATGCCGCATACGCCGGAAGTGAGCGCGTCTGGCCAGTGTAAGGCAACACCTCGCCAAAATAATGATCCAGGAATCCCACCGCATTTGGCATCCTCATCATCAATCGGCGGTAATGCTGAAAATCACGGTATTCGCGATTGCGTTTTATGATGTAGTCCAGCGCTGCCACCTGATGGATATCATCGAACAAAACAATCGTCGCCGTCGCCGGGCGCGTCGAAACCTGCGCATACGGATCGGCAGACGCCGTATCAGATGCAGGCATCTTAAGGCGAAGACGGTAAAAATTCTCTTCAAACTGAATGTCCCGAAGGTGAAATGCACAATACCCGCCTATGCCCAAAGTCAAAACACAGGCAATCATCATCGCGCGGTGCGCCCGGCGCGTTGCCTGCTCAGAAACCCCGACATAGGGCATAACTTTGGGGGGGCGGCTTGGAAGGATACGCTCCATGACAATCGTCAGGGCAGGCATGATCACACACATCGTCAAAAACGCCAGCAATACCCCAATCCCTGCCACAAAGCCAAACTGGCTAAACCCCCGGAAGCTCCCCAATGTCAGTGTGAAAAATGCCGCCGATGTCGTCAGGGCACCAAAAAATATCGGCGACCCCGTTTCGACAACGGATATCCTCAACGCCACCTCTATGGTCTTTCCTAAACGGCGTTCTTTCAGATAGCGGGAATACAGATGAATCCCAAAGTCGATCCCGATGCCAATCAGTATGGCAAAGATAAAGGATGTAATGATGTTCAGATAGCCGAGCGTCAAAAACGCTATGCCAAGTGCCCACACAGTACTCATGAGGAGGGGCACAAAGACGCGCAGTGATGCCCGGAGAGAGCGAAAGAAAAGCGCCATCAATACGATAATGCTGATGATCGTTGTTGGAATGGAACGTGACAAATCTTTTACGATGGCATCGTACTCTGAGCGCATCTCCGTCACCCCCCCCCTGTAAACAACCTTGATGGATGCATCATAGTGCGACACATCCAGACGCTCGACCAACGCCTGAATGCGTTCGATCTCCCTCTGAACAGCTCTGAGACTCGTCGTGGAATCTTTAAAACGAACATTAAGCCGCAGAATCCAACTCCCATCCCCCAGCCGCTCAATCGGAATCTCATCCACCGACGAAAGTTCGGAATCCTCATAGCGCAACACCAGCGCTTCGCGCAGCAGTGCCTCACCGCCGCCCGTTTCGCCCAAGCCTTCCAGCCTTCCTGCCCCCTGTTCAGCCGATGCAACTTCTCCCGGTGTGCCAAAAAGGGTCACACCCGACTCCCGGATGATGCGTTCCAAACTCGGCTCAAGTGCCGCACATTGTTCGGCATCCGATTCGGCTATCAGGCATGTTTTATATTCGCCGGATTGCCGGCGAGCCTCGGTCAAAACTCTGTCCAGCGCATCATAAGCCTCTTCAAGTTCCTCGGCCGATGCATACAGCAGCAGGTTCCTCTCAAAAAACGACTTGTCGTTGATGAAGCCAACATTCCCCACGCTGTCCAGATCGCGAATCTCCCTCACAAAACGATGACCAAACAGCACCAGCGTGTTGTCACACCAGCTCTCCCCCACAGGCGGCGTCTTCATAAACAAACGCCCCATTTCGACAATTTCCAAACGGCAGGCCTCATAATCGGCACTTGCACGCTGCGCTTCTGTGATCGAATTGAGCGCGGGCGACTCCACAATAACCTGCAGCGTCTGAATGCTGCCCATCCGTTCTGAGATCTTAAATGTATCGACGACACTCTGGGCGTCCGCAGGCATCAGATCCTTCAAGTCACTGCGAATGTCGAACTTCGTGGCAATCACAAACACGGCCAGAATGGTCAAAACAAAAGCACCACCCAAAAACCACGAAGGCCGCCGAATGGCGGCATCGACGATCGCGCCAAAAATGCGCTGCGATCCAGACTTCATCTCAATCCCTCTTGTGCGATCCCCATGCCGTACAACCTCAGAACGCTCAGCAACGGCCAAACCAATATCAGGACTTCGCCTCCGCCGGCGCTTCTTCTGCACGCGATACCTCCACATGCAAAATACACCGCTCACTTGCGTCCCTTACCACAAAACGTAATCCCCCAAGTGTCACTTCGTCACCCACTGCGCCGACACGCCCCAGCGCATACGTCACCAGACCACCAACCGTATCAAACCCCTCATCCTCTTCCAGATCAACACCAAACAGGTCAGATACTTCCGAAATATTCGTCTTCGCATCTACCATGACGCGGGCCTTGTCTACATCCAGCGGCACAATACCGCTCTCCTCAGAATCGTACTCATCCTGGATCTCACCAAAAAACTCTTCGATGATATCCTCAAGCGTCACGATCCCTGCCGTCCCGCCAAACTCATCCACCACGATGGCCATATGGATGTGCTCGCGCTGAAAATCCTCAAAAAGCACATTGATATGATTCGTCTCAGGCACAAAATAGGCCTCTCGGACCAATTCACGTATCGTTTGGCGAGACTTCTCCTGTGGCTGTGACTCCAGGTCAAAGATGCGCTGCATCAGATCCTTATAATACAGCACCCCGACAATCGTATCCAGGTCCCCATCATAAACGGGCAGACGGCTGTATCCCTCACTGACGCAAATGTTAAATGCCTCCTGCAGTGTGGTCTCGACCGAACACGATGTCAGATCGGTACGCGGGATCATGACCTCACGCACGGTCGTATCGCCAAAATCGATTGCCGACCGCATAATCCGGCCCTTAAAATCCTCAAGCCCACCCTGTTTCGTCGATTCCTCCAGCATTAACTCAAGCTCCGCTTCAATCCGATCAGCATTCGCAAAATGCGCATCCACCGACCTGGAAAATGAACGAAGAATAAGGCTCAACCCATAGGTCAGAGGCTTAAACACCACCACCACAGGCCTGATGAGCCGCACCAGGCGCTCTGTAAGATGATGCTCACCCACACGGCTAACGAACCGAACGGACAAAAGATCAAACACCAAGTACAATACCCCCAAAATAGCCCACACAGCCCACACAGGCAAATAGCGCGACAGCACTGCCTGCCCAAAATACATCATCCCCACAACACTCAGCATTTCCAGGAGAGCCAGCGAAATGCTGTATCCATCAGCATCCCGGACAAAAGGCTCAAAACCCTTCCGTCCTGCCTCCAGGGCCCGGCGAGCACGGATGAGACCAAAATTCGACAACAAGCGGCCGCTTACGGCGGAAAATGCCATGCATGGAAGCGACAACAAAAAATACAACAAGGCATCAATGGGAAAGTCTGTCGTATGAAGTGCTGTAGGAACGTCCAAAGAAAATTCTCCAGTTCAAATCGTCAAAATCCCCCCGAAACGATGGGTCTTCTCCCCAAATCCAAGAAACTACAGGACTTTCCGGACATTGACAAGAACCCAGCCTCAGAGTTCGTATTTTCGTCCCCCGCCTAATCCCCTTTTTCAAACAGCCTTCCCCCACCCCGGTCTTCCAGGCAGGCCATCACCAGGGCAGGCACGCAGGCCCGAAGCGCCTCACTTTTCTCCCCCAGCCTCATCTGCTGCCGCACCCAACGGCTCGAAACGCCGGGCAATACCACCAACGGCAAAGCCCTGTCCAGGCTGTCATAGCCCTCCCGCGGAAAAACGATGAACTCTGCCTGAGAGCGCAAATCCTCATAGCGATGCCACTTGGGAAGATCGCCCAAAATATCCGCACCGATGGCCACATAAATCTGCCTGCCGGCCTCGCGCTGCCGAAACGCCTCCACGACATCCACCGTATAGCCCGGCACACGCCCAAGTTCTCGCTCGATATCCGAAATCTCAACACCCTCAATCCCGGAAAACGCCAACCCCAACAACTCAAGGCGGAAATCGTAATCCAGCAGGACCTTCCCAAAGGCATGCCCGTACGCGGGCACAACCACCAGCCGTGCTCTGGGAAAAAGTGCTCGCAGATAGACGACAAACAGCACATGCGAAACATGCGGCGGATTAAACGACCCGCCATACAGAATGATTGACGTCTCCCGATTGATCGCCTCAAACGCCGTCATCGTCCAATGCTCCTTCAACCCATGCCAAAACCTCCTCTATATCATAAAGGACACTTTTTTGCCGTTCAGACGAAAAATCGACAGGAGGCAATAATTTCCGTCCGAACAAAGAAATCTGTAGGGGCGACCGCCCTCGGTCTCCCGCGCGACACAGTCGCCCAGCGGGGCGTTGCGGGGCGGCGTTTGAGCCCCGCAGAGGGGGTAGACGCGTATCGCGCTCGCCGAAATGTGCATCTTCGTCGTCAGCGGCGTCGTTGTGGTCGGTCACGTACGAAGTACGCTCCCTTCCACGCCT